>Ga0315298_1006730_pt1 | contig 15522 bp, 16 predicted proteins | sample WHS_1_MG_FD_203077 | JGI IMG/M metagenome (GOLD analysis project Ga0315298, IMG submission 203077) | Extremophilic microbial mat communities from Washburn Hot Springs, YNP, Wyoming, USA - WHS_1_MG | ecosystem: Environmental > Aquatic > Thermal springs > Hot (42-90C) | place: USA: Wyoming... | reverse complement strand
TCTGCGCGCCTGTTGGCCTCGCTGCCGTTTCAATTGACCGCAGCGCAGGCGCGTGCGTTGGCCGAAGTGGAAGCCGACGTGCGTGCCGCGCGGCCGATGGTGCGCCTGGTGCAGGGCGATGTCGGCTGCGGCAAGACCGTCGTGGCGGCGCTGGCCGCGGCGCGGGCCGCGGGCAGCGGCCTGCAGGCGGCGCTGATGGCGCCCACGGAACTCCTCGCCGAGCAGCACGCGCGCAACTTTCGCGCCTGGCTGCAGCCGCTCGGGTTGCCCGTGGCGCTGCTCTCGGGCGCCCAGCCGGCCCGCGCGCGCCGCAGCGCGCTCGAGGCGGTCGCCTCCGGCGAGGTACGCATGGTCGTCGGCACGCACGCGCTGTTTCAGGAAGGCATTGAGTTCGCGCACCTCGCGCTGGTGATCGTCGATGAGCAGCACCGGTTCGGGGTGCAGCAGCGACTGCGCCTGCAGGAGAAAGGCCGCGCGCGCGGCCGCTTTCCGCATCAGCTGATCATGACCGCGACACCGATCCCGCGCACGCTCGCGATGACCGCCTACGCGGACCTGGACGTTTCGGTGATCGACGAGCTGCCGCCGGGACGCACGCCGGTGCAGACGGTCGTGGTGCCCGAGCAGCGCCGCGACGAAGTCGTCGCGCGGGTGGCACAGGCCTGCCGCTCGGGCCGGCAGGTGTACTGGGTCTGTCCGCTCATCGAGGAATCCGAGGAGCTGCGCGCGCAGGCAGCGGAGGAGACCGCCGCGGTGCTCGCCGAGGCGCTGCCGGAGCTGCGCGTCGATCTGGTGCACGGCCGGCTCGCCTCGGCCAGGAAAGAGGCGGCGATGCACGCCTTTCAGGCCGGACACATCCAGGTGCTGGTCGCCACGACCGTGATCGAGGTCGGTGTCGATGTGCCGAATGCGACGCTGATGGTGATTGAGAACGCCGAGCGCATGGGACTGGCGCAGTTGCACCAGCTGCGCGGGCGCGTCGGGCGCGGTGCGGCGGCGAGCAGCTGTGTGCTGCTGTACCGCGCGCCGCTCTCCGCGCTTGCCCGCCGCCGCCTGGAAGTGATGCGCCAGACCAACGACGGGTTCGAGATCGCGCGGCGCGACCTTGAGTTGCGCGGCCCGGGCGAGCTGCTCGGCACCCGCCAGACGGGCCTGGCGCAGATGCGGGTCGCGGACCTGATCCGCGACGCCGACCTGCTGACGCGGGTGCAGGCGGCCGCCGAGGTGCTCCTCGAGCGCTATCCGGATAATATCGCGGCGCTGTCGGCCCGCTGGCTGGCCGGCGGCGAGCAGTACGGGAGAGTAGGTTAGGCGTATGTCAGCGACGAGCGATGCAATCCGCCCCGCGCGCGGTCCGAGTGAGGCGCCGTTCGTGCACCGCGTGGCGCGGCGGCTCGAGGAGTACGCGCGGCTCGCCCGCTTCGACCGGCCGATCGGCATCTGGCTGCTGATGTGGCCGACGCTCTGGGCGCTGTGGATCGCCGGGCGCGGCCGGCCGGATCCGCACGTGCTGATCGTGTTCGTGCTCGGCGTCATCGTCATGCGCGCCGCCGGATGCATCATCAACGATTTCGCCGACCGCAACATCGATCCGCACGTGAAGCGGACCCGGGAGCGGCCGCTCGCGGCGCGGCGCGTGTCGCCGGCCGAGGCGTTGGCGTTGTTTACCGTGCTGATGCTCGTGGCGCTCGTGCTCGTCAGCCGGCTGAACCGCCTGACGATCGAGCTGGCCATCGTGGGCGCCGCGCTCACCGCTTCCTACCCGTTCGTGAAGCGGTTCTTCCCGCTGCCGCAGCTGTACCTGGGGCTGTCGTTCGGCGGCTGGAGCATTCCGATGGCCTTTGCCGCCGAGCTCGGCACGGTGCCGAAGGCAGCCTGGGTGATGTACATCGCGGCGGTGTTGTGGGCCGTGGTCTACGACACGCTCTATGCCATGGTCGATCGCGACGACGACCGCAAGATCGGCATTCAGTCGAGCGCGCTGCTGTTCGCCGATCTCGACCGGGTATGGGTCGGGGTGCTGCAGGGGCTGGTGCTGATCGCGCTCGTGCTCGCCGGGCGCGAGCTGAAATTGGGCGGCTGGTACGCCGCGGGGCTCTGCGCCGCTGCGGTCCTGTTCGCCTACCAGCAGTGGCTCGCTCGCCGCCGCCAGCCGGCCGCCTGCCTGCGGGCGTTTCTGAACAACAACTACGTCGGCATGGCCATCTTCATCGGCGTGGCGCTGCATTACGTCTACGCGCGCTGAGCGGCGCGCAACTTTTGCGCGCCGGCGGGGTTATGCCTGTGTGCCGCGCGGCAGCGGCGCGGGATCTTCCAGCGGCCCTGGGGTCGCGCAACAGGGGGACGAGCGATGAACGCCAATGCCGATCCGAATGCGAGCCTCAATCCACAGATGGTCTTCTGCCGTGCCTGCGGCCGGCAGGTGCACATCAGCGCCACGAGCTGCCCGGGCTGCGGGGCGCGCCAGATCGCCGCCGGGGAGTCGCCGCGGCTGCTGCTCCCGGCGTTTCTGCTGTGCCTGGTGTTCGGGTATCTCGGCGCGCACCGCTACTACGCCGGCAAGATCGGCACCGGTATCCTGATGCTGCTCACCGCCGGCGGGCTCGGGATCTGGGTGCTGATCGACCTGATCATGCTGCTCAGCGGAACATTCACCGACATCGAGGGCCGGCGTCTGACGCGCTGGCTGTGAGCGGCGCGGCTCAGAAGGTCAGCATCACCCGGATCAGACCGAGCACCGTATCGGGCGTGAGGCCGCCGCCGGGGTGCTGCCAGTACTCCAGGTCCGGCTGCACGGTCCAGCCGTGCGAGGCGTCGAACTGATAGTACGTCTCGATTTCGCGCTCGAATCGGTGCGGGAAACCGGCTGCCGCGCTGAGACGGCTGTCGCTGTACGCGAGGCCGAACTCATCGTGCGGCCGGGACGCCCACGGCCCGGTCCATACCAGCCCCGCGCCGTAGTGCCGGCGCACCGCGGCTACGGTTGCGGGCGCAGCGCCGAACTGCACGAAGCCGCTGATGCCGCGGCCGTGTGTTCCGGCCGGCCGCCAGAGTGCGGCGCTCGCCACCAGGTACGTACCGGCAGCCGAGTGGGTCACGCCGCCGCTGAAGCGCTGGAAGCGCCCGGTATCGACCCAGGCGCCGGCCTGCACCGTGACCGGCAGCGCGTCCCAGCGGCCGTGCCAGGCCTCTTCGGACACCACCAGCGCGCCGCCGGGATCGTAGGGCAGATCGCTCTCGTGATCGCGAAACACCCCGGCGGAAAAGGACAGGTGGTGGTTCGGATGGATGAACACGTCCGCGCCCCAGGCGCCCTTGGGGTAGGTCGGCAGGACGAATGTGCTGATCGAGGCGTCGGAGGAGAAATCCAGGGACACGAAGTTGCCGCCGTACGGCACGGTGAAGAACTGGTCATCGACGTACATCAGACCGACGCGCACGCGGATTTCCCGGCCCCGCAGGTCCTGCTGGTACCAGGCTCGGTCCACCGAGGTCTCGGCATAGGCGTCCATGTTGTCCGGGTCCGCGAGGGCCGGTACCTGATGCGCTACCACGTTGGCGCCGCTGTGGCTTTGTGCGTCGATGAAGACGGTGCCGCCGCGCCAGCCGAGCAGCCGGCGGGTCTTGAGCGTCAGCGACAGGTCGATCAGGCGTTGCAGGTCGACGCCGAGGGCGTGCGACATACCGCCGGCGAGCACGTGCGAGCCGTCGATTTGCGCAAAGCCGCCGACAGTGATGCCCCGGCGCTGCAGACTCGCCGACGCTGCGGCCGCATCGGCGAGCCAGTTCCCGCGCGTTGCGCCTTGGGCGGCCGCCGGAGCGGGGCGACTCAGCCCCGCGAGTGCGGCCAGAGCCAGGGCGGCGGCGAACACTGTCCCGCGGGCGGGCGGTGGGGTCACGCGGGAGTTTTCCTTCGAGAAAAATGAAAATTATCGGGAGACCCGCAAGATCGGTCAACGCACCTGCGCGGCGCGTGCCGCGGCGCTTGCAGCGCCGGGCGATTTCAGTACAGTGCGCGCACGGTCCGCACGCCGCATGCGTCTGAGAGTCTCGCCGGAGTGAACACGCAGAAGAACCAGTCGTTCTTGCGCCGCCTGCGCTTTGCGCTCGCCGGACTCGGGCACGCGCTGCGCAGCGAGCGCAGCCTGCGCACCCAGGCGGCGCTGTTCGTGCTCGTGCTGATCGCGCTCATCGTGCTGCATCCCGGCGCGCTGTGGTGGGCCGCAGTGCTGCTGGCCAGTGCCGCGGTGCTGGCGGCGGAACTGTTCAACACGGCGCTCGAGGCCCTGGCCGATCATCTGCACCCGGACCAACATCCGCGGATCCGCATCGTCAAGGACTGCGCCGCGGCGGCGGTGCTCATCGCCAGTCTCGGCGCGCTCACCGTCGGCATCGCGCTGGCGGTTCATCTGCTGCGGCGGTGAGTCGCAGGACGCTGGTCAAAAAATGCGCAATCGTCGACCAGGCGGGTCGGTGCGCGTTGACAATCGGAGCGGTGGCCGGGAACATTCGCGGCGCGGAATCCCGTCCGCCGATGCCCCTGGATCCCCATGACTGCACTGAATCCCGCTGCGCTCGGCACCGTGCGCCACGATTGGACGCTCGCGCAGGTACAGGCGCTGCTCGAGCTGCCGCTGCTCGATCTGCTCCTGCACGCGCAGCGCGTGCACCGCGAGCACCACGCGCCGAATACGGTGCAGATGAGCACGCTGCTGTCGGTGAAGACCGGCGCCTGCCCCGAGGACTGCGCCTACTGCTCACAGAGCGTGCGCTATGACACCGGCCTCGAGCGCGAGTCGCTGATGGAGGTCGCCGCAGTGCGCGAGTCCGCCGCCCGCGCCAAGGCCGCAGGCGCGACGCGCTTTTGCATGGGCGCGGCGTATCGCTCGCCGAAGGCCAAGGACCTCAAGGTCATCGCCGCGATGATCCGTGAGGTGCGCGCCCTCGGGATGGAGACCTGCGCCACGCTCGGCATGCTGACTGCCGAGCAGGCGCGCGAGCTGAAGGACGCCGGGCTCGACTACTACAACCACAATCTGGATACCTCCCCGGAGTTCTACGGCGAGATCATCACCACGCGCACCTACCAGGACCGGCTCGATACGCTGGCCGCGGTGCGCGGAGCGAATCTCAAGGTGTGCTGCGGTGGCATTCTCGGCCTGGGCGAGTCCCCGAGCGATCGCGCCGGGCTGCTGCTGACGCTCGCCAACCTGCCCGAGCACCCCGAGAGCGTGCCGATCAACCAGCTGGTGAAGATCGAGGGCACGCCGCTCGCGGACAACGCGCCGCTCGATCCGTTCGAGTTCGTGCGCGCCATCGCCGTGGCGCGGCTGCTCATGCCGCGCGCCTACGTGCGTCTCTCGGCCGGCCGCCAGAGCATGAGCGATGAGCTGCAGGCGCTGTGCTTCATGGCCGGCGCCAACTCGATTTTCTACGGCGAGCGCCTGCTCACGACCGGCAACCCGGATGTCGAGCGCGATCGCCGGCTGTTCGAACGACTGGGCCTCAAGGCCGAGGCCGGCATCGCCGAGACGGACGAGGCGGCCGCCGGGCATGCCTGCGCGCACCCCAGAGCGCATGCAGAGACAGCCGCTTGAGCCGCTGCTCGCGCAGCTGGAGCGCGAGCAGCGTCGTCGTCGTCGCCGCACGGTCGAAGGGTACGCGAGCGCGGGCAATCACGCCGAGCTGATCATCGCGGGCCGTCGCCTCGTCGACTTCAGCAGCAACGATTACCTGGGGCTGGCCGGCCATCCCGGGCCCGCCGCGGCCATGGCGCAGTGCGCCGCGCGCACCGGCGCCGGCAGCGGCGCCTCGCACCTGATCAGCGGCCACGGGGCGGAACACGACGCGCTGGAGGAGGCGCTGGCGGCCTACACGGGCCGGGAGCGCGCGCTCCTGTTCTCCACCGGCTACATGGCCAACCTCGGCGTCATGAGCGCATTGGGCGGACCGGGCGAGTGCGTGCTGCTCGATCGGCTGAGCCACGCGTCCCTGATCGACGGAGCCAAGCTCTGCGGGGCGCGGTTGCGGCGCTTTGCTCACGCGGATGTGGCCGCGGCCGAACGTCTGCTCGGCACGGTCGCACAGCCGACGGCCGTGCTGGCCACCGACGGGGTCTTCAGTATGGACGGTGATGTCGCGCCCCTGGCGGCGCTGGCGCGCGCTGCGCGCGCGCATGAGGCGTGGTTCGTCGTCGACGATGCGCACGGCCTCGGGGTCCTCGGGCCGACGGGCCGAGGCGCACTCGAAGCGGCAGGCCTGAGCGCCGAGGACGTGCCCGTGCTGGTCGGCACGCTGGGCAAGGCGTTCGGTTCGTTCGGCGCATTCGTGGCCGGCAGCGCGGCGCTGATCGATCTGTTGGTGCAGAAGGCCCGCCCGTACGTCTACACCACGGCGCTGCCGCAGCCGGTGGCGGCCGCTACGCGCGCGGCCCTCGAGTTGGCGCAACGCGAACCGTGGCGGCGCGAGCGGGTGCTGCAACTCACGGTGCGCTTTCGTGCCGCGGCCGCGGCCGCCGGTGTGCCGCTCAGCGACTCGGCGACGCCCATCCAGCCGGTCCCGCTCGGCAGTGCGCACGCGGCGCTCGAGGCGCAGCGCGTCCTCGCTGAGGCCGGGTTCTGGGTGGTGGCGATCCGCGCGCCCACCGTGCCGGCCGGACAGGAGCGGCTGCGCGTGACGCTCACCGCGGCGCACACCGAGGCGCAGGTCGATGCGCTGGTCGAGGCGCTCGGGCGGGCCTGCCGCGCGGCCGGCACTGCCTGCGGTGAGGCGAGCTCATGAGCCGTCTGCACGTCGAAATCCGCGGCGCCGGCCCCCCGGTGGTAATGCTGCACGGTTGGGGGCTGAACGTGCGGGTCTGGGACACCCTGGGCGCGGCGCTCGAGGCGCGCGCGCGGCTGATCGCGCTCGATCTGCCCGGGCACGGACGCAGCCCGTGGCGCGCCGATCGTGCCACGGCGGAACAGCAGGTGCAGTGGCTCGGGGAAACGGTGGCCGATGCGCTCGGCGCCGAACCCTACACCCTGCTCGGCTGGTCACTCGGCGGGCAGCTCGCGCTGGCGTGGGCGGCGGCGCCGCCGGCGGGCCTCCCCGCCCCGGCGCACCTGGCATTGATTTGTGCCACGCCGCGCTTCACGGCCGCGCCCGACTGGCCGCATGGCACGCCTGAGGCGCGGCTCGTGCGCCTGGCCGAAGGTCTGCGGCGCGACTATCACCGCACCGTGAGCGATTTTCTCGATCTGCAGGTGCGTGGCAGTGCCGCCGGCGAGGCGGTGCTCGAGCAGCTGCGCGCGGCGCTGTTCAGTCACGGCGAGGCACGGCCCGAGGCGCTCGCGGCGGGGCTTGAGCTGCTGCGCACGCTCGATCTGCGAGCCGTGCTCGGCTCGATCGGCGCCCCGACGCTCGCGGTGGCCGGCCAGTACGACCGGGTGCTGCTGCCGGCCGCGACGCGCGCGCTCGCCGCCGCGATGCCGCATGCGCGCTTCGCCGAGATTCGCCGCGCCGCGCATGCGCCCTTTCTCTCGCATACGGCCGAAGTGGCCGACTTGCTCAGCGATTTTCTCGGCGCGTCATGAAGCCCTCCGATCCTTTCGCTCTGCCGCGCGCCGCGGTTCGCAACACGTTCGACCGCGCGGGCTCGAGCTACGAGGCCGCTGCGCTGCTGCAATCGAACGTCGCCGACGAGCTGCTCTCGCGGCTCGAGCCGTTCGCCTTCGCGCCCGAGGTGGTGTTGGATCTGGGGGCGGGCACCGGACGCGCCAGCGCGCAGCTGAAGCACCGCTACCGGCGCGCGCAGGTGCTGGCGCTCGATCTGGCGCCCGGCATGCTGCACGAGGCGGCGCGCCACCAGCGCTGGCTGCGCCGCTTCGAGCGCGTCTGCGCCGATGCGGCGGCGCTGCCGCTGCGCACCGCGAGCGTCGATGTGATCTTCAGCAACCTGATGCTGCAATGGTGCGATCCGCCGGATCAGGTGTTCGCCGAAGCGCGCCGCGTGCTCAAGCCCCAGGGGTTCTTCGCGTTCAGCACCTTCGGACCGGACACCCTGCGCGAGCTGCGCGAGGCCTGGGGCGAGGACGGTCACACGCACGTCAACCGATTCCTGGACGTGCACGACATCGGCGATGCGTTGATGCGCGCCGGATTCGCCGAGCCGGTGCTCGACGTCGAGCGCATGACCGTGACCTATCCGGACGTGCTCGGGCTGATGCGCGACCTGAAGGCGATCGGGGCACGCAACGTCACGGCCGGCCGGGCCCGCGCCCTGACGGGCAAGGGCCGGCTGCGCCAGCTGCGCGAGCGCTACGAGGTGCATCGGCGCGACGGGACACTGCCGGCCACGTATGAAGTGATCTACGCGGCGGCCTGGAACGGCCACCGCCCGGCCGGGCCGCCTGAGGGCGGGGAGGTGTTCATCGCTGCCGATCAGATCAGTCACAGGAGACGCCCATGAATGCGCGCGGATGGTTCATCACCGGGACCGACACGGAAGTCGGCAAGACAGTCTGTGCGGCGGCGCTGACGCGCGCTTTCGCACGCCGCGGACTGCGGGTCGCGGTGATGAAGCCGGTCGCCTCCGGTGCGCTGCGTACGCCACAGGGGCTGCGCAGCGCCGATGCGCTGGCGCTGCAGGCCGAGGCCTCCGTGGCGGCGCCTTACGCGACCGTCAATCCGTACTGCTTCGAACCGCCCATTTCCCCGCACATTGCCGCGGCCGAGGCCGGCGCCGCCATCGACCTGGCGCGACTCGAGGCCTGCTACGCCGAGCTCACTGCGGCGGCCGACTGCGTCATCGTCGAAGGGGCCGGCGGATGGCGGGCCCCGATCAGCCCTGCGCTCGGCATGGCGGACATCGCCCTGCATCTGGCGCTGCCGGTCATCCTGGTGGTGGGAATGCGCTTAGGGTGCCTCAATCATGCGCTCCTGTCGCATGAGTCGATCCGCGCCCGGGGCGCTAAATTCGCCGGATGGGTCGCGAACGGCATCGATCCGGCGATGGATCGCGCCGCCGAAAATCACGCCACGCTGTGTGCGCACCTGGGCGAGCCGCTGGCCACGATCGGCCCGCTCGGGGCCGGGCACGGGCTGCCGGATCTCACCGCCGCCGCTGAGCGTCTCAGCCGCCGCCCTTGAATCGCCCTGCGGGGCGCAATACCATGATCTCGGTCAATGTGGGACGCCGGCGCGGCGGACGGCTCGGGACTTAAGGTCCGAGCTAAGGAGCGCGCCGGTGCAGAGGACAGTGCCGGGGGAGATTGCCGGAACGGCCGCAAGGCCGGATCCATCAGAGCAACTTTAGGTAGGCCAGTTCCAAGCACGACATGCCTTCATTGCGCATCGTCCTTTGCCCGAACTGCTCGCTCACGGTGCGAGGCGCTCTCGTTTTCTTCGCCAGTCTTGGCGCGCTCACCCTCGGCATCGGCGCGGCATTCAGCGCCCTCGGCCTCTGGCCGATCCTGCTGATCGGGCTCGGCGAGATGCTCGCCCTCGGCTTGGCGCTCCACGAGAGCCTCAAGCGGCGCTTCCAGGCACAGATTCTCACCATTACCGAGTCGGACGTCAGCGTCGAGCTGCGCGACCGCCGCGCCTGCCGGCGCATCGTCTTCAAGCGCCACTGGGCGCAGATCAAGTTGACTCATCCCGCCTCGCGGCTGCATCCGACCCGACTGACCATCGAGTCGCACGGACGGGCGTGCGAACTGGGCGGGTTTCTCACGGAAGAGGAGCGGCGCGGACTCGCGCTGCGTTTGCGGCGGCTGGTCGGACGCGTCAATGAATCCCCACCCCTGGCCCTGGGCCACGGGTGAGCGATACGGCGGGTTCGGGTTCGGTTAACGTCGCGCGCCTGATCCGCATCGTGCGGAGCGCGCGGCTGGGGGCAGAACAACGATGAAGCGCTCGAGACTCGGCAGACTGCTCGGAACCTCGGTGCTCGGCCTGGCGGGGCGGCTGCCGCTCGCTGCGGCCGCCTCCGGCTGGGACGAACTGAACATGCCGCGCGGGGTGACCAGCGCCAGCAGGAACATCTATGCCCTGCACATGATGGCGCTGTGGGTGTGCGTCGGCATCGCCGTGGTGGTGTTCGGGGTGATGATCTGGTCGCTGATCTTTCACCGTAAATCGCGCGGTGCGGTACCGGACGTCACGCTGACGCACAGCACCAAGGTGGAGGTGGTCTGGACCGCCGTACCGGTGCTGATCCTCGTCGGCATGGCGATTCCGGCGGCGCGGCTGCTGCTGAAGATCAACAACAACACCGATCCGCAGGTCAACATCCGCGTCACCGGCTTCCAGTGGGGCTGGCGTTACCAGTACCTCGGGACCCCCGTGAGTATCATCTCCAAACTCTCCGCGAGCAGCAACGACGCCAGTCAGATGCACTCGGGCATCCGCCCGAGCGCCGTGCCGCACTACCTGCTCAGCGTCGATCACCAGGTGGTGGTGCCGGTAGGCGAGAAGGTGCGCCTGCTGATCACCTCCATCGATGTCATCCACTCCTGGTGGGTGCCGGACCTCGGCGTCAAGCGCGACGCGATTCCCGGTTACATCAACGAGGCGTCCTTCACCATCGCCGCGAACCGGCCCGGCATTTACCGCGGCCAGTGCACCGAGCTGTGCGGCCGCGGCCACGCCTACATGCCGATCGTGGTGCGGGCGGTGACGCCGGCGGCCTACCAGGCCTGGCTGAAGCAGCACTCGGGCCCCCAGAGCGAGGCGGCCACACATCCCCCCGCGGCGGCCGTGACCCGTAGTTGAGCGCGATCTGAAGGAGCGCACCGCACCGTCCCGCCGCGAGCCGATACCGACATCCAGTCTTGCCCATCGAGGTTGACCATGGCCGAGCTGCACCAAACCGCCGCACATGCCGAACATGACCACAAGCCGCACGGCTGGCGCCGCTGGGTGTTCGCGACCAACCACAAGGACATCGGCACGATGTACCTGATCGCCGCCGGAACGATGTTCCTGATCGGCGGTCTGGCCGCGATGGCGATCCGCGCGCAGCTGTTCAAGTCGGGCATGAAGCTGTTCGACCCAGCAATGTTCAACTCCCTCACCACCATGCACGGCCTGATCATGATCTTCGGGGCGATCATGCCGGCCTGGGTAGGGCTCGCGAACTGGATGATTCCGCTGCAGATCGGCGCCCCCGACATGGCACTGCCGCGGCTGAACAACCTGAGCTTCTGGATCCTGCCATTTGCGTTCACGCTGATGGTCGGGTCGTTCTTCGTGCCGGGCGGAGCGGTCGCCGGCGGCTGGACGATGTATCCGCCGCTGATGCAGCAGTTCGGCGCGGCCTTTCCGATGTTGATCTTCGCCATTCACCTGATGGGGATCTCCTCCATCCTCGGCGCGATCAACGTCATCGTGACCATCATGAATCTGCGCGCCCCGGGCATGACGCTGCTGCGCATGCCGCTGTTCGTGTGGACCTGGCTGATCACCGCCTATCTGCTGATCGCGGTGATGCCGGTGCTCGCCGGGGCGGTGACCATGCAGCTGACGGATCACTTCTTCGGCACGAGCTTCTTCAACGCCGCCGGCGGCGGGGACCCGGTGCTGTTCCTGCACGTGTTCTGGTTCTTCGGGCACCCCGAGGTCTACATCCTGATCCTGCCGGCCTTCGGCATCATCTCGGAGATCATCCCGACCTTCTCGCGCAAGCCGCTGTTCGGCTACGAGGCGATGGTCTACGCCACCGCCTCGATCGCGTTCCTGTCGTTCATCGTCTGGGGTCACCACATGTTCACGGTGGGCATGCCGGTGGCCGCGCAGCTGTTCTTCATGCTCTCGACCATGCTGATCGCCGTGCCGACGGGCGTGAAGGTGTTCAACTGGGTGGCGACGATGTGGCGCGGTTCGCTCTCGTTCGAGCCGCCGATGCTGTTCGCCGTGGCGTTCCTGTTCCTGTTCAGCATCGGCGGGTTCTCCGGGCTGATGCTGGCGCTGGTGCCGTCCGACTATCAGTATCACGGCACGTACTTCGTGGTGGCGCACTTCCACTACGTGCTGGTGCCCGGCGCGGTGTTCGCCATCTTCGGCGGGGTGTACTACTGGCTGCCGAAGTGGAGCGGCCGTATGTACGACATGCGGCTCGCGAAGTGGCACTTCTGGCTGTCGGTGATCTTCGTCAACGTGCTGTTCTTCCCGCAGCACTTCCTCGGGCTCGCCGGCATGCCGCGGCGCATCCCGGACTATGCACCGCAGTTCACCGACTGGAACATGGTGTCGTCCATCGGCGGGTTCATCTTCGGCGCCTCGCAGGTGCTGTTCCCGTACATCATCATCAAGTGCATCCGCTCCGGGAAGCCGATCGAGGCGAACTCGCCCTGGGAGGGTGCGCACGGACTGGAGTGGGAATTGCCCTGCCCGGCGCCGTACCACTCCTGGCAGACCCCGCCCTCCGAGACAATGCTCGCTCATGGCACCGGACACTGAGCGCGACGGCGTGAACACACGCGCAGTGACCGCGCAGCAGCGCCGCCGGGTGCGGCTGACCACCTGGGTGGTCTCGCTGATCGCGCTGGCATTCTACGTCGGCTTCATCATCCTGACGGTGATGCGGGCACACCGCTGAGCGCCCTGCAGGTTGCAGACAGGAAAGTGGACATATGACAGACGCGCACGCAGACAGCAGTAAGTATTACGTTCCCCACGGGAGCCCCTGGCCCATCATCGCGGCGCTGGCACTGTTCTCGCTCATGCTGGGCGCGGTGCTGTATCTCGATGGCGTCGCGCCAGTATGGATCCTGGTGCCGGGCGTGGCGCTGCTGGCGTTCATGTTTGCCGGGTGGTTCTCCACCGTCGTCGGCGAGAACCAGCACGGCGTGTTCCACTTCCGCGAGGACCGCTCTTTCCGCCTCGGCATGATGTGGTTCATCTTCTCCGAGGTGATGTTCTTCGCCGCGTTCTTCGGCGCGCTGTTCTACACGCGCAATTTCTCCGTGCCCTGGCTCGGCGGCGAGGGCGCCAAGGCCATGACCAACTTCCTGCTCTGGCCGCACTACGAGGCGACCTGGCCGACCAACGGGCCGGGTCACGTCGGCGGCCGGGTATTCAGCGCGATGAGTCCGACGGGCGTGGCGGCAGTCAATACACTCGTGCTGCTCACCAGCGGACTGACCATCACGATCGCCCACCATGCGTTGCGCGCGGGCAAGCGGCGCATGCTGACGGTGTTTCTGGCGCTGACGTTTCTGCTAGGGTTCACGTTCGTCGGCCTGCAGGCGCACGAGTACTACGACGCCTACATGCACATGAACCTGCGCCTGACCACGGGGATCTACGGCTCGACGTTCTTCATGCTGACCGGCTTTCACGGCCTGCACGTGACCATCGGGGCGATCATGCTGCTGGTGATCTGGGTGCGCGTCCTGCGTGGTCACTTCACCCCGGAGCGTCACTTCGCGTTCGAGGCGGTGGCCTGGTACTGGCACTTCGTCGACGTGGTGTGGCTGTGCCTGTTCGTGTTCGTCTATTGGCTGTGAGCGGCCGGCGGCGCGCTCGCTCTCGCCCTGGCCGTCGCGCGGGCGCTCAGTGCCGCGGCGCGAAGCCGTGCGGGGTGATCAGGCCTGCGTACCAGGCGAGCATGAGCAGTGCGAACAACGCGATCGACAGGGTGATGCGGATGGTCAGCGCGCGGACCATCTTGCCGGAGTCCTCGCGCGTGCCGCGCGCCAGGTGAAACAGCCCCGAGCCGAGGCTTGCGATGATGGCGCCGAGCGAGAGCAGAACCAGCAGCCTGAACAGCGGTGGCATGGTTCGATTGTACCGGTTTTGGCGCGCGCGGCGATCCCGGTGAGCACGGGGCTGCGGCTCGGCCGCCGCGAGTTCGCGCCTTCGATGGCGCTGACGCTGCTCATGGCCGCACTTGCGGCGGTATTCGGGCTGCTCGGCCGTTGGCAGTGGCACCTCGGTGAGCAGCGCGCCGCACAGTACGCACGCTTCGAGCGAGGCGCGGCGCACGTGATCGCGCTCGGCAGCGCGCCGCTGAGCGCCGTGCCCCTCTATCAGCGCGTGAGCGTGCGGGGCCGCTACGATGGGGCCCACCAGTTCCTGCTCGACAACAGCATTCACGACGGCGCGGATGGCTATGAGGTGCTGACCCCGCTGCTGCGCGACGGGGCCGCGGCGGTGCTGGTCGATCGGGGCTGGGTCGCCTTCACGGGCCGCCGTTCACGGCTGCCCGATACGCACCTCGCCGCGAGCGGACCCGTCACGCTCATCGGACGGGTCGCGCCGCTGCCGACCGCCGGGTTGTCCTTCGGGCGGGCGCCGCCGCCGCCCGGACCGCACTGGCCCAAGGTGACGAGCTTCCCGCGCACCGCCGAGCTCAGCGCCGCGCTGGGGCGACCGCTCGCGAGACGGATCCTGCTGCTCGATCCGGTCGCCCCGGACGGCTACGTGCGCGCCTGGACGCTGCCCGGCATGCCGGCACTGGAGAACTGGGGCTATGCGATTCAGTGGTGGGCATTTGCGGTGACGGCCGGCGTGATCTGGCTGGTCCTGAGCCTGCGCCGTAATCACCCCTGAAGGGGGGGGCGGCGCCATGCCCGGCGCCGATGCGCTACCATACTCGACCCTTCCGGAGGTACCGTTTCTTGATCCCCGCATCCGTCGAGCGCTGGATACGCGGCCTGTCGCTGGCCGGCGTGCTGCTGTGCTTCGCAGTGATCCTGCTGGGGGCGTACACGCGCCTGACGAACTCGGGCATCAGCTGCCCGGACTGGCCGGAATGCTACGGCCACCTGACCCCGATCGGCGCGGCCGACAGCGCCCGTGCGCAGGCCCGCTATCCGGGACGTCCGCTCGACGTCGATGACGCCTGGCACGAGATGATCCACCGCTACGTGGCGGGCACGCTCGGGGTGCTGATTCTGCTCATCACGGCGCTCGCCATCGCCTCGCGTGGCCGGATCGTCGGGAGCGCATACGCGCTGGTGCTGTTCGCGACCGTCGTGGTGCAGGCGGTGCTCGGGATGTTCACGGTGACCTGGCTGCTGAAGCCGCCGATCGTCACGCTGCATCTGCTGTTCGGCATGACTACCCTCGGTCTGCTGTGGTGGATGTGGCTGACGCTGCAGCGCAGCGCGAGTGCCTCGAGCCGCCCCCCGCCGGCGCCGGCCGCCGCGGCGCTGAAGCTCGCGTACCGGCTCTCGCTCGTCGGGCTCGCCGTGCTGGCGGTGCAGTTCTTCCTCGGCGCCTGGACCAGCGCCAACTACGCGCAGTACGCCTGTCCGGACTTCCCGACCTGCCAGGGCCACTGGTGGCCGCCGCACATGGATTTCCGCGACGCATTCGTGCTCTGGCGCAGCCTCTGGGTGGACTACCAGGGCGGTATTCTGCCCAACGCGGCGCGCGTGGCGATCCACTTCACGCATCGACTCGGTGCGCTTGCCGTGACGGGGGTGCTCGGCGGCGCCTGCGGCTACATCATCAGCCGCCGTTCACTCGTGGCAGCGCGGCCCTATGCGTATGCGGTGCTCGCCGCACTCGTGCTGCAGCTCGCCATCGGCATCACCA
>Ga0315298_1006727_pt1 | contig 15527 bp, 8 predicted proteins | sample WHS_1_MG_FD_203077 | JGI IMG/M metagenome (GOLD analysis project Ga0315298, IMG submission 203077) | Extremophilic microbial mat communities from Washburn Hot Springs, YNP, Wyoming, USA - WHS_1_MG | ecosystem: Environmental > Aquatic > Thermal springs > Hot (42-90C) | place: USA: Wyoming... | reverse complement strand
CGTAAACTGAATCGTTCGTAATGCTGATCTCGATGACCTTGTCCTGCGCGTCGCCGTCAGACCAGTTCAATGTCCCACTGGCAGTGGTGTAATCCTGCCCCGCTTTCGCGCTCCCATCCGCAGTGGCGTAACTCACGCTGGCTGCACCGTCAGAACCGCCGGTCCGCTTCACAACCAACTGAACCGTGGCGCCATTCTCGTTTACGTTGTAATTCGCCGAAGCAAAAGCTATCGTCCCGCGCGCAGGTTGCTCATCATCCACAATCGTCACCTGCGCTGTCGCCGGGCTACCGAGACTCGCGCCGCTGACATTGCTCAGCACAACACTGAACTGTTCGTTGCCTTCATACACCGAATCGTTCAGCAACGGCACATCAATGTACTTGTCCTGCGCATCGCCGCTTGCCCAGTTCAATGTCCCACTGGTTGCGGTGTAATCCTGACCCGCTTTCGCGCTCCCATCCGCAGTGGCGTAACTCACGCTGGCTGCACCGTCAGAACCGCCGGTCCGGCTCACGGTCAGACGTACAAACGTCGCGTTCTCATTGGCACCAAAACTCGCCGAAGTGAATGCAATTGTCCCGCGCGCAGGTTGGTCATCCTCGACAATCGTCACCTGCGCTGTCGCCGGGCTACCGAGACTCGCGCCGCTGACATTGCTCAGCACAACACTGAACTGTTCGTTGCCTTCATACACCGAATCGTTCAGCAGCGGCACATCAATGTACTTGTCCTGCGCGTCGCCGCTTGCCCAGTTCAATGTCCCACTGGTTGCGGTGTAATCCTGACCCGCTTTCGCGCTCCCGTCCGCAGTGGCGTAACTCACGCTGGCTGCACCGTCAGAACCGCCGGTCCGGCTCACGGTCAGGCGCACAAACGTCGCGTTCTCATTGGCACCAAAACTCGCCGAAGTGAATGCAATTGTCCCGCGCGCAGGTTGGTCATCCTCGACAATCGTCACCTGCGCTGTCGCCGGACTCCCGAGACTCGCGCCGCTGACATTGCTCAACACAACACTGAACTGTTCGTTGCCTTCATACACCGAATCGTTCAGCAGCGGCACATCAATGTACTTGTCCTGCGCGTCGCCGCTTGCCCAGTTCAATGTCCCACTGGTTGCGGTGTAATCCTGACCCGCTTTCGCGCTCCCGTCCGCAGTGGCGTAACTCACGCTGGCTGCACCGTCAGAACCGCCGGTCCGGCTCACGGTCAGGCGCACAAACGTCGCGTTCTCATTGGCACCAAAACTCGCCGAAGTGAATGCAATTGTCCCTGGTTTTGGCGCGGGCGCCTGAGTACTGCTTATTAGCCTGACGAGATAACGCCTGTCTATCCTTGTGAACGTCCAAGTATTGTAAAGGTAGGACTTCTTGATATCCGTCATTCTTCTCACCAAGTAGGGCGGCATGAACACATCGATTCCGGGCGTTCCAATGGCGCTCAGGAATCCGTCGCTTTGGTCGATATGTGCCAGAGCATATGAGCCTGTTCCAGCTTGTGTTGCGACCGGGTCGAAAACGAACACGTATGGAGTGTTGGGATCGAGGCTGAGCGGCACAGACGTTTCGAAGCGAAGAACGTAAAAAGCGGTGTCATTGGGCGCAGGAAGAGCGGAAACAAGGTTGAATGCCGCAAGTGCGGGCGTTTTCCAGGAAGGCGTCCAATAGTAGAGGTCGCTGCTGCCGGTGATACCGGCGCCCTTGTACAAAAGCGCTGAGGCCGACAGCCCGGGGTCGCGTTGGCTGACCAGGAACTCGACAGCCACAATCTGCGACGCTGAGGCCACTTTGAATGCAAATCCGAAAGCGTAATCGTAGCCACCATTGGTGCTTGCGCCGAAAAGATCGTAACCTGTCCCAGCGAGAGTGGCCGTTGGGTTCATCGAGATCGTATCCACCACCGAACCCGGTACAGGCACGGGGTTTGGAATCGATTGCGCCCGACCAGAGAGTGGAATCCATTGCGTTGCCAGCAATGCGACGCACACTGAAACAAGCAGCTTTTTCATACCAGTCTCAACCTTAGAAGCAAAGCCATTCTGACCCATCTTGTCAGACCACAACAATGCTCAACCAGCCCAGCCCGGGAGTCGAGCCTTAATTCACCATTTATGTGCCCCAAGCGCAGTAGCAAAAAGCAGTTGGCATGCCTAAGACAGCCACGCCAAAACCGGTCGAAATGCCCGCTCTGCCAGTGCCGAGTTCTGCGTCAGGAAGTCGCATTCCTCAGTCTGCTACGGCTCGGCGAATGCGGTTCGGATTGCATAACCCCGCTTACGCAATCCCTCGTGTATTTACCAGATAACAAAGCACTTGGGAACAGACAACACAACATACGCCCCACCAAATCCTGCTTTCGGATCAGACTTCCTTGGGATGTCATGTGCAGAACTCACCCCGTTTCGGCTCAAAATCGAGGCCGACCGAATCTGCCCATGTGGATTATTCGTTGCGGAGGGGAGCTCATGCCACTGCGCTCCTTGTCCAAAACCCACACAAAAGTGTATCAGGATGTCGCGCCATTTCACAATCAGGCCTCAGTAAAACCAGGCTTTTTGTCCGGATACACCCGCAACTTCAATGTCCGCATTGTTGTCCAAATGAAAACTCCGTGTCTGTCCCCATATCCCGGCCACCATGCACCCTTTCGGTCACCCAGTTGAAAGTTGAGAGTTGAACGTTTCACGTTGAACGTTCCTGATCGGTATACCGGACATCGTGTCTGTCCCCATATCTGAGCGCCCCCTCATTTGAAGAAAAACCACCGCTCCATCCCGGTACGGCTGGGTCAGTTTATCCCAGCAGAACCAGATTGGTTCTGCCTGGCTCACACAGACATTTGGCCAAGGCATTTTTCGACCGTGATCTTCACGGCAAATTTCAGGCCGTGCGCTACAACGTTCAACGATCAACTGCAGACAGACCTCACAGGTTGTAACGAAAATCTCCCCCAATTCACGTGTACCGCAAAACGAATCGCACCCAAAACGCGGGTCTTGTCAATTACGTCTCGGTTCGCCGGAGAGATTTCCGGACTGGCCAGGTGTGATTCCCGTCGCTTTGGTCACTTGTATTCGATGTCTATCTTGTGGCGTTCGAGAAGGCTTCCCTCAGCCCGATGCAGCATTGACAACGATTTGTTGTAGTCGGCTTTCGCGCGTGCTTCTTGGGACCGTGCTGCGGCCAGATCGCCCTGAAGTTGCAAGACCACGTAGAAGGTGCTTTGTCCAACGGCAAGTTTCTGCTGTTCGGCCTCGAGCGCCGCTTCAGCCAGCTCGGCAGCGCGGCGCGCAGCTTCAACACGATCGCGATTGGCTCTGGCCGTGACAAGAGCGTCACTGACCTCGCGCATGACCAGTTCCTCACGCTGTTTCAATCTCAAGAGGGCTTGTTCTTTGAGCTCTTTGCTTGCCCGGTAGTTGGCTCTTTCGGCGGTGCGGCTCAGCGGGAGGGTGAAGATCACGCCGATCAGGTCCCTTGGCGCGACACCATCCCAAACCTGGTCGAATGCTTTTGACGCGCTGGCCTGAGGGGGCAGCGGCAGGCGCTGCTCGAATGTGCTCGAACCGCGACGACCGTAACCTGCGACGAGATCCAACCATGGGAACAATTGGTTATGCCTGAACCGGACGTTCAGGTCTTGTTTCTCGACTTCAACTCTGAGCTGTGCAAGGTCAGGTCTTTGCGAGATGCCACGCTGCCAGCTTGCCCTGAGGTCGAGCTCTTCCGGGACAACCAAGAGCGGGTCTGCAGGAATCCATTCAACTCCCTCGCTGCTTTGAAAATCGTCACCGAGCAGGGTCCTGAGTTCGTTTTCGGCGACTGAGACGGCGTTGCGGGCTGCGATCAGAGCAGTTTCAGCAGCAGCCACCTGAGCTTGAGCCAGTTTCTCTTCAATGGCCGGCAATGCGCCGGCGATCACCTTTTGGTGGGCCTGATCCTGGAACGCCTTGCGGACCTCGAGGAGCTTGCGTTGAACCTGAAGGTTCTCGCGCGCAAAAGCGAGCTCGTAATATGCCAGTTCGATTCTGTGGACAACCTCCATCAATACAAATCCAACGCCCAACTCGGAGATACGGAGGTTCTTTTTGTTAATTCTGATGGTTGTGCGGGCTTGGTCCGTCCAGAAATCGCGAAGCAAGGGTTGCGTTATCGAGATATTCGCGACGACTCTGTAAGTGTCGTAGTCGATTTCCTCGCGCAACCCGAAGCTATGGACGTAGTCACCGGCGATTTCGTATCTCATTCCGGTAGGCAGAACTCCGCCAATGCCGACATTCACCGACTCGTTTTCTGCGTCGTGCATTTCATATTCGCTGAGATCAGCGGGATCGAACCCGCCGGGTTCCTGTCTGTGTTCATGTTGGCCGGACACAACCAGAGAAGGGTCATAGTACCCATACGAAGCGTCGAGGGTCAGCCGTGCAATTCGCGGGTTTATCCTTTCTATTTGGATGTCGCGATTGTGTTCGAGTGCGATCTGTATGCAGTCTGTGAGGGAAAGGCGCCTTGCCGTCTGGTTCTGCTGGGGCGGCTGATCTTGCTGCGCCATGGCAGCCATGCAAACAATGAGCAGGGTTGGAACCAATACATCGGCCAGTAGTCGCTGAAGGCGACCATGGGAACACAGCACCGTGAGTGGCGGTCGTGTCCGGCCAAGAACGCTTTGATGGTGATTCGTGCGCATAACGGCATCAGAAGGATTCTCTCAAATCATGCCTGACCTGGATGAATTCGCTTGAATTCGTCAGGTGAAGTAAAAACTCCATCTCAGGGAAGCGACCGGGTTGGGAAGCGATGACCGATCCGGTTTGGTTGATGGCAGAGGTGCCGAGGATTTGGTAACAACCGCTTCGTGCGGATGGCCAGCTCAGACGGGCAATCGATTTGCTCCAAATGGAGAGGTCAATTTGCAACGGCAGGTCCGGCGCAAGCGGGTCCCACTCGAGCAGCCATTCGACAAGGTTCGGGTAACCGTCGCGGTCAATGTCAGCGGCAGGACCGAAGTCAAGTGTGCCGATCTGGTTCATTTCCCAATCGTCATCAAGACCGTCGTGGTCGGAGTCTGTGATTGGCACGCCGTAGATTGTCAGCTCGACACCGTTCACTTTGCCCGTTTGGCCGGGTTGTTCGTCGCTGACTTCGATGCGCCACGTGCCGGCACTGGGTTCGAAGAAATGATGTGTACTGTAAAATGTCCAGTCGCCCAGCGGCGAGCTGATGTCCTCGTTGAAATGGTGGAGCACGCTGCGCGTGCCACTCGGGGAAACAAGGGTAAGCCGCACGTCAGCGCGGCGCGGATGATTGAAAAAGACACGCAGTTTAACATGCTCGCACGACAGGTTCTCGGCAACGTCGATGTCGATCGGCAAACTGTTCAGCGACAGTTGGGCCATCACATTTGAAGAAGAAGCGATGTAGTTTCGAAGTGCTTCACCGGAGACCCTGTCGATAAACACCGCAGGTATTGGCGCAAAAGCAAGGTCTGCCCCTGCCATGAAGACGCGGTCGGTAGAGCCTGTGTTGTTGTAAACCACGGCGAACTCTGCGCCTGCGGCTGCCGCGTAAGAGATTTTCTGCGCAAAATAATTGACCCCGCGCTGGATCAGCGCAGCTTTGCTTTTCAGATCGATCGCAATTGGCTCTGTGGCCTGCCCAACATCGACGATTGGCACCGTCTTTGTTGGATTGTCCGGATGTGGCGCGTCGCTCGGATAAGCCGGAATCGACCTGATTGACGCAGGCACATTCGAGCCGAAGACGAGCACGCGCAATCCATCGTCCGGGATGTTCCACGATCTTCTTGACGAGACAGTGGTGCTTGTTCGCGGCGGGCGATTATGCCACCACTTGGCCAGCCGGACGGCCTGGCCTGCGTCGGGCACACCAAAACCGACCCTGTGATTGACGGGCAACCCGGCACCGTTGATCTTTGTGTCGGGATCCGCAGCATCCAACTGCCGGGCGGACAGGACGAGTATCTGCTGGACGTCGCGCCACGTAAGGTTCGGGTTTGCATTTAACATGAGCGCGCACAAGCCGCTGATTTGCGGCGCTGAGCCCGATGTGCCGCCAAAACCAGTGGAATCAAACCCGTAGTCGCCGGTGGCGGGATCAGTGTTGCGTCCAAGAGCGCCCTGCAAGTCTGTCGTGCAAAGCTGGATGTAATTTGTCGTTCCCCCGGACGGCGTTGATACATCTTGGTCGCCACTGAAAGCGGCGACGAGGACCGGGGCGCCCGGGGTTGTATAACTTGCGGCCCGGCCCGTGACACGAACTGCGCCGACTGCAATTGCGCGCGGGTCCTGGCCATAACCGTCGTCATTCACATCGTTCCCGGATTGCCAGTCGTTGCCAGCCGATCGGACCATTATAACGCCGAGACCGTTTCTGCCTTTTGTAACGGCATTTTCGATGGCCTGATCCTCGAGTACACCGAAAGGGAGCTGGCCAACAGAAGCGTTGCCCCAACTGTGATTCTGAATGCTCACGACATTCGAACAATACTGCAGCGCGTCCATCATCGTCTCTTCATCGACCATGTATTCACTGGCGTCGAAGACGACCCAGCTTGCCATGGACGCTCTGGGCGCAACGCCAATCACGCCTCTGCTGTTGTTGCCAACAGCGGCCACAAGACCTGCGACTGCAGTGCCGTGCGAGCCCTGGGTGCGCATCGGAGTCCCGCTGCTGCTGCCGGTGACAAAGTTGTGGTCATAGGTCCCGGGCATGTTCCCGGCAAGATCCGGATGAGAAGTGGCGACGCCTTCATCGACGATCGCGATGATCACGCCGTTGCCCAGATTGTCGGCCCACGCCGATCGGATGCCGAGGTCAAACCCGAGCGGCGCGCCGGTGGCGGAGTCGCGGTTTTCCAAATGCCATTGGCGCGGGAAGTAAGTGTCGTTGGGCGCAGGCGCGTAGCGCCAGTGAAGTTTGGCAGGGCGTTTGCGAACCGGATGGCTGATCACCACCCCTTGCACGCGCGCCAGCCGATCAGCCTCAAGCGCAGCGGTCATCGCATCCGGGGCTTGAAGCACAAACAGATTCGCTCCCACCCTGCGCGACACCGTGAGCGGAGAATCAACAAGGACCGTGTCTAACTGGACTCGATCGGCCAAGCCAAGCACAACTCTGTCCCGCAAAACAATGCGCGCCGGCGGCCCGGGCATGCGCCGGGCTCGGACTTCATCGGCCCGGTCACGTGCACTCGACAAACCCCCTTTCGGCGCAACATCAACAGCGTACGTGGCCGCCTGCGGTTCAAGGAACCGAAGGTGTAGTGTGCGGTTGGTTTCATCAGCGGCAATAGCCACCGAGAAACCACTCGCAGTCAAAGCCGCCAAAATGCTGCCGGTGAATGCAAGCGACCTCACAACACACCACGCCAATATCTTGGAAAATCTGCGCAGCAAACGCACATTCGCGGATCGTTCGACAGTTTTGCCCTCAAACCGTTCGGCCATTGAGTTCTCTTTCAGCCAAAACAGCGTGGGTTGTGACGCGGTACACTGGCGCCAAGATGCTTCACAAGTCCCGGCGTTGGCAGTACACCTCAGATGCTATCAATCTGTGCCAGCACGTAGTCCCGCGCACGAGCGACATCGTCCAGCGTAAGATGTTCGACTGCGAGATAGATTTCCCGTTTCAGTCCCGCCAACAACCTCAGGTAGAGAGGATAATCGAGCACGCCCAATCCGGCCGCCGGCAGATCAGTGCCATCTGCCGAGGCTTTCACGTCCTTGGCGTGCGCGAGCACGATTTGCTTGCCGAGCCGGACAAACATGTCTTCGAGCATCGCGCGTTGTCGGGGCAGCTCTTCCTTGCGGAAATAGTTGCAAGGGTCCATGACCAGTTTGAGCGCGGGCGACTTCACATCGCGGAAAAGCCGCTCTGCGCGGGACACCGAATCAATCACATTGCGCCAGTAAGGCTCGATCGAGATGATCGCGCCTGTTTTTTCGGCGCGACGGGCGAGTTTCTCCAGATTCTCGCGGCACATCAGATAGGCAGCTTCAGTGGCGTTTTCCGGCGATTCAAGCCATTCGCTCTTGGCGTTCAATGTGCCGGTTTCAGTTGATATGACCCTGCAGCCAAACTGCCTCCAATTATCTATGAGCAATTCCATCCGCTGTTCGCCGCGCCGCTGCCGTTTGGTATCCGGATCAACTACGTTGTAATACCCGAACAGGCCGACCACGGCGAGCTTGGCGTTTGCCAGCGCATCCGTGATCTTCCGAAGTACAGTCCAATCAGGGGACCACGGATCGAATTTTACATCGGCAAAACTGTACTCGAGAACCACTCCGCTGAAACCGTCGTCGCGAATCCGCTGTGCGGCTTGTTCAACCGGCAAACTTGAATATACTCCGGTGAAAACTGCGAGTTTGATGTTCTTCTTTGCGGCAGCACGGAGTTTGTTGGTTTCACCACCGAGTATCTGTGGAACGGATGCAACCAATGCCGTCGTGCCGGTCAACCTGAGCCATGTTCTGCGTGTCAGTTTTTTCATGGTGAGAGCGCGACCGGGGTGTGTCCCGGTCAGTTTTGTTGAGGGCACGTTTCGTACCAACTCGGCAAAGTGTCAAGCCTGAATAACCGAGATGTTTCCCAGCCCGGCGTAACCGGAACCAAAGTTCCCTGACGCGCAAAGACGCGGTGCATGCGCGCGTCGATCCGAAAGCTCTGCGCCGCCGGGCTGGAAAACATCTGCTTCGACTCCATCGCCTGCAAAAACCTCCCGCCTCAAACCCCCTAAAAAAATGCCTCCTCAGCAGAATCTGTGGGTGCATGGTGGCTCGGGTAATCGCCCAAGGTTATGATACAAAGCAAGTTCCATCGCCCGATACGTGCGAAAACCATACGATCTTCTGGTCACCACCCTGATTTTGTTGTTCAGACCCTCGACCGCACCCGCCGAAATCTCACCCTTGGCTCGAAACCAGTTCAACATTAGTTCCCGGTGCGCCCGCAACGTCCGCGCCACCTGCATCATCGGCTTGATCCGGCTCCGCAGCGCACGCCATGTCCAAAACTCAAGAAATCGACCCGCACCCCCAACCGACCTGTAGGTCCAGAAATGCTCGAAGAGGTCTTTCAACGCCCACGCGCGTGCGGTGACCAGCTTGGCCCTCAGCAGTCGGCCAAGTTGAACTCTGGCCCGACCACGCACCCGACCCCCTCGGCAAAGCAACTTCCACCTCATCTTCTTCAACCGCTGCCCGGCCGGCGAGCCAGCAGCCCGAAGTCGCCCGCTTTCGGCCCGCCGCACCCGGTCCAGGGCTTGATTCAACAAACCAGTGATGTGAAATCGATCCAAAACGTGCAGCGCCGGCCCCGCCTCCGCAGCAATCACCGCAAGATAAGGCTGCCACATGTCGCTGCAGACAAACCGCAAACCCGCAACCACCCCCTGGCCAAGCGCTGCCAACCCACGCAGCAACGTCGCTTTGGTCCGCCCCTTCCCAACCCACAACAGCCGCCGACACCCCTGGTCAATCTGGTAAATAACCGTCAGAAAACTCTCAGCCCGTTTGCCCTTGCCCCAGTGAATCTCATCAATACCAATGGCCCGCACACCAACAAGCTCACGATGCTCCAACCCCCACCGCACAAACCATTCCACAGACCGACACACCGCCTCCCAACTGGTCCGGAAAACACGCGCCGTCTCCAGCCACGACAAACGCCGTGCCCACAAAGCCAGAAACCACATCATCGCTATGCTGATCCCGCTCTTGCCCCTGCTCCATGGCATCTGTTCGACCACCACACCGTGCTCCGGACACTCCACACGCCGTGGCGCGTACAAAAGATACGCAGCGATCCCCCACAAAGGCACAAATAGCCACCTGCGTTCCTTCTGCCGATCATACCCGGCTGCAGGACGCCCGCACTTCGAGCATTTGGCCGGTACCCCGCTGTGCGCCTCAAGCCGGATTTCAATCCGCTTGGCCTTGTCCCCATGCCGTACCAGCCGCACCTCCTTGTAAACAAAACCAACAAAATGTTGAATACAGTTCAAAATGGTCTTAACTTGCAATTGCATCGCTGTTCCTGTGTTTGATTGTTGCTTTCAGACCGAAAAGTAATCGGCCTGGCGGGAAACAGCGATGCTTTTGTTGTAATCGCAGATCACCCCGACTTTTCGTAGGTAAATTCCGGGTTCAGATTGCATTTCGCCTGCCTGTGGGAGGCGAGTAACTTGGATATGGCCCGTGGCCGAACACGCTCCCAAATCTCCACACTGGTTACCTCCTCATGCCGCCGTCCAACCCAACAACACGCGTTCCACATATTTTGCAAACCGAAGTCCGTCATACCCCCTGAGCTGTTGTCTGAGCCTCGCCGCCTGCAACTGTAACCGGAAACCGGCACTTCTAGCATCACGGATTTTCTCCTGCAGATCTTCCAGTTTAGACGCTGTGTCATGCTCAAGCGCCGACTCGCGCTCCCGAATCTCATGGTACTGCTGCGCATAACGGGCACGGACTCCGCTCATTAACGCTTGGTTTTTCTCCTTTGCCTTATGCTCCTCTCGGTCGAGTTGCTCCAAGAACGGTCGATACTGGGCTCGTATGCGGTCCTCCTCTTTTTTTTGATGCTGCACATGAGAATCCCTTTGCTGCTCTAGCGCGCGACGTTGCCCATCATACCGTGCGCGAATCGCTGCTGCCTCAATGTGCGAAAGCGCCGAAGGCATAGTCTTCCTAGCCTCTGCCTCGATCGAATCCCGCCAATAAGCGAGAGATCTTGCCCTGGCCGACCCGATTCCACGCACCCTTTGCACACGGTAAAAATTGACATCTGCAGCCGTGCAGAAGCCAGCTTTTACTAATCGCTCCTTGAAAGCAGGACCAATGCCTTGGATTGAAGCAGATTCCAGACGAAAGCGACGAAGATAGTCGTCAATGTGCTCTCGCTGCTTAGCCTGAAGCCTCCGGTTTAGCTCAGTAATCTCGGCCTGATTGAGCTCGGCGATTCGCGCGTTCAGAGCGGCCACCTTTACCCCAATATCGTCTTTAATCCTCCGAAGTGCGTCAGCTTCCTGCTTGCTCAGCGCTTGGCGCTGGGCCTTAAGGGATAACAGACCCGATTGGAGGGAGTTCTCAAGTGCGAGGATTTCTTTACCTTCCTTCACCCTCAGCGTCTGGCGTTCATTCGTGAGGCAGGCTTGCGCAGCGGTCTTATCTTCTTGGATCTTCGCTCTATCTCGGCTGAATGCCTTAATGTGGCGGTCCGTTGCCCCAATGCCATCCACGACATCACGCAGCTTCCTCGTAAGATTGCGGCGTTCACGCGTGCTGGGGTCGGAATGGAACCGATAAATCCACACGGCCACATTAAGCAAGCCCATAAGGAGACTCGTCAGCAGCCACGAACCCTGCCCTGGTATTCCACGCAACAGTACAAGGATCAGGATTGCCGAGAAGGCAAGCAGAAGCAATTCGGGAGCGGCCGAGTTTTTAAAAGACACTGGTCTCATGGAATTCGACACCGTGAAATCCAAAATCCATGAGGGGTCCGCCGGCAGCGTGTCCTGGAAGACGTCTTTGTTCGTGGCTGAGGGTGTGTCCACGGGCATAGCCACCGGAGCGCTCTTTATATGGTCGTGAATCCATCCGCTATTGTTTGTACGCTCTCGATCCTTCAGAACTGCGATCTGCGCAATGCCTCCGTCCAAAGAGGGAACATCCCTAGGATCAAAGTTGAGAAGACGCCTGAACACCGCGGCCACTGACCGAATCTCTTGGTTGGGGTGCCTCTCAAGCGCGCGGAGAACATCGGAAGCTTCCGGTTTCTCAAAATCTCTGCGCCGAAAGAGCAGACATTCATCCCCACAACGGAACTGCCTCCAAAGTCCTGGGTCGTTGGCTAACGAAATCAGAGACACAAAGACTACCCAAGCCGAGAAATTGTCCAGGTATGGGCCGAAATCCGATTCCGTCCTAAGTGGATGTTGATAGTTGCGATGCCCTACTTCATGGCTGCTTTGGCCCAAAAGGGCGGGGACATACATGCCATCGTAGTCAATAAGCCTCAGCTGCCCGTCAACAACCAGCACATTACCGTGTTGCAAATCGCCGTGGGCAATTGACGCTTGCCGAAGCGCCGTTACCATTTCGAACCAGCACTTTGCGAGGTCGAGCAGGCTGCTGCGATTGCCGAGATGCCTCTCAATGAAACAGTTCAGTGGTTCACCCTGGACCCATTCCATCTTAAGAATCGGATACCATTGTCCCCGCACTCTTATACCGTCCCGTAAAAACGTGAACCCGACAGTATACGCGGGTCGAACTCGAGTTAGGTGCTCGCTTATGGCAGCATATCTGTGCTCGTGATCGTGAAACTGTCGCAGAAAGCACCTTACGGCCCATGTACGCATTCGGCATTGAACCTTGTAAACACTAGCGAAGCCACCGGTGATAGCACGAGGCAGGCCCAACCCGGTGAGCTCGGGGCTGCCGTCCCGTAACTCGGAATCTGCAAAGGCGGTGCTGGGATTTTGGATCGCTTCGTTGTAATCCTGCGGCGTGGGCCAAGCCATGATAACTCATCGCCCTCAAGATACCTCAACTCGCAGAAGAGTCACGTCGTCGTTTCGCAGTGCGCCTTGTTTACGGAGGTCCTCTATTAATTCACGGAATGGCTTGACCTCATCGCACGTCTCTAGATCGCGCAGGACCTTCCAAGGCGTACGCCTCTGCTCGTCTTCGCGCATGAACCAGCAAGCTAATGCGTCAGTCATGAGATAAAAAGCGTCGTCCCCCTGCCACGTTCCTTGCGTCTTCTGCGCATGGTTGACAACTCGGCTGTTATAGTTCGGATTGCTGGATAAAAGGTGAGGACGGTTGCTAAATGCAGCAGAGTTGAGAGGCGGAAATCGCGCGAGAACTTCGTCGCCCCGCACTTGGACCAAACAGCTATCTCCGATGGCCACAGCGCTCCAGGTGCCACCACTCCCATTAGGCACGTCATCAAGGGCCAAGCCCAAGATTGCGGCAAAGGCACCTTGGCGAACTTTTTCCTCCCCATACCACGGCAACGGTCGTCTACGGACTATCCTTGACCACGACTGTTGCCATTTTGGAAGGTCCGCCCCGTCAAAAGTGGTAGCTGGGCACGCGCTCCTGCACCAATAGCGAACAAGCAACGCTGCCCAAATCCGAGAGTAAGAAGTTTCTGTTGCGCCGTCCGCTACTGCACAGCGAAAAGAGGTCATCGACAACCCATCTATTGGTTCGCGCGGCCAGAAAGCATCTTCGTACTCGCTATCTTCATTGCCATGCCTCTGCGCCCAAAACGGTTTGGCAAACACGCGCATACCATGCTCTCCTCCTACCGTAGGTCACTTGGCCGAGTTCCGATATCGAGGAAGCGGATTACCACGACCATGTCAGCATTGAAGGCGAACCCTTTGCTGCCCTCAGAGACCTTGTACCCCTCCTGCAGTGCAATGTTTCGCATGTAGGCAGGCAGCGGGCTCGACATTCGGAACAAAAGCTGGGCGAATCGATCTGGCAAACCAGCCTCGCTGTCTGGAAACTCTATAGGCGTCCCGCGGTGCGATGATAAGTGCAAGTTGAACAGAAGCACCTCACCATCACTGCTGCTGAGCTTTCGAATGTCCTCCGCCGGTCCGCTCGGGTCGCCATCGGTTGCCTCCCCGTCCGTGATGTTTATCACGATAGGCGGAAAGCAGGTTGGGTGCTGGTCTAGCCAGCCTTCGACGATGCGCTTGGCTGAACTCAACGCCTGACACATGGGGGTACCATCTTCGGCCACCGGGTCGAACCATATGGGGAAGCGAATCCGTTGCTCCATCAACCCGCCTGCACCATCATCTACCTTCTTCGTGCGCTCCTCGATGCGCGCAGGCATGCTCCCGACTTCGCTGATCGGAACAAGCTCCCTGCCGGCAAGCGGCTGGTTGAAGGCCGGCCCCACCTGCGCTCCGTATCCGATCACGCCAACGTGGTAGTAATCGCGGATTCCCTCTTCTTTCGCGCACTTGATAACGAGGTTTTGCAGTAGCCGGTTGATAGCGTCCGCCACGCCATCGGCTTTCCGTCGACCTGATTCGCCAACTCCGAATGGGTCAGCCATAGACCCTGACTGATCTATGAGAAATAGAAAGCAAGATGGGTTCGCTCGGCTTATCTCAGCAGTGTACGGCATATCTTAGCTCCTTTCGATCTTTTCCAAGTGCATCCATGCTCATCTGGAGGCCGCGCAAGCATCCGATCTCATGCGGCTCCCCCCTGCCAATTGGCTAATAGCACAGTTCTCGGGCAGGTTTAGCCCCCACTGCGCCATGACGCCCTGGTTGGATATTCGCCATTCGCAACTTTTTGTACTTCAGAGAGCAGTTTGTTGTCAAGCCAGTTTTGCGTCCTGTCCGAAAGGCGGTTTGACTCAAAGAGAATGGCACCGAAGGGGATTCCAGTACGTGTGGCGCACCGGCGCCAGGCAGCAACTCGGCCCGGCAGTTTGCTACGTGCGGCGATTCCGATTCGGACCGGTTGGGCGGAAAAGGCTCAGGTCTCCTGAGGCCGTGGAATTAGTCTGACCCCGTTCCTGAAACCACCAAGCGATGAATTCCACGTGTAACCCATTGATTTCCAATACTGCTACAGGCGCGGTGGTATCAGGAAAATTCCACGGCAGTTGAAGTCACAGCCTCGGGGGTCAGGAGTTCTGAGGCTCTTGGTTATCTAGAGATGGACACAGTGGCACTGTGCGGCGGGGTGTTGGACGACCGGCACGGGTGGATGTTTGACGCTGTTGCTGTGCACACGAGCCGGAGCGTGATGCGGGGTTTGCCAAACCGCAGCGAAACCAGTGTTTGCGGGCAGTCGGATGATGTTGTAGCGCGGCTGCCATTTGTGCTGCGGGGGCTTGACATTGACAACGGCGGGGAGTTTATCGGCCACCAACTGTCGGGCTGGTGTCCGCGGCAGAGGCCTGCTGCGGTTTTCACGCGTTACAGGCCGTATCGGAAGAACGACCAGGCGCACATCGAGCAGAAGAACTATACGAACGTGTGGCTGTGGTTTGGGTATGATCGTTACGACGGTATCGAAAATCGTGTCTGTCCCCATATCTGGGCGCCACAACCGGCCTGGACCGTCCGACCGGTCGCTGAGTCAGTTCCGCTGTGTCGAAAATCCGGACGCCCGGGCCAAGTATCGTGCCTGTCCCTCTATTTGCACCGCCGACCGGCAAAACTCTGTGCCTGTCCCCATATTCCGACCACCCTGCGCCCTTTCGGTCAACCCATTGAAAGTTGCGAGTTGTGAAGCACGCTGGGAAATTGGCCTGAAAATCACGGTTTAAAAATGCCCGGTTCGTTCGCACCTGATCTTGTTTAGAAAGAGTTCGCCTCGAACTTTTGTTGTCTGGTTCCCGACGGTTTTGGTTCCTGTTGTCCAGCCAATCGGTTCTGCCTGCTACCAATTGTTCTTCATCTTGTTCACAATGCGCTGTGCGAAGACCAAATCGTTGCCGATGTTTGCACTGCAAGGAGTT
>Ga0315298_1006726_pt1 | contig 15529 bp, 14 predicted proteins | sample WHS_1_MG_FD_203077 | JGI IMG/M metagenome (GOLD analysis project Ga0315298, IMG submission 203077) | Extremophilic microbial mat communities from Washburn Hot Springs, YNP, Wyoming, USA - WHS_1_MG | ecosystem: Environmental > Aquatic > Thermal springs > Hot (42-90C) | place: USA: Wyoming... | reverse complement strand
TGCGCAGCTCGTTTGCCATTGCGCAGTCGCCTATCGGCATGTGGCTCAAATCGGCACCGGCGCCAACAGTCGCGAGCCAAAGGCGCGCTCGCACGGATCCAAGGGAGTTTGCGACTTTGCGCGCCACACGTATCGCGACGGGGCGCTTCTGAGGCGCAGGCGTGCTCAGTGAGCGTTTGCGATGTAGTGTAGGGTGGCTACAGTTGAGGCAATCAACGCACAGCCGACCGGCTCGCTGCGGCGAGCGCGCCAGTCGGCGAGGCCAGTTCTTAAGCGGGTTGAGTCTCCACGCTTGATGGCGATGGAGAGAGGCCGAGTCGGACCCCGATGTGTCGATTGCACCAAGCAGCCACGTCAAGGGTTTTTCGATCATCCAGATAAGCCCCAACCACTTGGAATCCCAAAGGCAGGCCCGACGGTCCACGCCCGACAGGGAAGGTCACTGCCGGTACGCCCATGAGGGTCCAGATTCCGCAGAAGCTGGGATCCCCCGTATCCACCAGAGTTTTCGGCGCCTCTCCAGTGGCTGGAGGCGTCAAGATGGCGTCGAACCGGGAAAGAAAGGCCCGCAACTCGGCACGCATTTCTTTGGCCGCAACGAGTGCGTTGAGGTAATCCATTGCGGAGATTTTTTTACCCCCCTCGATCAACGTATCGATAGCAGAACTCGTCTTGCCGGGATACGCCATTTGCAAGGGCGCATAGATTTGTGCGCCTTCCGCCAACAGGATCGTGCGCAGGACGTCCAACGCATTTAGGAACGAGGACGGTAATTCAACCTTTTCGACCTCAGCGCCGGCTCTGGCCAGGGCGTCCACGTTGGCCTCCCAGATTTCTTGCTGGAACCGATCGGCCAAAGACCAGACAGGGGAACGCACCGCAGCCAATCGAAAGGGCCCGGGGTGCGTCTTCCCGGCGACGGGCGCCAGGGAAAGCGTTCCAAAGGTGCTTTCTGCAAGGCTTCCGGGGTCGGCGCTGTCATGGCCTGCCAGGCAGGACGCGAGATAGGCGGCGTCATCCAGGCTGCGTGCAAAGATCCCCACGTGATCCAGGCTGTGGCTCAATGGGTTGACTCCCGCCCGAGAGATCAATCCGAAACTCGGCTTGAACCCCACCACTCCGCAATAAGCCGCTGGGCGAATGACCGAACCCACAGTCTGCGTGCCTAAAGCGGCCGGCACCATGCCGGAGGCAACCGCCGCCGCTGATCCACTAGATGACCCTCCCGGCGTGTAGTCTGGATTCCAGGGGTTATGCGTCTTTCCGGGATGGCGCCAGGCGAATTCCGTGGTCACCGTTTTCCCCATGACAAAACCACCAGCCGCCTGAAGGCGGCGAATGACAGTGGCAGACTCGTCCGGCACGTTGCCCTTATAAATTGGGGATCCCATACCGGTCGGTATGCCTCGGGTCAGCATGATGTCCTTGATGCCAATGGGCAGCCCATGCAGTGCACCTAGCGCCCCGCCAGAGGCCATCTGCATATCCGCTTTGCGCGCTGCATCAAGTGCCGCCCCTTGATCCAGCCATTCCCAGGCCTTGATCTGCGAATCGAGCAGTTTCACCCGATCCAGGCAGGCATTTGTCAGCTCCTCACTGGAAAATTGACCTTCATTGATCCCCTTCAATCCATCCAGCAAACCAAGTGCTTCCAATTCCATGACTCTCGTTCCTCTCTGTTGTTTACCCTAAGAAAATGACTTTTCCACCGATTCCGCCTTGCAGTAGCGCCAATCCAAATTTCAATGTCCGCGGCGATAAACGAGGAGCAAGACGCGCACCGTGAGTGACCGAAACCAACGATGCCACCCCCAGGATGAAAAGTGCCGGAAGAGAAATCCAACCCAGTGCGCCATCCGCAAGCGAATGGCTGTCCCATCCCTGGTAGGCATAGTCCATCGAGCTCAGTAGTGCGGAAAACGCAATCGCTGCAGTTGACGATGCAATGGCCATGTGGATCGACATGCCGGTGATCAGCACCAGTGCAGGAACCAAAACCGCGCCCCCGCCGACACCGAACATGGCTGCCAGCACGCCCGCTCCTGCTCCTACGACAAGATAGGGAAGCCATGTGCCCGACCTGGCCTCTCCGCCAGCTGCTATCGCGCGCGCTCGTATCGGGGACAAAGTCAGCAACGCCAACGTCCACATCAGCAAGCCGAAGCCGACTCGAATGGTGTGCGCATCGGCCCCCAACATCAGATGCGCGCCGAGAACCGTGCCCGCAGTGGAGCCCACAATCACAAAACGCAGGCACTTCCAGTCAATCAGCCCCTGGCGCTGATACTCAACGAACGCGCGTGAACTGCTGAAAATCATTACAGACAAGCTTGTTGCAATTGCCGTGTTGATGGCAACGCGCGGCTCCCAGCCAGCGTGGAGAAATGACTGATATAGCACCGGCACCAGGACGGCTCCGCCACCAATACCAAGAAGCCCGGTCAAGAAACCTGCAGCCAAGCCCCCGATGACGAAAATTCCAATAATTGTCCCAGTCAACATATGCGTGCAGTTCTCCAGAGCCGATCGAGTATCAGCGTTGGCTGCCATCCGAACGGCCGACCGAATCTCGCCAGCGTGAGCCGCAATTGGCAGTCGTCACTCATTGGTATTGCAAGTCGCGGAACAGACCGGGCGCTCTAGCCCAGTCTGTTGGTGTGGAAAATTTATTTGATGGCGACGGATTTCATCGCCGCTACAGCTTTATCCGCATATGTCGCGTTGACAACCTTGTCATAAACCGGCACTACCTTGAGGTTTCCTAGATACACCTGCGTCTTCATGGCCGTCTCGAAGGCTCCGGGCGTAGTCTCAACACTCTTCGGATAAACAGCGTCGCCGATCATACGCTTCACCGCGCTCTCCACTACGAGCGGCTCCAAGCTCGGAAATTCGGTCTTGGCAACTTGCACGGCACCTGCAGGATCGGCATTGATGTAACGCATGGCCAGTTCCATTCCATTCACAAAACGCTGAATCGTGTCAGGATCGGTCGACCGACTCGTCGTTACCGATGAAAACGCATAAGGACCATACATCTTCGGGAATCCAACAATCACCTTCATCCCCTTTGAAACCGCCTGATCCAGGCCGGGCTCATACATCACACCGACTTCGGCTTGATGCGCGAGCAACGGCCCAACCTCGCTGCCAATTTGCACCTGCGTCATTTTCAGATCCTTTTCTGGATCGATGCCCTTTTCTTTCATCATTTTGATGAACAAGGAGGTGCTGGTGGTCGGCATCATTCCCGTTGAAATGGTGATTCCCTTCAGGCTATCGATCCCGGTGTATTTGAAAGTCGGCTCGGCTGCCAACCACACAGCCGCCCCATTGACGACGTTGGACACCACCTGCAAGGATGCCCCCTTGGAAACCGCGATGGACGTCCATTCCGGGCCATGGATGGAGAATTCCGCACTACCAGAAATCACCGCCGCCAATGCAGCGCTGGGAGATCCGGCGGTTTGCTTCACCACATTCAGTCCTTCCTTCTGGAAGTAGCCCTTGTCCATGGCCACATAAAAGGGCAGATACAAAAGAGACTGAAAAGCCTGTGAGACGACGACTTTCTTCTCCTCCGCATGAACTGACGCCGTGGTAGCGGCCATTGCCAGACCGGTCGCAGATAAAACGCAAACAATTTTTAACCATTTGAAATTCATATCAACTCTCCCGAATGTTAAATATACACGTCAGACACGCAGACGCTGATTCGCCTCAACCTGCCTCCAAGGCAGCAAGTAGCGCTCGATACTGTCGACAACGTAATACAATACAAAGCCGACAAACATTAATGCAAACAACCCGACCCAAACCGAATTCAAGTCATAGAGGGATGATGCGTTGAAAATCATATGCCCGAGCCCATGCGAAGAAGAAATGAACTCACCTACGACGGCGCCGACCAAGCCAAAGCCAATATTGATCCGGAAAGTGGAAATCATTGCCGGCAAAGTCGATGGCACAACCACCTTGAAGAAGATCTGGTGTTTCGTTCCACCTAGGGCCAACAACAGTGCCTGCAGGTCGTGGTCTGCGTTCTTTGCCGCCTCGTAAGCAGCAATCAAGGCCACTATCGCCGTCAATGAAACTGCCAGCATGATTTTAGAAATCATGCCTGTGCCGAACCACAATATGACCATTGGGGCAAACGCAATTTTCGGCACGCTATTAATGGCGACGATAAATGGTTCGACAATACGCGCAAATATTGGTGAATACCACAAGGACAGGCCGACCACAGACCCTACGAGACTGCCAATCAAAAAACCAACAATCGCTTCAACGAGAGTGGTCTGTGTATCCATCCAAAGCGAGCCATCCAGCATCGCTTGCCACATTTTCACGAAAATTCCCGCCGGGGAACCCACCAGAAAATTGGAGATGATTCCGGCCTGAACGCCCCATTGCCATACAGCCAACACGCCTCCAACGATGCCCAGTTGCACCATCGCCGTGATCATGGAACCTTTGATGGCGAGCCGTAGTTTCGACCTGGAGCGCGCACCGTTCCTCTTGGCGGAGCATAGAGCAGTATTACCCATGGCTTCTTCCATCATCAACTCCCGACTTTTGTCTGAATTTCCAGCTCGGCGCAGAGAGCGTGGAAATAACCGGAAAAATTAGGATCACTTCGCGCTTCGATAGGAGTGCGTTGGCCGATATTAATTTCATGAACAGATTTAACTGATGCCGGCCTAGCACCGAGGACGACCACACGCTTTGAGAGAGCGACAGCCTCGTCAATATCGTGAGTAACAAGAATAACGGTTTTATTGAATGTCTCCACCGCTTCTACCAGCACCCCCTCCAGATAAAGTCTGGTCTGGTAGTCGAGAGCAGAAAATGGTTCGTCCAACAAAATGACCTGGGGGTCATAAATCAAGGTTCTGATCAATGCAACCCGCTGCTTCATCCCACCTGACAGCGCCTTGGGATAGGCGTGCTCGAAGCCGGCCAATCCATAGGTGTAGATGTATTCCATTGCAACGTCCTTGCACTCCTTCAAGGGTGTGCCTCTCAGTTCCAAGCCAAGCACAACGTTCTGCAGCACGGTTCGCCATGGCAACAATAAATCTTTCTGCAGCATGTACCCCACCTTGCCACGCAAGCCAGTCGCTACCTCTCCATCCATGTAAATCTCGCCCTCATCAGGTTTCAGCAGCCCGGCAATGATATTGAATATTGTCGTCTTGCCACAGCCGCTAGGGCCAATAATGCTTACGAAGTCCTGATCGTAAACGTCGAAGCTCAGTTTATCGAGCACGTTTATTTCATGGCCCTTGCTTTGAAAGCTCTTGCTCACATTCCGCAAAGAAAGTTTCGGTGTTTGCATAGTCATACTTTTAAATTTCCAAGCATAAATGCCAAGATAAAAAAGAAAAACGCCCATCGATCGATCCGCGTGAGCAAAAAATTCGGCAGACGTAAGCCAAGGACTCCTATTCATGCCTCTCGTTACTTTCTGTTGCACGAATCATGCCAATGTTAAGGACTAACTTTAGGCCATTTCAGCTCCGCTGCGCACCATTAGAAAACCAGCATGCCAGATTCGCCTCATACTTGTGCGCCAGGCCCTAAAATTGCACACCTCGCGTCAAAGCTCCGTCAACCACCAAGTTCGCGCCGCTAATAAAACTAGCGGCAGGGCTGGAAATAAAGGCCACCGCCCGACCGATTTCATCAGGGCGGCCCATTCTTCCGGTTGGATTAAGCGCCAATGCCTCGGCATAGAGCCCTGGATTATTTCTCTCGATGTGCTCCCACACACCGCCTTCGAAATAGATATTTCCGGGTGAGACCGTATTCGCCCGAATACCCTTGGCTGCCTTCTGGAAAGCAACACCCTGGACATAATGGACGATGGCGGCTTTGAAAGTTCCATATGGTCCCGCTGCAAAATCAATTTCGCGACCGGACACGCTGGAGATCGCCACGATCGACGCAGCCTTGCTCTTTTCGAGAAACGGCATTGCAGCATCGACCAGGTGAACCGTCCCCATTAAGTCGGTCTCGAATTCGCTGCGCCAGGATTGTTCATCCTGTCCAATGGCGAGGGCACTGACATTCGCCACGACGATGTCAAGGCCATCCCACTGTGCGGCAACGTCCCGGACCCAGGCCTGCAAGGTGTCTCGGTTCGAAACATCGACGACGCCACCGAGCACGTCGACACCATATTTCTTCAGTTCGGCCACGGCCCGTTCGACCCCGTCGCGGTCACGCGCACAAATGGCGACATTCGCCCCTTCTTGCGCGAATGTCTCAGCGATCGACCGGCCAATGCCCTTGCTCGCTCCGGTCACGACGACTTTCAGGCCCTTGAGATTCAGATCCATTTTTCAACCCTTGTTTCTGCTTAATTAAATATTCTTCAGGTACATCTTCCGAATCGCGGCGCCCACGGTGTATTTCGGATCGACAAAATTACCGAGACGCACCTGCCCACACTGACTGAGCATCATGTAAGCGTCCCAGCGATCGAATTCATATTCGTTTTCCATCCAGCGCACCAATTCGTAATAGGCGATACGCGTAGCATCCTCGAGCGGTCTGGCGCTGCCGATCGCCATCAGCAACTGGTCGGTTTCCAGGCGAGGCCAAGCGATATCCCAGTTCTTGATCAATTCGACATGGATGGTGGTCGTGCTTGCAAACTCGACGGCGGTTCCGCAGACCTCGCCGTCGCCTTGACAAGCATGTGCGTCTCCGATGAATAGCCGCGCACCGGCTGAACGAACTGGCAAATAGGTAATGCTCCCGGGCCCCATATCGGGCACATCCATATTTCCGCCATGATTATCTGGGGTTAGCGAGTTGATGGAATCGATTTCCGGAGACAGGCTAAGCGTGCCGATGTGCGGCCGGTACGGAAGCATCACGCGCTTGCTCCAATAAACGCCCTCTTCGTCGAGGTCGATCTTGCGGGTTATCTCCGGCAGGGGTTCGTTCAGCATCGCTGTGTACTCCGTTCCGGTTAGTGCGCCGAATCGCGGAATCAGGCAACATGTACCACGCGGGTTATCGCCGCGCGGCTTGATTGATTCGATGTGGATGGCGACGACATCTCCCTTCTCAGCTCCAGCGATCATGATCGGCCCGTTCTGCGGATTCAGGAAGGGAACCTGTAATTTCTGACTCGGCAGATCTTGTTCCGTCTTGATCTTCCCCTCGAATGCGTCACGTGTTTCAACGACAACTCGATCTCCGGGTTTGATTTCCATGACAGGTTCCGAATACGGACCAATCGTGTAATGGAATTTTCCTTGCCGCTTCTCTGTAAGCTCATGCGTCTTTCCCAGTTTTCCACCTGCGAGTCCACGTGTATACATGATTGAATCGTCGAGCCAACTCATTTTCACTCCCAATTAAAAAATCGACAAAAATAACAAGCCAGTGCCACACTGATTTCTATATTGAACAGGGTCAGACCACAATCAGGCCGCGCACGTTGTCCTGGTCCATGTCGCCCCCCTTTCCAGACGCGACGACTTGGCCGCGAACCAAAACGACATAATCGTCCGCGACCGATTGCGCAAAATCGAAATATTGCTCAACGAGGAGGATCGAAAGCTCGCCCTTGAGCGACTTGATCACTCCCTCGATTTCCTGGACGATTGAGGGCTGGATGCCTTCGGTCGGCTCGTCGAGAACCAGGATCGACGGATTTGTCAGCAGCGCGCGACCGATGGCCAACTGCTGTTGCTGTCCGCCTGAGAGATTGCCTGCCAGCCGGCCTTTCATCTGCTTCAAAACCGGAAAGATCTGGAAGACGTCCGAAAACCCGAAGCGCGCCTTGGCACTCTTTTCGCCGCCATAGGCGCCGACCTTCAGGTTCTCCTCGACAGAAAGTTCCGGAAAAATGTCACGCCCCTGCGGCACATAGCCGAGACCGGCAGCCACGCGTTGGTGCGTTGGAAGATCGGAGAGCCGCCGGCCACCGAGCATGATCTCGCCGCCCTGGATGGGCAGCAGGCCCATGAGGCACTTCAGCAGTGTCGTCTTGCCGACCCCATTGCGCCCAAGCACCACGGTACAGGTGCCCTCTCCCACGGAAACGGAGACGTCGCGCAGCGTGTGGCTGCTGCCGTAGTACTGGTTGATTCCCCGCATGTGCAGCGTCATGATCAGCGCCCCAAATACACTTGAATGACGCGGGGATCGTTGCGGATCTTGTTCATCTCGCCCTCGCCGAGAACGCTGCCTTCGTGCAGCACGGTGACTAGGTCGGCGATCTGGCCGACGAAATCCATGTCGTGTTCGATCACCACTACCGCGCGTTCCGGCGACTTCAGCCGTGTGATGAGTTCGGCAGTGCGTTGTGTCTCGTGGTCGCTCATGCCCGCCACGGGTTCGTCGAGAAGAAGCACCTTCGGATTGGCCACCAGCATCATTCCGATTTCCAGCCACTGTTTTTGTCCGTGGGACAGCGTGCCGGCCGGTTGGCTCGAGGACTCCGCAAGCCCGATCAAGACCGACACTTCAGCGATCCGCCTGCGCTGGTCGCCGCTCAGCTTCGACCGCAGCATGTCCAGATAGCCCCGCCCACGGCGTATGGCGAGTTCGAGGTTCTGTTCGATACTCAGCGCGTCGAAGATGCTGGGCTTCTGAAATTTCCTGCTGATGCCGTAGCGGGAGATGGAAGCCTCGTCATGCCGCGAAAGATCGATCGTCTTGTCGAGAAAGACCTGTCCACTCGTCGGCCGCGTTTTTCCGGTGATGACGTCAAGCAAGGTCGTCTTTCCGGCGCCATTCGGGCCAATGATGGCGCGGACCTCGCCGTAGCGAATCTCCATCGTCAGGTTCGTGATCGCCGCGAATCCGGAGAAGTTGACGTGCAGGCCATCCACGTAAATTGCGGTTTGTTGTTTCATCATCAATCGTTGCCGTGCTCGGTCGGTGCTTCTGATCTTTGCGCCGGTCAGCGCACCATGCGCGTCAGCGTCCCCTTCGCCTCACCCCAAAGACCACGGCCCATATAGATCGTGATCAACAGCGTGACGCCGGCAAGGATGAATGGCCAGACGCTGGGCGCTGCGGCGGTCAGCCAGAACTTCAGTCCGTTGACGAGGATCGCGCCGACGATGGCACCGATCAGCGTGCCGCGACCGCCGATGGCGACCCACACCGCGATTTCGATCGACAGACTCGGCGAAACTATCGTGGGATTCACGATACCGACCTGCGGGACGTAGAGCATTCCCGCCAGGGCTGCCAGCACGGCGGAGAGTCCCCAAGCCAGAAGTTTGATCACATGCGTCTTGTAGCCAAGGAAGCGCATGCGCGCCTCATCGTCGCGAATGGCGACCAGCGCCCGCCCCAGCCCCGATCCGGCCAGGAAACGCAAGAGCAGGTAGGCGGCTGCGAGGACCAGGCAAGCAACCACAGCAAGACCGACCTGCGTCGATACACTGGACAGTGGAAAGTCCAGGATGCGTGTGAAACCCGTCAAGCCGTTGTTGCCGCCCAGGCCGACATCGTTGATGAACAGCATCAGCATCAGCGCATAGGTCAGTGCCTGGGTGATGATGGAAAAATAGACACCGTTGATACGCGACTTGAACGTGACGATGCCGAACAGCGTCGCGACCATGGTCACGAACAGCACGCACAGCGCCAGCGTGGCGCCGAATCCGGACAGGAGGTGCCAAAGCGGTGGAAAGTCGGTCCACCCCATGTACTGCATGAAATCGGGCAAGACATGGGTTTGCGCGAAGGAGACATTCAGCAGATACATGCCCATCATGTACCCGCCGATGCCGAAGAAGATGCCGTGCCCAAGGCTCAGCATTCCGGCCATTCCCCAGACGAGGTCGAGAGCCAGTGCGAGCAGGGCGAAGCTCATGATCTGTCCGATCAAATTGATGCTGAACAGAGACAGGGAAAAGACGCTTCCCTGCGGGAACAGGTAGAGGGAAACCGGCATGTAGACCGCCAGCATGACAATCAGCGCCACAAATCCGAATTCGACTTTTTGCTCAAGACGTTTCTTCATCAACATGACCTATCTCGCTCCATCGATTCAGCGTCAGCCGCGCATCTTCACCGTGAAGAGCCCGTTGGGGCGCTTCTGGATGATCAGGACAATGATGAGCAGCACGGCGACCTTGGCAGCAACCGCCCCGTAGAAGGGCTCGATGAACTGGTTGATCTCACCAAGCGCCAGAGATGAAACCGCCGTGCCCAGCAGGCTGCCGGCCCCCCCGAGCACCACGACCATGAATGCATCGATGACAAAGCCGGCGCCCATGAATGGGTTCACAGAGGCGATCTGTGTCAACACCACGCCCGCAAGTCCGGCAAGGCCCGCACCTAAGGCGAAGGCAAGTCTGTCGATCCGCTGAGCGGGTACCCCTAGGCATTTCGCCATGTCCCTGTTTTGCGTGGTGGCGCGCATCAGAAGGCCGATGCGTGTCGACCGGATCACCGCGAAGGTCGCCAGGAAGACAAGGAGCGAGAACGCGATGGCGAACAGCCTGTTGTAGGTCACAAAAAATCCGCCGATTACCTGCGCACCGCCATTCAGGAAGGACGGGGTGATGAACTCGACGTTCTGGGATCCGAACACGAGCTGAACCAGTTTGATGATGGCGATGCTCACGGCCCATGTCGCCAGCAACGTCTCGAGCGGCCTGCGGTAGAGAAAACGGATCACCAGGAATTCGAGCAGCACGCCGAACAACCCGCAGGACACGAAGGCCACCGGGATCGCGACAAAGATATAGGCGTCAAACATACTGGGGACATACACGCGCATGGCGTGCTCGACCAGATAGGTCGCATAGGCGCCGAGCATGATGAATTCGCCGTGCGCCAGATTGATGACGCCCATCAAGCCGAAGATGATCGACAGGCCGATGGCGGTGAGCAGGAGAATCCCCGCATAGCTCAGTCCGCTGAACAGGACGGACAGCGCCTTCCCGATGGATAGCCGCTGATCGATGCTGTGCAAGGCCGCTTCGGCAGCCTTGGCGAGTTGCGGCTCTGCGCGGACCTGGTCGTTCGCGAGGTAATCGGTCAGCAGCGTGCGCGAGCTTTCGCTGGGAGCCTCGCCGAGCGCCTTGATGGCTGCCAGTTGTTCCCTCTTGTCGCTGGAGTACAAGCCTCGCTTGGCCATGGCGAGTTCGAGCGTGGCCTTGATGTCGGCATCACCCTGGCGCTGGATCGCCTGCCGCAGGATGTCCGGGTCGAGCAGCATGAAGAACTTGCTAACCTGGGCTGCGGCCTTTTCGCGCAAATCCCGATGCTCGCTGAACAGATCCATCTCGGCAGTGGCCACTGCAAGCCTGCGCATCATCACGATGGTCGGAACGTAGGGCGTTCCGCTGGGCGTCACCTGCGCCGGCGCAAGCGTCACGGCGTCGAGATTGCGCCCGTTTCGGGAGATCACCGCACCTCCACGCGGCGTGCAGATCAACTCCCCGTCGCGGATCGCCATCACAACCGTATTCGCCCAGGCGCGATTCACCGGGTCGCCCTGGATGCCCAGGCCGACCAGCTTGGCAAGCGCGTCTGGATGGTCGCCTTCCGCACAGAACGACTGAACTGCGGTTGCGCGCAGCGGTTCGGCTTGTCCAGCGGCGAACACGGCCTGGCCGCCCATGGCGCACAAGCAGAGCGCCATGCCGGCCAACTCGGCCCAATGCAACAACCGTTTCCAATCCATCATGAAGATTTCCGTGAACGTATCGACAGCATCGCCACCTGCAGCCCGCGGAGTGAACGGGCTGCCAGGCCGGGCGTGCGAAATCAAGCCTTGACGAACGGGCTGTACGGGATGGGCTTGACGATGTCTGTCGACTTCCACAGGATGTCGAAACCCTGATTGGCGTTGATGGAACCGATCATGTCGCCGCGCCAGAGGTACTGGTTCGACATGTCCATCTTGTCGACGTAGCCAGCGGGATCCTCGATCGTCAAACCGGCGAGCGCCTTGCGCACTGCGGCTGTCTTGGTGGACTTGGCCTTTTCAACTGCCTTGGCCCAGAGATTGAGCCCCAGGTAGGTGGAGACCATCGGGTCGATGACCATGTCCGGACGATGCTTCAGCTTGTTGGTCTCGACATAGTTCCGCCAATCGTTCTTGAGTTTGGTATTCAGGGGCGTGTTGACGTTCTGGAAGTAATCCCAGCAGCTCAGGTGTCCGACCAGAGGCTTGGTGTCCAGACCCTGAAGATCGCTGTCCACGACGTCGAGGCCGAGGATGGGAATGTCGGTGGCGCGAATGCCCTGGTTGACGGCTTCCTTGAACAGCGCGGGGATAGAATCGCCGACCACTGTCATCACCACGATGGCCTGACCGCCCGGCTGGGCGGCGAACTCCTTGATTTCCCGGACGATGGTCTGGAAGTTGGACTGGCCGAAGGGAACATAGTGTTCGCGCCAGGCGGATTCCGGGATGCCCTTGGTCTTCCAGTACCCCTTCAGGATCTTGTTGATCGTCCGCGGCCACACATAGTCGCTACCGATCATGTAGAAGCGCTTGGCGCCGCCGCCGCTCGGGCTCATCAGGTATTCGACGGCGGGGAGCACGGAACTGCTGGGGGGCGAATTCAGGTAGACCACGTTTTTCGAATCCTCCTCGCCCTCGAAGTGAAGCGGGTAGAACAGCAGGCTGTCCTGCGCTTCCACCACCGGCAGGACGGACTTGCGCGAAACGGAAGTCCAGCACCCGAAGATGGCAGCCACCTTGTCGCTCAGGATCAGCCGCTTGGATAGCTGGGCATACATCGGCCAATCCGAACCCGGATCGACGACGACGCCCTCGACCTTGCGTCCGAGCACACCGCCGCGTGCGTTGATCTGGTCGATGGTCATCAAGGAAATGTCCTTGAGCAGCGACTCGTTGTTGGCCATCGTCCCCGACTGGGAAAACAGCAGGCCGAGTTTGATGGGGTCCTTGTTTCCGGCAGCCAGGACCGACTGTGGCAGAACCGTTCCTGCCGTGGCAACTACGCTCGAACCGAGAGCGGATAGGAATACGCGTCTTTTCATGCCAAAGCTCCAACAAAGGTAGGGGTCCAAAAAAAAACAAATAAAAAAGCCCGAAACCAGGCGTGCTGGTTTTCGGGCTTCTATGGCCGGTGCCGCTCGAGACGACTTTGTCAGGAGCGACTTTCATGATGTCGGATGGATCAAAGCCCGAAGGCTCGTGGCAATTCCGACGGGATGGGAGACGCAAGGGGCGTGCCAGATCCTCTGCGAATCAGCGGCAAACCGGCCGCTCCCTCGAATACCAGCCGAAGTGCGGACGCATCCCGCTCTTGGGGATGCCTGGACAAGCACGATTCTTGCTGGAGTTGGTCTACCTCCAATCGAAACTCAAGACACCCCAACATGGCGCGCAATGCACAAAAGTCGTGCATTTTCACCTGAAAAAGCCCCGATTTGGGGGCGCATCCTTTCTCGCGCTATTCCATCTATCAATCGCAATGGCACACACCAAAGACGGCCCCATCAAGATCGGCGTTCTCTATTCCACCACCGGCGTGACCTCGACTGTCGAGGAGACTCAGCAGCGTGCGGTGATCATGGCGGCAGAGGAGGTGAATCGCGACGGCGGCGTTCTGGGTCGCGAGATTGAACTGCTCTGCGTGAATCCAGAAAGCAATCCACGCCGCTACGCGGGCATCGCCGAGCAACTCATCCTTGAACACGACGTGCGCCTCCTCTTCGGCTGCTACATGTCCAGCACCCGCAAGGCGGTGATTCCAATCGTCGAGCGGCATGATGCTTTGCTGTTTTACGCTACCCCCTATGAGGGTTTCGAGTACAGCCGAAACGTGATCTATGCGGGTGCTGCGCCGAACCAGAATTCACTTCCCCTTGCGGGCTTCATGCTCTCAAACTTTGGTTCGCGCGTGTGGATGGTCGGCTCGGACTACATCTGCCCATACGAGTCCAACCGCGTCATGAGCGACCTCATTCTCGAGCGCGGCGGCGAGAAGATCTCGGAAACCTATCTTCCGCTCGACGCGACCTGGGAGAGTTATCTCGACGTGGCCCGGAGGATCAAGAGCGCCATGCCGGACTTCATCTTCTCGACCGTGGTCGGCGAGGGCATCACACTCCTGCATCGTGCATTCGCGACCGTGGGACTCGACCCCTACGCGGTGCCCATCGCAAGCCACATGACCAGCGAAGCGGAGATCGCCATCATGGGCGCCGACTTGGCGGAAGGCCATATTACCTGCGCTGCCTACTTTCAGTCTGTCGATACACCCCAGAACAGGCATGCCATCTCACGTTATCACGATCGATTCGGCGAGCAGCTTGTCACCAATATGTGCTGGGAGGCGGCCTATTTCCAAATGCACATGCTCGCCGACGCCATCAGACGCGTCGGAAGCGACGATCCGGAGCACCTGCTCCGCGTTCTTCCAGGCCTTGAGTACGACGCTCCACAGGGCCGCGTTCGCATCGACGAGCACAACCACCACACCTACCTTCGGCCGCGGATCGGCCGGGCCAATGCGCACGGCCAGTTCGACATCCTGGTCAGCGCGCCTGAGCGCGCAAAGGCCGACCCTTATGTGGTTTCCCACTCGACGCCTGACTGGCTGGGCACAGTGGGCAAGAATATGCAGGGATCGGAGGACCGGGAATGACGCGCATACCCGAACACGCTACGGTCCTGCGACAGATTCGGTCGCTCCAGGTGGTCGTGATCCACCCACCGGACCAGGACGGCGATGAGCTGTCTGCCCAACTCCACCGCATTGGCTGCAATGTGCAGACCTACTGGCCCGAGCTCAGGGTCCTGCCGCCGGACACCGGAATCGTGCTGCTGGCCGTGCGTCCGGAAACACTCGGCATCGAATATCCCTGGATCGGACAGCCTTCGACGCCGCCGGTCATCCCCGTGGTAACTTATGAAAGCCCCATCACCATCGAGGCGGTGCTGCAGCTCAATGCCTTCACCACAATCGCCTCTCCGGTACGCTCATTTGGCCTCCTGACGGCAATCGCGGTGGCCCTCATGCAACACAAGGCGCGACATACGCGCGAGCGCTACATCCAGCGCCTCGAGCAGAAGTCCACCAAGCAGCGGGTCGTACAGCAGGCCAAGCAGATCATGATGGAAGCCCGCGGCATCTCCGAAGACGAGGCCTATGCAATCCTGCGCTCCCAATCCATGGCCAAGCGCTCGAATATCGAAGACGTCGCCCACAACATCATCGAGGCGCACAAGACACTTGGGCTCGATTGATTTGGCCTGTCCCGTGTCGGATGCAGGTCTCGAGCAACAGGAAGTGGAATTTCACTTTCTCGCGTAGTGGTTCCGGGATCCGTTCCGTGCCGGTTTCAGTCCCGCCGCTGCTGGCACCGACGCCGATTTGAGGCATGCGCCGGGTTTGCTGCGGACCGGTTGGAACGCGCCGAAATTCAAGCCTGATACCGTGCGCAGCTCGTTTGCCATTGCGCAGTCGCCTATCGGCATGTGGCTCAAATCGGCACCGGCGCCAACAGTCGCGAGCCAAAGGCGCGCTCGCACGGATCCAAGGGAGTTTGCGACTTTGCGCGCCAC
>Ga0315298_1006724_pt1 | contig 15531 bp, 14 predicted proteins | sample WHS_1_MG_FD_203077 | JGI IMG/M metagenome (GOLD analysis project Ga0315298, IMG submission 203077) | Extremophilic microbial mat communities from Washburn Hot Springs, YNP, Wyoming, USA - WHS_1_MG | ecosystem: Environmental > Aquatic > Thermal springs > Hot (42-90C) | place: USA: Wyoming... | reverse complement strand
ACATGCATTGTTGGCGCATGTTATTGCCGAAAACATTTCTTTGCAACCCCGGGATCCGGAATCGTGCGACTGACCCTCCATTCAGACTGTGCGCTGCGCATTCTGCCTTATCTCTGCCAGGGGCAGGGGAGGCATGTCGTTTCCTGTTCGAGCCATGCAGAAGCCCATTGAGTTGCTCGGATCCGCCCCGCACCGCGCATATTTTCTTGCCGGGGCGATCCAGGCTGTCTTGACCATTCTTTGGTGGCTTTGCAGCTTGATCGGCATTTTTCCGGCTGCGCAGTGGGTTGTGGCTTCCGTATGGGTCCATGCATTCTTGATGATGTATGGCTTCTTCCCTTTCCTCATTTTCGGATTCCTGATGACCGCTGCGCCCAATTGGGTGAAAGGCAAGAAGGTCGATCGAACGCGTTACCTGCCTGCATTTCTTTTCATGGCGGCGGGGATTTTCATGTTCTACCCTTCCCTCCTGATCGGAAGAATCGCTCTGGCGATTTGCGTATCCCTGTACCTTGCCGGATGGCTGATGAGCGGACTGGCTCTGCTGAACATCGTCATTGCAAGCGATGCAAAGGACAAGATCCACGCCTATACCGTGATCATCAATTTGCTAGTCGGCTGGCTGGGGTGCGTTTCATATCTTTGCTGGCTGCTGACCGGGGATGCGATCTGGTTGCATGGATCGCTGACGACAGGCATCTGGTTTTTTCTTTTGCCGATATTTCTTTCCGTCAGCCACAGGATGATTCCCTTCTTTTCAGCCGCTGTCCTTCAGAACTACGAGCCCCGCCGCCCCAATGCCCCGCTTTTCGCCTTGCTTGCAGGAATGGCTGCACATGCCATCCTGGAATTGGCAGGATACCCCAGCTATCTCTGGATCGTGGATATTCCCATGGCAATTGCCGCATTTCAGCTCTCGTGGCTCTGGGAAATCGGAAGAAGTCTCGAGGTTCGTCTTCTGGCCATGCTGCACATCGCATTTTCATGGCTCGGCATTGCGCTGACCCTGTATGCATTGCAAAGCCTCATTCTTTTCATTTCTCACGACGCCCTGCTCGGCAGGGCACCCTTGCATGCCCTGACGATTGGCTATTTTTCGTCGATGGCGATCGCCATGGTCACCCGCGTGACTCTCGGACATTCCGGCCCGCCCCTCGTGGCGGACAAGACGGCCTGGCTTCTTTTCCTGGGCTTCCAGTTTTCCGCCATATTCAGGATCATGGGGGATCTGCCGATTGCAGCCGCTTCAGATTGTTATATCGCAGCTGCGATCGTCTGGCTGATTTGCTTCGCGGCATGGGGAATCAGGCATGTCCCCATGTACTGGAAGCCGCGAGTGGATGGCAGGAAAGGATGAGATGAAACGCCATGCCGCCCTGGCCAAATTCTCCAGAGAGCATCATTTTGCCCTGGTGATTGCCCGGCGCGCGAAACAGGCCATCGGCGACGCCCCGGAAATTGCCCTAGCATTTTCGCAGGATATCGAGACGCACTTCGTGAAAGAGGAGGCGCATTTGCTGCCCGCGCTTGAAATGGAAGGGCAGGCAGCCCTGGTGGCGCGCACGCTTGCAGATCACGATGCCTTGCGCGAACTGGCCCGCCGCCTGGCCGCAGGCGACCCGGAAGCCTTACGCAAGTTCGGCGAATTGCTGGAAAAGCACGTGCGCTTTGAAGAGCGTGAGCTTTTCCCGCTTGCCGAATCGGCACTGACGCAGGAAGTGCTCGACAGGATCGCTCGGCAAGCATGATCAGGAAGCAACGATCAGTGCCATAACCTACTCGGCGGCGGATCGCTACCCGAATTTACTGTCGATACCGGCGGATTAGCCCATGGCCGGAATGGTGAAGGCGCTACATCATGACTCGGCATTCGCATGACTGTGCGATGCTGATTTCTGACATCCAAGCCCCAGCGACTCGATTGGCTGGCCGGGCCGTTTATTCAATGGCCAAGTTCATTCCGAATGCGAAACCATGTACTGCACTGCGTTCTTGACCTCTTCATCAGTCAAGGTATTCATGCCGCCCCTGGCCGGCATTTGCTTGTAGCCTTGCAACGCATGCTTAACCAGCACATCTTCGCCCTGTTTGATCCTGACCTCCCAGGCAGCTTTGTTGCCTATCGTTGGTCCGATAGTCATTATCGTGCCATGGCACATTGAACAAACTTCGGTGTAGACCTCTTTGCCTGTCATTTCCGCATGAGTTGATACAGAAAACAGTATGCACGCGACTGCAACAGGGAATTTAAGTGACTTCATGCTAGTTCCTTTATGTGGATTCACTCTGTCGGTCTTCTCGGTCACCGAAGATGAAAGTCGAGTATAAATAAGGAGGGGGTTGCTCCCCTCCAGTGCTTCATGCGGTTCGAGGATAGGGAACCTCTCCGCACCGATCATGAAATATCACATGGTGATATAACATGGCTTGATGATATGGCGATGGCCTGACGCTGTCAATAGAAGATGCATAATTAATGTATCTTTTATCCTGGATGCAATCATCTGATTCGTAAACGGTCATTCGAAGGCCTGATAGGTTAACGCGGCAATGGGCGGCTTCTGCCACCGACCCTGTATGAGTGGCGGATCTCTGGTCATAACTGCCCGACCTGGCGAAGCAATCCACCGGCAGCTCTGGCCGAAAACTTGCCTTTCTGAAATCCCCCTTCTTTACGCGATCTTTACGCGCATAGTTCCAATCATTACGGCATCTTTATTTTCTCCGGCCTATCATCCCTGTACCGAATTGTTTCCGGAGGAATCATGGAGCTGGTTTGTATCGCACTCATTCTTGCGTTGTTTGCTGCATCCATTCTGTTCGTCACTGGCTGCGAAAAACTCGGGAAGTCGTCATGACCTGGATATACATTCTGAGCGGCGGGATTTCGGTCGGTCTGCTGATTTACCTCGTCATCGCCCTTCTCAAGCCGGAGAAATTCTGATGACTGCCAACGGAATTCTTCAGATCGGTTTTTATCTCGTCACGCTTCTGCTTCTCGTTAAGCCGATGGGCTGGTACATGGCCAGAATCTATGAGGGAAAATTTCCTGCATTCATGCGGTGGCTTGCACCATTGGAGAATCTTCTTTATAGGCTGTGCGGGATCAAGCCAGAAGAAGAAATGAGCTGGGGTCGCTATGCCATCGCCATGCTCTGGTTCAGCCTGCTGGGCGTCGCCGCCGTCTATGCATTGCAGCGCTTTCAGGGGATCCTTCCATTGAATCCTCAGCGATTCGGCGCGGTCTCTCCCGATTCTTCGTTCAATACCGCGATCAGCTTCATGACGAACACGAACTGGCAGGGTTATGGTGGAGAGTCAACCATGAGCTACCTTACCCAGATGACGGGACTCGCCGTACAGAATTTCTTTTCTGCCGCAGCCGGGATGGTCGTCGCAGCGGCGCTGATCCGCGGATTCGCCCGCCACACGGCGCAGGCCATAGGCAATTTCTGGGTCGACATGACGCGGAGCATCCTTTACATCCTGCTTCCATTCTCGGTTGTCATCGCTCTCCTTTTCGTCAGCCAGGGCGTGATTCAGAATTTCTCCCCCTACAAGACGGTAGCCACGGTCGAGGCGCTCAGTTACGACAACCCGAAGGTGGATTCTCAGGACAATCCCGTGAAGGATGCCCAAGGCAATCCGGTTACCGAGAAGGCCACCACGAAGGAGGAGACGCTTCCTATGGGGCCTGTCGCATCCCAGGAAGCGATCAAGCAGCTGGGAACGAACGGCGGCGGCTTCTTCAATGCCAATTCCGCTCACCCTTTCGAGAATCCGACGCCTTTTGCCAATTATCTGCAGATGCTCGCTATCTTCCTGATACCGGGAGGGCTCTGCTACACATTCGGCATGATGGTGGGGGACAGGAGACAGGGTTGGGCGATTCTCGCCGCAATGACCCTGATTTTCGTCGGTTTCCTGTCTGCTGCCGAGCATTACGAACTGGCCGGCAATTCAGCCTACGCTTCGCTGGGAGTGGATCAGAGCCACTCCGACATGCAGGCGGGCGGGAACATGGAAGGCAAGGAAACCCGATTCGGCATCGTGAATTCCGCCCTTTTCGCCACCATCACCACGGCCGCTTCCTGCGGAGCGGTGAACAGCATGCACGATTCCTTCATGCCGCTCGGCGGTCTCGTTCCCATGGCGCAGATCCAGCTCGGCGAAGTGATCTTCGGCGGCGTCGGCTCGGGCCTGTATGAGATGCTTGTCTATGCCGTGATCGCGGTCTTCATTGCAGGTCTCATGATAGGCAGAACGCCTGAATATCTCGGCAAGAAGATCGAAGTTTTCGACATCAAGATGGCCTCACTGACGATATTGATTCCCCCGACCCTGATCCTGGGGTTCACCGCGCTGGCCGTCCTTGTCGACGCGGGGAAGGCAGGCGCTGCCAATCCCGGTGCGCACGGTTTCTCGGAAATCCTGTATGCATTCAGTTCCGCCGTCGGGAACAACGGCAGCGCATTCGCAGGATTGTCCGCGAACACCCCCTTCTACAACATCGCCCTGGGGCTGGCGATGTTCTTCGGACGTATCTGGTTGATGATCCCCGTGCTGGCCTTGGCAGGGTCGCTTGCCGCGAAGAAGCGCATTCCATCAGGCTCCGGCACCATGGCGACCCATACTCCGCTATTCGTCGGTCTATTGATAGGCACGGTGATCCTGGTGGGCGCGCTGAATTTCGTTCCCGCGATCGCGCTGGGCCCCGTGGTCGAGCATCTGACCATGGTCGGCGCACATTGAGGAGTCATAAATGACCAAAAAAACCCAAGTTTTTCTGGACAGGGCAATCATCAACCAGGCATTGCTGGAGTCCTTCAAAAAGCTCTCTCCGCGCCAGCAGATGAAGAATCCCGTGATGTTCGTGGTATGGGTGGGAAGCATCCTGGCCACCATCCTCTTCCTACAGGCGCTTTCAGGGCATGGAGAAGCACCCGCGGGATTCATCCTTTCCGTCTCGCTCTGGCTCTGGTTCACGGTGCTGTTCGCGAACTTCGCTGAAGCGGTCGCGGAAGGGCGAAGCAAGGCTCAAGCCGCTTCATTGAGGAAAGCGAAGCGCGAAATCATGGCTAAAATGCTTTCTGAGCCCCGCTATGGCGCATCCTTCAGCACCGCAGCCAGTTCCGGCCTGCGCAAAGGCGACATTTTCCTGGTCGAAGCCGGGGACATGATTCCTGCCGACGGCGAGGTGATCGAAGGCGTGGCCTCCGTCAACGAGAGCGCCATCACTGGAGAGTCCGCCCCCGTCATACGGGAGTCCGGAGGAGATTTCTCTGCAGTCACCGGCGGCACCACAGTCCTGTCCGATTGGCTCGTGGTCAGGGTCACGACCAATCCCGGGGAAAGCTTCCTGGACCGCATGATCGCCATGGTGGAAGGCGCGAAGCGTCAGAAGACGCCGAACGAAATCGCGCTGACCATCCTGCTCGTGGCAATGACGATCATATTCCTTTTCGCCACCGCAACTCTTCTTCCCTATTCGATCTACAGCGTGGATGTCGCAAAGGCCGGGCATCCGGTGTCGGTCACCGTGCTGGTGGCGCTGCTGGTCTGCCTGATACCGACCACCATAGGTGGCCTTCTTTCCTCGATCGGCGTGGCCGGCATGGGAAGAATGCTGCAGAAAAACGTGATCGCCACTTCCGGCCGCGCCGTTGAGGCCGCAGGTGACGTCGACGTCCTGCTTCTGGACAAGACGGGAACGATTACCCTGGGAAACAGGCAGGCCACCTATTTTCACCCTGCGCCGGGAATGAACGAGCGCGAGCTTGCCGATGCTGCCCAGCTGGCCTCTCTTGCCGATGAGACGCCCGAAGGGCGGAGCATCGTGGTGCTCGCCAAGGATAAATTCGGCTTGCGCGAAAGAAACATCCACGAGTTAGGCGCAACCTTCGTGCCATTTACGGCACAGACCAGAATGAGCGGCGTCAATCTCGATGCGCGGCAGGTCAGGAAAGGGGCTGTAGACGCCATCCGGCACCATGTCGAGACGTTCGGCGCAGCTTTTCCCCGCGACGTCCAGGCCATAGTCGACGATGTCGCACGGCGGGGCAGCACGCCGCTCGTCGTTGTCGACGATGGAAAGGTGCTCGGCGTCGTCGAATTGAAGGATATCGTCAAGCACGGCATCAAGGAGCGGTTCGCAGAACTTCGCAGAATGGGGATCAGGACCGTCATGATCACCGGGGACAACCGGCTCACTGCCGCGGCAATCGCCGCAGAAGCGGGGGTGGATGACTTCCTCGCTGAAGCTACGCCCGAGGCGAAGCTGAAACTGATCCGGGAGAACCAGGCCCAGGGGCATCTTGTCGCTATGACGGGGGACGGCACGAATGATGCCCCTGCGCTCGCCCAGGCCGATGTGGCCGTGGCGATGAATACGGGAACCCAGGCAGCCAAGGAGGCGGGGAACATGGTGGACCTCGATTCCAATCCCACCAAGCTGATCGAGATCGTCGAAACTGGCAAGCAGATGCTGATGACGCGAGGCGCGCTGACCACGTTCTCGATCGCAAACGACGTCTCGAAATACTTCGCCATCATTCCTGCGGCCTTCGTTTCGACCTATCCGGCCCTGGGGAATCTCAACGTCATGCATCTCGCAACGCCGGCCAGCGCCATCCTGTCAGCAGTGATATTCAATGCACTGATCATCGTCGCCCTCATTCCGCTCGCCCTGAAGGGAGTCAGCTACCGACCTATCGGGGCTGCTGCGCTGCTCAGAAGCAATCTGATCATTTACGGTCTGGGTGGCATCATCGCGCCATTCGTCTGCATCAAGGCGATAGACATGCTGCTCGCCGCATCGGGATTGGTTTAAGGAGAATATCATGCTGAAAGAAATCAGACCGGCAATATCAAGCTTCGCGATTCTGACCCTGATCACCGGAATCGTCTATCCGCTCGCAGTCACGGGAATTTCGCAGGGACTCATGCCTGGTCAGGCGAACGGCAGCCTCGTCGTGAAGGACGGAAAACCGATAGGTTCCAGACTCGTAGGGCAGAATTTCTCGGATCCGAAATATTTCTGGGGGCGTCCTTCGGCAACCTCCCCCATGCCGTACAATGGGGCATCTTCAGGCGGATCGAACCTCGGTCCGACCAATCCGGCATTGATGGATGCGGTGAAAGCCAGGGTGCAGGCACTGAAGGAAGCCGATCCGGACAACGGGATGCCGATTCCCGTCGACCTAGTGACGGCATCCGCCAGCGGGCTCGATCCTGAAATCAGCCCTGCCGCAGCGCTATACCAGATTTCGCGCGTGGCAAAGGCACGCGGCATCGAGCCTGCAAAACTGAAACGGCTCGTCGACGATCATACGAAGGGCCGCCAGTTCGGATTCCTTGGAGAGCCCAGAGTGAACGTGTTGGAACTCAACCTGGCACTGGACGACATGCATTGACTATGCCCATGACTGAGAATCAACGCCCCGACCCTGACGAGCTGCTCGAACGCGTGCGGCGCGAAGCAGAGAAGGCGAAGCGCGGCAAGCTGAAGATATTTTTCGGCGCTTCAGCCGGCGTGGGAAAGACCTATGCGATGCTTTCCTCGGCCAAGCTGCTGCGCGCCCAGGGGCTTGACGTCGTGGTCGGGATCGCCGAAACGCATGGCAGGAGCGAGACGATAGCGCTTCTGGAAGGACTGGAAATCCTGCCCTTGAAGGAAATCGAATACCGGGACAAGAAGCTTCCGGAATTCGACCTGGACGGCGCTCTGAGGCGCCGCCCTGCCCTGATTCTGGTGGACGAACTCGCTCATTCGAACGTTCCGGGTTCGAGACACCCCAAGCGCTGGCAGGATGTCGACGAGCTGCTGGATGCCGGGATAGACGTCTTTACGACCGTGAACGTTCAGCATCTGGAAAGCCTCAACGATGTCGTGGGCGGAATCACCGGCATACGCATTTTCGAGACCTTGCCGGACAGGATCTTCGAAGAAGCCGACGAAGTCATCCTGGTCGACATCACCCCGGACGAACTGCTGCAGCGCCTCAAGGAAGGGAAAATCTACCTGCCCAGGCAGGCGGAAAGCGCGATACGCAATTTCTTCCGCAAGGGGAACCTGATTGCCCTCAGGGAGCTCGCCCTGCGGCGCACGGCCGATCGTGTCGATGACCAGATGCGCAGTTATCGGCAGGAGCGCTCCATACAGGCGCTCTGGCAAACCCAGGAATCTATACTGGTCTGCGTCGGTCCCAGGCCGGGCGCCGAAAGAATCATCAGAAGCGCGAGCCGGCTTGCCATGCAGCTCGGCGTCGAATGGCATGCCGTCTATGTGGAAACCACTGCGCTTCAGCGATTGGCGGAGGATGCGCGCAGGCGCATACTCAGGACGCTCAAGCTGGCCCAGGAGCTCGGTGCGAAAACGGCGACCCTATCCGGGCAGGATGCGGCGGTTGCCCTTGCCGAATACGCGCGCACGCACAATCTGGCGAAAATCGTCGTCGGGCGAGGCAAGGCCAGGCCATGGCGGCCAGTCTTCGCCGAGCGCATAGGCAATGCATTTCCCGACGCCGACATCATCCAGACTTCCGGGGCTGAAGTGGCCAGCCATCCTGAAGAAAGATATGCGCAGCCTAAGCAAGTCTCCGTCGAACCTTATTTCTGGTCGGCAGGTGCCTGCGCGCTTGCCACAGGAATGGCCGCACTGCTTTTCCCCTACTTCGACCTCGCCAATATCGCCATGCTTTTCCTGCTCGACGTCGTTCTCGTCGCGCTGAAATTCGGCAGGGGCCCAGCCGTTCTGGCTGCCTTCCTGAGCGTGGGATTCTACGACTTCTTCTTCGTCCCGCCCCGGTTCTCCTTCGCCGTGAGCGACGTGCAGTATCTGCTCACCTTCCTGGTCATGCTCATCGTCGCCCTCATCATCGGCCAGTTGACCGCCAGCCTGAGGTATCAGGCGAGGGTCGCCTCGCATCGCGAATTGCGCCTGAGATCGCTTTACGAAATGGCGCGCGACCTGTCTTCGGTCCTGGTCCAGGGCGAAGTCGTCGCAATCGGCAGGAAATTCGTCTCATCCACCTTCGGCGTCAAGGTTGCGCTGTTGCTGGTCGACGATGGCGACAAGCTGCTCAAGGATGCTGAAGTTCCGGAAGCGGACCTCTCCATTGCCCAATGGTGCTTCGACCACAATACTCCGGCAGGGCTATCCACCGACACCTTGGCCGGAAGCGCCATGCTCTACCTGCCGCTGCAGGCCCCGATGCGCACCAGGGGGGTGCTCGCCGTGGAGCCGAAGAACGCGAGATGGCTCATGATTCCGGAGCAGAGAAGGCAGCTTGACGGCTTCTCTGCATTGATCGCGACAGCCCTCGAACGCGTCCACTACATCGAGGTGGCGCAGCAGGCGCTCGTCAGGATCGAATCCGAGCGACTCAGGAATTCCGTTTTGTCTGCCTTGTCACACGATCTCAGGACGCCGCTCACTTCCCTTTCTGGCTTCGCCGAATCCCTGGAAAAGACCCGCCCGCCCTTGAGCGTTGAGCAGGCCGAAATTGCCGAAGCGATACGCAGTCAGGCATCGAGAATGAGCGCCCTCGTCAACAATCTTCTGGACATGGCCAGGCTGCAATCGGGAGACGTCAAGCTGACCATGGGCTGGCATTCCATCGAGGAAGTGATAGGCAGCGCGATCAAGTCGCGCGAACAGCTGCTGAGGAAACACAGGCTGGAGATAGGGCTGCCCGAAAACCTTCCGCTCATCGAGTTCGATGCCGCGCTCATCGAGCGAGTATTCTGCAACCTTCTGGAGAATGCGGCAAAATACACCCAGGAAGATAGCACGATCAGGATAGAAGCGATGGCGAGGGGAGGGGAGACACGGATTTCAGTTTCCGACAATGGTCCGGGGCTCGCAAAGGGCACTGAGGAAGCGGTATTCGAGAAATTCACGCGGGGAGAAACGGAATCCGCCACACCCGGAGTCGGGCTGGGCCTTGCCATATGCAAGGCCATCGTCGAGGCGCATCACGGGAGGATATGGGCCGAGCATCCGGATGCAGGCGGCGCTCGATTCACCTTCACCCTCCCGGCAGGCAATCCGCCCAGGATTGATCAGGCGGAAATGGAATGAATTCGATCATCCTGATCGAAGACGAGCAGCACATCCGCCGCTTCGTCAAGGCTGCCCTCGAAGCGGAAGGCCACCAGGTTTTCGAGGCCGGAACGGGAAAGCAGGGCCTGATCGAGACGGCAACCCGCAAGCCCGATCTCGTGATTCTCGATCTCGGCTTGCCGGACATGGACGGCCTTGAAGTTATCGGAAAGATCCGGGAATGGAGCAATGTGCCCGTGATCATCCTGTCCGCCAGGAGCAGGGAATCCGAAAAGATCGACGCGCTCGATGCGGGCGCGGACGACTATCTGACCAAGCCTTTCGGTTCTGGCGAATTGCTCGCCCGAGTTCGGGTGGCCCTGAGGCGCAACACGCTTCTCCCCCAAGGGCAGAGCCTGTTCTCGGCAGGCGGCCTGTCTGTCGATCTTGCCGAGCGCCGCGTCCTTCTGGACGATGCGGAAATCCATCTCACCCCGATCGAATACCGGCTTCTTTCCATCCTCGCAAGGCATGCCGGAAAGGTGCTGACCCACCGGTTCCTGTTGAAGGAAGTCTGGGGGCCTTCGCATGTGGACGACGCGCATTACCTGCGCATCTACATGGGCCAGCTGCGGCACAAGCTGGAAAAGGAGCCCGCCAATCCGCGCTTTCTGCTTACCGAGACGGGCGTGGGCTACCGGCTCGCGGCAGAATGAAAACAAGCAACCCGGCATTTTCCCGAACCGACGCCCGAAGACTACCCGCAGTTTGAGCACGCCAGGGTCACTGATGGCAGCTTCATTCTGCAATCAGCCGCCCCGAAACTGCATTATGCAACAAGCATCTTTTCGAATTCGCCAGCAGGTACGGGCCTGGAATAGAGGAACCCTTGCATGTAGTCGCAGCCAAAGGATTTCAGAATATCCTGCTGCTCTTCGGTCTCCACTCCCTCGGCAATCGTTCTGATCCCCAGCTTGTGCGCCATCAGGATGATAGCCTCTGTCAGAGAGCGGCTGGCCGAATCCGTCGTCATTTTCTGCACGAATGCCTTGTCTATCTTCAGGTAATCGACATCGAATCGGTTCAGATAGGACAATGCAGAAAACCCCGTCCCGAAGTCATCGATCGACAGCTCTATACCGTTTTCCCGGAATTTGATGAAATCCTGCTTCACCTTCTCTGACTCCGAAAGCAGCAGACCTTCCGTAATCTCCACGGCAATGCTTTTCTCTGGCAAGTTTGAACCCAGGTAGCTTTGCAGCCAGGGGTGGGCTTCAGTCCGGGTGAACTGGATTGGCGATTTGTTCACGCTCACCTGGATCAGATGCCCCGTGTGCGCCTGCCAATTCACTATGCTTTTCAGCGTCTCCTCGAATACCCATTCGCCGATTTCCAGAATCAGCCCGGATTCCTCGGCAAGTGGGATGAACACGCTGGGCTGAATCATGCCCCGAACAGGGTGGTGCCAGCGAAGCAATGCCTCGGCCTTGACGATTTGCCCATTGCTCGCATCCACGATCGGCTGGAAATACACCTCCAATTGATTCTGCTCAAGAGCCAAGTGCAGGTCGTTGATCAGGGACATTTTTTCTTTGGCTTCTTCCTGCATGCTGCGCGTGAAATAACTGAACCCGTTGCGCCCTGCAAGCTTTGCCGCATACATCGCCTGATCGGCATGCTTCAAGAGGTCCTCTATGCTTCCGGCATCCTGGGGGTGAAGCGCAATCCCCACGCTGCCGGAAATATGCCCCAAATCCCCATCTCCGAGATCGAACGACATGGCAAGATCGTGCACCACGTTCTGCACTACCCGGTCTATGCTTGAGCGCTCCCCGCATTCGGGCAGAATGATGGCGAATTCGTCGCCGCCTAAACGGGCAAAAGTGTCGGTGTCCCGTACATGCTGCCGGACCCTCCTAGCCGCTTCGATCAGCAGCACATCGCCCTTGTCATGCCCGAGCGTATCGTTCACTTCCTTGAATCGGTCCAGGTCTATGAACAGCAATGCAAGCGAGGCGTTGTTGCGCATTACGCGCTTTATATCCTGTTCCAGCCGGTCGCGGAACAATCTCCGGTTGGGAAGCCCTGTCAGGTAATCGTAGTAGGCGAGCTGCTGGATCTGCGCCTCGGATATCTTCCTGTCCGTGATGTCCAGCAGCGATCCGACATAATTCGTGACGCGCCCATCGTCATCCTTCACCGCCGTTATGGTCAATTGCTCGGGGAATATCTCGCCGCTTTTGCGCCTGTTCCATATTTCGCCCGACCAGAAACCCTCCTGGTCGATGGCGCCCCACATGGACTCATAGAAATCTGCGCCCATTCGACCAGACTGGAGCATGCGCGGATTCTTGCCGATGGCGTCAATAGCCGAATAGCCCGTAATCTCGGTAAATGCCACATTCACTCTCAGAATATTGCCATTGGCATCTGTGATCATCATGCCTTCCTGGGATTCGAAGGCTGTGCCGGCAACGCGCAACACCTCTTCCATCTTTTTCCGCTCGGTGATGTCGGTCAGAATCGAGCGACTCATGTGGAAATTTCCATCCTTGTCGTAGATTGCAGTGCTGTTGAGTTGAACAGGAAGAACCGTTCCGTCTTTGCGCACGAATTCACGCTCGGCGCCAAGTAGTTGACCCGTCTTCATGAAGGCATCGAAAATATCACGCACTGTCTGTCGACTGGCAGGTGTCAAAAAATCCACAATGGGTTTTCCGATCATTTCATCCCGGCTGTAGCCGAGCCAGTCGAGCTCAGTCTGATTGATCTTGACAATCTTACCCTCCGCATCGATAGAGTGGTACCCGCAAGGCGCATTGTCATAAAGATCTTCAATCTCCCTGGAAAAGTCTTCCAGGGTTTTCTGATTCAACTTGTGCTCGGTAATGTCCGTCTGGTGAGCGATCAGCAACATGCCTAATTCAGAGTGCTGGAAACTGGAAATATTGGCAACCGTCCACAGATCGGAACCATCCTTTCTACGGTTCAGTATTTCGCCTGACCATCTACCGTTCTTCTCCAGAGCTGCCATGATTTCCGCAGCCGTTTCCTCAGGAGATTTGTCCGTTGGAGCATTGAGAAGAGATACTGGCATGCCCTGCAATTCACCGGAAGCGTATCCGAACATTTCTTCGAACCGACTGTTTACATAGTGAAAAGTAGCATCAGATCTAACCACGGCAATTCCCGCTGCCGCATTTTGGGTAATCTCGCCGAGCAGTTGCAACGTACTTTCAGCTCGCCTGGTCTCGGTGATGTCGATGCCTATGGCAATCAGAGAGCGATTATTTCCCCCTTCATCCGTCAGCAATGAATTCGACCATCTGATCAGGCGCTTCTCGCCATTGGCATTGATCCAGTAATTTTCAATCTGGGAGGTGATATTTCCGGTCATCGTCGAAGCGAATGCAGCCTCGACCCTTGAACGCTCTTCGGGCAACAGGAAATTTCTCCAGATAAAGGGCTTGTTTCTGACTTCATCGAAATTGAAGCCTGACAATTCTTCGGCTGTCCGATTGAAGCTGACAATAGACCCCGTTTGATCAATGACGAGAATGATTGGGCCGGCCAGCTTCAGGATTGAAGCATTCAACCTGCGTTCTTGTTGAAGGCTGAATTCGAGTGCTTTTCTCCGGGTGATATCTCTTGAGGAGTTGAACAGTACAGGCTTGCCCTCAAGCTCGAAGGAAAAACCGGAAATTTCGACATCGAAAATTGTGCCATCCTTGCGGCGATGTTTCGTTTCGAACTGCGAGCGCTCCTTGTTTTCAAATTGCCTGTTCAAGGCTGAACGTATTTCCTCGGGGCCGCTTAACATGGCATCCCACTGGGACACGTTCATTCCATATATTTCTTCATGGGTATAGCCCAGCATCTGGCAAAACGCATCGCTTGCTTCAATGATGTTACCGTCTGGATCAAGAATGTGAATGCCATCGCTGGCATTGCGCAATAGCGCCAAATAGTTTTCGTATTCCATCTACAACTGCTTTGTTTCACGAACAATGCCACTTTATAACATAGGCATTAAGTCAATCAATAAGCACCGGAAGGATTTAAGGACATGGCTTCCTTGGCTTGGCCAACGTCAGAAGCCCGCACCCTCCAGCTGTTGAAATGCGCCAATGCGGTGAATGTTGCGCCTACCTCATTTGCGGGGCAATGAAATAGTAGAAGACGAATCCCGCCGCGACATTGAATGCCACGATGAACGCGAGGACCTCGATCCCGATGGCAAGGTAGTTCGGCTCTGCCCGATCTTTTTTCCTGTTCATTCGAGCCCCAGCCATTTGTCGATCAGGCCGATGCGCTCGAGCACGATGAACAGGATGATGCCGAGGGCGAAACCTATCCCGAAGGGCAGAATCAGTTGGTGGATGACGGGATCGGTCATGACAGTTCTCCTTTGATGAGTTCATGCGAATTTCCGGTATTTCTTGCAGCGTAGGCGCCGGCCAACACCTCGCCGATTATTCCGCCGAAGTTGGCGGACTCGACCGCGAGGATGAGGCAGGGCCCCCAATAATAGAGATTGAGTTGATAGAAGAAATCGCCGTGCGGATGGGAATAGTGCAGATGAAGATAACTCGCGCTCCGCACGACTAGCGGGGGAATGCAGGCCAGGTATTTCCCGCCCTTGAGGCCGTATATTTTCGCGACGGCGAAGCCCGATGCAAACGGCACCAGAAAAATATCCATCATCCAGGGAAAGGTGAAAGTCGCGATTCCCGAGAAAATCTCGATCTTCACGCCGAGCAGCATGTCGCCAAGAAAATTCAAGACAATCCCGGCAAGGAGGGCTGCCGCCCCCATTTTTTGATTCCGGCTCATCATTCCTCCTGAAACTGGTCTGCACGGTTCACACATTAACGGACAATGGGCGCACAATACATGTACAATTCATGATCCGATTGTCTTTACTGTATAGGTTGAACGACCATGCCAATGATCAGCCTGGATCCAGGGGATTCCCTTCCGCTCATCGACCAGATAGCGAATTCGATCAGGAAAATGATCGACGACAGGGCCATCAGGGCAGGCTCGCGGATGCCTTCGATCAGGCAGTTCGCCAAAGACCACGGCATCAGCACCTTCACCGTGGTTCAGGCTTATGACAGGCTGGTCGCCATGGGCTATCTCCAGTCGAGGCAGGGTTCAGGATTCTATGTCCTGCAGCGCCACATGCCGCATTCCTCCGCCGAAAGCCATTATGTTCCGGACAGCGCAGTGGACATCGTCTGGCTGCTCAGAAATTCGCTGGAGCACAGGTCGAGCAGCACCATGCCGGGCGCGTGGTGGCTTCCCGCATCCTGGATGGAAGAAACCGGAATAAAGAAAAGCATGCGGGCGCTTTCGCTCAAGCAGGGAGAATTCATGACCGCCTACGGCACGCCTGCAGGCTATTTCCCCCTGCGGGAACTCCTGTGCAGCAAGCTCGCCGGCATTGGAATAGGCGCCGATGTGTCGCAGATCGTTCTGACTTCTGG
>Ga0315298_1006723_pt1 | contig 15532 bp, 17 predicted proteins | sample WHS_1_MG_FD_203077 | JGI IMG/M metagenome (GOLD analysis project Ga0315298, IMG submission 203077) | Extremophilic microbial mat communities from Washburn Hot Springs, YNP, Wyoming, USA - WHS_1_MG | ecosystem: Environmental > Aquatic > Thermal springs > Hot (42-90C) | place: USA: Wyoming... | reverse complement strand
CGCGAGTCGTCGTCTTCGCGCTATGCTGAGAAATGCAAAATAGTTGAAGTTTAGCTGGACATCTTGGCTACTCTTGTTCGCTTTCCGCACCGTGCTCGGTTCTTATGTGTACCTTGCGGTACCTTTCGGAATGTTCATCTTTTGACGCCCCAAAAAAAGCAACATGTCTTTCCAAATCATGTTTTGTGAGAAAACAGCAGGAGCAAAAAGGGCATCTGTGAAAGCTATTTGACGTGCCTGTTGCTTTTTCTTTTGTGTCCGGCATTTTCATCAACGACGTAGCGTATTATTTGAGGTTTAAGTTTCACGTTGCCTTTAATAAGCTCTTTGTGCATTTCGGGAATAATCACGGTGTGGTTATTCACGTTTGCAATTGGGCATTTCGCATTAGGCTACATGACAGGTCGAGGTTCATCTAAAATCTTCGGAGTAAGAGTGAACGTGCCATTGCTCTTAACAGTGTCGGTTCTTCCGGACATAGACCTAATACTACGCTTCCTCCATCATCGGGGTCAAACGCACTCGTTAGTCACTTTTGCAGTGTTCCTGATTCCGCTGCTGTTGTACTATGGGAAAGGTGTCTTGCCATACTTTGCAGCGTTGCTTTCACATTCGCTTATCGGTGACTTCTTCACAGGCGGTGTTGAACTTTTCTGGCCCATATCGAACGGTTGGTACGGCATCAACGTTAGTGTCACAAGCATGGCGAACGTTTCTGCTGAACTAATCCTCTTTGCAATGACGCTAGCCTTAATGTTCAAAACAGGAGATTTTCATCAATTCACGCAGTCGGATAATCATAACTATATTCTCATTATAGCCCTGGGCGCAGTTGTTGGACCTATGTTTCAGTTGGGTCGTGGTTGCGAACAAGCGCTCCCCTCACTCCTTGTGGCTCCAAGCCTCTTCTACGTCGCTATTTTTGTCTATTCGCTATATCTGGAGGCGTGGACAAGGCTTAACAGGCATGCTGTTTTGCACAGAAAAAGCTGAAAAACAAGCGGTGGAAACTTGCCCCTACTTTTAAGGCGAACGTTGATTATTAAAGCTTTAAAAAAGGACAATGTCACGACTGATTGCGATATTTAAATCTTCATGTTTTTAACGTCCCGCGTGCACGCGTGTGTTTCGGCGTCGAACTGTATGGATAAAACATAGAAATTTGCTTCTGGCAGATTGGGGCAAGATTTTGAAAAACGTTAAAATAACAGATGCGTTCTAATTTGATGTTCATGATCTACAGTGGAGGAAGCTATGTGAGAGTGACAAAGGCAGTTGCGTTTTTAATCTTTCTTCTTTCGGTTTTAATGATTTCTGCGCCTGTGGCATTCTCTCAACAAGAGAATATCAAGATTCTTGATTATACTTGGTACACCAGTCCGTACGGATCCGTTGTGGCTGTTGGTGAGTTACAAAACGTTGGAACAACAACCATTGATAAACTGTATATCAGCGGAACTGTTTTTACAACCGATGGTCAACCTCAAGCAAGCGCGCCGAGCTTGTTTTACTACGAATACCTTTTGCCGAGTCAAAAAGTGCCGTTCTACATCGAATTTACACCGTACTCCAGCGTCACTGGCGATCTAAGCTGGGTTTCGCTCGGAATAGAAAATGTGACCTTTGAAATTTTGCCATTTAATGCTACGAGCAGTTGGAAGTACCCTGACCTTAAAATTGTAAGCAGTCATCAGTTCATAGACGAGAACGGTACCTATGCGGTTACCGGAATAGTCCAGAATACTGGTAGTCTGTCAACTGGGCGTGTTTGGGTTGTTGCAACGTTCTATGACACGTCAGGAAAAGTTGTGGCAGCCGGCTACACCAATTTTTTGACGCCTAACCAATTGCAACCAAGCCAAACAACTTCCTTCATAGTGTACCCGCTTGACTGCACACCCGAACTCTCTCAACGCATTGCAAATTACTCGTTGACAATCCAAACGGAAGGACCGATAATGCCTGAAATAATTTATCCGTCGTCGTGTGCTTCACCCAGCACGTCGCCTACTGTCAGCAATCCGCCTGAGACCCCGTCAATAGAGCTTTCTCCGTCTCCTCAGATAGAAACTTCTCAAACATTCCCTGCATTTTACATTGCAGTCATAGTCATAATCGCCGTAATCCTCTTGGCTGCAGCCATTATGCTCCGTAGGCGATGAAGCGTTTTCGCTTCACGCAATACGTGGTTGCCTGAAGCCCAATTATTGCAAAGCGCATCGGGCAACTGTCATGAGTGCTTTGTTAATCCAGAGCATTATCGGTATACATGTTTTTTACGCGTTAATCAACACAAAATATTTTAACCCGTAAAAGTAGACTGCTGCCGCGGTCCGGGGTAACAAAAAATTTGATGCAGAAAGATAAACGCTTGGAGATGCTTCACCAAACTATTGTAGCTCATGGCTACCAGAAGAGTTCACTGCTTGAAATTCTACATAGAGCTCAAGAGTTGTACGGTTATCTAGACAGCGACCTGCTGTCTTACGTTGCTGAAAACTTGAACTTACCGCCTAGCCACGTTTATGGTGTGGCTGCTTTTTACAATTTTTTCCGTCTTCGAAAGCCTGGCGAACATGTGGTCACTTCGTGCTTGGGCACAGCATGCTATGTTAAAGGTGCTGAAGAGATAATTTCTGCTATTGAACGCGAGTTCAAACTTGAACGTGGAAAGTCCACCGCTGATGGGCGGCTTTCGCTTTTCATTACCCGATGCATCGGTGCGTGTGCTATGGCACCTGCTGTGGTGATCGATGACGAGGTTATTGGCAAGGCTACAAAGGAAGCTGTAATTCAGCGGATAAAGCAATTGTTGGAGGGTAATAAGCCTGAAACCAGCTGACGTGATACATCTGGCGGAAACCGAGCTTGATGCGCAGCGATCCTACAAATATAGGATAAATGTTTGCTGTTCAAGTGGATGTCTTCCTTTTGGCGCCCTAAAGGTTTTGAAGGCTTTTGAGGATGCTGTTAAGGAATTTGGTGTGCAGAAAGAGTGTAAAGTTGCACGGACAGGTTGTATAGGTACTTGCTCGGTGGGTCCTGCTGTTTTGGTTGAACCTGGCGACTACCTTTACCAAAATGTGACTCCTGAAAAGGCTCGTCTGATCATCAGAGACCACGTGGTTTTGGGCTTGCCTGTTAAGGACATGCTTTATGGTACTGAAAGCTACTTTAGGAAGCAGCATAGGCTTGTTATGCGGAACGCGGGAAAAATTGACCCGTATAGAATTGAAGATTACATTGCGGCAGGCGGATACTCAGCATTAGTCAAATGTTTAATGAAGTTAAGCCCAAAAGAAGTTATCGATGAACTTTACGTGAGTGGTCTACGTGGTCGTGGCGGTGCAGGTTTTCCCACGTGGCAGAAATGGAATTTTGTAGCTCGGGCGCATCGGATGCCGAAGTATATAATTGCGAATCTGGATGAGGGTGATCCGGGTGTTTTTGCGAATCGTACGCTTGCTGAGGCTGACCCTCATGCAATACTTGAAGGTATGCTTATAGCAGCTTATGCTACAGGCGCCGAAAAAGGCTACATTTACATACGTGCTGAATATCCCTTAGCTGTGGAAACTCTTAAGAAGGCAATTGAAAAAGCGCGTGCCATGAACTTGCTCGGCGAAAAAATCCTTGAAATGCCCTTTAACTTTGACGTTGAACTGCGGCTTGGCGCCGGCGCCTTTGTTGCGGGAGAAGAAACAGCGATCTTAGCATCTGTTGAAGGTAAACGGGCAATGCCTCGTCCGCGACCGCCGTATCCTGCAGCTTCCGGACTTTGGGGAAACCCAACTTTGATACAGAATGTTGAAACATTAGCTAACGTTCCGCAGATAGTTTCTCACGGCGGCTTGTGGTTCTCCAAAATAGGCGTACCTAATTGTACTGGAACGAAATGTTTCTCTTTGACCGGAAAAGTCAAAAACCCTGGTTTAATCGAGGTTCCCATGGGCATTACGTTGCGCGAAGTAATATATGACATAGGCGGAGGAGTGGCTGGTGACCGAGCGTTTAAGGCGGTTTTGGTAGGCGGGCCATCTGGAGGCTGCCTACCTGACACGATGCTTGACCTGCCAATAGATTATGAGTCTTTAACGAAGGCAGGCGCAATCATGGGAAGCGGTGGAATAGTTGTGATCGATGACAATTCATGCATGGTCGATACTGCAAAGTTTTTTGTTGACTTCTGTGTTGATGAGTCTTGTGGCAAATGTACTCCATGTAGGGTTGGACTTAGAAAAGTGCAGGAAACTTACAAACGAATAATGCGTGGAGAAGGCAGAGCTGAAGACTTAGACTTTCTTAGGAAATTATGCAGCTACATCAAAGAAGCAAGTTTGTGCGGTTTAGGTCAAACTGCTCCGAATCCAGTTTTGACCACGCTACGCTACTTTGGAAAAGAATATCAAGAGCACATATTCGAGAAAAAATGCACTGCAAATAAATGTTTCAGGCATGATGGGGAGGCAAGGAATATTTGACCTCAAAAAATGTTTCGCTAACCATAGACGGACACCAAATAACTGTCCGCGAAGGGATTACTATTCTGCAGGCTGCGCTTGAGAATGGCTTGGATATACCACATATTTGCTGGCTCGAGGGTTTATCGACGACGGGTGCATGTCGTTTATGCCTTGTTGAACTTAAAGGACAAGCAAGGCTTTATGCAGCTTGTTCAACACCGGTCGCTGATGGAATGGAAGTGACCACGGACTCTGAACGATTGAGAGAGTACCGGAAAATGACAGTTCAACTCCTGCTTTCAGAACGAACGCACGTGTGCTCAGTGTGTGTTGCTAACAACAACTGCGAACTTCAGGATCTAGCCAACAAACTTGGGGTTGACCACGTAGCGTTGGAGCGTGAATGGACAAAGGAGAACGTGGATTCCACTCATAGTTTTCTGGTGATTGACCGGAACCGCTGTATTCTATGCACACGTTGCATCAGAGTATGCGATGAAGTTGAGGGCGTCCACACGTTGGATCTTAAACTCAGAGGTAAAGATTCCCAGGTAATCATCGATTTGGACAACAAATGGCGTGAATCAACCTCTTGTACTTCATGTAGAAAATGCGCGAAAGTTTGTCCCGTTGGAGCAATTTACGTGGAAGGCGAGCTGTTTTCTGAGACAAGGGATAAACACGTCGCCAAGTTCGTTCTTTCAAGGAGGCAAAGGTGAGACTACATGCCCGTGAAGCCTAAACTTGCAACAATTTGGCTCAGCGGATGCTCAGGCTGTCACATGTCCTTATTGGATAACGATGAAGCTCTAGTAAGCCTTTTCAAGGAGGTGCAGCTGGTTTACGGGCCGCTTGTAGATGCAAAAGACTTCCCCGAAAACGTAGATGTGACTTTAGTTGAAGGCGCAGTTGCAAATGTTGAGCAGCTTGAGCTTCTGAAAAAAGCAAGAGCCAACTCAAAAGTAGTGGTGTCGATTGGAGACTGCGCTGTTACAGGAAACGTCACTGCGCTACGCAATGCTATTCATGAAGGAGACTCTGCAGTGCTTGAGCGCGCTTACCTCGAAATTGCCGATGCACAGCCGCAAGTGCCTGTTGACGTGCCGAAGTTGCTTAAGCGAGTCTTTCCCTTGCACGAAATCGTTAAAGTGGATTATTATGTTCCAGGATGCCCGCCACCTGCGGAAAACCTTGCGTATGTTTTAACAGAAATCCTCGCAGGAAGAGCGCCGAAAATGGAGAACAAGTCGAAATATGGTTGAAGAGGTATGAACAGAAAATGAATGACCGAATAATAACGATAAGCCCTGTAACGCGGATTGAGGGGCATGCCAAAATAAGTATTTTCTTAGACGAGAATGATGTTGTCCGAGAAGCTCGCTTTCAAGTTACCGACTTCAGAGGGTTCGAGAAATTCTGCGAAGGCAGACCGTTCTATGAAATGCCCGGAATTACCTCCAGGGCATGCGGCATATGCCCAGTCAGCCATCTTATAGCTTCCGCAAAAGCATGCGATGAAATAGCCTCTGTAAGGGTTCCAGAGGCTGCAACGCTTCTGCGCCGTTTGATGCATATGGGACAGCTGATTCAATCCCATGCTTTGAGCTTCTTTCATCTTTCTGCACCTGACTTACTGTTAGGAATGGACTATGACCCTTCAAAAAGAAACATAATCGGGCTGATTAATGAGTATCCTGATTTGGCGTTGAAAGGCGTAAAACTCAGGAAATTTGGGCAAGAGATAATCGAGAAACTTGCCGGAAAGCGCATCCATTCCAGCCAATGGATTGTTCCAGGCGGCGTCACCACTCCCTTGACGAAAGACCGTGCTGAAAACCTTATCCGCAGCTTGCCTGAAGCTTTGAACATAACGCTTGAGGCAATTGCCGTTTTCAAGAAGTACCTTGCCAAATTTGAGCATGAAACGCACGCATTCGGCGATTTCCCAACGTACTACGTTGGGCTCGTAAACGAAGAAGGTGAACTAGAGCATTACGATGGCAGGCTCAGAATCATGTCTTCAGACGGCTCGTTGGTAGCTGACAAAGTTGACCCAGCACGTTACGATGAATACATCGGGGAGGCAGTTGAACCTTGGTCGTACATGAAATTTCCCTACCTGAAAAGTGTAGGTTACCCTGAGGGCGCTTACCGTGTGGGCCCGCTGGCCAGGCTAAACATTGTCTCAAAATGTGGGACACCATTGGCCGACGCGGAACTTAAAGAATTTAAAAAGCTTGGCAAGAATGGCATCGTGCAATGCACGTTCCACTACCATTATGCCCGTTTGATCGAAACGCTCTTCTGTATAGAAACAGCAAAACAAATACTTGAGAACCCAAAAGCCTACTCTGAACGCGTCTGGGCCAGAGCTAAAGTCAACGCTGATGAAGGCGTAGGTGTCGCAGAGGCTCCGCGTGGAACATTAATTCATCACTACAAAACTGACAAGGACGGATTGATCACTTGGGTTAATATGATAATTGCTACGGAACACAATAACCTCGCTTTCAACAGAGCTGTAACCCAAGTGGCGAAAGAATATGTTAAAGGCAAACATGTCAAAGAAGGCTGTCTTAACAGAGTGGAAGCAGTGGTTAGAGCTCTAGACCCCTGCTTGAGCTGCGCCACACATGCTGTTGGGCAAATGCCCTTAGAGATTCGCCTCTTCAACTCAGAGGGCGACCTCATAGACAGTGTTACCCGTTAAGAGATGATAGGTCAGTTGTTTGCGCAGCACTGAAAACTTAGCTTTGAATTTTGCCATCATCAGTAGATGGAAAAGTACCTTAAGAGTTTGATAATGTTATTTTAGTGCATATACTTGAGATCATGCGCTGAGACGACAAAGCGTAAATCAAAAGAGCTTAAAGTTTCCAGCAAAGTCTTCAAGTTCACAGCCAACCTACTCAACAACCACCTCAAATATCCATCAGCCAAAAACAGCCTCTACACCAGCAATGACATCAACCAATGCCTAATCCAGCTGTCAATGTCCAAAGGCTATGCAGAAAGCGGCTTAGCCGACCTCTCAGAAAAATGTAAATCGCCAAACAAGGTTCCCACAGGAAGAACTTTCAGAGGAAGAATAGAACGCTTAGCAGAGAAACAAATACGAGACGCACTCATAACAGCAAACGACCAGGTTCTCCTCATCCTAAAAAGCTACTGTATCTTCAGACGAAAAGCAACTCTTGCAATCGATTATACACGACAGCCCTTCTACGGTGACCCAGACACAAAAAACGTGATAGGAGGCAAACAGGAGCGAGGAACAACATGGGGCTACACATACGCTAGCATAGACATCGTTGAAGCGGGAAGAAGACTGACACTCTACGCACTAACCGTAAACCAGTTCACTGAGAAAGCTCAAGCCGTCGAGAAACTAGTGTTTGAAGCAAAGGCAAGAGGCGTGCACATTGGGATTCTGCTGCTTGACCGCGGATTCTTCACCATAGATGTCATAGGGACGCTCAAGAGGCTTGGTGTCTACTTTATCATACCAGCGGTTAAAGAATGGCAAAGTCAAAGAAGCCATGCTGCACTATGATAAGAGGGAGCTGGCTAAGCGTTTTACTCTGGGCGACAAAAGGAAAAGCGTCAGTTTCAACCTCTATCTTTACAAGAGGCCAGTTGAGGTACTTATAAACGTCATTTTCGTTTTTATAGTACTTTACAGTTTCAACCTCTATCTTTACAAGAGGCCAGTTGAGGAGTTGCCGAAAAAGGAGAAGCTGAGTGTTTATGATCTTTATTTTGGTTTTGCAACGAATCTTCCCAGGTCTTTAGCGGTTAAGCTGCCATTGTTTATTCCAGAGGAGTACCGTCGCAGATGGGGTATAGAGACGGGCTATCGCGTGCAGGATAATGCTCAGGCTAAGACTGCAAGCACCGACTACAGGCTTAGGCTGCTCTACCAGATGGTTTCTGTGCTGCTCTATAATGTTTGGCGCTACGCTAACTTTTTGCTGTGCAGGGCTTTGAAGAGACCGTTTGATAGGCCAATTTTGACTTTGACGCGTTTGGCTGTGCATTTTGAAGGCTTTGTTATTGGCGGGTTAGAGCCGCCTCGACAGTAAAGCGTTCACGGATGCAACTGCGAGGAAGGTCGATCGCGTAGATTAGACCCTAAACTCCGCCATTCAATACTGTTAGCAGTCGTCCAAATATAAGATTGTGCGATGAATACTTCTACTTAAGAAGGCGTACAGTCATCGCCAAGTGCTTCAAAGTACGACAAAATGCTCAGAAAACAAAACTACATTTCCATCTACTGATCATTAGGAAAATGTTAATTCCCTTTGTTTTAATACATTAAGCTTTTTGGTTATGTTAATTCTGGCAGAAAGAAGAGCCCATCATATTGAGTTCGTCATATTTTTTGCCGAGTTCACGCCAAGTTTCTTGTTCAGCGGAGCCGTAGTCGAATTTTTTAAAGTTGTCAAGGGCTTTTGCACAGTTATGGGTACTCCACAGTTTTTGCATCTAAGCTCTTTATCGTTGAGCGATATCAGCCTGTAGAACGTGACTTTGTGGCATGATGGGCAATGTCCGCATCGCAGTTTTCTTAGCTCATTGTCTCTGACTGCCTCGTGTAGGGGCGTGAATATGCTCCATTTTGAATTACTGCTTATGTGGGCGCCTGTCATTTTTCTTTCCCCCTAAAAAGTTTACAACCGAGTAATTTAAAGCAGCTTTCAAGATCCGTAATATTCCCGTAAACGATGCATTGACTATCGCCATCATGGGTGGGACAAAAGGCAATTAGTTAAGCCTGACCCTTTCATTGAATTATTAAGTGTCCGGTCCAGGCTATTCATAGCGCAGGGCTTGCACTGGGTCAAGTTTGGCGGCTTTCCTAGCTGGATATAGTCCGAAGATAACTGATACAGCAATGGCGAAGACGAAAGCAACAGCTGTCCATTCAGGTGAGAACACGGGTGTTACAGCTAGCGTTTGATGCGTTTCTGGAGTTTGGAGTATTGTGTTTGTCTGTTGCGTGTGTATCATGGATGACAGTACATAAGCGAGTGTATAGGAAAGCCCGTAACCCGTGATTATGCCTATTACGCCGCCAATTATCCCTGTAATTAATGCTTCCGAAAGGAATATGCCCAGCACTGTTCTATCCTTTGCGCCTATTGCTTTGAGAATGCCTATTTCCCTTGTTCGTTCCATTACTGAAACCATCGTGATATTCATTATCCCGATGCCTGCGACAATGAGCGATATTGCGGCCACTGCAAGTAGAAAGATCTGAACTATGTTCAGTATGTTATCAACTTGTTTGATAAACGCCAGTGGTACTAGCACGGTGACTTTGAAATGTCCGAGGTGGTTTTCGATTTTGTCGGCTATTGCTTCGGATTCCTGTTGGTCTTTCACTTTCACGAAAATCAAGTCTGACTGATTGATATGGTACATTTCACGCACGGTTTTAAGCGGGAGAAAGACCCAATAGTCGAAGTTAGTTATTCCTGACGTGCCTCTTCTTTGCAGTGTTCCGCTAACTCTGAAGGTTTGGTTTTGAACCGTAAATCCTGTTGGAAGTTGGGGTACGTTCATGGCTATGGTCACATAGTCGCCTGCCTCTGCAAAAGCAGAGGAGTTGTCGCCTGAGTGGTTAACCTTGTATCCTATGACGATTGCATCGTCGCTGTTGTTTTCAGGTGCATTTCCGGATTCAAATATAAACCTGTCTTGGAAGATTTTTACGAAATCTGTGAAGTTAACGGCTGTAGCGACGAAAGCTGTTACGGTTTTGTTTCCGTTGTAAAGCGTTACGTTTCCAATTTGCATGACGCCTGTGGCAACTTCAACGCCGGGAATTGCGGCGACGTCGTCAAGTTGTTGGTCGCTGAAACCTGTTCGACTGTAGCCGGCGAATAGGCTTCCAGGAATCACTGTCAGATTGTTAAGTTCGAAGCCGCTTTGAAGCTGTTGTTTGACGTCGAGTCTGAAGCCTTCGCCAAGCGAGGCTAAGCTTATGATTGCTGTTATGCCGATGACTACGCCTAGCGTTGTGAGGGATGTTCTAAGCTTTCGTTGCTTCATGCTTTCCCATGCCATGCCCATTATTCTCTGAGTTTTCATGACATGTTCCTCCTTGTGGAAGGAGTTCTTATATCTTCGATGAGGCCATCTCTAAGGAAAATCATTCGGTCAGCGACCTCAGCTATTTTCGGGTCATGCGTGATGACTACGAAGGTCTGTCCGTTTTCCATGTTCAGTTTTTTCATGAGTGTGATTATTTCCTGGCCAGCTTTCGTGTCCAAGTTTCCAGTTGGTTCGTCTGCAAAAACAATTTTCGGTTTGTTTACTAGCGCTCTTGCGATGGCTACGCGTTGCTGCTCTCCCCCACTCAGTTCATATGGTCTGTGTTTCGCGCGATGTTCAACTCCTACAAGCCTGAGCATCTCCACCGCTCTTGCTTCTGCCTCCTTTTCAGGGATGCCAGCGATTACTAAGGGGAGCTCCACGTTTTGCTGTGCAGAAAGGCGGGGGAGCAAGTTATAGAATTGAAAAACAAAGCTGATTTTCTTCAATCGCACTTCTGCCAGCTCGTTGCTGTTCAGCTTTAACACGTCCTGACCGTCTAGGATTATTCGTCCGTCGTCAGGTTTATCTAGGCAACCTAAAAGATGAAGCAGCGTAGATTTTCCACTGCCTGATGGACCATAAATCGTCAAGAACTCGCCTGGCTTGACATCGAAGCTCACGCCTCTCAGGGCGTGAACGGGTACGCTGCCTAAGTAGTAAGTCTTCTTAACGTTGTGAGCTTCCAGTATTGCTTCCATAAAGGCTTCACCAGCCTATGGAGCGATGAAGCAAGCGTTACAAAATAGACTCTTATAAACTTGCTCCTTGGCTGGAAACGCCTTAAACGTTGCATCGCTCAGTCTTAGGCTTCTGGCAACGTTTCCGTACTTCTGACGCCGTCAATAGCATTTATCAGTGAAGTAATTTCCCTCAGTGTCTTGTAGTCTTCTGCCTCAACAAATACCACGATGTCAAACCGACCATAGGCGAGGTAAGCTTTCCGAACACCTTCTATAACGCTTATTGTGCTTAGAATAGCAGTTGCCCTCGTGGGCACAATCTTCAACAGCACACAAGCGTTCAGCATATACGGACCTCCTGATGCTGTATTTCCAGCAACGTTTCGGTAAAAACCACGCCTGCGAAGTTGCCAATTCTGAGAACTAGCTTGTCGAGTTCCGCAAGGCTTTCCGTTTCAACATCGACCACAACGTCGAACCTACCGAGTGTAGGAAACACGCGCTTAACACCCTTCAACTGCGACATCGCCTTCACAACTTCTTCGAATTTTCCATGCACGGTTCTCAAAAGCACGCACGCATTCATGCATTGACCCCGAAATAGGCTATGCTTATCAACCCGTATTAACTTTACCAGCTCATTCTGTGCAACCTGTAACGTTGCTTCCTAAAGCCAAATGACCTCTCCAGCATAGGCAAAAGGTTAATAAAGCCATAATGAAACTTTACACTACCAATCCTTCAAATCAGGCTGACCACATTATAATTCGCCAATGACTTTAATGGCATTTCTATGTCGAAAATACGTATAGATAGGCGTGCCAAAACCGTCAATGGCGAGCTTAGCCTTCGGCTGAGCAAGTTCAACCTTTGCTCTAAAATGTTCGGAACAGCAGACGTCTCCGATAGCGATGTTCGTCAAACAATTTAAGTATGTGTCTGAACAATGCTTCACCAAGGGCAAGGGGTTACATGCATGTTTTTCAGGCAAATTCAGAAACACGGCGACAACTTCTCGTACATAATTGCAGACGAGTCTGCATGCGAAGCAGTTGTTGTCGACCCAAGCTTCAACGCCGGAGAAATTATGAGAATTCTTGATTCAGAAGGTTTCAGGCTTAAGTACGTCGTAAACACACATGGGCATCCAGATCACACGGCTGGAAACTGGGAGTTGCGCGCGAAATTTGGTGCTCAAATAATAGTGCACAAGCTTTCACGCGTTGATGCTGATATGCGAGTGGATGATGGCGACGTATTGCATATCGGTCGCGTTACGTTACGCGTAGTCTATACTCCCGGACATAGCGTAGATAGCATATGCCTGTTAATTGAAGAAAAGAAGATATTGACAGGGGACACGCTTTTCGTTGGTGAATGTGGGCGAACTGACTTGCCTGGAGGCAACGCGCGTAGCTTGTACAGGAGCCTCTTCGATAAACTCCTCAAGCTCGATGATGGGATTGAGGTCTATCCTGGGCACGACTATGGTCCGACACGATTTTCAACCATCGGCAAGGAACGTCGTAGAAATTACACGTTGAAACCGCGTAGTCTTGAAGAATTCATGGAGTTCATGAGCCAGCCATAGAAGTTTCGATGAAAATCGCCTTCAAATTATCCGATGTAAACGTGTTGTAGCCCGTGTGTAATGGTCTTACACCTTAAGCGTCGTACAAACGTCTTAGCCAATTCTTTTCTTTAGTAGTTCGCTCGTGAACAAATTTTTGTACAGCTCTTTTTACAGATGTCTTCTGCACTCTGCGGCTTTTCTCAGCGTTTCGGCTTTGTCTGTTTTCTCCCATGTGAAGTCTGGGTCGTTTCTTCCGAAATGTCCAAACACGCTTGTCTTTCTGTAGATCGGCCTCAGCAGGTTGAGCTGTTCGATTATCGCTTTGGGCCTCATGTCAAAGTTTTTCTTGACGATTTCAAGCAGCTCTTCGTCTGGGATCTTTCCCGTGCCATAAGTGTTTACGAGCACGGAGACAGGTTGTGCAATGCCTATCGCATAGGCGATTTGGACTTCACATTGGTCAGCCAGTCCAGCGGCTACAATGTTCTTTGCGATGTATCTGGCCATGTAGCAGCCCGACCTGTCGACTTTTGTAGGGTCTTTTCCCGAGAAGCATCCGCCTCCATGACTTCCCACGCCACCGTAAGTGTCGACGATAATCTTGCGTCCCGTCAAGCCTGAATCTGCAAGTGTCCCACCGATGACGAAGCGTCCGGTCCCGTTAACGATGTATCTTGTGTCTGCATCCAGCATACTGGAGGGTATAACTTGCTTGATAACATGGTCTATTATGTCCTGTCTGACTTTTTCTATACTGACGTCTTCAGTGTGTTGCGCAGCGATTACGACGGTGTGCACACGAACGGGTTTTCCGTCGTGATATTCAACGGTCACTTGGGATTTTCCGTCAGGCCTTAAATAGGGAAGTGTTCTAGTTTTTCGGCATTCTGAAAGTCGCATCACAAGCTTGTGCGCAAGCATTATGGGAATGGGCATAAGTTCAGGCGTTTCGTTCGTGGCATAGCCGAATACCATGCCCTGGTCGCCTGCACCCTGCTCGTGTGTGGGAGTTTCATTGACGCCTATAGCAATGTCTGGTGACTGTTCAGTTATGGACACGAGTATGCCGCAGGTTTCCCAGTCCAACCCGTCTTTCGCGTTGTCCAAGCCAATTTCTTTCAGCGTGCGTCGAACAACGTGAGGTATGGAAACATAGCATGAAGTGGTAATCTGTCCCGTGACGATGATGTTGCCTTGCATGACGAGGGTTTCACAGTCAACTCTGGCGTTCGGATCCTTGCTTATGATGGCGTCTAAGACGCTGTCAGAAACTTGGTCTGCAACCTTGTCTGGGTGTCCTTCAGCGACAGATTCAGAAGTGAACAGGTATTTCCCATTTCTTTTCATTCGAAACCATCTGTTAAGACATGATGAGAGTCTTAATACCCATGGTTTTTCTTAAAAGGCTTTCTCCAAAGCATGTTAGCTGTATTTGTAAAGAAACACCCATCCCATTCGGGTTTCTTTCTCTGCAAAGCTTCGCAGCGGTGCGCGAACTGTGCCAACGATACAGTAGTGCGTGATGCCCAGCTAATCCTTTACATTCAAACCTGCCAGAACTCACAACCGGTTATTCAAGCTTTAATGCCTGCGTTTGCCTGAAAGCAGCTTTTGGAATGATCTTAGTACGGTGATATAGTCCAAGTGCATGGTTAATGCAGCATTACGGTTTTTCTGAATATTTCCTAGGCTTAAGAGGTCTCTTACCTAACTGTTCTTGACGGGCATCGCTTGGGAACTGCGTTTACGTGGCTGAATCTTTTATGGGGCTGACTTTGTGTGCTTATGCATATATGGATATCAAGGCGGGAATTTTCTTGAGGCTGGTTTTTCTCGGAGGTAGTTGCTGGATAAACTGGCGGCGATGTCAAACTTTATTTAGTGTTATTCTGATACGGATTAGCGGGGCAATTGAATGGTTTATCAAGTGGATTACGTTGAAGGCGAAAAGCAAGGTTGTTCCTGCAGGATAATTGTTGAAAACCGAACGTTCTTTGTTAAACTTTACAGTTCGCCCTTAAATTCGACAAGATACTACGCAGGCGACCAGAACGGTCTTCTGAAAGAAATCTCTAAAACAGAGTTTGAGCTGTGGCTTAAGATACTTACAAGCAGCGATGAGGAGATGAAGGCGATTCAGGAAAAGCTTGAAAGAGGACGAAGATACTGATTTTTCATGGTTAGGCTGTTGTTTTTGAGTTGACACTGGCTTGTGCTATCATATTACAGTTGGCTCAGTTGTGAGAAATGATTCTTGCAGATAGGTTTTCGGTCATCGCCAGTGGCATAGGCATGTCGAGTGTGCAATTGAAAATCTGAGTGGAATATTCGGGTTTCACTCTACGTAGGCACAGGTAGGTATGCGTCGGCATACCTATCATACGTGTAGTAGAGCTTGGGCTTCACAGCTTCATATAGCTCCCTCACGAGTTCATCGGAAGCCTTCAGCTCCGCCCCTGTCAGGAAGTACCCACCCATCAACGTTGGTAGGATATGCTTATCCCACCAATTCATTTGATGGGGAACTCCCTCCATCTTCAGATACAGGTTGATGGCAGCGTTGAGCTGTCTATCTATTGTCAGCCCACAACTTCCACATCTGAACACTTTGCTCCTATTTAGGTCTCTGTTGATACACCCACATCTGGAGCATTCCTCAGATGTGTGTTGTGGAGGCAGCTCGACGTTACCATCAACCAACCTTCTTATTGCTC
>Ga0315298_1006719_pt1 | contig 15536 bp, 17 predicted proteins | sample WHS_1_MG_FD_203077 | JGI IMG/M metagenome (GOLD analysis project Ga0315298, IMG submission 203077) | Extremophilic microbial mat communities from Washburn Hot Springs, YNP, Wyoming, USA - WHS_1_MG | ecosystem: Environmental > Aquatic > Thermal springs > Hot (42-90C) | place: USA: Wyoming... | reverse complement strand
TATATGAAATTTCTTAAGCAAATTGGTAAATTAGATGAATTTTTAGAAGATCATCCAGAAGTAAAAAAGGAGAATTGAATATATGGATATTGGAGATTTATTAAAAAATCCAGATAAATTAAAAGAAGCATTAAGAAGAGCTATTGGAAATAATGATAAAAAATTAGCAGAGACTTTAATTCCTATAGTACGAAATCCTGAGTTAACTTATTTATATGCAGCAAAAATAATTAAAGGTAAAATCAAAGACGAGTGGGAAGATATTATTGCTCAAGATGACGTTTATTCTTTTTATTATGCTAGAAATATTTTAAATGGCCCTTTTCCAAAGGGAGAAGATGTAATTGCTCAAGATCCATATTCTTCTTATTATTATGCCAAAGATGTTTTAAATGGTCCTTTTCCAAAAGGTGAAGATGCTATTGCTACTAATAGGGATCTACCATATTATTATGCTAAAGAAATTTTAAAAGATAGATTTAGAAAAGGAGAGAAAGCTATTATTAATTATGGAAGGTTTTTGAAAGAATATATAGAATTTCTTAAAGAGATTGGCAAATTGGATGAATTTTTGAAAGATCATCCTGAAGTAAAAGAGGAGAATTGAATATATGAATATAGGAGATTTATTAAAAAATCCAGATAAATTAAAAGAAACATTAAGAAGGGCTATTGGAGATAAGAATAAGAAATTGGCAGAAGCTTTAATTCCTATAGTACGAGATCCTCATTTAACTTTTTTGTATGCCGTAGACATAGTTAAAGGTAAAATCAAAGATGAATGGGAAGATATTATTGCTCAAGATCCATATCCTTCTTATTATTATGCCAGAGATGTTTTAAAAAGTCCCTTTATTAAGGGAGAAGATGTCATAGCTAAAGATCCATATTATGCTTATTATTATGCTAGAGATGTTTTAAAAGGTCCTTTTCCAGAAGGAGAAGATGCTATTATTAAAGATGTAGAATATGCTTATAAATATGTTTTTTATGTTTTAAATGGTCCATTTCCTAAAGGTGAAGATATTTTTAGTAAATTTCCTGATTATTCATATAGTTATGCTCAAAATATTTTAAAAGATAGATTTGAGAAAGGAGAAGAGGCTATTATTAAAGATAGCTTTTTTTTAAATTTGTATATAAAATTTCTTAAAGAAATTGGTAAGTTAGATGAATTTTTAAAAGATCATCCTGAAGTAAAAGAGGCGAATTAAACATATGGATGTAAATGATTTACTAAAAGATCCCGATAAATTAAAAAAAGTATTAAGAAGGGCTATTTGGAATAATGATAAAAAATTGGCAGAGATTTTAATTCCTATAGTACGAGATCCTCGTTTAACTTATTTATATGCATTTGAAATAGTTCAAGATAAAATTAAAGACGAGTGGGAAGATATTATTAGTAAAGATGCAGAATGTGCTTATAGATATGCTTTTTATATTTTAAAAGGACCTTTTCCTAAAGGAGAAGATGCTATTAGTAAAGTTTCTGATTATTCATATTATTATGCTGAAGAAATTTTAAAAGGACCCTTTCCTAAAGGAGAAGATGCTATTAGTAGAAATGATAAACTTTCGTATATGTATGCTAAATTTATTTTAGAAGATAGATTTAAGAAAGGTGAAGGGACTATTATTAAAGATAAGTATTATTTAGAAGATTATATAGAATTTCTTAAGCAAATTGGTAAATTAGATGAATTTTTAAAAGATCATCCAGAAGTTAAGTTGGAGGATTAAATATATGAATATAGGGGATTTATTAAAAAATCCAGATGAATTAAAAGAAGCATTAAGAAGAGCTATTTGGGATAGAGATAAAAAATTAGCAGAGATTTTAATTCCTATAGTAAAAGATCCTCATTTAACTTATTTGTATGCCTCAGACATAGTTAAAGGTAAAATCAAAGACGAGTGGGAAGATATTATAGCTCAAGATCCAGTTAAATCTTATTATTATGCCAAAAATATTTTAAATGGACCTTTTCCAAAAGGAGAGGATGCTATAGCTAAAAATCCAAGTTATGCTTATCACTATGCCTATTATGTTTTAAATGGCCCTTTTCCAAAAGGAGAGGATGCTATTGCTACTAAGGCATATTTTTCGTGTTTGTATGCCAAAGATGTTTTAAATGGTCCTTTTCCAAAAGGAGAAGATATAATTGCTACTGATAAGGATTTATCATATTATTATGCTAAAAATGTTTTACATGGACCTTTTCCAAAGGGAGAAGATGTAATTGCTCAAGATCCATATACTTCTTATTATTATGCTAAAGATGTTTTAAAAGGACCTTTTCCAAAAGGTGAAGATGCAATAAAAAGAAGAAGTGTTTATTCTTATTATTATGCTAAAGATGTTTTAAAAGATAGATTTGAGAAGGGTGAAAGAGTTATTATCAATAATAAAAATTATTTAAAAGATTATGTAGAATTTCTTAAGCAAATTGGCAAGTTAGATGAATTCTTAAAAGATCATCCAAGAATAAAGATTGAAATATGAATATTAAAAATTTATTAAAAGAAGTTAAATTATGAGTTGGCCTCATTTACAAGTTTTACCTAATATTACAGATCGTAATTTTGATCCTTTAGTTAGATATCTTTTTGAAATTAGAAATAGAGAAAGATGGTTATTAGAAATGGGTGGAGAAATAGTTTTATATTATAGAAGAAAAAGAGAAGGTAGAATTTGTCCTAATTTTAATAAAATAAGAGGTCAACATCCTCAAATTGAATTTTGTCCTTATTGTTTTGGAACGGGTTATGTTGGGGGATTTTATCGTCCTCTTGAAATTAAAGTTAGTATATTAACTCCTTTCAATCAGAGATTTAAACCTACCGAACAAGGTATAAAAAATGAAGCAATTTTGAATGGGTGGACACTTTTTGAACCCAATCTACAAAATGGAGATTTTATTGTAAGAAAAGATGGGAGTAGATGGTGGATAATTGAAAAAAGAGAAACCCGATGGAGATCTCATGTTTTACATCAAAATTTTACAGCTGAGTTTATAGAAAAAGGACATAGTATATATAAAATAAATATGTGAATATAATCGAGGAAAGGTAATCAGAAATTTAAGATTTGTAATTATTGATTTTAAATATGAGTATGTTAAATAGTTCTCAGGTTATTACAAGAATTAGGGATGCATTTATTTTACATCTTAGAGATATTTTTAAAAAGCATCCTCAATATACTTATATTGAAAAAGAAGATGGAATGGTAGATTATGATAGAACAAAAATAATAATTTTTGATATTACTCCCTTACAACCTTTTTTAGTTCCTGCAATAATTGTATCTACTGTTCCTTCGAATGAAATTAGATTTGTTCAGAATGGAGATTTCTTTTTTAGAGAAAATGAAACAACTGATGTTATAGGTTCACTTATTACAGGAGATGTGAATATAGAGATATTAACATTAAGTACTCCGGATAGAGATAACTTAATGGATATTGTTTATGATTTTTCAAAACAGTTTACTCAAGAATTAGAAAAGTATGGGATTGCTATAATTAGTACTTCTTTGGAAGCAACAAGTCAAACATATGTAAATGATCGTTGGTTTTATCGTTCTCCACTTAGGATAAGATTTTTTACTGAATATAATAATAAAGTAAATTATGATTTAATTACGAAAATAAATTTTAATTACCAATTAGGAGGTTAATCATGTCAGAAGTAAATTTAAAGCAATTAGGAGTAGAACCTGGAGTTTATGTTTCTTTTTCGCCAACTACTTCTCTTCCTACTGGACTTGTTGTGAATATATTAGCTTTAATAGGTAGAGGAGTAGATACAAAAATTGAAAAAGAAAGTATAGTGAAAGGTGTAGGTCCAATAGATAATTTATCTTATACAACTACCAATCCAGATTTTATTACTACTATAAATGATCAATATAGTATTATTTATAAGAAAGGGATTGATTTTTTAGTTAAAGATAATAATAAAATAGATTGGAGTTTAAATGGATCTCCAATTAAAGCTACTTTAATTACTAACGTAAAGTTTGATTTTAATTGGAGTTCTTTGTCAAATAAAAGTTTAACTTTTAGTATTAATGGAGCTTCTCCTATTACAGTTGGTTTTGGAACTGTATCAAATATAGATGATGTAATTAATACTTTAAATAATAGTTTAGGAGATTATATTATAGCTAGTTCATTTACGGATGCTAATGGTGTAAATCAAATAAAAATTACTGTTAAAGATTTTCATACTTTTAATTATTTTGTTTCTTCTTCAATTGAAGTATTAAGTACTGGTGTAAATGATGGATTAACTCTTTTAAGTTGGTACGATAAGCAAATAGAGTGGGGATCAAAATCGCCAAAAACAGGTAATATTTTTTATGTAAGTTATCCACGTCAAAAAGTTTATCCAGATGATTATCAACCTAAATATTTCTTTTCTTATTCTCAAATAGTTGATGAATATGGAGAAATAAATGTTGATGATCCAATGAGTACCTCATTAAGTTTAGGAGCAAAGATTGCATTTGAAAATAATGTTTCTGCGCTTCTTTGTGTTCCTTTGAATCCTAATTTGAATGATTATGTAGGTGTAAAAGAAGCTTTAGAAAAGCTTAAAAATTATGATTGTTCTTATATTGTTCCTCTTACTAATAATATAAATATTTTAACTGATTTAAAAAATCATGTGGATTTTATGAGTTCTCTAACTGAAAGAAAACCGCGAAAAGCAATGTTTGGTTTGCCAGAAATGAGTCGAGAAAGTATTATATCATTAGCAAAATCTTTGAATGATATGAGAATAACATTAGTGTATCCTTTTATAGGAAAAAGAACAGAAAAAAATATAACTTTAATTCTTCCAAGCCCTTTTATAGCTTGTGAATTAGCTGCAAAAAGATGTGCTGCATTACTTCCTTCTCAACCCCTCTTAAGAAGTGAATTAGTGAGTTTTGAGGATATTAATGATACTTGGACTCGAACAGAGAAAAATTTAGTAGCTGGAGCGGGAGTAACTATTGTTGAAAAAGTTCCTAATATTAATGTTATGAGGGTAAGGGATTGGTTAACAACTTCTCAGGATGGTTTATATGCTAATGGAGAAGTTATAGATGTAATTGATTATGTGATGACTCGAGTAATGAATATAACTGAAGGCGCATTTATAGGTAAACCTCTTACAGATGAAATTATACTTTTAATTTATGCTTTTATTACTAACTTTTTAGAGAGTTTGGTATTTGGAGGAATTATAAGTGGTTATGAAAATTTAGTAGTAAATAGAAATGCAACTGAACCAACTCAGGTTGATGTTTCATTTGCTATTAAACCAATATTTACACTCAAATATATTTACATTAATTTTACGATATAATTAAATTAGGAGGGAATTTATGCCAGATAATCAACCAAATTTACCCTTTACTAATGCTCGATTAGCCACCTCGATTAAAATATATGCAATTAAAGATGATTTAGATTTATCAGGTGATCTTTCTAGTATTGCAAGTAGTATAGCTTCGGGTCATTATGGAAAGGCTGTTCCAATAGGAGCAATAACTAGATTAGAGGAAGTTAACAATCGTCCAGCAACACCTCGATATGAAATTGATGCAGATTCAGCTGGAGAAATAGTTGAAAGAATTCCTCAATTAGTAGATAGAACTTTAAGAGTTGAAAGAATAGTACTTTATAGTAGTGATGCTATAAAAGCTATTGCAAATATTGATGCTGATTTGATTAATCAAACTAAACCATTTACAATAGCTAAAGTTGAGTACAATGTTTCCAAAGATGCTAATGGAAATGTAATTAAAAAACCTCAAGCAGTTACTTTATATTTAGGATGTTGGTTTACATCAAATCCTAAATCTTATTCAGTTTCGGGTAATATTCATATAATACAAACTGTTGATATAGGATATGCTAAGAGACGATATTATACCGTTTAAAATAATTGATAAAAAATAGATAGGAGGAGAAATGATAAAGTCAATAGTTAAAGAAGTGAAATTAGGTGAAGATACTTTAACATTCACCTCATTAACTTATGGAGATATGATTGATATATCGTCTATGTATGAAAAAATAGAAAAAGAAGAAGTAGATATAAGTATTAAAGCAATGAAACAAAATCTAATAAGTTTAGCTTTTCATTTAAAAAAATTAAATGGGCAACCTATTAGTTATTCTGAAGCTGAAACTTATTTAAGAAATTTAGCTCCTGAAGATGTGTTAGATCTTCTTAAAATAGTTAATGAAATTGAAACAGAAAAAGCAAAAATAGTTAGTGAATTAAAAAAAAAATAAATAGCGAAAATTTAATAGATAGAGACGATTATCTTTTATGTAGATTTTTTAGAAAAAATCTTTCAGAAATTAGAAAGTTAGATGATTTAGAGAGAATTTGGTTACTTCAGAATATTTATAAGGATGAAGAAGAGAAATATAAAATTTTAGATATATTAATAAAAGTGATTAGACCAGAGTTATCTTCTCAAGAAGTTACTGTTACAAAAGCAGATGATTCTTTATTGATTGAAGAATTAAAGCAATATTATCCTAATAAATCAGAAGAAGAATTAAAACAATTATTAGAAGAATCAGAAGATATAGATACTTTTATAGATAGAGTTGATTAATTATGGCAGATGAAAAAGATTTAAAAGAAATATTAGATCAAGATACTGTAAAAAGATTAAAACTTGTTATCGATTTAATTCAAAAAGATTTAGAAAGTTTTAGTGAACTTGCAAAAGAAACTAAATCTCTTCCAGAAAATCTTACAAAAATTAATACAGAAGTAATAAAACAACTTAGCGAGTTTAAAGAAAGTATTAAAGGAACAACCGAAATAACTGATGTAGTAAAAAGAACAATTGATGGAATTATAAATACTTTAAAAGCTACTGCTAATATTGAAAGTGAAGGATTAGATAATACAATAAAACGTCTTCAAACTTTTTCTGATGAACTTTTAAGAATTTTAAAAGTTGATGAATTAAGTAAAGCTCTTAAAGAAACATCTGAAAAAATAAAAGATGAATCTTCAAAAGGTTTTATTGACTTTTTTATACTTCTGAAAAGAATTCTTAATGAAATTATCGATTACACCTATCGGGTTAGAATAGGAGTAACTTATATTGAAACTCTTACTGGAAGTCAATATGGAACCGAATTAGCTACTTATTCTAAATTAACTCCTTATGCTTCTCCTGAAAAATATACTGAGTGGATGATAGAAATTGCTAAAGAATCTCCTAAATTATTTAAAGATGTAGGAGCTAGCGCAAAATCTGCAAATTTAGAAATTGCTGATTTTAGAGAGGCTATTTCTAAATTTACTTTGAATGCTGATGAGTCTAATAAAATAATAACTCAAACTGCTTCAGCTTTAGCAACACTAAGACCTATAGGATTTTATGAAGAGTTTAAGATCGAATTATATAATCAATTAGCTTTATATAGGAAAGCTTCTGAAATAGCTAGAGAATATAACTTAAACCAAATAGAATTAATTAGGACTTTAACAGATGCTTCTATAAAATTTAAAGATATTTCTAAAAGTGGTAATGAAATGTATTATGTTATGTCTTTAACTGAAGCGGTAGCAAAAGAATTTAATTTAACTGGAGAACAAACTCAAGATTTATTTAATAAATTAAGTAAAGGTTTATCTGAATTAAGCTTAACTTCTTATGCAGGTTTATCTTATTTAGTTACTGGAGCTTTACCTACTGGAATAGCTCAAACTGGAAATGAGGTTACAAAATTATTTATTCAAGCATCTAAAGAAATATTAAATATGATTCCAAATGAATTTATTTTTCAGACTGCAGCTATCCAACAATTAGGAAGGCAATTTTTAAATGTTCAATTTAGTACTATTCAAGCAGCAGAATTAGCTGAAGCATTAAGAAAAGGAGGATTAGATATTGATAATGTAGCCCAAAAAATTGAAAGTCTTAAGAGAGATTCATTTGCAAAATTAAGTGAAGATATAAAAGAAGGAAATAAAATTTTAACAAATTTAACTAAACCAGTAGATGAAATAGCAAATATATTACGTTCAGAATTATTACCTTTAGTAAGATCTTTTTATGATACATTACCTTATCTTGCATTAGCTAATATGGCAGCTCCTTTCCTTAAAACAACTTCAGGATTTTTACTTAATACTATTGCAACTTTTGCTGCAATACAAGTAGTAAAAAAGATTGAATCTTCTGGAGGATAATTATATGGCTAATTTTTTTCCTATAATAATAGAAGGAGTAAGATTTTTAGTTAACCCTACTTCTTTTAGGCTAAATACTCAAGCACTTACTTCAGAAGTTCATACAATGTCAGGACCAGTTTTGCAAATATGGTATCCTAAATTTTCAACTTTATATATTACAGGTTATGCAGGAGGGACTAAAGCATATAGGGAATTAACATACTTAAGAGATTTCTTTTTTGCAGAGAACAGAGTAGCTAATGTATTTTATAAAACAAAACTATATAAAGGAACTTTTACATTTTTTGATTTATCTACTGAAACGTCAGAACATATAAGATTTAAATATCAATTAAATATGATTTTATTAGATAGTAAGTACTTTAAATATCAAGATTTTGCTTTAGGTATTTTTACTAAACCTAACAATATTTTTGGAATATCCACTTTAAAAAAGAAATTAGATTTAGGAGCAGATCGATTAGAATCTTTCTTATTAGAAGGGAAAAAGAAAAATGGATAATATTAATTTAACTCATCTAGAAAATAGAATTGGAGAATCTAAATTTTCTTTTTTACAGCCTTCTATAAGAGTTTTTCTTTTTAAAGCTTTTCCTATTTTTGATTTAGATACTTCTTCCACACAAAATTCTGTTAATACAAAAAATTTAAATGATTATGTGGATGAGTATCAAAATATTAATAATAATATTAATCTTACTTTAAACTTAAAACCTGAAGAATTTAAAAACATGGCTTATAATGAATTTATTAATTTCGTTAATGCAAGTAAAATGACTATTTCTTCAGAATCTACTTATTATTTTAGAGAAGATAAAATATTAACTTTTACTGATTTATATTTTTTAAAAAAAGAAGATAAGAGTGCTATAGATAATGCTTTTAATAATATCATAAATAGATTATTGATTGAAATATTAGATAACCCAAATATAAAAATTCCAAATAAAACTGACGAATTAAGGAATTCTTCATTTTTTTATTTACCAATAATTGAAGTATTACGAGATAATTTAAGAAATCCTCAAATAGATGATTCGAGTTGGGCAGATTTTGTTACAGGTCTTTTAAAAACTTCACCTCCTAAAAATTTCAATGGATATGCAGAATTTACTCGATTTATTTGGGCTTTAAGTAGGTATTTAAGAGCCCGACAAACACTAAAATCAAGAGATATATATGTTAAAAAATTAGAAGAATTAGAAAATAAAATTAAAAAAGAAAGAGGTTTTCAAAAGATAGATAAATATTATCTTACTTTAGATAAAAATCATGTATTAAAATTAGATATTACTCCTTTTTTTATTAGTGCAAATATATCTTATTCAATGCAAACTATGTATATTTTTAGTAATATTCTTTTATTAGATAGTGAAATTGATGATGATATGTTAAAAAATTTACAAAGAAATGTTAAAGGTTTTGATGCTTCCCCCTATGAATTTTTCTTAAAAACATCTCAAGAAATCTTTAAATATTTACATAAAGAAAACGATTTAATGTCTACAATTTTTAATAAATTACATTTAGCCGACTTAATTCAACCAAATGATTTTATAGTAATTTATGCTAGAAATTCAAAAATTTCTTTAACAGATCAAGCTAAATTAAAAGGTATTGAGTTAAATAAAGATAATTTAAGTAATTTCACTATTTTAGAAAAATTAGGATATAGACGAATTTTTGGAGGATTTGTAACTAAATCTGATTTTAATATTAATGCAGGAGATAAACCTCAAATAAGATTAACAGGTAAAAGTCCATTATATTTATTAGATGAAACACTTCGTTTATTTGTTCCAGGTTTATTTACTTCAGCTTTTTATGATACCTTAGAAGTAGGAGATGATAAGAACTTTTATACAGTTTTGAATAATATTTTAACCAGTTATACAATAAGAGATATAGTTTTTATTTTATTGAAAAGTTGCTTGGGTTTAAAATTTCCTGGAGAAACTATTACTAAAAACTCAAATTCAAATCAACAAAATCAATTTGTCTTTCCTGATTCGGTTTCTAAAGTTTTATATGATTTTCGAAATTATAAACATGAATTACCCACTCATCCTTTAGCAGTACCCATTTTTTTATTGCACATAGCATATAGAGAAATGTATGAAGAGAATAATCAAAAAGAAAATGAATTAACATTTCCATTAAGACTAAAAATTTTTAAAGAAAAAAATAGTTTAAGAGGATATTTTAAGCAATTACAAAATAATTTTTCAAAATATACTCCTACGATGAAAACTCCTGCTAGTATAATAAAAGAAATAAGAGAGATAGCATTTTTTGAATTATTTGAAGATACTGAACAAGGAATAGTATTTAGACCTATAAGTTATGATGTAAACGTAGGAGAAACTGAATATGCTGAGTATATAGACAATCAATATTTAATTAGTTTTAGTAAAACTCAAACACTAGAAAATATTTATTCTAGAGTGACTTCAACTTTTTATATGGATATATTACAAGAATTATTACCTTTTCTAAAGTATCCATATACTAATGGAAAACTTCTAGCTAAATATGGTTTTAAAGATTTTGGAGATTTAACTAATCCCAATATACAATTTAATAAGAAAAATATTAAATATGCCGAAAAGTATCAAGAATACTCAAAAATTTATTTAAATTATCATAATTTTTCATTGCAAACTGGAAGACTTACAAAAATATTTAATAGCGATTCATTTTCAATAAAATTAGGTAGTGTAATCGATTTTACATTTAGCTTTCCTGTTACTTTACGTGGTTATGTTACTTCAAAAGAAATTAGTTTAAATGTTGGAGGAGCTTTAACTGAAACTTTTTCTCTTTCGTTTTTAAGATCTTCATCTATTAATTTACCAAACATTTATGAATTTCTTATGAGTTTTAAAGAGGAGTAAAAATTAGCTATGATTAGAATGGCCTATATAGATGATATTAAAATAGATGATTTGAATAAATCTATTACTTTAGATGTGAGAATTTTACCTACAAACGAATTCACTTTAGTAGATTATCCCTATACTAAATCTACCCAATGTCCTTCAAGAGGTGCACTTATTTTAATATACCAACCTAATGATTTTAAAAGTTATTATTTAACTACACTAAGAGATCCTGATGTAATTTATGATGATTTAAACATAAACCCAACTCCTTTACTAAATAATAAAGACTTATTAGAAGAAGGAGAACAAATTTTTAAAGCAGGAGATCCTTCTACTTCTAATCGTTCTCATTTACTTATAAAGAAAAATTTAATAAATTTGTTAGTTGCAGGAGATAAAGGATCAACTCAATTTCATTTAGATTCATTAAATACATTAATAAAGACTAATGTATTAGGATTTCAAAGTAGCTCGATTATAGGAATTGTTAATGAAACTCCTTTATCTATTGGTAATGTTAATGATAATACTCCTCGAGGGATAAATTTTTCATATACATTTGGACCTCAACTTGTAAAAAGTGATTTTATAATAAATAAAGATGGAGTAAAAATTGAATTAAATACTCCAACAGGTAAGGGAAATATTACTTTAACTACAACTGAGTGTAGTATTACTTTTAATAATACTAAAATAACTATGAATATGAATGGAAAAGTTACTATAGAAGCTTCACAAGTTGAATTAAATACTACTAATGTTAATATAAATGCTTCTCAAATTAATTTAGGAAAAAATGGGAAGAGATTATTAACAGAAGATTTTTTGACAAAATTTAATAATCATACGCATAAAACAAGTAGTGGTATGACAACTCCAATTGAAATTCCAGTTAAAACATCTGAGGTAGCTACTAAAATTACAATGGCAGGTTAAATATGTATTTAACAAGATTAGTTTTAAAGAACGAATTAACTTTAGAAGCAAGTAAATGGGGTGGAGGTTTAGCAAATATTACTTGTTTATTGGATGCAATAATAAGAGAACCTGAAGTGGCTGCTTTTTTATTAGATTACCTAAATGTTTTAGAATCAGCTTTACAGCAACATATGGCCACATTAATTTATTCAATATCTTCGGTTTCTGAATCTTTTATAAATATAGGTCAAGTAATTGCAAGTGGAGCAAAAACAAGAGTAGACGTATTGAGAAATGAAATTAATCAAGTGTTAGATCCAATTAAAAATAATCCATTTTTAAATAAAAATTGTGGAACAAGAGTATTTTCAATTGGAATTTTTAAAGAGGCAGATAATTTTTTAAATTCACTTTCGAATATAGCAGATAGTGGATTATTTTACACACAACAAGCAAATTTAGAAGTAGAAAAGCAAATAAGTAGATTAACTAATTTACAAGAAAAATTAAAATTTGTACAAAAATTAAAGGAGTATATAGAAGACCCATGATAGATTTAATGTGTAAAACAAAAATAGGAGATTCGTTTGATTTTACTACATCAAACGATTTACAAATTGATCCTTTTACAGGAGATCTAATTGTAGTTACAGGTAAAAATTTATTATCTCAACTTATTGTTAAAACATTTTTAACTGAAGTAGGTGAAAATCAATTAGATCCATTTTTAGGTTCAAATGTTTTTAATTTATCTTTTAAATTAGAAAATTCTGCTTATATTGAAGCACTTTTAGAAGAAGAAATAACTAGAGTTTTAGCTTTAATATATGAGATAACCAAAGATTCAAATAATCCAGATGAGAAGATTTTTAGAGTTGATTCATTTGAAATAACAAATATTACTCCACAATCATTTACTTTGAACTTATATATAATAACTCGAAGTAATCAATTAGTACAAGTTCCAATAGGAGTCGAATAATATGAAAAATTTAAATGAAATTATAGAAAGTTTAAAAAATTCAATTCGAGCAAGAAATCCCCAAATTAATGTTAATGAAGGTACAATTATTAATGATATTTTAATTAATGTTCCCGCTCAAGAAATAAATAATCTTTATAAAGAATTAGGAAATGTTTCTAATAAAATACTTTTAAATAATTTAACAAGTGATGAATTAGATAGTTTAGGAAATACTTTATTAATAAATAGAAAACTTCCAATGCCAGCTAGAGGTAAAGTAACATTTAGAGCTATCAATGTTAATACTCCTATTACTATTCCTGCAGGAACTTTAGTTGGTACTTCTCCTTTATCTTTGTATAAAAATATTTCGTATTCTTTAGATTCAGATGTAATAATAGATTCAAATAGTAGAATAATTGGAGGTTATTATGAAGCGGATGGATATGTTACTTGCACATATAGTGGGTCTATTGGAAATATTCCTGCTAATACAATTTCGTTAATAATTTCATCAGTTGATAGTAAAGTAGTAGGAGTATATAATCCAGAAAGTATTAGTGGAGGAGCAGACTTAGAATCAGATGAAGAATATCTTAATAGAATTATTTTATTGGTTAGGAGTGGATCTTCAGTAGGTTCATTATCCTATTTAAAATATTCAATTATAAGTCATCCATTTGTTAGAGTATCAGATTATCACTTATATTTACCTAATGATCCTAATTTAAAAAGAAATCCTTATGGAGATTCTATAGACGTATATGTTATAAGTAGAAATGAATTTCAAACTACTGAAACTTTTACAAGTGGTAATTCAGTTTTAATTCCTTCTCACAAACCAGTTATTTCTGTAATTACTCAAGGAGTTACTTTTGTACAAGATACTAGTTCAGATTATTCTAAATCAGCTAAATCATTAGATCGTTTTGAAGTAGATCCTAGTAATGGACCTTTTACTATTACTTATATATACAATAAAAATATAGAAGATTTACAAAATTGGATAGATGATCCAGATAAAAAACCTTTAACTTTAGATGTATTAATAAAAGAAGCAAAAAGGAAATTTATAAAAATTGATATTTATTTACATAAAAAGAGTAGTTATAATTCAGGAGATGTAAGAACTAATGTTTTAAATAATTTGAAAAGTTTCATAAATACAAATAAATTAAATCAAATTATTTATTTGTCAGATATAGTGGGAGTAATAGAAATGTCTGAAGGAGTAGATTATGTAGATACAGATATTAATGGTAATTTAAAAGTTTATATGTATTTTAAAAATGAATTTGAAACGGGTTATAATTCTCAAGCACAAGCAGTTATTAATGCTTCTGAGATTGAATATTTTATATTTGATGATTTAAATTCTATTGTAAACATAAGTTAATATGAAAATATATTTAAGTTATTTAAAAGATGTTAAATTTGATAAGATTAATGGATGGTCATCTAATTTAAATAAAATTATATTGTTTTGGAATATTGTACCCTGTAATAGTAATTTAAATATTTTAAGTATACAAGTTAGTGAGGATAATCAATTCAAAACTTTCAATACTTTTCCGATAAATATAAATGAGTGGTATAATAGAGATGGATTAAGTTTTGCTTACGAAATAGATTATTCAAATTGGATAAATTCAACCAAATATTTTAGAATTTTAGCAAATAATACATATTCGAATATTTTAAGAATTCAATTTAATAATCCAATTAATTTTACTACTCTTCAAGATTTATTAAATATTTTACCAGGAAATCATTATTACAATAAAGAAATAAATTCAAATATAAGTCTCTTTTATAATGCATATGTAAATGAATTTAATGATGTGAAAAAAGAATTAAATCTAATTAAGAATGAATTTCTATATAAATTTTGGGATTTAACTAGGTTAAATTTAACTAATTTGAATTCATATGATATTTTATTCTTAAATCATTATTTGTATTCAAATAGAAATAAATTAGGTAGTGTGAATGCTTTAAAAGAATTGGGTCATTTTTTAACTGGAATGGATGCTTCTTACAAATTCAAAAAAGATGAACCCTATATAATTATTGGAGATAATTCTAATATTTACTATAGATTAAATCAAGGAATAATAGGAACTAATCCACCTTTAAATCCTCCATTAGAAAGTACAAATAGCTTAAGAAGAAGCATTTATGTGATATTTAAAGATCCTAAAAATATTTTAAGTGATTTAGATAAAATAAAAGATACATTAATTAAATTATTACAAGAAGTAGTAGGATGTGCTTTTTATTTTCAATTTGCAATTAATGAGATTACTTATTCAAATCAGAGATATACTATTTATATAACTATTAATCCTCCAGATGGTGGAACAGTTACAATTACTCCTTCCAAATTTGATTACGCTTATGGAGAACAAGTTCAATTAAATGCTACTCCATCTCCAGGTTATATAGGATTAAGTAATTGGGGAGGAGATATAAGTGGGACAGAAAATCCAAAAACAATTGAGGTAACTAGTAATTTAAATATTATAGCTAATTTTGTTGCTCGACCT
>Ga0315298_1006715_pt1 | contig 15547 bp, 17 predicted proteins | sample WHS_1_MG_FD_203077 | JGI IMG/M metagenome (GOLD analysis project Ga0315298, IMG submission 203077) | Extremophilic microbial mat communities from Washburn Hot Springs, YNP, Wyoming, USA - WHS_1_MG | ecosystem: Environmental > Aquatic > Thermal springs > Hot (42-90C) | place: USA: Wyoming... | reverse complement strand
TTCCGGAGATCATAGATAGAGGCAACTACGTATTAGGATTCACGCAACTAAGCAAGACAGGGCCTTACCTAAAGTTTGAGGCGAAACCGCATGCGATAGCGCTTTACCTTCTAGCGAAGAGAGCCGGAATAGATGTTGTATTGGCTGGTAGCAGCTACGATGATTGGAGGCGCGTGTTCCCAGGCCTTGAACCGCCGAGAAACCTACATATCGTAGGCAAGGGATTTCCGGACAGCATTCTAGCAAAAATCTACAGAAATGCACTACTAGTTGCGGTACCTATCACCAACAGAAACATTTCTAATAGGCTTATAGAGGCGTTGTTTTATGGAAAGCCTATAGTGACATCTGAGGTAGCTAAACTAATTCACCCAGAATTAGAACGCAGAAAATATCTCTTTATCTCATCATGGAATACAATAATTAATGATACCATAATGCTCCTAAAAGATGAGGATTTGCTGAAATCGCTTGAGCAAGGAGCTAGAGAAGCTTACGTTAAGTATTTTTCAACAAAGCGCAACATGATGTTTGTGCAGAAATTGTTACTATGAAGATTCTTCACGCATCTCACGTATCTAATTACACTCCTCCTATGGGATATGGAGGAATAGAGCTCGTCGTTGATACCCTTGCTAGAGAGCTGACATTACGTGGCCACAAAGTTCTTGTTTTAGGAGTTAAGCCCTTCAATGTAAACGTCCAGTATGAGCTCAAGCCCTGTTTTAAGGAACCTGTGAAAAAGCCTAGGATAATGCATAAGCTTAGGTATTCATGGAAATTATTGCTGGAATCAAAGGACTTTGACGTTATACATATACATGTTCAGTGGCTAACTCCCATAGCTGCAATCATTAAGAGGTTGCAAAACAAAGCTGCACTCCTAACTCTTCATGCTGATCCAAGCGATTTTATTGCCCATTTAGATGTTCCATTGGTGGCCATTTCAGAAATTCAAAGAAGGCGTTTAGAACGCAGAGGAATTAAGGTAGCCACAGTTATATACAACGGTATAGATGTGAATATGTATCCATTTAGATTGGAGAAGGAAGACTTCTTCATTTACCTAGGGAGGATAGATGAAACTAAAGGAGTACACATAGCCGTAGAAGCAGCTAAGAAATGCAACGAGAAGCTTGTGATTATAGGACCCATAGCAAATCCCAGTTACTTTGAGAAGTATGTAAAGCCGTTCATAGATGGCAAGAACATAGTTTATCTTGGTGAAGTAGACTTCAAAACAAAAGTAGAATATTTGTCTCGTGCCAAAGCGCTTCTATACCCAGTTCAATATGAAGAGTTCTTCGGCATAGCAATGGTAGAGGCATTAGCTGCGGGAACACCCGTTATAGGTTTTCCACGGGGGTCTGTAGTAGAGGTGGTTAGAGACGGTGTCACAGGCTACCTCGTGAAAGATGCAAAGGAGATATGCATAGCAATGAAGCACGTTGATGAACTAGATAGGAAAGAATGTAGAAGGAACGCCGAAGAGAGATTCTCGTCTAAAGCTATGGCAGATAAATATGAAAAAATATACGTGGAGGAATTTAGTATTTAGGTAATAATTATCATACTACTTCATCAAGACTTAATAGATTAAGGGCTAGGTTATGAATAAATCGAACAATAAAAGAATGAAAACGTTGATTCTCTTTACTCCATTCCTATATACTTTATTTAATAAGTATGGCTCCATTGAAAGACCAAGCAAATTACTAAAATATTTTTGGGACTATTATATATGGAAAACATTAGTTTACGAGTTTGGTGGTCCTTATCTACTCTATATAATTCTCGTAGTAAGGAGTGCAGGTTTAGATATAAATCGGTTAATTGTTTACGGCATTTGGATATTGTTAAGTCTATATATTTACGAAATTGGTTACATACTAAATGACTATTTTGCTTATCGAGAGCCTGAGAATATTCGGAATCTCAGGCTCTCCAAGCTTCTTCCTCAGGCTGATTACATCAATATTAGTAAAACAGTGTGGAAATTATTATTGCAAAGATTTGCCATAATATTTGTGTTAATGTTATTTTGTGTTATGCATGGAGCAATACTTTATTGTTATGCCATTCTATTTTATATATCTACAATCATTCCCCTTTTCGTACTACACACGTTAATAACATGTTTATTGATTAGAGGATTAGTCACCGAATTTGCACTACGTTCGCTAAGAGTAATGTCAACTATTTTCTTTTACCCCAATGATATTTCAGCACGAGTCTGCTTGCTACTTTACTCTATATCCAATGGAGTACTAGCATCAGAAGGATATTTTGAAGCAAAGAACCTAACCAAGATAAAGTTAACTAGAGGAATCGAATTATTATTTAAGTTCTTGTTGATGATGCTGGGAATCTTTGTGGCCACAGAAAATTCGCTAGGATATCTCGTTTACATGGGAATTCTTCTACTACCCAGTTTCATAGCGGTTAATCTACATCGTTTAAAATCCGGATATTAACTGGCTTATGCGCATATGCAGGAATTTTCAAGTTTGGATGAGGCATTAGTAGAAAAGATCTGTAATACTTATAGCGTAATAATTGTAGATCTTGATGACACCTTATTACTTAACACTGGTATGGAGGAGTTTCTAGTATTTCATATTCGGTGCCGCTACGGCTTTATCGGGATCTTAAAAATTAAACTTGCAAATATGGTTTCGAAATTTCTAAAGATCTTTGGATTCGAGCCTTTCATTATTATAAAAGTCTATGCAGACCTCTTGCTTCTAGGTGAAAGACTTCACGATCTTCAGTACTCTGTACTATTATATTTATATGATGTTATCAAGAATCGGAGAATAAGAATAGATTTGTTCAGGATATTAATTAAATGCAGGAAAAGCGGTAAAACTCTTATCCTAGCAACATCGAATGTAGATCTTGTTGCGAATGCTATTTCAAGGTATGTTGGTTTTCACTACATAATATCATCAAAGATATCGTGTAATATTTTGTGTAGGCTTGAGCAGAGGATTGATGGTATGGAAAAGTTATGTAGATTGGTTAAGTTCCTCAAGACTATAAAATCTCCAGGAAACCATTCTATAATTTATATTGTAGATAAATGGTCGTTATCTGTTGAAAAGGCTGATATGTACTTGAAAAACGTGCTCATAGTGTAATTGATAGGTGATGACATTGATAGAGCACATACAGCCTATCGATGTTATTATGCTAACGAAAAATTCTAATAAGCCTTGGTTTAGACGCGTACTTGTAGCAATAAAGAGGCAGATACCCGTACATCATCTCATAGTTGTAGATGGATACTCGACAGATGGAACAATAAATGTAGTGAGAGAGTTCTTTGGAGACAAGGTCATAGTAATAAGGACCAAAGCCCCTCTTGGGTGTGCAAGGTATTTGGGTATGAGAGCTGTAGACACAGAGTGGTTTGCATTTATAGATAGTGACGTGGAGGTTCTGCCAGGATGGTTTAAAGCAGTGCAAAGATACATAAGGCATCCACGTGTCTATGGCGTCCAGGGAGTGTATAAGGGGGGTGAGACAAGCAGACATGTTCAACTTCTTCTATCGCCAAGGAAGTACCTGAATATCAGAGATGTGATTAAACACGGAATAGTGAAGCAATACGGTGCCGACACTGCACACGTGCTTTTAAGGAGAGTCGTTGTTCGCTTAGTTAACCCGGCTTTTCTATGTCAATTAGAATGCGGTGAAGATGCTTACATTGCATGGAAGATCGTTGAAGCGGGCTACATCTATGTAAAGGTCAGCGAACTGCAAGCAATACATCATTCAAATCTTGAGGCGACTTTGTCTAAAGTATTACATAGAAGTTTTGGTTATAATGGAATTTTTTACGGAATACCACTATGTGTATACGTGACTTCAGCGATGTTTCGCTTTCTATCACAATTATTTAAATGCAAAAGGGAGTCCTTAATATACTTTATAAATCTTATCGGTAGCATATTCTCATTTGCTAAGACTATGAAGCTTATAGGATTATGTCGCGAAAGAGCATGAAGTTTGCGTTTATGATTACTCGCTCAGCTATATCGTCAGAAGGACCTAAGAATTTCGCTCTTACATACTTTCCTTAACTATATAATTTCAGCATAGCTCCGCAATGTGCTTGAAAAAGGCTACCTAAGGTGGTTCGGTTGAGGCTCCCGGTAGCGGCGACGGGCGTCAAAGTCGTTAAGGGCACAGCATACGTGGCGATCAACGACGCGGGCACCTGCAGGGTCTCCGCGTTCAAGGGCGGCTGCGTGGAGGACGTGGCTTTGCTGCGCGGGAGCCCCTGTGCGCTGGTGTGGGGCTCGCGCGAGGGCTTGCTGGTCTCGTGCGGCGAGGTCCTGTACCTCGTCTCGGACGGCGAGGCGAGGCCGGTCCTCAGAGCGAGGCCGGGCAACTGGTTCTGGCACACCTGCGAGGGGGACGGGCGGGTTTTCGTCCAGGAGTACGGCGAGAGCCCCACGGGCATCTACGCGACCGAGGACCTCGAGACCTTCGCTAAGGTCGCCACGAACCTGGACGTCGACCCCTCGTCGAGGCACTTCCACTTCGTCGCGTTCGACGGGGCGAGGGGGCTGCTGGTCGCCACGCTGGGGGACGGCAACCTCGTGAGGGTCGCGGTCTCGCGGGACTACGGCCGCACGTGGAGGCCGGTTTACAGGGGCCCCTGGCAATTCGTCCCCGCGCTGGTCGAGGGGGACAGGTGGGTCTTCGGCTTCGACAGCGGGATCGCGCGGGGCGGCGTGGGGGTCTACCGGCCCGATGAGGGCAAGCGGGATTTCATCTTCCTTAAGTTCGCCTACCGCTCCGCGCAGCTCGCTTCGCTGGCGAGGCTCGGCGGCTACTACGTCGATGGGCTCGGCCTCCCGACAGCCGTAATTGTCTCTAGGGACCTGAGGTACTGGTACAAGCTGCACTTGGGCGGCACCACCGGCTACAACCACTTCGTCAATGTCGCCGCGCAGGGCGATAGGGTCTTCGCCGCCACGGGCAGCGAGCTGCGCGTGTTCACAATCAAAGACGTCGAGGCGGCCTTCGCGGGCGAGCCGCTCCTGAGGTTCTGCGGTGCGCGTTTTTAAATAAATACCAAAAGTGGTCTTAATTTCGAGTTCTTGTCGAAATGTAAAAGTTATTGTTGTTATCGGTGGATTGGTGGGAGCAGGTAAGACTTCGTTAGCTAAAGAGTTGGATAGGTACTATACATGTTTGAATAGAAAAGTTTGCATTCTTCGTTTAACTGCATACCCTAATGTATCCTATCTATTTTTTGATTTGCTTGCAAAGATCTTTTATGGATGCAAAGTTGTTAGATACTATAGAAGAGCGGGGGTGCATCCTTCTACTCTTGTCGCTAAGAGAATTCAGAAGTTTTCACTATTGTTTGCAAAGATTATATTTTTTGTTGATCTTTCTTCGTTATTCCTGTGGGATCTGTATAGAAGACTAAGATGTTTTAGGTCTCTCATGATCATCATTGATGAAGGCTTTGTCAACATTGTTGCAAATTATCTAGAGATTCTGGGTAAAGATGCAACTACAGTAGTGAGTTACGTGTTTAAATTAGCTCAAAAAATGAATCAGAAACATAGAACCGTGTTTCTATTTGTCGTAGCGGATTTTGATACATTAATCAAGAGGTGGGCTATGCGAAGATGTCCTATTGCTACGAGCTTTATTGGTCTAAATCATCATATTCGTTACTTGAAGTTGATGCTATTTTCACTAAAACTATTTCTAAATTCAGGGTTCAAAATTGCGGTTGTTGATTCTTCTAATAAGGATGTCCCTATTCTTGCTTATGAAGCCATTAAGTATGTAGAGGATAATGTCTAAAGGTAAATAATGTACAACACAGCACTAGGCTCATATAGTAAGAAATTCCAGTATTGCATAGTCATAGACCTCGACTATACCCTTGTAAACATAGATACCACAGCTATGCTCGCCCTACAAGCCTGCGGCAAAATGCGTAGACTCCTACTCAAAGCCTTGTCGGCATCGCTCTTGAGGTTTATAGTGCCAACACTGAATAAGGTTTTAACTAGAGATATTTATAAGCTGATACTTCTGAGAGCGTGTATTAGATGTAATAGGAACTCCTTGAAGAGTGTCATTGATGAAGTTTATCGTGAAGCGTTGAGAAATTTGAACCTAGCCTTAGTAAAAGCTGTTTCCCAAGTCAGCGGATTAAAAATACTACTCACGGCTTCCCTGGATGTTATAGCAAAGAAATTCAATACGCTTGGATTTAATATTGTGATTGGTAGTGTTTCAGAGTGCAGAGATGGAAAAATATGGTGTTCAATAGATCTCTACAGGAAAAAACACAAAATCCTCAAGGTATTTCTCAAATACTGTGATGAAATCACAATTATCGAGGATTCACCAGAACCCCAATACTGTATGCTCAATAATGTAAGAGTTCTAAGAGTCGCATATTGTGTTAGATGACGATAAACACGGCTTTCTCGATAAGGTAGTTCTAGTGTTAAATCTAGTGTTCGTGAGGTTTGATGCATTTCTAAACAATTATATTGAACTGACATTTCTCGCTGCATTCCTAATGCTGTTCGCAAAGTTTACCTATGCTCAATTCATGTTTACAAGCCCGGTACAAGCGCTACTAGCCTTGAATGCTCTCATAGTTGCTTCACACTATGTCTACTCCATAGTATACATAGTTAACGATTACTTGGATTTCGAGAGTGTTCAAAGACTTAAGGCGGAAAGAGGTAAGTACTCGTTCTATAGGTTTCGACCCATTATTCACTACAATCGATCAATCGCCATAGTACTATGCTCTACAGCTCTCCACATCGCATCCGTGCTTCTTCTATCGATCTCTTTGACACACATAGTTTGGCTATACTCCCCGTTTTTAGCATTTTTGGCATTTGTACATTCAAGGTCGAAGGCGTTTAGACCAGTTACATTTACTTGTCTTCACGCATTAAAGTATATCTTGTTCTTTATATTTCTATACTATTACTCACAATACATGTTCACGCATTATACCCTTCTTGCCTTCACAGCACTGATACTACCTTTCCTACCGTATCACATGATAACATACGCTAAGACAAAAACACAATTGTGGCAAATGTCTTTTCATCGGGGTATAAAACTACTCATCGTAGTCTTATTCGCGATCTTCATAGTAGTATTAGTTCTATTGAGTGAACTAAACATGATCTTACCATTTATCAAGAGCCTCTTGATTACATCTACTCCTTTCCTAGTTATACGTCAACTTCTAAGGTTTCTGCTAGGAGCCCAGAACCCTGACATATATACGCATATTACTCGGTTAACGATATTCTTCTTCGCGTCTCTTACTCTACTGACAATAATACTCTTCGCAATGCTATAGACAGTAAATGTTACCAGTAGCAAGTGGTTCATAGCAACTTGAAGCCTAAAATGCCGAATCGAAATAATCTAATTCTAAGTGCAATGCGGGTAAACCCTTATTTAGCGTGCGCTAAGCTTGTGGGAAAAATTACTAAATGGAGTATCTCCCGCTGGAGACGGAGAGTCTCCCCTCCCTTGCTCCTTATAGGCCTTATCTTAGAGTCCCTGCTAGTCTTGAAAGCATACTTCACTTACAGACCTCAAGTTATCTCTTTGGAATGAAACTCATTATTCATAAGACCACTGTGACTCCTTGAGCGTGCGCTACAGCACCGTCGAGAAGCGATTAGTGGAGATCCTTGAAACCAAGAGAGAAGTGAACTGCCATCTGCTGGGAGACGGGCGCATGCCTAGGGGGGAGTGCATCGTTTTTTCGGGCGCGGACGGCTCCGGCAAGACCACAGCCGCCCGCCTCCTAGCCTCCCTCGTCTCGCTCCGCGGCCCCACCTGCACCCACTGGCTGAGGGGTTCGCACTTGCTGGCTTCGCTCCTCGCCCGCTTCCTCTCGCGCTTCGGCGCTTTCCGGGGCGGCTGCAACCCCTACTACGGTATCTGCATCCCGAAGAGGCTCAGGGGCGTTTGGGTTCGCGTGGAGTTCTGGTCTTTTATCCCGCACCTGTTTGTGAGGTTTTTGCTTAGGAGGCTGTGCGGGTTTCTCGTGTGCGATAGGGGCTCCTTCGACTTCCTCGTGTGGCTCGTGTCCACCCTCGGCTCCCCCTCGCTCCTCCGCGGCGTGTACGGCGGGTTCCTGCTGAGGCTGGCTCGCGCGCGCGCGAAGTGGCTCATTTACTAAACGTGAACAAGCCCTTAACTTCGCTGGTTGGTCTATTTGGGTTGAAAAAAGTAGTGATATCCTATCAATTTTCTTATTTACCAGCCGTGCATAGCAACTGGAAGGTCAAAGAAGCCTTGATAGAACGCGGTTCAAAGATTGTTATTGGAACTTCGAGAAGAATAACTAATCTTTTCAGCAATGGTGTTTTTATATATCCACCAGTTGACATAGAATTATTCAAACCGAGAGAAAAAGAATATACACGGCACATACTAAGATTGCCATCCAACAAAATCATAATCGGTTATGTTGGTGACATTGACGTTAACAGGGGATTTGATGTGGTGGCCAAGCTAGCCGCCGAGCTTGGCGGCGATGACATTAAGTTCCTCATTACGTATCTCAGAATTGATAATATCACGAGAGACGTTATGGTAAGCATTAAGAGAGCTTTAAAGAAGAACTCTTTAATAGTTAAGAGAACTATACCTGTTTGGTATGTATACAACGCTGTTGATGTGTTATTACTACCCATACGTAACTCATACCCGACCGAACCTCCGGCGACATTACTGGAGGCGCTCGCATCAGGGACACCAGTTATCGGAGGACCCAGCCCGTCATTGAAGGATTACGAGTCATTATACATTAAGGTTAAGGATGATGATTATTTAGATGTTGTAAAACAAATAATAGATATAAGAAAAGAACTGAATGAATTGAGCATTAGAGCTAGGGAGTTTGCTGTTAAGAACTTAAGTTATCAAGCTGTTCTTCAAAGACTTAGTAAAATTGTTAATATGATGTATCCATTTAATTAAGTAGGTGATGGTTTATGTTTGTTGCGCTTACGTTTGATGATGGTTATAGGGATCAGCTATCGATTGCGCGTTACTTGGCTAAGCGTGGTGTTAAGGCCACGTTCTTCGTTATCACCGGGCTTAGGGAGTTCATGGGTAGAAGACTACTGAGACCAAGTGAAATTAAGGAAATAGCGTCGATGGGACACGAGATTGGCAGTCACACGGCGACTCACATAGATATGGTTAGAGCACCGGAGGACGTGATGCGTAGGGAGCTCGTGGAGAGCAAGAAGTACTTAAGTGAACTGCTGAATAATGAGGTGACCTCGTTTGCATACCCATACGGGCCCCATAGTGAGACAGCAGCTAGGTTGGCTAGACAGGTGTATAGGGTAATTAGGACCACGTACATAGGCTCTGCTAAAAACTACAACCTTCTTGATGAACATGGTTGCATCGCAGCTTTCAATCTTAGACTTTCCAATATTTACGAATTAATAAGACTGAGAAAGCTGAACATTTTAGTTCTATATGCGCACCTTCCAAGCAGGGCAAAGCTAGACATAATGCTAGCAGCATTGAAGGTATTAAAGGCACGTTTTGTAACGATAAGCGAGGCTTTCTAGAATTAAAGAATGAGAATCCTCTTTGATACTTCTATGCTCTATATCGATTATCATACGAAACGTGGTATTTTTTATTTCACGATAAACCTATTGAAACATCTTATGAGAAGCGGTAAGGTGAATATAGTCAAATATCCATTAACGAAAACATCTGGGCTTAGAGACTTTGGTAACATTATTCCTAACATCTTAAAAGCTATTAAGAGGCTCGATGCAGATCTCCTCTTTATACCTCATCCTAGAACATTCACGCATGTTACCGCATTGTTTACAATTCCAAAACCGATAAACGTTGTGATACATGATGTTCACTTTCTTAGTACGCCGACAGCTTTAGGTTACAAACTTAGATTGATGCCAAGGTACCTGCTTCTAGGAGAGGTCTCGCGTTTAAGAGATGATGTGGTGATCACCACGGTATCCGGATTCTCTAAGTATGCAATACATCACTGGTTAGGAATAAAGTATTCAAAGATTTTCGTGATTTATCCGGGTATTGACGAGATTTTTAAACCAATAGAGAGGAACCACGCAAAGCGCTATATTTGGGAAAGATACGGCATTCAAGGTGAATTCTTTACATACGTTGGTGCAATATCCGAGCGCAAGGGAGTCAACGATATACTTAAGGCCTTCTTACTGGGCCGTAAGAGAGGGCTGAGGCACTCTTTAGTGCTTGCTGGCCCTGTGGAGAGTGAGCAACTCTTGGAGAAGATGCATGGGTTAGACTCTATTAAGTACCTAGGCCACGTATCGCGCGAAGACCTACCATTCCTACTTTCTGCATCTACAGCATTCATTTTCCCAAGCTATCACGAGGGCTTCGGTCTTCCGCCACTTGAGGCGATGGCATGTGGAACACCCGTGATAGTTTCTCGCATTCCAATCTTCTTAGAAACGGTTGGTAATGCAGGATTGTTCGTTAATCCTGGCGATTATGAAGGTATTGCTAATGCAATGTTAAGGCTAGCCACAGACGAGAAGTTGAGAGATGAGTTAAGCAAGAGGGCTTTAAATCGTGCAAGTAAGTTTACTTGGAGAAAAACTGTTGAGAATTATATAAACCTATGGACAAGGCTCGCTAAATGAATGTTGCTTTTGTGTGGTCAGACATCAAGAGACCTGTTGGCGGCGCTGAGTATTTCTTAATTGATTTAATTAGATTTGTGAAATCAAGCCCTATCGAAATCCAGATAAGTGTATATAATATTGATGAAGGTTCGAAGTTGGTTAAGTATTTAAATAAGCACGATGTAATAGTGCTGCACTCATTAAATAAAATATTGCCTCTATTACCCTTTATTAAGAGACCTGCTATTATTGATGTGCACTCCCCAGACTGGTTATGGTACTTTAGGGAAACTAAATATGGGATTAAACCCTCAGCGAGAACAAGACTTAAAAGGTTTTGGCTTTTTGCACTAGGTAAAAGCTTTTACTGTAGAGTTTTGAATAGGTTTGATTATGAGACTTTAGGCAGATTCTTTAGGCGAGCTTTTTTAGTGCCAAACTTCGTGGATACTAGCGCGTTTAGGCCCGTCTCCCCTAAGAGCGATGAATTCACAGTTCTCGTTCGCTATGACCCATTATTTAAGGGGGGCTTCGATGTCTTCCTAAGATCACTCAGGACATTAGGTAGGTCGCGGTGGCTCAACGTAATATTGGTAGGAAGAAACGTACCAGAGTTTGTCACTAAGTTTATGAGTAAGTATGTGAATTCCGTAGAGACGTTGGGTAGGTTGCCAAAAAGGGAGCAATTAGCTGAGGTCTATTCAAAAGCCCATGCAACAATTATACCAAGCAGGTATGAGGGATTCCCACTAACGGCTTTGGAAAGCCTTGCATCGGGCACGCCGATCATAATGAGTGACTTACCAGCAACTTCTTGGTTCCTTGAGGAAATTACTGAAGCTAAACAAGGTACTGGATTAAAGTTTGAACCAAATAATTCAGTTGATTTGGCTTTTAAAATTAAGAAAATGTATAAGTTATGGCTCAATAATGAAGGATTGTATAGGAAATCTGTCGTTAAAAGCAGAAGGGTGGCTGAGCTATTTAGTGCCGATAGAATGGTGCCTGAATACCTAAAGTTGTTCTTCATGATTTATCATAGGGATAGCAATGACTAAAAAGTTAAATATCTTGCATATACGTTTAGGTATCATTTTTGCTCTTCATCGGTGAGAAGGAGCATCTGAAGGTCTATGCTTAGGCAATTCCATCAGGATTTTTCAATAGCGTGCGGCGACTACTCGGAGGTCAGGCCGTTCGAGGAGCTGGGGTCGAATGTCACTTAAGGTGTGGAAGGTTTAGGAACCCCGGTAGAATGCCTGTCAAGGGATTTTAGATGTAGGGTCGTGAGGATTTTGCATGATAGAGCAATATTCACTACGTGAACGAGTAGAATGTTATTGAACTTTGCAACGGCGCTTGGGAAGGCTAGGAAGGCCTTAGCAAGCCGCCATCTGTTTGACAACTGGCTCTCGTTAATGATCAGGTACGCCTTGCACAGGCTTGGCTTCGATGTCAAGCTTACCGCCAAGATTCGTGGTTGCACCTTTGAGATTAGCCCCGAGACGTTCGAGCGGCTTGTCAGCAGATTTTCACGTGGGCTTATCAAATCCATCGTGTGTATTAACGGCAGGATGCTCGTGAACGGGATGGAAGTCAAAGACCTTGATGACGTAATTTATAATACGGAAACGTGGGCTAGAGTGCTTGGCTGGGCGTACGACCCAGTTGGAAGATTCTGGTTTAAGGGAGACTTAAAGTTCAGACATATGTATGGAACCATACTTGAGATCTTCGACTATGGCGCGTATAAGTCGTTGAGCGTTAAGGATAAGGTTGTCGTCGATGGTGGTGCTTTCGTTGGCGATTCGGCTATTTACTTCGCGCTTAAGGGTGCGAAGAGGGTGATTGCGATTGAGCCGCACCCGGGGGCTTACGCCGAGATGCTCGAAAACATTAGGCTCAACAACCTTGAGGGCGTTATCATCCCGCTCAACGCCGGTTTGGCGGGTAAGCCCGGCAGGATACACGTTGAGAGCGTTAGTGAGGAGGAGACTATAGGGACATTTCACAGGTTTGGCGATGTGGGCAGTGTTGAAGCGGTTACGTTGGACGACATCGTGAATAGGTTCGGTATCCGTGAGGGCGCTGTACTTAAGATGGATTGTGAGGGTTGCGAGTACGAGGTTCTATCTGCTGTGAAACCGGAAACGCTTAGAGTGTTCGACCAGATACTTATTGAGTACCATAACGGCTATAGATTGTTAAAAGATATTCTTGAGAGCTATGGTTTTAGTACAGTTATAAAACCGATGGAAAGAGAAAAGCCTATAGATAGGCAAGGTTACATAATAGCGGTAAGCGCGCGCTACCGCAAGCGCCAAAAAGCACGCGTCACGCGCAGGAAGCCGCGGAAGGCGGGATGAGAGCGGGGTGCGCGAATCTTGACGCCGCGAGCGTGAGGGTTGATGCAGTTTGCCGTGCTGCGGACTGGTACGAGGTTCTATTTACGTCCTTGATTTAGCGCGCGTTAGGTCTTCGAGTTGGGTGTGGAGCGGTGCGTCAGCCGGCGCGCGTTTTAACGCTGTTTGAGCACAGCTCGCGGGGTATCGGAGTGGCTGCAGCGTGCGGGAGCGGTCTTCAAGTATTTAACGCGCTCGAGGGGGTGCCCACAAGGGTTTTCATCGTTCTCTCGGGCGCCGATGGTTCGGGCAAGACAACAACAGCCCGCCTCCTGGTCTCCCTCCTCTCGCTCCGCGGCCCCACCTGCACCCACTGGCTGAGGGGCTCGCACCTGCTGGCCTCGCTCCTCGCTCGCCTCCTCTCGCGCTTCCGCGCCTTCCGGGGCGGCTGCAACCCCTACTACGGTATCTGCGTCCCCAAGGGCCTCAGGGGCGTTTGGCTCCTCGTGGAGTTCTGGTCGTTCGTCCCGCACCTGCTCGCGAGGTCCCTTCTCCGGAGGCTGTGCGCCTTCCTCGTGTGCGATAGGGGTTCCCTCGACTTCCTCGTGTGGCTCGTGTCCACGCTCGGCTCCACCTCGCTCCTCCGCGGCGTCTGCGGCGGGTTCCTGCTCAGGCTGGCTCGCGGGGAGGGCCCCGTGCGCCTCTACGCGGACCTGCGCACGCTCGCTGGTAGGGCGGACGTGCCCCGTAGTTTTCTCATACGGGAGCTCGCCGTCTACAATGTGCTGGCTGGATATGTGGCTAGGTGTAGCATCGATACGGGCGTTAACGGCCCGCTTGACGTTGTGAGGGGGGTTCTGGAGTGCCTGAGTCGGAGTCGCTGAAGTTGCTGAGGGTGCTCGGGGGCTCGTACAGGCCCAGCAGTGCTGGCGAAGCCTCTCGGCTGGCCGAGAGGGCCCGCTTGAACAAGCTCTACCTGGCTTACCTCAGGGCGCTGGGGGGTCCGAGGGGCGAGCTGTTGGGGGAGGAGGCCCGGTATCGCTGGTACCTGAGGAACGCGGTCGAGGTTGTTAATGCTTTGCGGGGGCTCGAGTACGCGCTCTACAAGTTCAGGAGGCCGGTGGAGCACGTCTCCGTGGACCTGGACGTCTTGATTGAGAGGGGCTGTGTGGCGGGGGCTGTGCGCGCGTTGCGTGATAGGGGCTTTCGGATCTCAGTGGCCGAGCCGTACACGGTCACGCTGGAGAGGAGGGGTTTTATCGTGGACTTGTACACGGAGCCGGCGTTCGCGTGGGTTGTGTACATGGATGGTGGGAGGTTGCTCCGCGAGTACTCGGAGGACGTGGAGCTAGGAGGTGTGTTGGCTCGTGGCTTGTCGAGGGGGGCGGAGGTGGCGGTTGCGGCGGCGCACGCGGTTTACAAGGAGCACGTGGTTCTGCTTATGGATTGTCTGGTGGCTTGGAGCTGGCTGGGCGGCGAGGCTTGGAGCGTGGCGGTGGAGAGTGGTGTAGAGGCTGGGCTGGTGGAGATGTTGAGGGTGTGTAGCTTGGTGAGGGGCGGGCTTGCTGAGGCTCCTTTTAGGCTGGAGCCTTATGTGCTGGCTGGGCTTTATGCGGGGAAGGTGGCGCGTGATCCTGCTTTTCGTGCAACGTTGCCTAACGTGGTGAAGTATCTGGTGTCGCGGAGGGACGCGGGGGCGAGGGTGCTTGCTAGGATTATGAGGAAGAGCTACTAGTCTTTGCGTGGAGGGGTTATGGAGAGGCTGGGAGGGCAAGATGGTGAGGTGGGTAGGTTCTTTTATTATCTGCAGTAGTTGCTTTTGGTGTTTCTTTTATTTTTTCTTCTGTTTTTGTTGTTGGGGCGCATTTTTTCTTCAGGATAAAGTTGCCTGAGGAATTATGGGAGATATGTTGCTAGAAAAGGTTAAAGGGGATGTTTCAATGTGAATGTGGGTGGTAGATTGTGATCAGGCGTTTTCTTTGTCGGGGCGGTTTTCTTCCTGGTTCCGTGTATAGGATGGTGTCTAGGTGTCTGCCTATTGTGAGTGTTGAGGGTATGATTGTGAGGGATGGGAGGGTGTTGTTGCTTCGGCGCCGGTTTAGCCCTGCTCGTGGCGAGTGGTGGTTTCCGGGTGGGCGTGTGAGGTGGGGTGAGGGGTTTGGATGCTTTGGGTCGGGAGGTGTTGGAGGAGACTGGGCTGGAGGTTGGGGGTTGTAGGTTTGTTGGGGTTTATTCTAGGGTTTTTCCTGAGAGGCACGATGTGGCGGTTGTGTGTCTTTGTGGGGGCGTGGGGGGGTTAGGCTGAACGAGGAGCACTCCGAGTATGGGTTTTTTGATGTTTTGCCTGGGGGTCTTCACCCGTACCTTTTGGAGGTTGTAAGGGGCTCTGGCTGAGGGCCGGGCGGTGGGGTGGGGGTGTAGCTCTTTTTAGTGGTTGTGTGTTTTTAGTGTTTTTGTTGCTTCTTCTAGTTCTTTTAGTGTGTTTACTGGTAGCCATGCGTCGCGTGGTACGATGAATGC
>Ga0315298_1006714_pt1 | contig 15548 bp, 13 predicted proteins | sample WHS_1_MG_FD_203077 | JGI IMG/M metagenome (GOLD analysis project Ga0315298, IMG submission 203077) | Extremophilic microbial mat communities from Washburn Hot Springs, YNP, Wyoming, USA - WHS_1_MG | ecosystem: Environmental > Aquatic > Thermal springs > Hot (42-90C) | place: USA: Wyoming... | reverse complement strand
AATTTATTCTTGGGCTTGGCAATTTGGCTATAAAGAGGTAGTAGATTATATTAAAGAAAATTATCAAAAGTATGACAAAATATTTTTTAGCAAAAAATATGGCGAGCCTCATGAATTTATTTTATTTTGGTGGCCTTGGGAACCAGCCAGATACCAAAATGAGCCAAAGGTTTGGGATTACCATGCCAATTGGTATTGGGTTGACGGATTTGATAAATTTGTTTTTGTAAACGATTGGGAAATTAAAGATAGTTCAAAGTTTCCTCCGAATCGGAGGTTTCAAAGTTCAAAGTGTGGCGGGGGAATTGAAAAGTGTTTGTTGGTGACTTCACCGGGGAATTATCCGGAAGAATGGAAAAAAATTAAAACGATAAATTTTTTAGAGGGAAAACCGGCGTTTGAGATATTAGAATTAACTGATTAAAAAATTAATGACAAAGAGGGTTTTACTTTTAATTTTTCTTCTTGCTTTGTTTTTAAGGGTTTATAAGTTAGGAAGTTATCCAGTTGGCCTTTTGTGGGACGAAGCGGCTTTGGGTTATAACGCCTATTCTATTTTGAAAACAGGTAAAGACGAATATGGAAAATTTCTGCCACTAATTTTCAAGTCTTTTGGGGATTATAAACCAGGTTTTTATATATATTTAACAACCTTACCAGTAGGCCTATTTGGACTTAATGAATTTACTGTTCGCTTGCCATCTGCTTTTTTTGGTAGTTTAACAGTTTTAGTTTTTTACCTTCTGATTAAGGAAGCCGGCCGGGAATTTAATCAACAAAAGGAAGTGGAGAAACTGGCGTTAATTTCAGCGGCACTTTTGGCTTTTAATCCTTGGCATCTTAATTTTTCCCGGGGCGCTTGGGAGTTAAACGTAATGACTTTTGAGATCTTAGTAGCACTGTGGTTAGCGGAGAAATTTTTCAACACAAAGAAAAATTTTTGGCTTTATCTTTCCTGTTTTTTTGCTATTTTAACTTTATTTACTTATCAATCAGCTAAACTTTTGGTTCCTCTTTTACTTTTGGGATGGTTATTTTTCTGGCGGCAGAAAATTAAAAAAATTGAAAAAAAACCAATAATTATTTCAAGTGGAGTTTTTCTTCTAGTTTTCCTTTTGTTTAGTTTCGTAACCGTCTTTAAAGGAATGTCGGGAAGAATTAAAGTAATGAGTTTGTTTTCTTATCCAAGAGCCCAAGAAGAGTCGCAAATAATTCAAAGCCAAGATAATTATTCAACTTTTACCTGGAATATTTTTCATTCATCGCCAATATTTTTTACCCGTTCTTTTCTGGGTCGTTTTTTTAACCATTTTTCGGGAAAGTTTTTATTTTTTTATGGCGATTGGTCAAATCCCCGCAATGGAATTGTTAATCATGGAGTTCTTTATCTTATCGATATTTTCTTTTTGCTTTGGGGGCTAGGTGTCATTTTTGGCAAAAAAAGATCTGGTTTGGAAAATTTGATGCTTTTTTGGTTAATCTTGGCTCCTGTTCCTTCGGCTTTAACCAGAGATATTATTTCTTCCGTTCGCTCTTTTACGATGGTTATTCCCCTTATTTTTATCATTGCCACCGGGATTTTGGATTTTGCGGCTTTTTTGCAAAGACAAAAACGCATAGTTCAATATTCATTATTCGCAATTCTTTTTCTCTCTTATTCTTTTTTCTTTATTCGTTTCTTGGATTTATATTTTGTTCACGACCCAATTTTTGCTTCAAAAGATCATCTTTACGGTTATAAAGAAATGGTCAATTTTGTAAAGCCTTTGGCAGAAGCAAAAAATAAGGTAGTAATAACAACCTCATATGGCCAGCCGTATATATTTTGGCTTTTTTATACAAAATACAATCCGGAAAAATATCAGAAAGCAGCTTTTTTAAAAGAAAATCCTTATGGAGATGTTGGGGAGGTGGAGAGATTGGACAACATTGAGTTTAGAAAAATTTATTGGCCCGCCGACCGAGGGATTAAAAATTCGCTTTTTGTAGGAGACGAATTTGACTTGCCCTTGCAAGACATTGTGGGTCAACCGGGGATTACTTTTCTTAAAGAAATAAAATTTTTAAACGGAAACACAGCCTTTAGAATTGTGGAAACCCATTAGGATTATGGACAACGAATAATGAACTATGAACCATGAAAAAGGGGTAAAAATATTTAGTCCCCATAGTTCTTTGTTCGTTATTCATAATTCAGTTTATATATGCGCGGAAAAGCAGGATTAATCATTATTTTTTTTCTGGCCTTATTTTTGAGGCTTTATAGGATTGCCGAATATCCTGCTGGTTTGAATGCGGATGAAGCGGCAATTGGATATAACGCTTATTGTTTAATTCAAACAGGTAAAGACGAGTTTGGGCATTCTTGGCCGATTGCTTTTCAATCTTTTAACGATTGGAAGCCGGGTTTATATTTTTATTTGGTTTTACCTTTTGTCAAAATATTGGGCTTAAATGAGCTGGCCGTTAGATTGCCTTCGGTAATTATGGGAGCTTTGACTGTATTGGTGATTTATTTTTTGATTAAAGAACTTTTCCCTAAAGAAAATAAATTTTTAATTAGCGAAATTGCGGCTTTGATGCTGGCAATTTCACCGTGGCATCTTCATTTTTCCCGGGGAGGTTGGGAAACAAACGCTGCAACCTTTTTAATTACAACCGGTGTTTACTTTTTTATAAAATTTTTTAAAAATCCAAAATTCTTAATTCTTAGTTCTATATTCTTTATTCTGTCTTTATATACTTACCATAGCGCTCGGATAGTTGCTCCGTTGTTGGTTTTGGGATTAACTACAATTTATCGAAAAACAATTTTTAAAAAAGAAAATTTTAAATTTTTGGCGGTTGTCTTTTTAATAAGCCTAGTTCTTATCGCTCCTTTGATTTTTTCCTTTTTTGGACCGGCTGGAGTTTCCCGTTTTTCTGGAGTGGGAATCTTTGCCGATCAAGGACCAATCTGGCGGGTGAATGAGTTAAGAGGTCAACACCCTAATCCTTATGGGCAATTTCCTAAGTTAATTCACAACAAGTATTTTGAATATTTAACAAGATTTATGGAGAATTACTTGCGCCATTTTTCGGGCGACTTTTTGTTCATCTTTGGAGACGAGATCCAAAGAAATAAAGTTCCGGAGATGGGGCAACTTTATTTAATTGAAGCGATATTTTTGCCTTTAGGTTTTTACTTTCTTTTGAAAAATCGACCTGAAAATTGGCAATTTTTACTTTGGTGGTTGGTAGTGGCGCCAGTTGCTTCCGCTTTAACCTTTCAGTCTCCCCACGCCATCAGGGCGTTAAATATGGTGATACCTTTATTTATAATTATCAGCTATGGGATTGTGAATTTTTTCCAGGTATTTAATTTAAGAAAAAAGTTTTTTTTCTCCATAGTTCTTAGTTCATTATTCATAATTCTATATTTGTGGAATTTTGCTTTTTATTTGCATCAATATTATGTTCATTATCCAAAAATTTATCCGGCCGCTTGGGAATATGGGTTTAAAGATTTAGTAGATTATGTAAAAGAGAATCAAGAAAAATATACGAAAATTTATGTTACCAACGAATACGACCAGCCTTATATCTTGTTTGCTTTTTATTTGAAATATTCTCCAAAGGTTTTTCAAAAAGAGGCAAAGTTAACAGAGAGGGATAGGTTTGGTTTTTCAACGGTGCCAAATTTTGGTAAATATTATTTTGGTTCAATTAATTTGGAAAAATTAAAAGAGGAAAGTGCGGGTCAAAAAATAATGATAGTGGGAACTAAAAAAGAGATTCCTGATTCTGCTACAATTATCAAAAGGATTTATTTTAAAGATGGAAAAACAGAAGCGTTTAGGATAATTGAACTATGAACTATGAACTATGAATAACGGGGGATACAGCCAGAAAATTATAAGCTTTACCGATCTTAATGCCTGGAAAGAAGGCCATAAACTTGTGTTAATGATTTATAAATTGACTGCAAGTTTTCCCGCAAAGGAGAAATTTGGATTAGCTTCGCAAATGGAAAGAGCAGTGATTTCGTATACCTCTAATGTGGCGGAAGGATTTACAAGATTGGGGAAAAAAGAGAAAATTAACTTTTACTATATGGCAAAGTCTTCTTTGACAGAGTTACAAAATCAATTATTAGTTTGTAGAGATTTGAGTTATATTAATAAAGAAAATTTTAATCTTATTTGGAACCAAACAACGACAGTTCATAAACTTATAACAGGTTTGATTAAAGGGTTGAGTTGATTAAGAAATAAAAATGAAAAAAAAACATAGTTCGAAGTTCATTATTCATAATTCAATTCCCAAGCTTTCCGTGGCTTTGGCCACATATAATGAGGAAAGAAACATTAGTGACTGTTTGGAATCGGTTCAGGGTTTGGCGGATGAAGTTGTTATTGTTGATGGTTCTTCTTCAGACAATACACGTCAGATTGCTAAAAAATACGGAGCAAAGGTAATAAAGACTACAAACAAACCAATGTTTCACACCAATAAAAACATAGCTATTGATAACTGTCTAGGTGAATGGATTTTGCAGCTTGATGCCGACGAGAGAGTAACTCCCGAGCTGAAAGAAGAAATTATTCAGAAAATAAACGATCCGAAGAATCAATTTTCCGCCTTTTGGCTTAAAAGAAAAAATTACTTTTTGGGAAGATTTTTAAAAAAAGGAGGTCAATATCCGGATCCGGTAATAAGATTATTTAAAAAAGGAAAGGCAAGATTACCTGAGAAAAGCGTTCATGAACAGATGGAAGTTTCTGGAAAAGTTGGTTGGCTTAAAAATGACTTGGTTCACTGGGCCACTCCGGAATTTTCCCGCTATTGGCTTAGGGAAAACCGCTACGCCACTTTGGAAGCAAAAAATCTTTATAACAAAAAAATTTCCTTAATTAATCCTTTAAACTGGATAAAATATTTGTTGTTGAAACCGATTTGGATATTTTTAAATATTTATTTTCGGCACAAAGGATTTTTAGATAGTTGGCAAGGATTTGTTTTTGCTTTTTTCTCGGGATATCATTTTGCTTGGGCTTTTTTAAAATACTGCCGAATGAAAATTGCTAAAAATTTTGATATCAGTAAAGATTGGAAATGAAAATCGCCATCGATACTTCTCCTTTAAAAACCGCCCATCGTTATCGGGGGATTGGCATTTATACCCAAAATTTGATTGAAGCGCTTCAGTCTATTAAAGTACCAGATTTTTCGGTTCAATTTATTGAATCAGGAAGGGTTCCTTATGATTGCGATCTGATTCATTATCCTTATTTTGATTTTTTCTTTTTAACCTTGCCTTTTAAAAAACCAAAACCCGCGGTGGTTACTATTCATGACTGTATTCCTTTAGTCTTTCCCAAAAATTATCCTCCAGGGATAAAAGGAAAAATTAAATTCACAATTCAAAAGCTATCATTAAAGGGAGTAAAAAGAATAATTACCGATTCGGAAAGTTCAAAAAAAGATATTGTCAAATTTTTGGGGGTTCCAGAGCAAAAAATTGATGTTATTTATTTGGCGGCCGGGAATAAGGTTGAGAAAATAACAGACAGAAAATTTTTGACCAAATTGGCTTTGAAATTTAATTTACCTGATAAATTTGTTTTGTATGTAGGCGATGTTAATTTCAATAAAAACCTTCCTGGTTTAGTAAGGGCTTGTAGTCTAATTAATATTCCGCTGGTTATTGTCGGAAAGCAAGCGATATTAAAAGAATTTGATAAAAAAAATGTTGAAAACCAACCTTTGATGGAATTTAACAAGTTGGTTGAGGAAAAGAAAAATATATTAAGATTAGGCTTTGTAGAAACAAAAGAGTTGGCGGGGTTATATTCCCTAGCCTCAGTTTATTGTCAGCCTTCTTTTTATGAGGGATTTGGGTTGCAAATTTTGGAAGCGATGACTTGTGGTTGCCCTGTGGTTACCAGCAATGTTTCTAGCTTGCCCGAAGTGGCAGGAAAAGCAGCTTTGTTTATTGATCCTTATGATCATAGAAGAATAGCAGAAGGATTAAATAAAATTTTGACCGAAAAAAAATTGAGGGAGGAGATGATAAAATTGGGTTTTGAACAAGCAAAAAGGTTTAATTGGGAAAAAGTAGCTTTAGAAACTATAAAAGTTTATGAAAAAATTTTGGGGAAAAAATAAAAAAATATTAAAATTCATTTTTTTTCTTTTGGTTGTTTTTCAAACAGGGCTTCTTTTTTTGGATTGGCTTTCTCCAAAAATAATTACCCGGAGAGAAGGATTTAATTATGTTGACCTTTTTGGAAGAAATCCAGACTTTCTTTTAAATCGGGCAAATTTTGACGGAATTCATTATCTGAGCATTGCTAAAAACGGTTATGGATTGCATCAGCAAGCCTTTTTTCCTTTATATCCCGAACTTATTAAAATTTTAACTCCTTTTTTTGGGGGTAAAGATTTGGTGACGGGAATTTTTATTTCCCTTTTTTGTTCTTTGGCTTTTTTATTTCTTTTTTATAAACTTATTTTGCTTGATTACCAAGAATCAACCGTCAGGTATTCTTTAATTTTTCTTTTGTTTTTTCCTACCTCTTTTTTCTTTGGAATGGTTTATACCGAGAGTTTATTTTTAATGCTGGTATTGGGATGTTTTTTAGCGGCCAGAAAGAAAAAGTGGCTGGCAGCTGGTCTTTTGGGTGCTTTTGCTTCTTATACACGGCTAGTTGGGGTGTTTCTTTTTCCGGCAATCTTGTATGAATGGTGGCAAGCCAAAGAAACCAGAAATTGGAAATTAGAAATTAGAAATTTATTGTTTTTGTTTTTAATTCCAGCTGGTCTTTTAAAGTATATGTATTTTTTGTGGCAAAAATATAACGATCCTTTGATGTTTTTCCATGTTCAGCCGTTTTTTGGCGCTCAAAGGAGTGGTAATAAAATAATTCTTTTATATCAGGTGTTTTGGAGATATTGGAAAATGATTTTGACTACAAAATGGGATCCTTTGTATTTTGCCGTATGGTTAGAGCTGTTGGTTGCTTTAGCAGTTTTGGCTGTTTTTTTGCTTGCTTACAAGAGGGGTATCCGCGCTTCTTATCTTATTTTTTACGGCCTTGCTTATCTTACCCCCACTTTAACAGGGACATTTTCTTCTTTACCTCGTTACACTTTAGTTTTGTTTCCCTTTTTTATTTATCTAGGAACGATAAAAAATGAATTCTTAAAAAAGGGACTTTTGGTTTTATTTGTTATTCTTTTTATGTTTTGTACAATTTTGTTTTTTAGAGGATGGTGGATAGCTTAAAAAATTTAAAATCAAGAATATTTTATTTTGATAGTCAATTAGTGTCCGGGAGTGTCTTTTTATTTTTTGGTTCAATGGTTGCCAATCTGGGGGGGTATATTTATCACCTGATGATGGGGCGAATGTTGGGCCCTAAAGATTATGGAGATTTAGCCTCTTTAATCTCTCTTTCCTACCTCCTTTCTATCTTTTCCGGAACTTTTTTAACGACTACCATCAAGTTTGTTACCAAATACAAAGTTGAAAACCGTTATGAAAAAATATATTCCTTATTTTTGGGGCTTTATAAAATTTTTGGGACAATTGGATTGCTGATTTTTCTAATTTTTTTATTTTTTAAGGAAAACATAGGAGCTTTTTTAAATCTCGGTAATTCTTTGCCAATTATAACTTTGGCTTTATGGATGAGCTTTGGTTTTATTTCTTTTATAAACGAGGCGGTTTTAAGATCTTTTTTAAAATTTTCTTTTTTGTCTTTCAACGCAATTTTCTCTACCCTTCTTAAATTGATAGGCGCTTTCTGGTTGGTGAAGATTGGTTTGGGTATTAATGGGGCGCTTTTGGCGATTTTTTTTGCTTCTTTATTTCCTTTTTTTGTCTCATTTTATCCACTTTTATTTTTAAAAAAATATAAAGATAAGATTAAAATTGAATGGAAAGAATTTTTTAAATTTAGTTTTCCGGTGCTGCTTACCATCTTAGGGATGACTAGTCTTTATTCAACCGACGTTATTCTCGTTAAACATTTTTTTTCGCCTTTAGAAGCGGGTTTATATTCGGCAACTTCTGTTTTAGGAAAAATCGTTTTTTTTGCCTCAGGAGTAGTCCCGGCGGCAATGTTTCCATTGGTTTCTGAAAGGTTTGAAAACGGTTCGGGATATAAGCATCTTTTAAAACAATCTTTTTTAATCGTTGGCTTGGTTTCTTTTTCTGTTTCTTTGAGCTATTTTCTTTTTCCTAAATTGATGATTAATCTCCTTTATGGGGAGAATTATCTTTCAGCTTCAAAATATTTAGGAATTTTTGCCGTGTTTATTAGCTTTTATTCCCTTTCGAATTTGTTGGTTAATTTTTTTCTTTCCACAAAAAGAATTAATGTAGCTATATTTTGTGTTTTAGCAGCGCTTCTCCAAATAATATTAATATCGTTCTTTCATTCTTCTCTTTTTCAAATAATAAAAATCTCGCTAGGGATTTCCATCTTGCTTTTTTTAAGTTTGGTGATCCTTTTAAAAGGAAATGAAAAAGGATAAATCTCATTTTCTTTCGGTAGTTGTACCCGCCTTTAGGCAGGAAAAAACAATTATTCAGGATATTAAAAGAATTTGGCAAGCATTAGAAAAAATCCGCTTCGATTATGAAATTGTGGTAGTTGTTGATGGATTTGTTGACAAGACTTATCAGCGAGCAAAAACTCTTCGCCTAGAAAATGTTAAAGTAGTTGGCTACTCTACCAACAAGGGTAAAGGTTATGCGGTTCGTTATGGTATGGTAAGAACCAAGGGGGATTTGGTGGCGTTTATCGATGCAGGAATGGATATTGACCCCAATGGCTTGGCAATGATTTTGGAGCATATGGAATGGTATGGAGCAGATATTATAGTTGGTTCAAAACGCCATCCTGCTTCGCAAGTTGAATACCCCTTTTTAAGAAAAATTTACAGTTTTGGTTATCAGCTTTTAATCTGGTTTCTTTTTGGTTTGAAAGTCAAAGATACTCAAACAGGACTAAAAATTTTTAAAAGGGAAGTATTGGAAAAAGTTTTGCCGCGTTTGTTAGTAAAAAGATTTGCTTTTGATGTTGAGCTTTTGGCAGTGGCTTACCGCTTGGGATTTAAACGGATTTATGAGGCACCAGTAAAAATTGATCCTCAACAGTTTAAGTTTACAAGCACTATTAGATTTAAGACAATTTGGGAAATGCTAATTGATACTTTAGCAGTTTTTTATCGCCTTCATATTTTGCGCTATTATGATGATGCTAACAAAAGAAAATGGCGCTATGATCCGGAATTGGATTTTAGAATAAATATTGGGTAGAAATATAGAGATATAGAGATATAGAGATATAGGGATATAGACATATAGAAATATAGGGAGGGGAAAAGATGGAGTTTAATTTTTATCGTCTAAAAATTTGGGAGAAAGCCCATTCCCTTACCATTGAAGTTTACAAGGTTACTAAAATATTTCCTTCTCATGAGTTATATGGAATAGTTTCTCAATTAAGAAGAGCATCTGCTTCTATTGCGGCGAATATTGTTGAGGGTTATTCAAGAAGGAGTAGAAAAGAATTTATTCAATTTTTATATCAGGCCCGGGCCTCTTTAGATGAAGTTATTTATTTTTTAATTTTGTCTAAAGATTTAAAATATCTTCCAGATAGTGAATTTGAAAAATTAATTAATGCGGCTTCAGAATTAATGAAAATGATTAATAGTTTTATTAGTAAGAAAAAACTAACCCCCTAATTCTATATGTCTAAATCTCTAAATTCCTATATTCCTATATCCCTAAACCCCTATATTTCTATAATTATTCCGGTTAAAGAAATTAATGATTATTTGCGAAAGGAAACAATTCCGGCAATTCTTGGGCAAAGCTTCCAAAATTTTGAAATTATAATTTTGCCCGACAGACCTACTAAAGAAAAATTCCCAAAAACAAAAATTATTCCCTCTTGGCCAAAGCAAGGTCCGGCGGATAAGCGCGATTTGGGGGCAAAAAAGGCAAAAGGAGAAATTTTAGCCTTTTTGGACGACGATTCCTATCCAGATAAAAACTGGCTAAAGAACGCCGTAAAAATCTTTACCTCTAAATCTCTAAATCTCTATACCCCTAAATCTCTAAATCTCTATACCCCTAAATCTCTAAATCTCTATACCCCTAAATCTCTAAATCTCTATACCCCTAAATGTCTATACCCCTTTTATATCGCCGCTGTTTGCGGTCCGGCTCTTACTCCTCCCCATAATAATTTGCGTCAAAAAGCTTCTGGTTATGTTTGGTCAACTTTTTTTGGTAGTGGAGGCGCAGGAAGCTATCGTTGCGCGGTTAAGCCACGGCGAGAAGTTGATGATTTTCCAACAGTAAATTTTTTAGTTAGAAAAACTGATTTTTGGCAAGTTGGCGGTTTTTCTTCAAAATTTTGGCCAGGAGAAGATACAAAACTTTGTCACGATTTAGTTTATAAATTGGGGAAAAAGATAATTTATGATCCTAAAGTTTTAGTTTATCATCATCGCCGAGAAGTTTTTGGTCCTCATTTGCGCCAAATATCCCGCTATGCTTTACATCGTGGTCATTTTGCTAGAATTATGCCAAAAACTTCCTTGCGGATTGGTTATCTTATTCCCACCTTTTTTGTTTTGGGCTTAGTTGGCGGCCCATTTTTAATTTTAATATTGAGATTCTTGCGGCTTTGGTATTTAGTCAAAATTTTTGGTTTTATTTACTTTTTAGCGGTTTTTCTTTATTTTGGGGGTTTAATTTTTACATCTTGGGATATTTATCGCCAAGAAAAAAATTGGAAAGTGGCTTTGCTGGTAATACCGGCAATTTTTACTACTCACTTTGTTTACGGTGTTTTATTTATTAAAGGATTTTTAACTCCCCGCTTAAAATCAAAATATGGCCGCTAGGGTTGCCTTAGTTAAAGAAAAAAGCCGAAGAGAGAATATATTTAAGGCGTTGCAGTTGATTAAGAAAGATTTAAATTCTTTTCGGAAGGCAAAAACCGTTTTAATCAAGCCAAATTTTACTTCAGCTTTTAATCCGACGGCTAGTATCTGGAGTGAGGCAGTAGAAGCGATGTTGGAGTTTTTTGAAAAATTTGATCCGGGGTTTAAATCTAAAAAGATAGTCTTAACGGAAAGTAGCGGAGAAGCCTTTTCGAGGGGGGAATCAATTGAAAAAGTTTTTTATCGCTTTGGTTTTAAAAAAATTTTTACTAAATACAAAAATGTGAAATTTTGGGATATGAATAAAGCTAGAAGTTTTGTTTCTGTGCCGATTGAAACCATTGGCGGCAAGGCTAAAGTGAGAATTCCGAAAGATTTTTTTAACTTTGATTATAAAATTTCTGTTTCAATACCAAAAACTCATGATACAGTAATTTTTACCGGTGGGGTAAAGAATTTTTTGATGGGAATAATTAAACAAGAAGATAAAGGCTTGATGCATGGATTGGTAGAGAAAAAATTAAAACCAAGTTTGTGGGGAAAAATTTTTGGTAGGTTGGTTTATAAAGCTCCTTGGCAGTTTTTACTTTTGGGTAATATTTATGCGCCAGGCTGGTTGAAAGACAAAATTTATGGCTTTGAGAAAAAAAATTTTGTTCGCTCGGCTGTCTGTCTTCATAAAAATTTGGCGAAAATTGGAAAACTAATTATGCCTGATTTAGTGATTTTAGATGGTTGGTGGGGAATGGATAAAGACGGCCCGGTTTATGGCCGGCGGCGAAAATTGGGAGTGGCGATTGCCTCTGTTTTTCCGGTGGCTGCTGATGCGGTAGGGGCAAAAGTGATTGGTTTTGAACCGGAAAAAATTGCTTATTTGCGACTTTTGGGGAAAAATGCTGATTTTAAGCCAAAAATTTTGGGAGAAAAAATAAAGAAAGTAGCGGTTAAATTTTCTCCCCACCGCCATTATAGGTATCAAATTTATAAAACTCCCTAGGTGTGAACGTATTTCACCTCCCAGATGGGGAAAGCTGTTGGGCTTTTTGGAGGGCTTCGGTGGCTTTTTCTTTTTTGCCCATTTTTTGGTAAAGAATACCTAAGTTAGTGTATAATTCCGCGTTGGTGGAATTAATTTCTACCGCTTTTAATAAATGCTGCTCAGCTAAATCAAACCTTTCTTCCAAAAAATACAAAGCGGCTAAATTTTGGTGTGATTGCCAAAGGCCAGGATTAAATTCCAAAGCTTTTTGGTAATTTTCCTTGGCAAGATCATCTTTTCTCATTTGGTGATAAACATTGGCTAAATTATGATAGGCATCGCCGTAGTTTAGTTTAAGCTCAATTGCTTTTTTAAATTCCTCGACTGCTTTTTCTAACTCTCCATGGCGAGCATACATATCTCCCAAATTGTTGTGATTTTGAGGGGATGAAGGAGAAACTTTTGCTGTGGCGACCCACAAAGCATCCTGATTTCGCCAGTCTAAATTGCGAATGACTGTTCGGACTGATAAGCCGAGAACAACGATACCCAAGATTATCCAGGAAATTTTTTGGTTTTTAAGCTTTTCCCCAATTTTTTGAATTAAAAAAGCAACAAAAACTAAAATCCCAAAAGTTCCTAAATAAACATAGCGCTCAGCTACTGCCCAGGCGATACGGAGGGGAGTTAAAGTTGGCGAAAGAGTCAGAAGGAAAAATGTTAGCCAAAAGGCTAAACGACGCTCTTTTTTGAAAAAATAAAAAATTAAGCCCAAAAAGAGCAAAAGCCCAATGACTCTTAAAATAAACTCGCCTTGGGAATAAGTAAGTTCCGAATGATAAAAAGTCAGATTTTTCGGCCAAAAAATAAGCTCAAGATAGGAAGTAACAGCAATAGGAATTTTAACAAAAGGATTGTCCAGCCCCGGCTGCTGATAATAAACAGTTTCCAAAGCCGTAAGTCTTTTGCCAGTTAATCCCAAAAGATAGCTTGTCCACCAGACAGTTAAAAGAAAATGGGGAAGTAAAAATTTAAAATTTTTCTTTAGATTTCCAAAAAGGATTTCGTAAAAAAGTAAAACCACTGGAAACCAAATTAGTCTTTCGGAAAAAAGAAGAGCAGAAAGAAAACTCAAAAAAGAGAAAAAATAAAGCCAGAAATTTTGTTTTTGACGCCAAGAAAGCCAAAAGGCAAAAGATAAAAGGAGGAAAAAGGCAGAGTTACTGTAAGGGCCACCGGAGATCCAAGTTACCCCTTCAATTAAAATGGGGTGAACAGCATATAAAACTACTGGGAAAAAAGATAAAGGATAAGGAAAGAAAAAATCGCAAATAAAATACAAAAGATAAACCACTCCAAGATGGGAAAAAATATTAAATAGACGGAAGGGTAAAGGATTTAAACCAAAAATTTTATTGATAATATAATAAAGAAAACCGCGGGGATTAAAATGAAAAGGAAAAAATTGCGGTCCTAAAAAATATTCAACTTGGTTAATTTTTGGATTTTGAACAATTGCCGGCAGGTCATCGGAAAGAAAATCGTTTGGTAGGGCAATGCTATAAACGGCAAAGACTAAAAATGCAAAAAGAATTAAGACTTTTTTATTTTGAGTAAACCAATGGCGGAAATTGAGATTTACAGAAGGTTGATTAGAAGTTAACTCTGGTTTTTCTTTAACTCTCTTTTGATATTTTTCTTTACCCCATAGGTCCAAAAGATAATTCCTGGCTTCATTAAAGTCAATTTTTAAAACTTCCGCCGCCTCCGAAAGGGGAATCTTTTTTACTAATTTTTTCAGTTTTTCTTTTTGTTGGCGAGTGAGGCTCATATAGTTATGATATACTAAATTTTAATGAAAATTGCTATTGGTTATCCACCACTGGAATCAGAAAAAGGAACACCTCTTTTAAGCCAGAACCGCCAGTTTCAATGGTTTAACTCCCCAACTTATATTTATCCGGTAGTCCCTGCCTACGCGGCGACAATGCTTAAGAATGCTGGATATGAGGTTTTTTGGCTTGATGGAATTGCTGAGGGGTGGAGCTATAAAAAATGGCTTGAGGAAGTTAAAAAGGCAAAACCCGATTTGCTGGTGATAGAAACAAAAACACCGGTGGTAAAAAAACACTGGAAAATTATTAAAGAACTGAAGGGTTTTAGAGATTTAGAGCTAAAGGTTGTTTTGGTTGGGGATCATGTTACGGCTTTGCCTGAAGAAAGTTTTCAAAACTCACCGGTTGATTTTGTTTTGACAGGAGGAGATTATGATTTTTTGCTCTTGAATTTAGTTAATCATTTAGTGAAAGGAGAGAAACTCGAACCCGGAATCTATTTTAGAGAAATTCCAAATTCTCTGCCTGCCGGGCAGGCAGGCAAATTCCAAATTCCAAATAAATTCCAAATTTCAAATTCAAAATTAAAAATTAAAAACTGGCAATCTACGGGGAGGTTTCAGCTCAATCATAATTTAAATTCCTTACCTTTCATCGATCGGGAGTTGACGCATTGGCGGCTTTATGCTTATGAAAATGGCAATTATAAGCGGACGCCGGGAACTTATATTATGGCGGGAAGAGATTGTTGGTGGAGAAAGGATGGGGGGTGTAAGTTTTGTGCCTGGACCGTGCTTTATCCTTCCTGGCGGGCAAGAAAGCCGGAAAATGTTTTGGATGAAATAGGCTGCTTGATTGAAAAATACAAGGTAAAAGAAATTATGGATGATACCGGAACTTTTCCGGTAGGCGAGTGGTTGGAGGAATTTTGCCAGGGAATGATTAAAAGGGGATATAACAAAAAGATTTATTTTGATTGCAACATGCGGTTTGGGGCGCTTAAGAAAAAAGATTACGAGCTGATGGCTAAGGCGGGTTTTCGGTTTTTGCTTTATGGTTTGGAATCGGCAAATCAAAAAACTTTAGACAGGCTAAACAAAGGAACCAAAGTAGACCTGATTGAGAAGGAATTGCAACAGGCAAAGGAAGCAAGCAAAAAAGTTGGCGGCAGGTTAGAGCCTCATGTTACTTGTATGGTTGGTTATCCTTGGGAGAGTAAAAAAGAAGCTTGCCAGACGATAAATTTTACCCGCCGGCTTTTTGAAAAAGGGCTAATTGATAGTTTACAGGCAACCATTGTTATTCCTTATCAGGGAACAGCTTTGTTTGCCGAGTGTGAGAAAAATGGTTGGCTTTTGACTAAAAATTGGGACAATTATGATATGCGCCAGCCGGTGATGAAAACAGAAATGAGCAATGAGGAGGTTTTAGAATTGACGCAGGGAATTTATAAATCATTTTTAACCCCAAAATTTTTATTAAGAAAAATCGCCTCGGTGCGAAGTATTGACGATTTAAAATTTTTCTGGCGGGCAGGAAAAAAACTAATGGGGCATTTAAGGGATTTTGGAAAAAATATTTGACAAAAACAAAGGGATTAGTTAAAATTGGAACCGTAGGTTACAAAAAATGTAACCTTAGGTATTAAAATGAGAAAAACGGACTTTTTGTTAGAGATTTATAAAAAGAAACAGACAGTTTTTACCTTAAGCGAAATTGCTCTTTTGTTTCCCCAAATCAGTTATCAAAATTTAAAAAGAAAAATTTTTTATTATGTAAAAAAGGGA
>Ga0315298_1006713_pt1 | contig 15549 bp, 11 predicted proteins | sample WHS_1_MG_FD_203077 | JGI IMG/M metagenome (GOLD analysis project Ga0315298, IMG submission 203077) | Extremophilic microbial mat communities from Washburn Hot Springs, YNP, Wyoming, USA - WHS_1_MG | ecosystem: Environmental > Aquatic > Thermal springs > Hot (42-90C) | place: USA: Wyoming... | reverse complement strand
ACTTTCGCCTTGACCGCCAATCGCTGCTTCAGCAGTTCCAACGCTTTTTGAGAGCTCCTGGAGTGCCATGACCCTATTAACGCATTTATCGTGAGCAGGGAAAAGATCACCAGAAGTTCTAGATAATGAGCCGAAATGTATGAAATCAGCATCGTAAATTCCAACAGCCAGGGCATAGGCCCCCAGTAGCGGGAGAGGAAGTCCACTGCAGGGCTTCTGCCTTTTTCCACCACTTCATTGAACCCATATCTGCCCAACCTTTCGTTGACCTGAGCACCGGTAAGGCCGTTCACCGAGGTCTCCAATAGGCGAATCGTCTCCTCAACTGAGAGGCTCTTAAAATCTGGCGTTGCTGGTTTCAAGAGATAATTCCTCCAGACACTTTTAAGTGCAGTATCTCCACAGGTAAGTAAAATCGTTTTGTCCGTAAGTGGTAAGGTTTTTCTGGATCAAACTACTGGTCGGCGCTTTCTTTTATTTTTCCCTTGTCCACTGCCGTGCTTAAGTTAGAACGCTTTACAGCTCTTCTTATCCGTTCAGGCCCCGTGGCTTTTATGTCGCCAGATGTGTCGGCAAGGTTTCGTACACTTGTATTTCATTTTGATTTCGGGGCTCTCCATGATCCTGCTGATCCCATTTTGATTTGAGTTGCTGGTCCATTCAGAAAACCAAGTTTGGGGCAGAATCTCTGCGAAGTTTTGTTTCGGGACTGCGAGGCTTCTTGCGGCATGAGCGCTTTGCTCTCGCAAAGCGCCGGCCTGCGCCTGAACCTTCAGTTCTCTATAGCAATTTCGAAGACAAAAACGGGAGGACGTTCTTGAAGCAGAAAGAGAACTACAAGAGCGTCGTTTTCGGTCTTTTGATTTGTTTTCAAGCTTCTACATTTAGTGTAAAAAATTTTTAATAGCGGAGGAGGAGATGTGAATCCAAATGGTCTGGGTCCAGCGCAATGTGCGTCAGTCACGTAGGCTAAAGCTAGAATTTCGGAGAATCTCACCTGCAAAAAAACAGCCGTGGGGCTATTCGATAATTCGCCTAAAACTTATTGAGGCTATGACGAACATTATTGCGTCAAAAAACGCTATTGCCAGTAAATCCAAGCCGAGGCCGGAGAGGTCCCCGCTGATCATCAGCCCCCTCACGGCATCCACCACGTAGCTCATGGGGTTGAATAGTGAAATTTTCTGCAGGACAAGGGGCATCATGCTGATGGGATATAGCGCGTTGCTCAGAAAGAAAAGTGGGAAAGTTATCGCTTGGCCTATACCCATGAACCTCTCCCTGGTCTTCATAAAAGATGCGATGAAGATGGATATCGCCGCAAAGCCGCCGGAGGCAAAGAATATTATCAGAAAGGCCGAGACAAAGAAGAAAACATTAGGCACGAAACTGACCCCGATGATAAGGGCCACCGGAATGATTATCAGGACTTGAAATACCGCTCTGATACCTGCGGCCATCGACCTGCCTATTACGGTCGCGTATCTGGAGGCGGGTGTGGCGAGGAGCTTCTTCAAAATGCCAGAGTCTCTCTCCCAGACGATGGTTAGGCCGTAAAAGATGCTGACAAAAACGGTCGACTGTATGAGAACACCCGGAGTGATGTAGGCTATGTAGGACATGTCGCCCGTTGGTATTGCCCTAACGGCTCCCATGACGGTACCGAAAACGACGATCCACAATATGGGCTGAACTGCCCTCGCGTAAAGTTCCGTCCTGTCATGCTTGAGCCTCCTAAGCTCCAGCTCAATCATGGCGAAAACGTTTCTAAGGGAATCCATCATGTTTATCCCTTTCTGATCATGCGCCTGACCTGTCTAACATCGCTGATCCTGTCGCGCGACTCAAGCCTAGTTCCGGCGTACTTCAAGAAGACATCGTCCAAAGTCGGCTTAGCTATGGCGACTTTTTCGATGGAGATACCTTCCGCCCTTAAGACCTCCATGATTTCTGGCAGGGCCGCTTCGGCGTCCCCGGTCACGACGCTCAATTTAGAATTGTTTGCGAGCACATCTTTTGCCAAACCCTGGCCTTTGAGCCTGCTTATGCAATCTTCGCCGACTATGCCGCTTTTTATGTCGAACAGGATGACCTCCCCCCCAACGAAATGCTTAAGCTCCTCGGAGGTGCCCTGCGTCATAATTTTCCCATCGTTGATTATGGCTATTTCATCTGAGTAAAGGTCGGCCTCATCCATGTAATGCGTGTTAAAGAATATCGTCGCTCCGTACTCTTTCTTAAAAGAGGAGAGTTCTTCCCAGACAACTTTTCTTGCGGATGGATCCAAGCCGATGGTGGGCTCGTCCAAGAACAGAATTTTAGGTTTGATCAAAATGGTGCACGCGATCTCAAGTCTTCTGACCATCCCGCCGGAATAATTCTTGACAAGGTCACTTGCAACTTCACGTAAACCCATTTTTCCCAGAGCATCTTCGATAACGGCTTTTCTCTCAAGTGATGGAATGCCGTAGATCTTGGCATAGATGAGGAGATTTTCGTATCCGCTTATATCTGTCCAGACGCTCATTTCTTGAGGAATGTAGCTCATGAGCTTCCTAACTTCGGTAGCCTTACGCACGACATTTAATCCAAAAACGTGGGCTTCACCGGAAGTTGGCTTAATCTGGGTGGTCAATATTCTCATCAGAGTGGTTTTGCCTGCGCCGTTAGGGCCAAGCAGAGCAAAAATCTTACCTGCCTTAACCTGTAAATCGACACCGTCCAGAGCATTGACCCTGCCGTCGTAGGTCTTGACAAGGTTTCTAACATCAACTGCGAATTCCACAGAGATCACCAAACAACTTCATACTCGCTGCGTTAACTGTCAGTACTCACGCAAATAACTTTTCCTTCAGCACCTAAAATCCATTCTTGAAGAAACCAAAGGGAGGTAGGTAAGCAGAAACTCCGTCCGGTTGGGCGGAGGCTGGACTGAGTCTCTTCCAGGAGGCGAAACCCCTTGAGGAGCCACCGCCGGTCCATCAAAAAATCGCCTGCAGGGCAAAGATACTCGGTGGAATTTTCAGGGCAGCTGAGCTTTCCCCAATGCTTCAATATGTTATGCCAAAATCGACTTTCGCCTGACCGATGACCCGATCCTCATAATTGAGGAAGGGGAGTAATTAACGCCCACACGTTTTCTCATCTTTTTCTACGAAAATCCAATCTGCTTTTGCAACGCGGACACTTCTTTGGATGGGGGACTTTCGGATCCCACTTGTACCGGCATTGAGGGCACTTCATATCACCCCTTCCTCTCGGTTTTTCTTAACGGATGACTGATTTCCTTCATTTTTACTATCTCGATCCCTCCGGCCCCGATCTCAAAGAAGCTCAGGCGATTGCTATGTTTGGTCGAGCGCATTTTTCTCACTTCCAAAGCTCTGGTGCGAGTTAGCCCGTTCCTCTCGCAGTATAGGACTATCACGCCATCCACAATGTGTTCCTCCACACCGAGCCTGCTGAGTCCTTCCTTTTCCTCCTCTATTTCCGAAGTCAGGACCGAGGTGCACCCGAGCCGGCGGAGTTCCCGTTGTAGCCTCGTCAAGCCCAACCTGAACGCTGTGGTGTCGGAAAAGAGAGTCGAGAGCTGCGCGAGGCCATCCAATGCAAGCCTCTCGGCCCTTCTCTCCCGCACCACCTCAATGATTTCTGTAATCAGATCCTCCCCCCTCGCTCCGACCTTCTTTCCGAACTTAGTTATCCTGTCGATCGGACCCCCCATGATCTCTAAGTTTCCTTGGTTCTCTAAGACTTTGAGATGCCAGCCGAAAGTTTCCATGTCTTGGCGGAGGTCTTCTGGCTCGCGTTTGAACGAGATGAAAACCCCGGGCCTCCCATATTCCGTAATCCCTTTGTAGACGTACTGCATCGACAGGATCGTCTTGCCCGTGCCGCATTTTCCTGAGATCAGGGTACAGCTGCCTCTGAGCAGCCCCATCCGACCAGCTCGTCCAGCCCTGGGATCCCAGTCCTGATCCTCACCCGACCAGCACCTCCTTGGCTCTATCAGAACGCGAGCCCCGCGCCCTGCGAAAGCGCGAAAAGGTGCATGAACACGATAGGATATCAAGGCCGAGCCGCTCCTAGCCCCCAGCTCCTCCACCCCAACGTATCGGTCGGACTCCAAATAGAACGCAAACAAGCAGACCAAGGCCACCGTGTGGTCTTCATGTTTGCATCCCCCCTTCTGGAATTGAAGTGGTAATGTGACACCGCGAGTGGGATCATAGCAATTAAGAGGGCGCTGAGAGGTAAATCACAATCGCCGGTAATTCCACCGCGGGTAGTTGGGCGAAGAAACTCAAAATCCCTATGCCCTTGCCCGGCCCCCTAGCGATTGCGGGGAGGAAACATAGAGCTCCCCACGCTACGTATACAATGGAACCCGACCAGCTTTCTTCGTGGCCGAGCCTCCTCTTCCCTCATCCACTTACCCCTCATAAAGTGCATTTTCATTGTTGCTCCACTCCCACACTAAACCTCAACAATCGGTTGGACCATTTTGTCTCCCCCGCCCACAAAAAACTTCCATCGAAACATACCGAGTTGGGAAAAATATGGAACCTGTCCTGCGAGTTGACGGGGTATGTGCTCACGAAGTCAGGCTGCCCGATAACGATATCTGGCTCATCCATCTCGGATTCAGGAAACCTGCTCCATACGACAACGCGATTGTTTTGTCCATCGACGGCAAATAATCTGCCATCATAAACCCATGCTGCCGTCGGTGAGATCCACGATGTGCAAAAATCTTCTGAATGGTTAATTCTACTCATTGAAAAATCTGCCGGTTGGCCGTTCGATGTGGGTATTTCGTTCCAGATTAGCACTCTCCTGTTGCCGCTGTCGGCGACCACCAATCTTCTGCCGTCTGTTGATATGTACTGGGGCGAGGAAAGCTGATCTAATCCGGAACCCGGCTCTGTTGTGTCAAAATCTTTTTGTCCCAACACCAAGTCAGCTGGTGTCTGATTCTCCGTCGGAATCTGATTCCAAATTAGTATTCTGTTATTGTTTGTGTCGCTCACGAACAACCTCGTTCCATCCGTTGTCGCACCCATGGGCCCGTTCAGTCCTATTCTCCCTTTGCCATTTACCCATTGTTCCAGATCCGTGCTCGCGCCAAGAATTACATCGGGTTTTTGGTCATCCTGATTGGGGATGCAGTTCCAGACGAGAACCCTGCCCGCCTCCCTGTTTGCGACTATCATTCTCCGTCCATCACTTGTTATCTGCTGAACGCCGCCGAGCCAAGGTGGATTTATCAGCACGTCGGCCTCGGCTTTACTTTCGTCTGGCACTTTGTTATAGATGGCGATGCCGTTATAGAGGTCAGACCCCACAAAGAGGTGCTCTCCATCGCAAAAAGGGACGGGATTTGAAAAACTATTCCTTGAATTCAGCCTATTCGTTTCAAAGTCAGGCTGTCCCAGCACGACATCTGGCTCTTCATTTGATTCCGGGATCTTGTTCCAAATCAGAACTCTGTTATTGTTACTGTCGACGGCAAACAATCTTACGCCGTCGGTTTCGACATCATAAACTCCGTTCATGCTTTTTCTATTCACAGTTCTCGAGTCTCCGCTTCCTATTGTGAAGTCCTCTTCCTGACCGCCGTGCGTCGGAAAACTGTTCCAGACAAAGACCTTACCGAAGGAAGAAGCAAATAATTTTTCACCCCACATGGTTGCTCCCATAACGTCGGTGGGGGTCCCCGCCGTTTTGTCGTAGATCACATTCAAACGAAAATCGGCTGGCTGGCCACTTCTGGTCGGAAAATCGTTCCAGATAAAAGCCGCCCGGGCATTATAGTCCCCCACAACCAAACGCTTGCCATCGGACGCTATCGCTCGCGGCGTTCCAAAAACGGCTAGAGGGTCCGAACCCCAGCCGGGGATTTCGCTTTTGTCTTTAAATCTTGTTTCAAAGTCCGGCTGCCCAAGAACGATATCTGCATCCTGGTTGTTTTCTGTAGGGAAGGTGTTCCATATCAACACAGAGCCGTCGACGGTGCTCGTGATAACAAGTTTTTCACCGTCAGTCCATATGTCCCACGGCCAGTTGATTTCTTTTTTAGGGTCTCTTGGGCTGGGACTGCCCTCCCTCTGGGACTGCCAATCGAGATATCTCGGCCAGCTATCAAAATCCGGGGCGCCAAGGACCAAGTCAGCCGGCTGTCCGTTTCTGGTTGGGAACTCATTCCATATCAAAACTCTGTCGTTGAATCCATCCCCGACCAACAGTCTCCTGCCGTCGGTAGCCACGGCAATTGGCCAGTTCATTCTATCTGCACCGAGCCCTGCCGTGTTGGAATCAAAATCCGGCTGCCCCAAGACCAAATCTGGTTTTTGGTTGTTAATCGTGGGGATCTCATTCCAAATCAAAACTCTGTGGTTCCACGTATCAGAAACAATTAGCCTTTTACCATCAGTTGCGATCTTTGAGGGGTGATTCATGAATGTGGCCCCCCCGCTTTCGTTGAAACCAGTCGCGTACAAAACAATGTCGGCTTTCTGCCCCGTCTTAAACCAGCCAGTAGGTTTTTCCGTCACATATTTGTAACTCGGCCCCGCAGGCTCATGACTCTCGCTCGACGGCGGCACTGTTGACGTAGTTTGAGGAGCAGGGGGCGAAGTTGATGTCGGCTGAGTAACGGGCGTCAGATACGTCGCCATCGCAACAGCAACCAACAATATCACGACTATCGCTACAAAATATTCAATTTTTATTCCACGATTGGATATTTTTACACCCTCCGAAGCCTTCTCAACTCGGGCTGAACCTCAATATCCTGTTGGAAAACTTGAACTCCCCAACCCAGAGATAACTGCCGTCGAAGGAAAGGCCGGACGGGTTGAAGAGCTTGTCGCGCCCTATCGATGGCTGGCGGTCACCCAAGTTCGTTTTCCCCAGAATCTCATCGGGTGGCCATTTGCCGGACAGGGCTTCCTCAATGCTCTCCCAGGCCAGCACGCGGTTGAAACCTGAATCCGCGATGAAGAGATGCCCCTGGCTCACCGTCGCTGCCTGCGGCAGGTTCACCCGCCCAACGCCGCCAATCGAGGAAATTGGCACGGAATTTGCAGAAAGGCTGGCCACCCTGTAAACCTTGATGGATTGATCAAAGATAGTGTCGACAAGCAGGTACTCCCCGTCTGAATCCAAGCGCCATGGACCATTCACCTCTATGGTGAACTTTGGTGCGGGGTTCAGTTTCTCGTCGGGCAGCCCCTCCCATACGTATACCTTTCCCGCCCCATAGTCTGCCAGATAGAAATAGCGGTCATCTATAGCTACCCCCTTCAGCTCCCGAAACTTTTCACTTCCGATGCCCTGAAGAACCACATCAGGTAAATTGCCTTCAAGCGGGAGTCTCTTCCAGATGTACACTGTATCGTATCCAGCGAGCGCCAGCGTGTTCTCCCACAGGGCGATGTCCCACGGCCCCCTTGGCAATGTATAGACTATGTCGGGGTAGGCACCGCTTTGATCAGGTAGATTCTTCCAGACATACAGCTTTCGATTGAAGTCCGATGACACAAAGAGGCTTTCGCCATTGGACGCGGGCACTCCGTTCTGAATGAAGAAATGGGTCTCGAGGGTGTTTGTGCTGAGGTCAGGGCTACCTATAACAAAGTCTGGCTCCTGATCCGGCTCCGCCGGGATGGAGTTATAGCCGACGACCCTGTTGAAGTTGCCCTGGGAGAAATATATCCGGTTTCCCACCACAGCCACGCTCTCATAGTCCCATGCCCAGAGACCGGCGCTTTCCAGCTCCAGCACAATGTCGGCCTCATCGTCCTCATCTTGGGGGAAAGAATTCCATATCCGGAGCTCTGGCTTATCCCCTCCGAGGAGCATGAGCCTCCCATCGCTCAGGAAGGCCCCCCGCAACCAGCCAAACCCCTTCGACATATAGAAATCGTAGGGCTGATCGTTAACTGTTGGGAAAGTTTTCCAGAAGAATGACCCCTGCTCAGATTGTCCCTCCACTCTGGCATTGTGGTCTCCGACAATGAGGCAATTACCGTCGCTCGTGATGTGTCTTGGGGTCCCGATATCGCCTCCGCCCCTGAGGACAATGTCCGCCGGCTGATTGTCCCTCGTGGGGAAGGTGTTCCAGATGAGGACCGAGGAACCTCCCCAGGTATTACTCACCACCAGCTTCTCGCCGTTCGTCCACACACACCATGCTGCTCCCGGCAATCTTTCTGAGAAGCCCTCAGGTGGAGGTGTTTCCCAAGCACTTCCCCCTCCCTCAAGCACAATGTCGGCCGGTGTGCCGCTCTCTGTAGGCATGCTGTTCCAGATGAGGATGCGGGCGTTGTTCACATCGGCCACGACAAGGCGCTTGCCATCTGTGGCCACGCCGAAAGGCCAGTTCATCTGGTCCCTTCCGGATCCGGGGTCGTTTGAGATGAAGTCCTTTTGTCCGAGCACGAGGTCAGGCGGCACATTTCCCGCGGGCGGGGTGTTCCAAACCAGCACCCTGTTGTTAAATGTGTCGGCCAAGAAAAGATGTTGACCGTCGCTGGCGATGCCGGAGGGGTGGTTGAAGATAAGCGGCCCCCCGGAGTTGTTGAAATCAATCCCCGAGAGCATGATGTCGGCGTCCTGCCCCGTGTGGAACCAGCCGGAGGTTTTCCCGCCGGCGACCCTGTAATGCGACTCCACGAATTCCACGGCGATCTCCCCTTCTCTTGGTGGTGGCGGAGGCGTTGTTGTGGGGGATCCGCTTGGCGTCGGTACAGGCGTGACAGGGGTTGTTGTGGGAGTTCCACTTGGTGTTGTTATGGGTGCAACAGTTGTTGGTCCGGTCCAATTGTTTCCAGCGAAAAGCATTGCAGCCACGACCGCCATCACGACTGCTATGAGAAATATTTTTTTCAATTTTTACCGTTATCTACTGAAATTTTTTTGTTTATATGATTTATTTCTCCAGTTTGAGATTTCTCGCACAATAACGCTTACTATTATTTTCAGATAGACACAGGTTTTCGTCGTTAAAATGTAAGCCAGTAAATGAATTTCAGCGATGGCTTTTGGTTTTTCGGATGCCGATCTGGATAGCGCCTTGGTGGATGGAGTACCACGGGGCCACGGCGAGGGTCTGAGCTGGTTTGCTGAAAATATCGAGCCCCGCTACAGGGAGATACCGGAGAAAATGGCAAGGGTGTCTGGTGATCCCGACGCGTGCGAAACGGTCGAACTCGGCGAAGGCCCTTTCGGTATGGAGCGCGTCATAGAGATCACCGAGGAGGACCCAAAAACGCGGACTTCATGCAGATGGCCGGGACCGTGCCGAGGATGGGCGTTGCTTTGGACATATTCGCGGTCAGGACCTCAACCCCGAAAAGATCTACGAACTCGCTGGGCACGTTTACGAGGACGGGCGAAAGAAAGTTAAGTTAATTGCGGTTTCTGAGCCCTTAAGTGGCCAGCAACAGTCTGACAAATAAAAAAGATTGGGAAAACCGAGTAGTTCTGTCGCTACACCACCGGAGCACCAGGATTACTCTAGCAACACCACTGTTTAAGATTTCTATTTTTCTTGAGGTAAGAGTAACAGGTTTTTAACGGGATTTGGTTTATTTCGGCTTTTTCGGGTAGAGGGGGCACGATTCATCGTTTTCCGGACAGGTGCCATCCATAACGCAACCCGGACCGGCCCTCTCGAAAATTTTCGGGGCAACCTTTTTCACCACCTTGAGCATCTCATAGGCGAGCTCCCTGATCTCCCATTGGGCGTGGGTGCAGCACCTCAGCCTGAAGAAGTTCATCAGCGAGCGAGCATTCATGGTGACGACAATGTTGGCGGCGGCGGCATTAGGAAGCACGTAGCGCGCATCCTCGACCGGGATCCCTATGTTGATCAGGTCTGTGTAGTCCCTCCAAGCCGCATCCATCGCGTCGGTGAATATCTTTTCCGCGTCCTTTTCCTTAGAGAGGGAAGGCGGGACGACGTAATTCTTCTCCAGCCTCACCGCCCTCTGACTCTGCTGCGAGTAGCTGGCGATCCGGTGCCTGACCAGCTCGTGAGTGCAGGCGCGGGAAACCCCCTCAACGCTGAAGGTGAAGGAAGCGTGCTCGATCACTGACTCATGCCCCCGCCCCACACAAACATCCAGGCTCTGCAGCAGCTTGGACCGGTCCTCCTTCAGGATCTCGTCCGCCGCCCTTCTAGAACGACAGGAGCGGGCCGCGGCACCAGCGAGGGCATCCGGGTCGGGGGTGTGGGCGATCAGCTTTACCTTCATGGATTCTCCTCAATTTCGATAAGGGTCGCGAGGTCCTTATCAGCGTACAACTTCGGCAGGGCGGGCTCGGTGCTCCCGGAGTACTTCCCCTGGTAAGGTCTTTCAGCGGGTGACTCTGTCCTGAAGAACACCATCTGGCCGATCCTGAGGCCTACGGGTAGATAATAGGGCACGGACAGGTGGTTGGTAATTTCTATCGTCCAGACACCATCGAACCCGATGTCTCCCCATCCTGCCCCCCGCACGATGTCAATCCCGGTTCTAGCCAGCGACGACCTGCATCTTATAGAAGCGACGATGTCCTCCTTGGTCCCGACCCTCTCCAGCGTCGAGGCGATGACAAAGCCGTGGGGCGGCAGCCTGATAAACTTCCCCCGGACGGTCTTGTTGACCACCCGGAGCGTTGCCTCCCGAGCCTCGTGGCGGACGTAGGCCATGTCGACCGACTCCTTGATGAACGGGAAGAAACCATCAATGTCGTTGTTGAAGGTGTAGAAGATCGGGCCGATGGACAGGTCATACCCGTTCGGCTGCAACCTTCTCCTGTCGAACGGCTCTATGATTATCTTGCCCGCCGATATCTCCCTCAGAATATCGCAATCAGAGAGCGGCAGTATTTCACCTCCTAAATGTTCCTTACTTCAAAGCTCTTGAACATTCCGTTTACGGCCTTTCGCGTGCGCTCGATGATATCCCTAGGCCAGGGCGCCACTTTCTCAAACTTGGGATCAATTGTGGACTGTGGGACAAACTGCTGAATCGCGTATTTTCTCGCGCCTTTTAAATAGCTGGCTATCTTGACTATGTCATCCGGGGAGAGGAGTTCCGGGACAAGAGTGGTCCTGAACTCATAATCAACAGGAGAATTGCGGATCAGTTCGATGCTCTTTAGCACGCGCTCAAAAACCGCACCGTCCTCCACAGCCGTTAGATCTCTATAGCGCTCAAAGGTCAGCGGGGCCTTGACATCCAACGAGATGTAGTCGACCAGCCCCTGCTTGATCAGGTCGTTCAGGACGTCAGGGTTGGAGCCGTTCGTCGCGAGGGCCACCTGGAGGTCCTTTTCCTTCACCCGCCTGCAGAACTCCTGCAACTCCGGTTGGAGGGTCGGCTCCCCTCCGGTGATGGCCACCCCGTCCAACCAGTTTCGGCGCTTCTCCACTGAGGCAAATATATCTTCCTCCTGAAACACGGGCAGGGTTTCCGGCCTGAGCACCAGATCCCTGTTCTGACACCACGGGCACCGAAAGTTGCACCCGCCGGTAAAGACGACGGCAACGGCCTTTCCCGAAACCTCGTTGAATGAAATGGTGATAAAACCGTTTGCTTTCGTTCGCTCACTTCCCAAGAGTTTATTATCAGTTTACCCAAAATACCTTCGCTGCCTGAACTCTTCCCTCTTCCCGTCGCTCCAGTTGGCGACCGGGCGCAGGTAGCCGACCACCCGGGAGTAGACCTCGGTCGGCTTGCCGCAGTGCGGGCAGCTCTTGTGTTCGCCGGGATAGTAGCTGTGGTCGGGGCAGATGCTGAAGGTCGGCGTCAGGGTGAAGTAGGGCAGTCGAGTGTTGGCAGTCATTCTCTTGAGCAGCAGCTTCGCCGCCGAGCCCTGGATCCTTTCGCCGAGCCAGGTGTGGAAGACCGTGCCGCCGCTGTAGAGGGTCTGGAGGTCCTCCTGGTGTTCCAGGGCCTCGACCAGATCAAGGCCTGAGTTGACGGGGAGCTGGCTCGAGTTGGTGTAGTAAGGTACCCGCTCCCCGGCTGTAATTATGTCGGGATATTTTCGCCTGTCTATCAGGGCCAGCCTGTAGCTTGTACCCTCCGCCGGTGTGGCCTCAAGGTTGTAGAGGTGGCCCGTTTCCTCCTGGAACTCAACGAGGCGCTCCCGCATGTGTTTTAGGACTCTGACTGCAAACTCCTTCCCCTGATCCGTGGTTATGTCCTGATCAAACAGATTCAGCAGGGCCTCATTCATCCCCACCAGCCCAATGGTGGAGAAGTGCTGGTTCAGGTTCCCCAGATAGCGCTTGGTGAATGGCAGCAGCCCGTTGTTCATGTTCTTCTCCACGATCTCCCTCTTTATCTCCAGCGAGCGCTTGGCCAGTTCCATTATCTGGTCGAGCCGTTCGAAGAACTCGTCCTCGTTCTTGGAGAGGTATCCCAGCCGGGGCATGTTTATCGTGACCACGCCCATCGACCCGGTTGAGTCTCCAGCACCGAAGAGCCCTCCGGACATCTTGTTTCTCAGTTCCCTCATGTCCAGCCTCAGCCGGCAACACATGCTGCGCACATCGCTGGGTTTCAGGTCAGAGTTCAAGAAGTTCTGGAAGTAAGGCTGCCCGTACTTCGCCGTGGCATCGAAGAGGATATCGGACAGCTGGCTGTCCCACTCAAAATTCCTGGTTATCGAGTAAGTCGGTATGGGGAAAGTGAATGGCCGCCCGCTCATGTCCCCCTCGGAAAGAACCTCGATGAAGGCCCGGTTTATTATTTCTATCTCCTCCGTGAAGTCGCCGTATGCCTTATCCAGCACCTTTCTGCCGACGATGGCTGGTTTGTCAGCCAAGTCATCCGGGACGGTTAAGTCGAGCGTCACGTTCGTGAACGGGCACTGGCCGCCGAAGCGCGAGGTGACGTTCAGGTTGAACACGAACTCCTGCAGGGCCTGTTTCACCTGCACGTACTCCAGCCCGTCGGCCCAGACAAAGGGAGCCAGAAGGGTGTCGATTGAGTTGAACGCCATTGCACCCGCCCACTCGTTCGAAAGGGTCCCCATGAAGTTAACCATCTGCAGGAGTGCTGTCGTCAGGTGCTTCGGCGGATTGGAGCCAATTCTGTTGGGGACACCGTTGAAGCCCTCGGCCAGAAGCTGCTGCAGCGACCAGCCAGCGCAGTAACCGCAGATGCCACGGCCGAGGTCGTGAATGTGAAAGTCACCGTTGCTGTGCGCGTCCGCCACCTCCATCGGGTAAAGCTTTGAGAGCGTGTAGTTGGCAATCACGGTGGTGGAAATGTGCTGCTCCAAACCGCTGAGTGAGAAGTCGATGTTGGCGTTTTCCCTGACCCTCCAGTCCAGGTGCCCTATGTAGCTGTCCACAATGCGCTCCACTTCAAGCGATGTCGAACGTATTTTTTTCAGTTCCTCCTGGTGTTTGCGGTAGAGTATGTAAGCCTTGGCAGTACGGGCATGGCCGCGCTCAATCAGCACCTTTTCCACGATGTTGCCTATGTCCTCGGTGGAAACGACCTCTGTCTTGAACTGGGCCTGAATAATTGAGACGACTTCATTCCCAAGTCTTTGAGCAATATTGCGATCGCGACCACCGACCGTTTGTGCCGATCTAAAAATGGACTCAACTATTTTTTCTGGATTGAAATCCTCAAGCGTGCCGTCTCGCTTCCTAACTTTCATGACATCTCACCCAAACATTAAAATCGTTACCTACGAGGTTCAGGGCCAACACCCTAGCTAGCATCAGCCGAGTTAAAACAAATTCGTGCATCAATTACTTTTATTCTTCTAACTAAAAAGATTTTCGCCTTGGACAGTATCTCCGACATATAAAAAGAGGTGAGGTACTCACCGCTACGAGACAACTCCACGAGAAAGGCATTGAGGTGGACATACTACCATCGGGATGCCCGGTGCCCCGGTGGTCTACAACCCGCAGATGCCCGATGCCTGAGGGCTGGCCCTCATAGCCTTCCTCTCGGCTTTCTCAAGCCGCTCGCCGCTCGTCTCGCTCAACTCCAGAAGAAACTCCTTGAAGCTCACCTCGTCTTTATACAGGACCGCCCAGAGCAGCTGGAGCAGCTGCTCGTAGATGAAGAAAAAGAACCTGACCCTGATCTCCTTCGACTTCGACTTTATGCGCGCCTCGTCCTGTACCCTGAATCCGGTTTCGATCCGCCAGCGCCCCTTGTAGGTAGGCACTATGTAGTCCAAGTTTATCCGCTCCTGGTTCGTGGCAAATGACCAGTCGAAGACTTTCCCGTTGGTGGGATCGATCACCTTCTTCAGGAAGGCGAGGGTCGTCTCTCCCTTGAGCACCGTCTTGTCCTTGTTGAGCTCGAACTCGTAGTGAACGGTCTTCCGCTCACCCTCGGCCATCTGCTTGAGCTCCGCCGCGACCATCTTGTTTGCGGGCACGAAGATCAGGTAGGGGTAACCGGAGTCGGTGAGGGCCATGATGAGTTCCTTGCTGTAGAAACTTCGATCGAAGAGGACGAGCTTGATCGAGCGAACCATGGAGCGGACAACGGAGAGGCAGAAAATCACGTTTTTGGCTAGGTTATAGCCCACTTGGACGGGTATCGAGAAAAGAGGTATCTTCTCGGGGATGTCCGAGCTGACGAGAGCGCATGTGAGGAACTTAAACTTACCCGTGACCCCTTCCTCACCTGTCCAGCCATGGATCCAGGACCCCTGCACATCTCCATAAAAATCCTCGGCGGTGTGGTCGAGGGCCAGGACGACGTCCTGCTCCGAGAGGTTGAACCTCTTTCCTATGATCCTCACGGCCTTCGAGTACTCCCAGTATACCTCGGAGGATGGGACCTTTTTGATCGCAAGGTGGATGGAGTCGGCCCGTTTGCCGACCGTCTCGAGGTACGTGTTCGATGCGGCGGCCCGCAGGAGGTCCCGGGTGAAGTGGAAGCCGGAAAGGCTCGGTCCCTTTGGTTTCAGCTTCAGCGCCCTGTCGACGAACGTGTCGAGGGTTGTGAGCGTCCGGAAGACCTTCTCGCGGTTCAGCGTCACACTATCACGAGGTAGACCGTGCGCCCAAGGTATTCCTTTGGGCAGTCGACCTTAGCGCTGTTGCCAAAGGGGGTGACCTTGCGGATGAGGAACCCTTGGATCCCGGTGATCACGAGCCGCCTCTGGACCTTCAGGGGCACTTTCTTCATGGGATATCCTATAGATATCCAAACATAAAAGCCTTATGGTGACTCAAGCGATCAATGTGATGTGTTGAAACCGACTTCTTTCGGAGATACTGTCTGCGCTAGTTTCAAGGCATGATCAGGCTTAATCGTTATTGATTTTTGGGCTGGATGGAGGGGGACGACACCTGAGGTGGTATGATGAACCCTATGTCCGGCCTGTGGATCGGGCTCTTAGAACGGCCGCAACAGGAGCGGCCACCAGGTGTATAAATGCAGATCCTGTGGGAAGAATTTTAACGACCAAGCGAGGCTGCCCTTCTGGCACTAAGTGGAGAAAGAGGTCCTGGTCGCCACACTGGTATATGTTAGGTGCACGCTGTCCACATCAGGTGGCCGAGTTGCTGGA
>Ga0315298_1006711_pt1 | contig 15553 bp, 11 predicted proteins | sample WHS_1_MG_FD_203077 | JGI IMG/M metagenome (GOLD analysis project Ga0315298, IMG submission 203077) | Extremophilic microbial mat communities from Washburn Hot Springs, YNP, Wyoming, USA - WHS_1_MG | ecosystem: Environmental > Aquatic > Thermal springs > Hot (42-90C) | place: USA: Wyoming... | reverse complement strand
CTTCCAATGGTGGCTCTACCTGTTCGAAGCCGGCGGCAATCCCGCCGTGCGGGTCTGGCTGATCGTGAGCGGTCTGGCCGGAGCCGCTGGTCCGCTCCTGCTGGGCGGCAGTTATCTGGTCCGGCGAGTGATCCGGGGGCGCGCCGTGCAGGGCTGGTCGCTCCGGCGCGACCAGCCGGCGGCAAAACCGGTGGTCGGGCCGATCCGCAGCCCCACCGATAATCACGGCCACGCCCGCTGGATGACCTTCGATGAGGCCCACGATCTCTGGCCCGGCCCCGCGCGGGGCTATGGCGGCATCGTCGTCGGGGAAGCCTATGCCGTCCATGAAGACAGCACCGCCACCGGACGGTTCCGCCCGCGCGACCCGAAGACCTGGGGGCAGGGGGGTCAGGCGCCCTTGCTGATCGACCCCTGCGAGCAGGGCTCGACCCATAGCCTGATCATCGCGGGATCGGGGGCCTACAAAACCGTCAGCGCCGTCTCCACCCTGCTGAGCTGGACCGGCTCGGCCGTGGTGCTCGATCCCTCGACCGAACTCGCGCCCATGCTGCGCGCCGATCGCGAACGGCTGGGACACAAGGTCTTCGCGTTGAACCCGCGCACCGCCCCCACCGTCGGCTTCAACGTGCTCGACTGGATCGATATCGCCTCGCCGATGGCCGAGATCGACGTGCGCGCCGTCGTCGATTGGGTCTGCGGCGATCGCGGTCCCGACGACCGGGCGGATTTTTTCAGATCGCGCGGCAAGGCGCTGGTCACCTGCCTGCTCGCCGATCTGCTCTGGGATGACCGGCTTGCACCTGAAGAGAAGACACTGCGCAGCCTGCGCGCGCGGGTTTCCGTGCCGGAGCCGGCAATGCGCACGGTGCTGAAAAAGATCCACACTGGATCGAACAGCCCGATGGCGCGGGATATGGCCGGCGCGTTGAAGGACCTCGTCGCCGAGACCTTCTCGGGCATCTATGCCAATGCCGATGAGGCGACCGCCTGGCTCGCCAGCGCGACCTTCGCCGATCTGGTCTCGGGCAGCTCGTTCCAGAGCCGCGATCTGATCGCCGGCAAGACCACGATCTTCGTCGGCATTCCGCTCAAGGCGCTGGACAGCGCCCCGGCGGTTGCCCGCGTGATCATCGGTGCGCTGCTGAACGCCGCCTACGAGGCCGACGGCGCGATCGAGGGACGGGTGCTCTATCTGCTCGACGAGGTGTTCCGCCTCGGGCCGATGGCGGTGATCAACACCGCCCGCGACGCCGGGCGCAAATACGGCATCACCCTGCATCTGATCTACCAGTCGGTCGGCCAGATCATCCAGCAATGGGGTCCGGAAGGAAAACGCGCCTGGTACGACACCGTGTCCTGGCGGGCCTATGCCGCGGTGAAGGACGAGGAGACCGCCAGGGAACTCGCGGCCACCATCGGCGAATACGGCGTCCTCGCCTGGTCCGAGGGCCACAACAGCGGCACCCATGGCAAGGGGCTGGAACCGGGGTCACGGTCGAAGGGCGAGACAAGAAACTACCACGAGACCAGGCGTCAGCTCGCCCGGCCCGAAGAGCTCATGCACGATGCGCGCGAGGATGAGCAGTTCGTCATCCCCAAGGGCGGTCGACCGCTGCGCTGCGGGCGGGCGTTGTATTTCAGGCGGGCGGAATTCGCCCGACGGGTAAAGGAAAGTCGGTTTTGCTTGAGCGGGGACGGAACGCAATCTCGTCCCTCACCAACGTCCACTCCTGCAGGCAGCAAAGGCTTTCCTGGGAAAAATTAGGGGTCTGTTAATTAATTGCTGCTATTGATGAAATTTCAGATCCAGCTGCGGTTTTGTGAAGAGGTAATCTATCTGTGCGTTGGTTTCACAGGCTCAAAACTCTTCCACGCGACAAGCGGGCGGTTGTCGCGCTGATTGTTGCAATCACAGCGCCTGCTCTGATCGGATTTGCTGCACTGGCTGTCGATGTCACCTCTTGGTATGGTACACACGAATCACTTCAAATCGCAGCCGATGCCGGAGCACTTGCCGCAGCACGACTTGGATCATCAGATCCTACGGCGCTTCAGACAGTTGCTCTTGCGGCAGCCAATCAGGCGACAAACAACCAGTTTAATTTCAACGCTGACACGCCGGGATTCCAGGTCACCCAAACGAGTACGAGTACTGGAGAAAACGTAACATTAAGTGTATCAGCACCTGGAGACAAGTACCTCTCTTCCGTGATCTACGCCGGACAACCAATGTTGTCGGCTATTGCCGTTGCAGCACTTCATACTAACTATACACCTCCTCCTACTGCCACTTGCTTCAGCTCAAGCAGCTATACTTATATCACTCCGTCAAATAACGGCGTCGGTTCTGCTCATGTTGCTGGGATTGATCCTGTTGCATGTGGCGATACGGCACTCATACAACCGCTCGCCAGCTTTACGAACGGCCATTCCGGGACTGTTCAGGACGTCCCAATCGTATTGAATAACAATGGGGGAGCGCTGCCATCAGCTAGCAATGCAAATAATGTCCCCTCCTTCACACCACAATGCAGTGCGCTATACAACCCGGCAGATCCAACAACGAATGCCGCCCAACCCTATTCAGCCGTGTTTAACGGTGTCCAGACATTTTTCGGACCCGCAACCCTACAAACAGCCGGATATCAATATAATAGCGATGGCAAAACGTATCAGGTAGCTCCCGTATATAGCTTTTCACCTGTCATCGTTGGGTCTGGGAGTCTTTTTTGTAATATTAACAATATTTGCATGATTCCGGCTGGTGCTTACTGTGGTGGTATCCAGATAAATCCTGGAGTTACAATAAATTTTGTGAGCAATGAAGGCAACAGTTACTTTCAGATTCTTGACGGCAATCTGTTAATGTCGACAAGCGATCCGCTTGGGAGCTCAAATAATCCTAATGCACCGTTCTATTTTGGTGGCCACTCCGTTGGTAACTTGATACTTGATACGCAGACGACAATTTACGGAGGAGGCATTCAAAGCGGTACTCTTGTCTTCACTAGCAGTGCCACATTCAACAACAATACCAATCAGAGTTACGTCGATCAGGTCTGCCCTCTGGGGGTCCTGCCAATAGGTGTCCAGGCCAATGGACAACCAATCTGCCCGACAGAAGTCACCGCAACTGCCGGAGGACAGTCCACAACAACATTGGATACCGCTCAAACCGTCAACGGACCAACGACAGGATCGTCCAATGTGACACCAACCAACGGCACATATCAAACGACAGATACCTACACGACAACGATCAGTTTTTCGAATGGAATTGCAACCAGCTGGCAAGACGGAGAAACGACCACCAATACCTCATTGGCTCTGCCGAGCTATGGCGGCAGTTTGGGAAGTTCGGCGTCGTCAAGCCAAACGACCTCCGCCTTTGCATCCTGTGCGGGGTCGAGCAGTAGCCTTTTTAACTCAAGCACGAGCAGTTCCAGTCCGCAACTCGGTTTCAGCTACGCCACCGGATATGGTGGTACCGGATCAGTGGGATTGAATGATTCCGTGTCGGTTTGCGGTCAAGGAAACCCGCTGATTGCAAATCCTACGGGCTCAGAAATTGTTGCAGCCAATGCTACCGGTACAAGTACAACCTATCTGACACAATAAATATGATGTTCGTTTATTTTAAGAAATTCCGGAATTATAAAAATTACGGAAGTCGTGGTGTAGCAGCGGTCGAATTCGCTATTGTAGGTCCGTTTCTTTTTATTCTGATATTCGCACTCATAAACTTAGGCGATTTAGCATGGACCTATGATACTCTCCACGAAGGAGTAATAGCCTCCGCTCGTTATGCAAGTGTTACAACTAGCGCGGCACTCACCAATATCGCGTCGAGCGATATCACGACCGGGACGTGCGCAAGCCTCGCCGACATCCAACAGCAGTTTTTGGCACGAATATCACCGCCGATCTCTGCCTCGGCAGCCCCACAGGTCGCGGTCACCTGGGGCGGATCCCTGACGCCCTGTAATGTCGAGACCGATAATGTCGCAATTTCGACGCTGCCGGGGGGTTGGGTTTACCTTCAGGCAAAGTATCTCTGGGAACCGGTCGGAATGGCGGGAGTCTTTTCCGGCGTGACCGTGAATGTCAGCGATATCGAACCGGTGATGAATGCGCCATTATCCTAAACTCTTTGGCAGGGACCTATCCGGGTCGGTCAGTATCGAAATGGCCCTGATCACTACACTCTTTCTAATACCCTTGTTTCTAGGGTCTTGGGACGGACTTTACGCACTAGCCGCTCGTTATCAAACCAACGCAGCACTTAGCAGCTTATATTATTTCGCGTGGAGCAATCCTGGAGACGCCACAAATACTACAGATCTTGAGACCTTACTCGGTGCTATAAATCAGACCAGCGTAGCAGCGGCAGAAATTCCAAGCAGCAGCCCACCAAATCTTTCCTACAATTGCCTACAATCAAATGGCTCAACCATCCCTGCGACAGAAACGGCAACAGCGTCAGGTGCAACAACAGAAACTTGCAGTAGCGGCAAATTACAGACTAGCGTCACATATGCCCTTCAAGCTAGCGTTAATTTACCTTTTGGTATCCCGAGTTTTTCAAACCCAATGAAAATTAATGCGTCAGGTACTATTGTAATACAATAGTAAATTTTTAATTTTTATCTTAGTCTCACCGGTACTCCGTCAACATGGCGAAATATTTAGCGAAAAATCTATTCACGTTCTAGCTACCGCTCTGTGACGACCAAAATCCGTATCTTCGAACTCCATCTTGTGGATTCAGGAATTTCGGACCTGTCGAACTACATCCCCATCCTAGGCCCCCGGCGCGGGGCCGGGAAGTCATCGGGTTTTTGTTCCGGCACCAGCTTGAGCACCAGCCGGGACGCCTTGGCCGCCGCTTCCTGACGCTCGCGCTCCTGCGCCACCCGCGCCGCGCGCTCCGCCTCGTGACGCCGCATGATCGCATCGATCCGCTCCCGCGCCACCCCGCGTGCCCGGTCCAGCAAGGGTCGCGCCCGGCTGATGCGATCGGCCACCGCCCGCCGCACAACATCCCGGGCCGCAGTCAGCCGCTCGATCGTCCCCTGCGTCTGCCGCTGATGGTCGGCAAAGTCGCGACTCATCGTATTGATCTCGGGTGCAGCCGCCCTGATGTTGGTATGCTGGAATTTGCGCTGCAATTCCTCCCGTCGGTCGGTGGTCTGCGCCGTGGTCTCGTGCAACTCCTTGCCCGTCATGAACGACCGCGCGGTGCCGCGCCGAACCCGATCCGCCTGGGCGACGATATCCGTCGCATTGAGGATTTCGGGGCGTCGCATGATGTTGCGGCCCCAGTTCGCCCAGATGTCGTGCTCGTGGATCGGCCGCGGGTCCCCCAGCGGCCGCCGACCGACGATCTCCTGCCGCTCCGCCCCTTCCGAGGTCAGCCAGTAATCCCGCTCGCGGTGCCGCGATCCCGAGACATAGCTCTTGAACCCATCGGTCATCCGCGAGCCCGCCGGCGTGACAAAGATATGCTCGGTCGTGGTGGCCCCCTGCGCCGTGTTGGTGGTCATCGCATAGCCATAGGTCAGGCGGACCCGGCCCGATCGCTGATCGGTCAACGCCTCCCAGGCCACCAACCCCTCGTTGCCTTTGTCATTGCGGAGGATCAGACCGTCCCGCTGGATCGCCCGGACCTCGAGGATCGAACCATTGTCGCCGATGGCCCCGGACTGGCCCCCGGTCAGGCTGGCCTGGGTGCGGGCGAACAGACGCACCCGATCTCCAATGGCAAGCGGCAGGTCGTAATCGGCGTGGCTGTTCGGATCGGTCGCCGTAAGGACAGTCTCATCCCGCCCGAGTTCCCCCGATGCCTGCAACCGCGCCCGGATCGCCATCCCGATCGCCCGCGCATCCTCATTGGTCGGGGTACTGATACTGATACTATAGCGCGGCCGGTCGGCATTCGCCTGCCGCCGCTCATGCCAGAGCGCGGCCGCGCGCTCGACGATCTCGCTGACCCCGCCCGATACGATTTCCGCGGTCTTGTCCTGATATTTCATCGCAAGGGCTTCCGCTCCCTTGCCCGCCCGCAGCAGGCCCGCGATCTCGCGGGCGCGCGGGTTGGTCTGGCGCACCGTCGTCTCGATCGAGGGGATCTTGCCCAGGGCCGTTTCCAGCAGCCGGATCACCGAACCCGCCTCGATCGACTGGCATTGCTTCGGATCCCCGATCGCCACCATCCGGAACTGATACTGATCCTGCAGCGTGAGCAGCTCGGCCAGCTGCCTGGTACCGATCGTGCCCAGCTCATCGATCACCACCACGCTGCCATGGCTCAGCACCAGACGTCCCGACTTCACCCGGTTGATGAACACGCTCACCGCCGCCACGCTGTCGCGATGGCTGTTCGACGATCCGTCCCGCAGATGACGCGGGATCGCCGCCTGCCCCGAAACCTCCCCCCATGCCTTCGGCGGGACCGGATTGCGGCGCCGGATCGGATCGGCGATGCGCAGCCCGGACTCACGCAGGTCGCGCGCCTGACGCCAGCCGAGACTGATCCCGTGAATATCCGCCCCCTGCTCGTGCCAGGCCGCAACCAGAGGCTTGAGCAGCGTCGTCTTGCCTGAACCGGCGGCACCGATCGCCACCGCGAACCGCCCGCCCATGCCAAGATGATCGATGACCCGCCGCTGCGCCTGACCATGCGCCCCGGTCAGATCGAGATCGGTCGCCGCAATGCCGCGCTGGATCGCGGGCGGCGTCAGCAATCCCTGGGCATACCCAGCGTGTTTGCGCGCGAGTTCGATCACGCGCTGTTCCTGATCGAGTTGCGCCTGGGTGGTCAGCCGCGTCTCGGTCATCGTGGCCCCTTCGACCGCCGGATCATCGCGCACCAACGCCACCTCGATCAACGCGGTCTGCGGCCTGATCGCGAACAGCCCCCCGCTGACCTCGCTCCAGGTATCCGTCACCCCGCGTTCGTTGAATGCCGCGCGCACCGTGTCGATATCCGCCGCACCGCTCAGACCCGATGCGATCAGACCCCGGGCCGCCGCCACCCGTGCATCGGCTTCCCCCAGCACCGCCCGATGTTCAAACTGCCGGCCGAGGATCCGCGCCCCCGCTCGATACGCCACATCGATCCGCTGTTCCGCGCTCAATTCCGCCTTGGGGTTCAACGGATCGAGCACACTCTTATGCTGATAGCCCAGCCGCTCCGCCTGACGCTGCCAGCCGGCAAAATCGCTCAGATCATCCGCCTTGGCGCTACGGCTCGCAAAGGCGCCCCCCTTCAGCAGCATGATCCGCTCATCCGGCGACATCCGGTCCCAGTTCGCCCCGGTCTCCTTCGCATAGGATCTGGCATCGGCCAGCGCATCACGGGTCCGCTTGCTGAACGCGGTCCGCACCGCATCCGGCACCGCGGTCAGCCGCGCCGATCCCAGCGTCTCATCAAGGGTGACCGCAGCCCCCAGCGCCCGCAGGTTCTGCGCCAGATAAGCCTGATACAGTGCCCCCCACTCATGAATGCGATCATGCATCTGGAGCATATCCAGCGAGCCCACCCGGCCTCCCGGCGTCAGCACCACGTTCGGGACCGCGACATGGGTGTGCAGCTGCGGATCGCCGGCGACTTTCATCGTGACCAGCTCGGTCTCCATCCGGCCATCCGGACCAGGCCGGGCGATCTCAAGCGTCGGGCGGGCCGTGTAGTGATCGAAGGTGATCCAGCCGATCGCGCCCTTCTCCGCGCCATCCCGCCCGCCCTTGCCCATCCGGGCCTGACCCACCGTCTCCGCTACCACCTGCATCGCCGCATGCACCGCATCACGATGCGCCTGCGCGATCAGATTGCGCTCCGCCTCGGTCGGCGCGAACGCCCAGGCCAGCGAGACCGACTTATCAGCGGAGAAGGTGTAATCGACATAACCGATCGGCGTGCGGGATTTGGTGATCGCGCGCTGCCACTCCCGCGCCGTCTGCTCATCGCCATTGGCGAGACGCCCGGCCAGGATGTTCTCGCGCGCGGTGGCGTCCAGCGCCCTTGGGTCCTCGACGCCCATGGCTTTCAGGAAGCGGATCAGATCGCGATGCAGCGGTGCCTGAGGATCATTGGGCGCACCCGTTTCAGGAGCGGTGGCGGGGGCGGTTCCGGCACCGGGGGCGGGCGCGGAGCCGGCAGTTGGTATCTGCGGGACCAGAGCCAGATCCGCCTCGCTGCTCGCGGCGGCCTGGGTGAGTGCCGCTCTCAGGGTCTCGGCCGTGCCCTCGGTCAGCGCATCCGCCCAGTCCGCCCCCTTCCGGCCACCGGCCACCGACGCCGGCGGCAGCAGATACACCGCCTCATTGCCCGCCGCGCGGATCACCTCGATCGCCGCAGCCGCCGCGCGTTGCCCCGCCAGACCGACCTGACGCCCGCCATAAATCTTCGGATGGTCGCGATCCACCAGAAACCCGATCGGCTCGCTGCCCCGATACTTGCCGGCCCACGCCACCACCCCGCCGGCATTATAGCCCACCACCCCGGCATGACCGGTCGCCTGTACCACGCTGGCCACCGTCTCGAACCCTTCCCCCACCAGCATCATCCGGGCATGACCCGCGATCGGCAGGGCCGCCTGGCCGGACGCAGCCGGGGGGGCGAGCCACCAGCTGCCCGCCTGTCCCAACATCTTGCGGCCTGATTTTTCGCCCGCCTCATTCAGATAGGTCCGCTGCACCCCGGTCAGTCTGATCCGGCCCGCCTCATCCAGCCCATACATCGGCGTCACCATCGCCACCGCGGCACCCGCAGCGATCTCGGTCGCATCGTATTTCCCGTGAAGAGATGCGAATTTAACCTGGGGCAGCAGCCAATCCGCATCCAATCCCCGCCGCTCGAAATACCGCCGCCCGATCGCCCGCCACACGTCCGTGGCCTCGACCTGCGCCCGCCATTCCGCCCGCTTGCGGCTCTTGACCCCGGCACTGCCCTTGAACACCGGCGCGACCATTTCCCCGGCACCATCCGTCGCATCCCGCCACACCCGCCGCGCCGTCGCCTGCCGGGCTTCATCCTGTTTGATGGCCTGAGCTGCCGCAACCTCGGGATCGATCGTACCGATCTCGCGCGCCGCACCCAGACTCAAATGCTGGCGCAAGGACGCGAACCCGCCGACATCCCCGGTCGCAAAATCCTTCCACGCCCCGGTGCTGGCATTCACCGAGACGGTCCAGCCCTCGCCACCCCGCCAACTGGCCTGAAGCCGCACCCGATTACCCCGCTTCTGATACCGCACGCCCGCCGCATCGAGCGCCTCGGTCACCGCGATCTGCTTCACCGGCATCGCCGTCGGCGCGGCGGCCTGCATCGCAGGATCCACCGGCAGGGGCGTGCCATCGGCACGCTGTCCCGCGAGGATGTTCGCCAGTTCCGCCCGTGTCGGCACCCGCATCGGATCGAGCCCGAACACGTCGGCCAGAGCCTCGGTACCGCGCTGATACTGCTTGCCGGTGATCCGCGCCCCATCCGCCCGCTGCCCGGCCAGCAGATGCGCAATCTCATCGCGGGTCACTGGACGGGTCAGGTCGATCGCCAGAAGGTCCGCCAGACGCGGATCCATGTCCCGGCGCGGCTCGGGGATCATCCCCGGACGCACCACGTCGCCCGCCCGCGGATCGTCCGACGCCGGTACCGGCCCTGCCTCAGCAACACCAGCACCGACGTCGGCAGAACCATCGCGCTGGATGCCCGCTGCCGTAACAGCGTGGCTATCCGCTCGCGCGATGATGGCCCCACCGGGCTGCCACATACCGTCCTGATAAGTCATTCCGCGCTGATAATAAAGCGCCAAATCCTGCGCCGTCGCCGGCAGGGTCTGGGTCATCAGGTGATCGGCCATCTTGGTCGCCGATCCCGTCGATAACGCCGCTCCGGCCCGGAACGTCAGCATCAGCGCGACCCGCCCGATCCGGTGGCTGGCGCATCGGGGTCGATCCCCAACGCCACGTTCATCCCGCGCACCACCCCGGCCTCGATCTCGACGCCCAAACCGCCCAGCTTCTCCTGGACACGGACAAGGGCATTCGTCTGATCCCGTAGCGCCACCGCCACCGACCGCATCGAGGCCTCCAGCGAACTCTCCCCCGTCGGGGTCGCCGCCTCGATCACCTGCGCCAGCATCTCCGTATGGGTCTGCTGCGTCTCCAGCATCAGCCGCAGGACCTGCGTGATCTGGTCCAGTCGCGCCTCCATCGAACTCGCAGCAGGGGCCGTCGGCCGGGCCATGCAATTCTCCTTGCCTGCCACCATCCTATCCGGTTATCACTATCTGAAACAAGCACCATAGGTGCAATGGTCTGTGACTACCTCTACCGACTATCCGAGCCGTTTTTGAGCCGGTCAACCACCGGGTATCGAGCCGATTTAGAACGAGATCGGAGCCAGACCCCCATCGTTCCAGAGCCGTCCAATAGCCGAACCATCACCAATATTTGAACCGTGCGGCCACCGGATGATCGGAGATTTCATGAAAAGGACCGCCGGATTTTGCCTATGATCCCATCCCCATGCTGAACCAGTCTCATCACACCCCGACCATCGATCTCGCCGAACTCGACGCCGCCATGCATCAGGCGCCCGGTGCTCGCGCCCCCCTCATCGTCTGGATGATGGATCACCACGACGATCTCATCGCCCTCTTCGCCCGACGACGCGTCAACTGGACCCGCTTCTGCAGCTACATCGCCGATCACGGCTTTCTCAATGGCAAAGGCGAACCCCTCAAACCCGAAGCCGTCCGCCAGTGCTGGAAACGCGCCCGCGCCGTCATCGCCCGCCAACGCGCCCTGCCTCCATTGCCCAGAACATCACAGTCGGTCGAGCAAGGTGCTGCGACCGGACGCCCGAGTATGAACACCGCCCCGGTCTCGGGGACGACACCATCACCCGCCGCTCCCGCCAAATTCAAACCCGTCAGCCTCAAACCCCTGCAACCTGTTTCGCTCCCGACCCCGGAGGAAGAGGCCGAACGCGCCGCTCTTCGTCAACGCCTGTTTGGATCATCCGAATGAAAGGATAAACGCCTATGGCCGACGCCAAATTACCCGCCGCGCAACCCGCCATGGGCAGTCCGGTCAAATTCAACCGTGCCGCCGCTTCCCCTCTCCCGGCCCGCGCCCAGGATGTCACGGCACTGATGCCCCAGAAGGAACCCGAACCCCCGATCGAAACCGGAATCGATCTCTCGGACAAACCAAAAATCATCTTCGCGGCCGGACGCGGCAAGACCGGCAAAACCACCCTGCTGCGCTGGCTGACCGAAACCTCACTCCGCGCCGGCCACTCGGTCCTCCTCGCCGATATCGACCCCTCCAACGCCTCGTTCTCCGGCTATTTCAACGACGTCGCCCGCCCCGATACCGACAATGCCGCCGGCGTCACCACCTGGCTCCAGGAACTCCTCGAACATTGCGTGATCACGAAACAATCCGCCATCATCGATCTGGGCGGGGGTGATACCACCCTGCGCGCCCTCGCCACCGAAATGCCCGATCTCGCCGCCACTCTCGAAGCCGCCGGCATCGCGCCGGTGATGTTCTATCTGCTCGGTACCCAACCCGAAGACCTCACCCCCGCCATGACCCTCACCTCGCGGGGGTTCATGCCTGCCGCCCAGGCCCTGGTTCTCAACGAGGTCAGCATCCAGACCGGCCAGACCCGCCGCCACGCTTTCGCACGCCTGATCGATACGCCGGGCTTCCAGAGCATCGCTCGCAACAGTGTCCAGCTCTGGATGCCCCGCCTGTTCGCAGCCGACGCGATCGAAAGCCGCCAATGCCGGTTCTACGAGGCCATGGAAGGCCGCATCGAGCTCCCGCTCGGCATCTTCGATCATGCCCGGATCCGCATGTGGCTCGAGCTGATGACCCACCGGTTCAGCGGGGTAGCGTCATGGATACCGTGATCGCCGGTCAGCCGGATCAAGGCCAGGATTTCGACCGGATCATCCGAACCGCCCAGGATGAATTCATCCGCGCCGCCGATCTCGCCGGCATCGCCGGAGATCCGGCGGAAAAACTGTTCCGCGCCTTTACGACCCATCTGACCGCCCTACGCGCCGTCCACTTCAGCGAACGCCAGATCGCCGGCCAGCGGATCGACAGACTCGATGCAAGGCTCCTCAGTATCAAGCAGGTCCAGGACGACCTGAAAATCACAGGCACCATTGTCTCCAAGCTTGCCCAGGATGAGATCAATGCCGCTCACGCGAAAATGGGCCAATCCATCATCCAGTCGATCGCCAAAGAGGTCAAAACCCAGATGCACGCACAGGCACGCGCGGCCTGGGTCATGTCGATCGTCTGCGCGGCCGGACTCATGGTGCTCGCAGGGATCGGTGGGCTCGCCTATGGCTATCACTGGGACCGCACGCGCATAGCGGCGTCGCTCAGGGATGGAAATGCCCTGCTCGGTGCGATCGCAGACACCCAGGGACCCAAGGCCGTCACCGATTGGAACATGCTGATGAGGTACAATCCGATTGTGTCCGTGATGAAAGAATGCCACGGCATCAATGTCTCCTATCAGCAGCATGGTCGTAAGGCTTGCCAAATGGTCTTCTGGATCGCGCCGGTGCCTCAACGAAAACCGCCAGTCTGATGCGATTGCCGATCAGGTGCGCATGCCGGTTCTGATTCATCCTCCTTGGGCTATAACGCGGGTATGAATACCGCCACGTCACCGACAGACACCGCCCATCATACGCAAATCGTTGCCGACGGGCGGCGGTCGATCGGTGACCTTGGCCAAATCAATGCGCGCCCTGGCTGCAAGAGCTTTGATCATGATGGATCTCAAGCAGCTGTCCACCTGAGCAAGGAGTGACCTGGTGATCAAAGCCTATCTTGCAGGACCCGACGTGTTTATGCCGAACGCGGTCGAGCATGCACGCTGCAAGATCGAGATCTGCGCGAAATACGGCATCACCGGTCTCGCGCCCCTCAATCAGGATGCCGAGCCCGCATCTGGCCAGGGCGCTGATATCAAGTGGACCGATATTTTCCACAAAGACATCGAGATGATGGAGGCCAGCGATATCATCATCGCCAATCTGACGCCGTTTCGGGGGGCTTCCGCCGATGCCGGCACACTCGTCGAAATCGGCTGGTTCCTCGGGCGAGATAAACCGATCTTCGGATACTCGAATTCCGCGCGCTTGTTCGATCAGCGCAGCCAGGACCAGACCAGCGTCATACCCGATCCGATGTGTGGCATAGCGGTCGAAGGGTTTGATCTTCCCGATAATTTGATGATTGCCGGTGCCGTGCTCGAAGGCGGCGGAGTTATGATCACTCTTCCTGAGTTGGGCCAGGACGAGCCATTTGACGCGCTCAGCGTGTTTGAAAGATGTGTCAGTCTCGCAGCCGATAAACTGGCTTCCCGGAAAGACCGCGCCTATTAACTCCGGCAATAATTTACTGCAAAAATCAATCGGCCAGGTTTACGGACGAAACAACACAGAACCGGGCAGCCACTGTGGGAAAGAGTTTCCTCTTTATTTATAGCTTTCAATAATCCAATAAAATTGTGTCGCTACGCAGAATTTATGAATCAGTAGGAATTTAACTCCGATTCCACCCTTCTAGGCATAGCCGATATTGGGGTAGAATGGGAGATCGGCGGCTCTCACACTTGATTTTTTTATGAATACAATTATCCTATCGAATTGTTTATTCATCTTTTTAGAAAGACTGCTTATGGTTGATATGACCGAAAACCAACTGCTGCTGCAACTGACAACTCAAATTGTTGTTGCCCATGTCTCGCATAACTCTGTGCCCGCCGACATGCTGCCAACCCTCATACATGACGTATATCAAAGCCTGGGCGGTGTTGAAACGCAAGAAACCGAAGCCCAAGTACCGCCAGAACCCGCGGTCAATCCCAAAAAATCAGTCTTCAACGACTATATCATCTGTCTTGAAGATGGCAAAAAACTGAAAATGCTTCGGCGCCACCTCAAGTCATCTTTTAACATGACGCCAGAACAGTATCGCGAGCGTTGGCAACTCCCAGCTGAATATCCGATGGTCGCACCAGCCTATGCCGCGACGCGGTCGGCCCTCGCCAAGAAAATCGGCCTCGGTACCAAACCCGTCCCTGAAGCCCCTCCCTCACCAGCAGCCGCCGCCTTGCGAAAGAAGAAAGCCGCCTGACACTTGAGTGACCTGGCCTCAAGGATCGGCGACGGAAATTTGATGCTCGGCCGGTCAATTCAAGACCGGCCGGCTTGCTATTTCGGCCCCAGAGATGGCGCCTGACGTGAGTGCGAACGGGGGCGCACAGAGATGGTACGCAGTCTGGCGCGGCGGAGACCACCTATTCGGTAATCTGGACCAAACGGTTCTCGAATATTGGATTCGTCTCCGCCGGTTTCTGATCATGGCCGGGGGCTATCGCTCGGCCCTGCGATTCTCCGCTTCGCGGGGTGAATCGTTCAGGTGATCCGTTCACCGTCCTGTCGCCTTTCCAAGGGGGCCAGCCGGTAGAGGCTCATTGTTTTCTATAATACCTGGTGCTATAAATTGTTCTACTGCGATTCTGGGTTAAGGGCAGGCGGGGCGATGCGCGTATTCAAAAACAAGGCGTTCGTGAGGTTTGCCCGAAAAGCCCGGATTACGGATATGGTTCTTTGCGCGGCGATTTCCGACGTTTCCCGGGGCCTGGTCGATGCCGACCTGGGCGGTGGTGTCGTCAAACAGCGGATCGCCCGGCAAGGCGGCAGCAAATCGGGAGGCTTTCGTACGATCGTCCTGTTCCGCGTGCGAGAGAAGGCGTTTTTTGTTCACGGCTTTGCCAAGAACGAACAGGACAACATTCGGGATGACGAACTCGCCGCGTTCAAGATGCTCGCGGTCGAAATGATGAACTACGACGATGATGCCCTGGCAAGGGCGATAGCAAACGGCACCCTAATGGAGGTGATGTGCAATGACGAAGCAGTATCGTAGCCCGGTGATGGCCTCGATCCACGAAACAGCCGAGGGGCTGCACGCGGCCGGCCTCATGGATAAGCAGACGATGCGGAAGTTTGATGAAGCGTGCCTGACGCCGGTGCGCCCACTCGCCCCCGAGGAAATCCGGAGCTTGCGGGAACGTGAGGGGGCGAGCCAGGCCGTATTCGCGCGCTATCTCAATGTCACCACCGGTCTCATCAGTCAGTGGGAACGGGGCGAGAAGCATCCGCAAGGCGCATCTCTCAAACTGCTCTCACTCGTTGCCAAACATGGGCTTGCCACCGTCGCGTAATTGGCCGGGTTACACGACGATCGAGTTCGACCCTACACTCACGGTTTGCTCTATAATTGTAGCTGCGCGACTTTATCCGCAGCCATGCGCGATTTCATCGGTGATTTCTGCTTAAATTAAGTGATCGCAGACCGTTTGCCGTGCGCAGATTAAGTGCCTCCATGCGCAAATTAACTGATCGGTGCACGACATCAGAGGGTCATGTTCATAATTCGTGATCCCAGGCTGCCCCGTTCAAGTCTACCCCAGCGGTACGGTCGGCTGAGACAGTTTTTCCGCCCCAAT
>Ga0315298_1006710_pt1:12500-15555 | contig 15555 bp, 15 predicted proteins | sample WHS_1_MG_FD_203077 | JGI IMG/M metagenome (GOLD analysis project Ga0315298, IMG submission 203077) | Extremophilic microbial mat communities from Washburn Hot Springs, YNP, Wyoming, USA - WHS_1_MG | ecosystem: Environmental > Aquatic > Thermal springs > Hot (42-90C) | place: USA... | reverse complement strand
AAACAATATCCACATTGTTAGAAAAGTCGACAATTGCTTCGATATTTTCCTTAGAAATGGCACCGTTTTCGTTTTCTTTAAGAGGAACCTGAACTATCTCAGGAGCCCTTTGTGAAACTATTTTTGAGACTTCCAGGGTTGTTGCAAGGAAAGACATACCGCCCCCACTTTTTAAAAATGACAGAGCGTTGAAGTAAGGTGCACCTGTGTATCTCCTTGAACCTGCGATGAACAATGCCTTTCCAAGTGACCCTTTGTGGGCATTTGTTGGGCGCTCATCGAAGGGTTCGACGAATTTAATCTGAACATTTATGTCCTTTGATAATGTTAGTTCATTTGGATAAGAAATGTGCGAAACGATGAGAATTCCTACATAATCACACCCTGGATAGGCAAAGAACCCTCTTTTTGGAAGCCCCATTGTGACCGTGTAGTCTGCTTTTACAGCAACTCCGAGTACACTTCCTGTATTTGCATCGACACCAGAAGGTATGTCTATAGAAACGACTGGCTTTTTAGAATTGTTGATTTCAACAATGAGTTCTTTTATCTTTCCTTCGATTGGTCTATTGAGTCCTGTCCCAAAAATGCCATCGACTATTACATCTGATTCCTTTATTGCCGAAAGAAGTACCCTGTTTATAGATTCGAATTCAAGAATTTCTACAGGATAATTTTTAAGGAGTTCAAAATTCTTGAGGGCAACACCTTTGAGTTTGCTTTTATCTCCAATAACGAAAACAACTACTTTTGCAAAGTTAGAGGAAAGCAGTCTTGAAACTGCAAAGGCATCTCCTCCGTTATTTCCGGAACCTGCAAAGATTATGTACTTTTTGTCGAGACCGAACTTATGCTTCAAAAGTGAAAAAACGGCGTGTGCTGCATTCTCCATTAAAATTTCTTCTCCGACGCCAAAATTTACTGCAAGTTCGTCTAACTTTTTAATTTCTTCTCTTGTTACAACTTTCATATCTCAACCCTCACTGCCACCGCTACTGCAAATGCCTTCTCGTGCGAAATCGATAAGTATATATCAGGAAAATCCTTTGCGATTGGCTTTGAAAAATCATTGTAGGTAATTTCTATTTTGTTAAAGGGAATATTTTTTTCGAGCGTCTTTGTGATCGCTTCTTTTGCAGCAAAACGCCCTGCAAGAAATTCAACCACATTCCCCTTTTTCTTTAGTTCGCTTTTTTCGCTTTCAGTTAAAATCCGATCGATAAACTTCTCTCCGTAATTTTCGAGAACTTTTCCAATTCTTTCTACACTTACAATGTCGATACCCACTCCTTTTATCACAACAAAATTATACAACTAAATAATTTTTTCTAAAATAGTCAAATGTGCTAAAATGTGGTGTATTTGTAAAAATTCTTTTAGGAGGTTGTTATGGATAAAATGAGCCTTCAGATTTTGAGAGCGTTGTGGAGAAAGCCTCTTGATATCTGGGAACTTGTGATAATGCAAGATAACGATATAAAGAGTGTTTACGATACACTTGAAAAACTGAAAAACGACGGGTTAATTAAATATAGCGAAGAAAAAATTGAGATCACAGAAAAGGGTATAGAAGAACTCAAAAAGAATAATTCAATGCCTTATTTAGAAACAAAGTGTGTAACTTGTAAAGGAAAAATTTATGATCCAGAGAACTTTAAAGACATACTCGAAACCTTCAGGGAGATCTTTAAGAATAGACCCGGTGAAACAACAGAATTTGACCAGGGTGTTGTAAGCGAGGAAAACTCTGTAAGGCGGCTTGAATTTGTTTACGAAAGAGGAGACCTTGAAGGTAAGGAGATATTTTTCCTTGGAGATGATGACTTAACAAGTGTCGTATTTGCACTTTCTAAGATGCCAAAAAGAGTCGTTGTGGTAGATGTAGACAAGCGAATTGTCGATTACATTAACGAGGTTTCAATGAAGTATAATCTTTCACTTTCTGCTTATGCCTACAATGCGGCAAAAAAATTGGACAGTAATTTCATAGGAAAGTTTGATACATTTTTAACCGACCCTGTCGAAACAGTGAAGGGCATGCGCCTTTTCCTTTCAAGATGCGCCTTAGCCCTTAAAGGTAAGGGGTCTTCGGGCTACTTTGGTTTAAGCCATTTTGAGTCTTCGCTTAAGAAGTGGTACGAAATTGAAAACGACCTTCTCGATATGAACTTTGTTATAACAGATATGCTCAGGGATTTTAACGAGTATCTCCTTGTTGGCGAAAGAATTTTGCACGAAGGTTACTACATTGTGGAGAAAGCGCCTCTTAAGGTAAAAGCGCCAGAAATTTCCTGGTACAGGTCTACTTTTATAAGGCTTGAATTAATTGACGAAGCAAAGCCCAAGATCGTGGATGATGTTGACTGGGACCGTTCCCTTTACTTTGACGATGAGACCTACGTTGTGAGGCCATAAGCGATGCTTTCTACTGCAAAAACGACAACCCTAACGGGGATTGAAGGAGTTGAAGTTCTTGTTGAAGTTGATATTGGAAGTGGGCTTCCAAATTTTACGATTGTAGGTCTCCCCGCAGAAAGTGTTGAAGAGTCAAAGGAACGTGTTAGGGCTGCAATTAAAAATTCTGGCTTTGAGTTTCCTATAAGAAAAATTACAGTGAACCTTGCTCCTGCAGATGTTAAGAAAGAAGGCACCTATTTTGACCTCCCTATTGCTGTTAACATCCTTGCTGTTACCGACATCATTAAGGACAAAGATAAAATCAAGGAATTTTACTTTCTTGGCGAACTTTCTCTTGACGGAAGTGTAAGAAGGGTTGTGGGGGCGCTTCCAATGGTTTCGAGTCTTCCAAAAGGGGCAAAGGTTATTGCTCCGTATGATCTTATGCCTGAGATAAGCATAGTTGAAGATGTTGATATTTACTTTGTGAAGCACTTAAAGGAGGTCGTTGAGTTTTTAAACGGCGATAGAATTATTGAACCCGTGAAAACCGACCTTTCAAAATTATTGGAGATGGAAATCTCAGAAGAGGAAGATTTCTCGGATATAAAGGGGCAGTACCAGGCAAAGAGAGCAATAGAAATTGCTGTTGCAGGTG
>Ga0315298_1006710_pt1:0-7500 | contig 15555 bp, 15 predicted proteins | sample WHS_1_MG_FD_203077 | JGI IMG/M metagenome (GOLD analysis project Ga0315298, IMG submission 203077) | Extremophilic microbial mat communities from Washburn Hot Springs, YNP, Wyoming, USA - WHS_1_MG | ecosystem: Environmental > Aquatic > Thermal springs > Hot (42-90C) | place: USA: Wyoming... | reverse complement strand
GCAAGGCTAAGGGGTGAAACCCGGAGCCGCAGCGAAAGCGAGTCCGAATAGGGCGTTAGTCGCTATCATCAGACTCGAAACCAGGTGGCCAACCCATGGCCAGGGTGAAACGGGTGTAAGAGCCCGTGGAGGCCCGAACCGGTCGGGGGAAAAAACTCGTCGGATGAGCTGTGGGTAGGAGAGAAATTCTAACCGAACCTGGAGATAGCTAGTTCTCGCCGAAATGCATTTAGGTGCAGCGGTAGGAAATTAGCATGCGGGGGTAGAGCTCTGGATGGGCTAGGGGTCTTACCAGACTTCCGAACCCAACCAAACTGCGAATACCGCATTGCCGTATCCTACCAGTGAGTCGGTGGGCTCTAAGGTCCATCGTCGAGTAGGAGAACAATCCAGATCGTCTGCTAAGGTCCCTAAAGTAGACTAAGTGCATCAAAGGATGTGGGACTGCTTAGACAGCTAGGAGGTTAGCTTAGAAGCAGCTATCCTTTAAAGAGTGCGTAACAGCTCACTAGTCGAGCGGTCCTGCGCCGAAAATGTTCGGGGCTAAGTCTACTACCGAAGCAGCGGGTTCAAGATGTCTTCGGACATCTTGAGCGGTAGGCGAGCGTTCCAGTTGCTGAGAAGGCATACCGTGAGGAGTGCTGGAGCGACTGGAAGTGAGAATCTTGGGTTGAGTAACGAAAAGCAGGGCGAGAATCCCTGCCGCCGTAAGTCTAAGGTTTCCTGGGGAAGGTTCGTCCGCCCAGGGTTAGTCGGGCCTAAGCCGAGGCCGAAAGGCGTAGGTGATGGACAACAGGTTAATATTCCTGTACCGCATATCTTCCGCTATCAGGAAGGGGTGACGGAGGAGGATAGGCCAAGCGCGGTTTTGGTTGTCCGCGTCCAAGCTGGTAGGAGGCATCCGGAGGCAAATCCCTGGATGCGTTAACTCTGAGAAGCGATGGGGAGCCGCAAGGCGAAGTGGCTGATTCCACACTCACGAGAAAAACCTCTAACGAGGAAGATGTGCGCCCGTACCGCAATCCAACACAGGTAGACGGGGAGCACGCTCCCAAGGCGTTCGAAAGAATCCTCTTCAAGGAACTCGGCAAGTTTGCCCCGTAACTTCGGGAGAAGGGGTGCCTGGAGTTGTGGTAGGAACATTGCTTCCTACTGCATCTTCGGGCCTCAGTAAACAGGCTCAGGCGACTGTTTAACAAAAACACAGGTCTCTGCTAAGTCGTAAAGACGACGTATAGGGGCCGACGCTTGCCCGGTGCCGGAAGGTTATAGGGAGGGGTTAGTGGGCGCAAGCCCGCGAAGCTCCGAACTTAAGCCCCGGTGAACGGCGGCCGTAACTATAACGGTCCTAAGGTAGCGAAATACCTTGTCGGGTAAGTTCCGACGCGCATGAAAAGCGTAACGATCTGAGCGCCGTCTCGAAGAGGAATTCGGTGAAATAACGGTGGTCGTGCAGACGCGGCCTACCCGTAGCAGGACGGAAAGACCCCGTGGAGCTTTACTGTACCCTGATACTGAACTTCGGTATACCATGTATAGGATATGTGGGAGGCTGAGAACCCAGGGCGCCAGCTCTGGGGGAGCCGCCGGTGGAATACCACACTTGGTATGCTGAAGTTCTAACTCCTTGCCCTAATCGGGCGGGAGGACAATGTCAGGCGGGCAGTTTGACTGGGGCGGTCGCCTCCTAAAAAGTAACGGAGGTGCCCAAAGGTTCCCTCAGGCTGGTTGGAAATCAGCCGTTGAGTGTAAAGGCATAAGGGAGCTTGACTGCGTAGACCGACAGGTCGAACAGACACGAAAGTGGGGCTTAGTGATCCGGCGGTGGCGTGTGGAAGCGCCGTCGCTCAACGGATAAAAGCTACCCCGGGGATAACAGGCTGATGCCGTCCGAGAGTTCACATCGACGACGGTGTTTGGCACCTCGATGTCGGCTCATCGCATCCTGGGGCTGGATAAGGTCCCAAGGGTCCGGCTGTTCGCCGGTTAAAGCGGTACGTGAGCTGGGTTCAGAACGTCGTGAGACAGTTCGGTCCTAATCCGCTACGGGCGTAGGAGGTTTGAAGGGGGTTTCCCGGTAGTACGAGAGGACCCCGGGAAGGAGACCGCTGGTGGACCAGTTGTCCCGCCAGGGGCAGGAGCTGGGTAGCTAAGTCTCTACTGGATAAGCGCTGAAAGCATCTAAAGCGCGAAGCCTACCCCAAGATTAGACCTCCCATCCTTGCGCAAGCAAGGAGTAAGACCCCTCGTAGACTACGAGGTTGATAGGCCCGAGGTGTAAGCGCAGCAATGCGTTTAGCTGACGGGTACTAATAGGTCGAGGACTTACTATACCCCATGCAGTTTTGAAGGTACAATCCTTTTGCTCTGGTGGCCATACCGAAGGGGAAACACCCGTTCCCATTCCGAACACGGAAGTTAAGCCCTTCAGGGCCGATGGTACTGCACTGGTGACGGTGCGGGAGAGTAGGACGCTGCCAGGGCTTTTTTTATTTTTGTGATTTTAAAATCGTCTATTTTTCTGTATAATCTTCTCAATGACAAAAATAGAAAAGTTTAAAGAAAATTTTGCATTAAACATACTTGTCCTTGCATTGCTTTGGGGATCGGATTATGTTCTCATTAAAGTTGCGATCCAGAGTTTTCATCCCATACTTTTTGTTTCGCTTAAACTACTTATTGGTGCAATATCAATATTTTTCATCTTGAAATTTATCTTGGAAAAGAGGATTGTGTTTGTAAAGTCTGCGGTAATTTTTGTTTTACTTGCGGCTTTTTTTGATACTTTCCTTCCTCAGGTTTTTATTTCTTTCGGAGAAAGAACTGTTCCAAGTTATATTGCTTCCTTGATGCTTGCAAGTTCTCCTATCTTTACATTAATATTGTCTATTGTATTTGCAAACGAGAAACTCAACTATAAATTAATTCCATATTTTCTATTAGGATTTTTGGGAGTGTTCCTTATATTCTTTAATGAGTTCGTAAATGCTAAAGTTTCAGTGCACATTCTCAATCTTCTGCTAATTGCGTGTGCTTCTATTTCGTATGCAATTGGCGTAATTCTTCTTAAAAAAGTTTCTGAGTTTATGGATGCTTTTACCTCTTCTTTTTATCTTATGCTGTTTGGTTTTATTTTTTCACTTTTTGCAATACCAATGTTTAATGTAACAAAGCCAATCCTAAATGTTAACTCAGTTTTGGCGCTTCTTTTTGCATCCGTTGTTTTAAATGGTTTTGGTTATGCATATTTCTTCTATGCAATATCGAAATTTGGTGCAGGAAGGGCATCTTTCATAGGTTATCTTGTGCCATTCTTCTCTACTTTGTATGGGACTATTTTTCTTAGAGAGACGCTTACACCTTTTGCTATTGCTGGTGGTGCGCTTATAATACTATCAAGTTACTTAATAAATAGAGTAACAATTGTTGTCTCTAAAACTTGAATCTTGAAAGGTCCAAATTCTTGAGATTTTTTGACAACTTTTTGAAATTTTCGAAGTTCTTTAAAAGTTGATTTACTTCCGCCTTGCTTACGTGCGTGCCTCTTGCTATTCTTTCTTTTCTCGAGGCGTTAATAATTTCAGGATGTGCCCTTTCTTCCTTTGTCATAGCGTTTATTATTGCAATCATTCTCCTCAGGGCTTTTTCATCTGCGTATTCTTTTGGAATTTTCACATTGCCGAAATTTGGAAGCATTGAGAAAACTTTAGAAATTCCTCCCATCTTCAAGATGCTTTCGAGTTGGACTTTGAGATCGTTAAGATCGAATTTGCCGCTTTCAAAGTCTTTTGTGATTTTCTCGCTCTCTTCAAGGGATATTGCTTCCTGCGCTTTTTCAAACAACCCTTTCAGATCGCCTCTTCCTACAAGTCTCGATATAAGGGCATCTCCATCGAAAACTTCGAAATCTTGAATTTTTTCTCCAGTCCCAACGAATTTTACAGGACTTCCTGTAACATATCTAAATGAGAGAACGCTTCCACCTTTTGCAGAGGAATCAAATTTCGTGAATATTCCTCCTGTTATATCAAGGTATTCTTTGAAACCTTTTACTATATCCAGTGCAGTTTGTCCTATGGTTACATCCATAACCATAAGCGTCTCTTTCTTATCGAAGTAGTCATTTATTAACTTTAACTCCTCCATAAGAGAGGCGTCAATTTCTTTTCGTCCAGCGGTATCAATAATTGCAACATTGAAGTTGTTCTGTTCCATATAGGGCTCAATTTTTGAAAGTGCCTTTTCTATATTTGTTTCGTTTCTTAAATCAAGATAGGGGATATTGTTTGTCTTTCCAAGTTGAATGAGTTGCTCGAAACTTGCTGGCCTTTTGAAATCAAATGGGACAAGGATAGGGTTGTAGTGCATTTTATTTTTAAGATAGTATCCGAGTTTTGCTGCTGTTGTTGTCTTTCCGTTACCCTGTAAGCCTACAAGGATTATGAAGTTATTTCCTCCCCTAAGGTCTAATTTTTCAGAAGTGCCTACATATTCAACAAGGACAGAATATAAAATAGAGAGTATTTGTTCTGCAGGAGTAAAGCTATCCAATACTTTTTGCTCTTTTGCTTTTTTCTCAACCTTATCTGTAATTTCTTTTACAAGTTTATAGTTTACATCCGCTTCCAATAGGGCAAGGCGAATTTCTCTAATGGCTCCCTTAATGTCTTCTTCGCTTAAATGCCCCTTAGAACGGAGTTTCTTAAAGATCGAATTTATGCTTTCCTTAAGAGATTCGAAAATGGTGCGCCTCCTAATCCAACTCTTTTAGGGCTGAAAAAAGTTTGTTCAATTTTTGGATATCCTCTTCAGTAAGTTCTTTCCTGGATAAAATGCCTTCGATTTCGAATATAATTTTTACCTTTTTCCTCTTCTTTTCTAACAACTTCGACTTTGCTTCACACCTTTCCATTTTGTTTATACCACGTCTTATGTGGTCATGCACTGCCTGCCTTGTAACTTTAAGTTTTTTTGCAATTGCTGCACCAGTGAGTGCTGGATCAGTATAAAGTGTGAGTATTTTTCTTTCCTTATCTGTAAGGAGATTTGAGTAAACTTCAAGAAGTTCTTTTACTCTTGCTTTTTTTACAAGTTTCTTTTCTCTTGGTGTTAATTCTTTCATTTTGTACCTCCCGTCAGTTTTTGAATGTATCGATCAATCGAAAATTCTTCAAGGTCATTTATCTCTTCGCCTGTTCCAAGAAACTTAACAGGTATCTTATAAGTTTGAACAATTGGAACAACAACTCCAGGTGCGCTATTCGAATCGAATTTTGTAAGGATTATACCCGTAACGCTTATTGATTTAATAAATGCTTCCATCTGACTGAATGCATTTAATCCTGTGAGGCTGTCGAGGACAAGGAAGACTTCATCGATTTTGCCAATTTTATTTAAAATAACTTTTTCGATTTTTGTAAGTTCTTTTAAGAGATTTTCATTTGTCTCAACCCTTCCAGAGGTATCAATAAGTATCAAGTCGTAACTGCCTTCTTTGGAAAGTCCGTCAAATACAACGCTTGCAGGGTCTGCATTTGGCTTTCCCTTTACTATGTGAACATTTAAGCGCTCTGCCCAGATTGAAAGTTGTTCTGTTGCCCCTGACCTGAATGTATCGCCTGCAATAAGAAGGGTATCTTTAAAGCCTCTATTCTTGTAATAGTTTGCAACCTTTGCAATGCTTGTAGTCTTTCCTGAGCCGTTTGAACCTACAAACATAAAAACAGTAGGCTTGCTTGTCCCGATATTTACTTTCGGATCTACATTTGAAAATGCCTCGTAAATGAGTTTTTCAAAAAGGGTTAGGTAATCAGTATGTTCTTCTTTGAGCCTGCTTATAAAGTCTTCTGTGAATTTTACGCCGAAATTTTTTGATATCAAAAACTCCTCGACTTCTTCGATGGAGAAATCGTTTTTATTGAGAAGATTTTTCAATATCTTTAATATATTCATTTGTTAGTGCAACCTCTGCTGCATTTTCTTCAGCTTCTTTCTTTGTTTTGCCTTTTCCTGTTCCTAAAACTTTTCCATTAATTCTTACTTCTGCTACAAAGTATTTCTTGTCGTCAATCTTTTCTTCTTTTACGATCCTGTATTCTGGCACTTTGTGCATGACTTTTTGAAGCGTTTCCTGGAGTTTTGTTTTTGCATCAACGGTTTCAATGTGGGCTGCATTTTCAAGCTCGGTTTTAAAGATATTCGTAATAAATTTTTCTGCCTCTTCAAATCCAAAACAGAGAAATATTGCTGCAACAAGTGCCTCAAAGGCGTCGGCTAAAATCGCCTCTTTGAATTTGCCGCCGCTTTTATCCTCTCCCTTTCCAAATAGTATTAAATCACCAAGACCAATTATTTCTGCTTTCCTGGAAAGGCTTTTTTCTGAGACAAGATAAGCCCTTTTCCGTGACAATTCCCCTTCACTCAGGTCTTTATAAGTGCAGAGGAGATAATGGGTAATAGAAAGAGAAAGGACGGAATCACCCAGAAACTCAAGCCTCTCGTTTGAGCGATAATTCTTGTGCTCTCCCGAGAAAGAGGAGTGAGTTATCGAAGTTATAAATGTTTCCCTGCACTTCTTTGGGATCTTCCGCCCTAAAATTTTCTCAAAGGCATCAATTCTTTCCTTTAATGCCTTCTCTAAGGTTCTCTCTGTCATCAGAAAGAAAGGTCTATTTCTCTTTTGCCTCGATCTTTACAACCTCTTTCCCTTCATAGTATCCGCAGTAAGGGCAAACTTTATGCGGAGGAATGAGGTTGTGGCAGTGAGGACACTCGACAAGATTTAATGGGTCAAGTTTTTCTTTAATTTTCCTCATCCTGCTTCTTGAATGCGTTGTCTTCTTTTTTGGTTGTGCCATTTTATCCTCCTAAGCAACAATATTTATTAATTTGTCTTTTACAAAAACATATTTTGCTTTATCAAAATCAATGCCTAACCTTGCTATTTTATCAGATTTTTTAACTAAATCAAGTACATCATCAAGTTCACTTCCAACGGGAACTTCAATCTTGTCTCTTAACTTACCGTTAACCTGGACTATTATCGTTGCGTATTCTTCTTTGTATATTCCTTTTGGCTTGGGCCATGATTTTGTATGGATGCTTTCACTGAATCCAAGTCTGTGGTAAAGTTCTTCTGCGACAAACGGTGTTGCGGGTGCAATCATTGTAAGGAATGTTAGAACTGCCTCTCTAAATGCTTTTGTCTCCATAACTTCAGGATCGTCCTGGACAACCTTGTAGAGGAAATTGAGCCACTCCATAAAACTGCTTATCATTGTGTTAAACTTGAATCTTTCAACCTGTTCGGTAATCTTTACTATCATCTTATCTGTCACTAATTCGATAACTTTCTCGACGGGCTTTTCCTTGTCAGGATTTACTCCCTCTAACTGAACAAATAGGTTCCATATTCTCTTAATAAACCTGTTAACTCCATTTATCCCTTCGGTGCTCCAGGGTGCGTCTGTATCGAGAGGCCCAATAAAAAGTATATAGGCT
>Ga0315298_1006709_pt1 | contig 15561 bp, 11 predicted proteins | sample WHS_1_MG_FD_203077 | JGI IMG/M metagenome (GOLD analysis project Ga0315298, IMG submission 203077) | Extremophilic microbial mat communities from Washburn Hot Springs, YNP, Wyoming, USA - WHS_1_MG | ecosystem: Environmental > Aquatic > Thermal springs > Hot (42-90C) | place: USA: Wyoming... | reverse complement strand
ACACCATGGCCTACGTCCGAACCCCCGAGGAGAGCCGCCAAATGGCGCAGGCCGGCGTGGACATGATCGTCCCCCATGTCGGTCTCACGGCGGGGGGCACTATTGGAGCCAAGCATGCCAAGGCATTGGAGGAGGTTGTGGCGCCGATTCAGGAGATGATCGTCGCGGCGCGCGGGGTGAACCCCGGTGTGCTGACGCTGGCTCATGGAGGCCCCATCGCCGAGCCTGAGGACGTGGCTTACGTTCTATCTCACACCGACGCTCAGGGTTTCGTCGGCGCATCTAGCATGGAGAGGCTTCCCGTGGAGAGAGCCATCGTCGGGGTGGTGGAGCATTTCAAGGGCCTTAGCCCTCGCGTGGCGTCCTACTGATCCCTGCACGGATTGCTAGAGCAGGGGGCCGGGGGGGCGCAGCCCCTTGGCGAGGTTTGGGATGTCCCCAAGGATAGCTATCAATGCTGTGATCAGTAGCACCGCGTGAACAGGATGGCACTGAGCCGCGGGGACGCGGAGAGAGGCTCAAGCCTCTCTCCGCGTCCCCCCGTCTCCCTGTCTCGGTCTACGGCAGGTAGCCGCTCATCCGGGCGTCCCTGAGTCTGGTGTAGGCGGGCCTGTCGGAGCCGTCGGCGTTGGCGATGGACCACCAGTACTCTTCGCGGTCGTTGGTCCAGGAGGGGTCTGGCAGGTTCCAGAGGGTCATGACGCCGATCCAGGGGGACCAGTTGGTCTGGGCCCACTTGTAGGCATCCACGATGTACTGGGCCTTCTGGTCTTCACTAACGGCGTGCCAGGCGTAGGCGGGATGGACCGAGTCGCTGGTCCAACCGAACTCCAGGAGCCAAATCTGCTTGGAGGAGTCGCCATTCTTGACCATGACGTTCCTGAGATCCTCGATGCGGCGGAAGCAGAAGAAGCGATGCCCACCGTAGTAGGGATCGGCGGCGACCTGGTCCGGGCTCATCTGAGGGGGCGCCTTGTAGCCCGCGCCGTGGGCCCCCAGGACGTCGAAGTAATTGGCGGCGCCGGCATCGTACATCTGCTGGAGGAATACGTCGTCGGGAGTGGCGTCGTCGTTCCAGGTTTCGGTGGGGGTGAGGCCGGCGGTGATGACGGTGACGTTGGGGTCGGCGCGTTTGGCGGCGAGGTAGGCGGCCTTGAGGAGGGCGACATACTGGGAGGCGTCGGGCTTCTGATCGCCCCATTCTCTGGCGAGGTTGGGCTCGTTCCAGATTTCGACGGCGTGGATGCGGCCAAAGGGTGAGCCGGTCTTGTAGCGATTGACGAGGGCGTAAATGAAGTCGGCGTAGTCCTGGAAGTTATCCGGGGGCCCGTTGTTGGCGTGATCGGCTCTGGCCCAGGAGGGCTGGAAGTCGACGCGGGCGATGATCTTGACGCCGGCATCGGTAGATGCCTTGACGACCCTATCGGCCTCGGACCAGTCGAAGATGCCCTTGCCCGCGCCCTCGATCAGTCTCCATTGGAAGAGGGTCTTCTGCCAGCCGAAGCCGGCGCTGAGGAGCTTGTCCAGGTCGCGGGAGGTGGTGGCGGGGTTTCCCCAGAGGAAGATGTTCATCCCGTACTCGGGGCTCTTGGCGCGGTAGATCCCCGTGGCAGCCGGTGGTACCGGAGTTGCCGCCGGCTGAGCGACGGGCGTCGGCGACGGGGTCACCGTGGGTGGAGTGGGGCTGGAGGGAATGATGGTGGGCACGGATATGGCCGGCGGAGCCGCCTCGGGCATGACCGCCTGTGCCGGCCACAGACCGGCCTCTTTGGCCAGGTCGCCTCCGTTGGCCACGGTGACCTCCCCCTTCTCGGCCCAGGGCACGTTCTCCTTCCAGTACTGGAAGGTGGCCCGCTGAGCCCGGATGACGAAGGAGTTGCCCGCGTCGGCGTAGGCCACGGGCAATCCGAAGTGGTCGATGGCCTGGGGATCGGAGAAGTACACCTTCTTGATGGCGTCGTTCTGGTCCAGGAAGGCCAGGTGGCGCTTCAGGACCTGATCCCAGGAGAGGCCGTTATCGGGGCTCGTGTCGAAGGGCTTGGGAGTCTGGCGGTAGATGAGGAGCCAGTCGTCCTTCCCCTTGTCGTGGAGGGCGTCGAAGGTGTTGAGGAACCAGACCTCCTTGCGGTCGGGGCGCCACTGGAAGACCACCTTCTGCATGGCCTGGGTGACGAAGCCGTCGTAGGTGAAGCGCTGGGTAACGGGATACCCGAGGACATACTGGCCGCCGAACCGCTGGAATGCATCCCAGAAGGGGATTCCATCCTGGTTTGTGACGGAATAGCCGGTGGCGCTGGCACCTACGGGCGAGCCGTTGGTCTGGGTGAAGAAGTGGCCGCCAGGGATGTCGTAATCGGGTGCCAGAGCCGCTGGATCCAAGGGAGCGGCTGCCTCCCGCTGGGGACTCAGGGTCGTCGATGCGGGGGCTGCCGCGCCAGAGGCCGGCAAGAAGAGCAAGGGCAGTGACAGCATGAGGGCGGCCAGGATGCACAGCTTTCTCACGTTTCCTCCGGATAGAGTGAGGGTGGGGGATGGAAGCTTCCCGGAAGGTCACGCCAAGCCGTCAGCCGCCCATTAGCCTGGAAGGCGAGGGTGCCAGAGAATGGCCGTGCGGGAAGGGACCTTCGGGGTGAGGACATTATAGCCATCTGGGCTTGAACTGGCAAGCTAATGAGCCTGATCTGCCCGTTCGACTGGTCGCGGGCTACCAGGTTCAAGGGCCATTCTGTTCCACGAACGAGTACGCACTCTTTACAGCGAGTGGCGCTTGTCGTATAATCAGATTGCCATATCAGACTGAGAGACGCCATAGGCCCCTCAGTCTTTGCTAATTCTCGGGCTTGGGCCACCCTCCAGGTATGCGCAGCGGCGGGCAAAAACAGGAGACAAGCTGTGGAGAAGACGGTTTACCTTACGCGTGAAGGCTTCGCGAAACTGGAAGAAGAGCTGCACTATCTGCGGACCACTCGTCGGCACGAGGTGGCGGAGAGGATCCGGCGTGCCAAAGAGTTCACCAACACGGTGGACAACGCCGAGTACGACGATGCCAAGAATGAGCAGTCTTTCGTCGAGGGGAAGATCCAGTCCATCGAGAGGATGCTGGCCAACGCGGTGGTGATCGACGATAAGACAGCTCCATCGGACTACGTGCGCCTGGGATCCCGCGTTGCCGTGGCCGACTCTGACGGTGTAGAGGATGTCTACATCATCGTGGGGTCGGCAGAGGCCGACCCGAAGGCAGGGAAGATCTCTAACGAATCCCCTATAGGGCGCTCGTTGCTAGGCCATCGAGTCGGTGACACGGTCTCGGTGCTGGCTCCAGGTGGCAGCTTCGAGTTGGTGATCAAGGCCGTTTCATAGCCCATTTTCTGAAGCAGGCAGGCGGGGCGATGGAGTCTGCCCGCCGGGCGCTGGAGGGCGACATCGCGTGCGACCCAAGTCAAGGATGGTCCTACCATCCTTTTCTTTATGGGCGGCGCAGAACAGAGGGTAGCAGCCTTGGAGTTGCAAGAGGACGCGCTGTTCGAACAGCGGGTGAAGAAGCTGCAGCAGTTGAGGGATCTGGGGATCGATCCCTACCCCTATCGATTTGAACGGACCCATCTGGGCGCGGAAATCGTCGCGGATTTCGATCTCCTCCAGGGGACCGAGGTCCGGATTGCTGGACGGTTGCTGACGGTTCGACTGATGGGGAAGGCCAGCTTCGCACACCTTCTGGATCAATCCGGAAGGATACAAATCTACGTGCGCCGCGACCTGGTCGGGGACGACCAGTACGCGCTGTTCAAGAATCTGGACAGCGGTGACTTCATCGGAGTGGTGGGCAAACCCTTCCGCACCAGGACGGGAGAGATCACCGTCGAGGCCGAGAGCCTCAGCCTGCTGGCCAAGGCGCTGCGCGGCCTTCCGGAGAAGTGGCACGGGCTCACCGATGTGGAGAAGAGGTATCGTCAGCGCTATCTGGACCTTATCTCCAACGAGAGGGTCCGGAACATCTTCGTGACACGGAGCAGGATCGTCGACGCTATTCGGCGTTACCTGGTGGAGCGGGGCTTCCTGGAGGTGGAGACGCCGATCCTGCAGCCGATCCACGGAGGCGCGGCCGCCAGGCCCTTTGTCACCCACCACATCGCGCTGAACCGGGACCTGTACCTTCGCATCGCCCTGGAGCTCTATCTCAAGCGGTGCGTAATCGGGGGGATTGAGAGGGTGTTCGAGATCGGGCGGAATTTCCGCAACGAGGGCATCTCCACCCGGCACAATCCCGAGTTCACGATGTTGGAGCTGTACCAGGCCTACGCCGATTACAACGACATCATGGAGCTGGTGGAGCACATGGTGCCGTGGGTGGCCGAACAGGTTCTGGGGGAGGCGAAGATCGAGTACGCCGGCCATACCATCGACTTGCGCGCGCCGTGGCCGCGGGTCAGGATGAGGGACGCCATCAGGATAGAGAGTGGCATCGACTACGAGGACTATCCCACCGCTGGAGCACTGTTCGAGGCGGTGCGAGCAATCGGAATGCACGCCGACCCCAACAGCACCCGGGCCAAGCTGATTGACAATCTCCTGAGCAACTACGTGGAGCCGAAGTTGATTCAGCCCACCTTCCTGATCGACTACCCGGTGGAGATGTCGCCGCTGGCCAAGCGGAAGAAGGGCAATCCGGCAGTGGCGGAACGGTTCGAGGGGTACATAGGGGGCATCGAGATTGCCAACGCCTTCAGCGAGCTGAACGACCCCCTCGACCAGAGGGAACGGTTCGTCCAGCAGGTGATGGAGCGGGCAGCGGGCGACGAGGAGGCCCAACCCATGGACGAGGATTTCCTTCTGGCCCTGGAGCACGGGATGCCTCCCACGGGCGGCTTGGGAATCGGCATCGATCGTCTCGTCATGCTGTTCACCGGCAGCACCTCCATCCGGGAGGTGATCCTCTTCCCGCAACTTCGGACGAGAGACTAGTGTTCTGTCTCCGCGGAGGCGACTCCCTTAACCCTTAGGTCGAGGCCTCGGCCGATGCGCCACGATGGCAGGCTGAGGTCTCGATTTCCGCGTGGTGGAGGACCTTGGTGGCCATGAGACATCCTCTGTACGTGGCCTTCGTGTGGCACATGCATCAGCCCTATTATCTGGACGAGGACAGCGGGGAGTTCATTCTCCCCTGGGTCCGGCTGCATGCCACGAAGGACTACCTGCACATGGTGGACGTGCTGGAGGAGTATCCCGACATCCACGCCAACTTCAACCTAGTTCCCTCTCTGGTGGAGCAGTTGAAGGCGTACATAGACGGAACCACCTTTGATCGGGCCTGGCGTGTGAGCTTGCGCCAGGAGCTCTCCTCTGAGGATAAGCGGTTCATTGACTCGCTCTTCTTCAGCATCAGCAAGGACAAGTTCATACGCACCTATCCGAGGTACTGGCAACTATTTCGGATGCGGGAGGAGGCCGGGGGGGACCTGGACCTGCTGGGCGAGACCTACTGGAGAGACCTGATAGCCTGGTTCAACCTTGCCTGGATCGATCCAGGATGGCTCCATCGAGACCCGATGTTGAGGGCTCTGGTGGGTAAGGGGTCCCACTTTAGCCCCGAAGACATCGTGAACATCCTGTCTAAGCAGCGGGAGCTGATGGGGGTCACTCTGACGGCATACCGCAGGCTGCAGCGGCGCGGGCAGGTGGAGCTGAGTGTGACCCCCTATTTCCATCCCATACTCCCGCTGCTGGTGGACTCGAATTGCGCTTCCGAGCCCAGCCCGTGGCTGAGTCTCCCCGATGTCCATTTCCAGCGGAGGGAGGATGCGCTGGAGCAGTTGAGGCGGGGGGTGGCTTACCACGAGGCTACCCTTGGCCGGACACCGGCCGGGCTCTGGCCCTCCGAGGGATCGGTGAGCCAGCAGGTGGTGGACTTGTTGCGAGAGGTCCCGGAGATTCGCTGGATGGCCACCGACGAGGTAATCCTGGCCAGGTCCCTGGGGAGGAACATTGAGCGCAACGGTTGGGGCTACGTCTCGGATCCCAGATTCCTCTACCAGCCCTACTGGGCACGGTCGGGAGATCACCGGGTCGCTGTGGTCTTCCGAGATCACTACCTTTCCGATCGGGTCGGATTTATCTACAAGGACATGACCGGCAGGCAGGGGGCAGAGGACCTGGTGTTCAGACTGGCCTGCATCCACGAGTCGGTGAAGGACGACCCTAACCCCTATCTGGTCTCCATAATCCTGGACGGGGAGAACTGCTGGGAGCACTACGAGCAAAACGGTGAGACCTTCCTGAGATCCCTATACGAACTGCTTTCTCGAGAGAAGAAGGTGCGCACGGTAACGGTGGGGGAATTCCTAAACGAGTTCTCTCCCAGGGTGGAGATCCCGCGATTGGCAACCGGCTCATGGATCAACGGGAACCTGGAGACCTGGATTGGCGAGGACGCGCAGAACCGGGCCTGGGAATACCTGTACCGAACCAGGGAGGCTGTGGCTGAAGCAGAGGCGCGGGGAGGTATCTCGGCCGAGAGCCTGGAAAGGGCGAGGCGTTCCATCATGGCCGCCGAGGGCAGTGACTGGTTCTGGTGGTACTACAGCCATAATGTCTCCGATCAGGAAGAGGTTTTCGACCGCCTGTTCCGCGGCTATCTGGCGGGGGTCTATCGAGCCTTGGATCTGCCCGTGCCTGACTGGGTCTCAAAGCCGATCATTGCCGAGCATCCGAAGCTGACGAGCCGAGCGCCACGGGGCTATGTCCGTCCCTCCATGGTGCCCGGCGATTCCTCTCCCGTGGCGTGGGAGAAGGCGGGCTACATCGATCCCAAAGGCTCCACCGGTGCTATGCAGCAGGGCAGCGCGCTGCTCAAGCGGTTATACTTTGGTTACGACCAGCGGCAGCTCTATCTTCGCCTGGAGTCGTTCGCGAGCCTGCGTGGTTATGCCGTGGAGGCATACGTGACCCGCCTGGAGAGGGCACCGGCAGACCTCGCTGAGGTCGCGCCGCTCCGCGGCGCCGTGGTGCAACCGAATGGTAGAAGCGCCTCACGAGAGATAGCCATCAGGCCCGAAGCCCGGTCCGTCGAGTTGAGTCGCTGGCAGGAGGACACGGGATGGGTCAGGGTCGACGGCGACATTGGGCTGGTGGTGGCTGAAAACGTCCTGGAGGTTGCCATCCCGCTCGACATGCTGGGTATAGGAGTGGGGTCTTCTCTGGGGCTGTGGGTGGTGCTCTTGCGGGATAACCTGGTGGTGCAGCGACTGCCCGAGGAGGGCGAAGTGGTAATCGATTTGGCACACGGTAATGAGTGATGAGTGACGAGCGATGAGAATGTAGCCGCACCTTTCAGGGTGCGCGTTCGTTGTCGAAGTGCGCGTTTCGAGCCACTAGAGCGCAGGCTGATGCCCGCGGCTACATTATCACGGGCCGCATCAAGGTTGTGAGAGGTGGATCTTTGCTAAGCCTGCAATTCATACGAGATCATCCGGATCTGGTGAGGGAATCGCTGAGGAAGCGGCACGAGTCGGCGCCGCTGGATGAGATCCTGGAACTGGACGTCCAGCGGCGGCAACTGCTCCAGCAGGTGGAGTCGATGCGCGCTGAGCAGAATCGCGCCTCGGCCGAGATCTCCAGGGCCAAGGACAAGAGCGCGGTGGCGGACCGGATAGCCGAGCTGCGTCAGCTTTCCCAGCGGATCAAAGAGATGGAGCCGACGATCAAGGAGATCGACGAACGGCTGAGCGAACTTCTCCTGCTGGTGCCGAACATTCCACACCCATCCGTTCCTGAGGGCAAGGACGAGTCCGACAACGTGGTCGTGCGGACCTGGGGGGAGCCGCGTCGGTTCGACTTTGAGCCGCTGCCCCACTGGGAGATCGGCGAGCGGCTGGGCATCATGGACTCGGAGCGGGCCGCCAAGCTCTCCGGTGCACGGTTCAACTTGATGAAGGGTTTGGGAGCCAAGCTGGAGCGGGCGCTCATTTCTTTCATGCTTGATCTGCACACCGCGGAGCACGGATACACCGAGGTCTATCCGCCGTTCCTGGTACGACGCGAGTGCATGGTGGGGACCGGTCAGTTGCCGAAGTTCGAGGAGGACATGTACCGGACGGATCCCGACGACCTCTTCCTGGTGCCGACGGCTGAGGTGCCGGTAACCAACCTGCATCGGGAGGAGATCCTAGAGCCGGGCACTTTGCCCCTCTACTACGTGGCCTACACTGCCTGCTTCCGCCGAGAGGCGGGTTCTGCAGGCAGGGACACCCGGGGGTTGACGCGGGTCCACCAGTTCGACAAGGTGGAGCTGGTGAAGTTCGTGGAGCCACGCACCTCCTACGACGAGCTAGAGAGGCTGCTGGCGGACGCGGAGGACGTGCTCAAACGGTTGGAGATCCCCTACCGGGTCAGCCTGATGTGCACGGGAGACGTGGGCTTCGCCGCTGCCAAGAAGTACGATCCGGAGGCCTGGATGCCGGGCCAGGGGAAGTATGTGGAGATCTCCTCCTGCAGCAACTTTGAGGAGTTCCAGGCCCGGCGGGCCAACATCCGCTACCGGCCGCAGGCCGGAGCCAAGGCGGAGTTCGTCCACACCCTGAACGGGTCGGGGCTGGCGGTCGGGCGGACCCTGGCCGCGGTGCTGGAGAACTACCAGCAGGCGGACGGCTCGGTGGTGATCCCGGAGGCCCTGCGCCCTTACATGGGAGGCCTGGAGTCGATCCCGGCGCGCCCCAATCCTTGACAGTGTCAAGGTGGTCCGGTTAGAATCCGTGTGGTCGTGCTAGACGGGGAACTAGCGGTGCCCTGTAACCCGCAACCCGCTATAGCGGGGTTGAACTCCCAATCGAGGTCTAGTGCTTTTCGGCCAGGACCCGGCCCAGTGGTGTTGATGGCTTGGTCCTGCGCGGCGAAGACCCGGGAACCCCGTCAGGTCCGGAAGGAAGCAGCGGTAACCGGTCATCTTTGGGTGCCGCAGGGCAACCTGGCCGGAGCAGGCTAGTCGGGCACCGTCGGGGGGCCTAGATCGACAGCGGGTGCACGACCATCTGTTTCATTGGGTTGGAGTCGGGCGGCGGCATTTCCAGCCGCCGCCTCTTGCTATCCGGTGCATCATCCGACTTGGTGGCGGATGGGGAGGTCGAGCCCGATGGCTATGTGGCTCGCCGCGGCTACCGTGTTCGCCGGGAATCTGCCCTTCGGCTACTGGCGGGCAAACGTTAAGAAGCTCACCCTCCAGTGGGCACTGGCCATCCACATTCCAGTGGTGCTGGCCATCCTGCTGAGACTGGCGTTGGGCATCCCCTTTGAGCCCGCGACTCTGGCGCTGTTCGTGGCAGCCTTCTTCCTGGGCCAGACGGCCGGGCAGCGGCTGCGGGCGCCTTTGGCGGCGCTGATTCCCTTGCCCCTTTCCTCCTGCTTGATCTGCGACGTGATTCGGATGCTTCTCGACTGACTCCTTCCCGGTCGATCCGGTCCAGTCGGCGGCCATCCCGGACCCGGGTTCCCAGCGCTGGCGGCATGCGCTGTGCGATGCGGCGTGGTACGATTGTGCCGAGCATTGGGCGGCTGAGAGATGGAAAATCGTGTCTCCGAGATGGAGAGGCGCGGCAAGGTTTCGGCGACAGCCAAGCTCCCGTCGCCGGAGGAAATGGAGCGGCTGCCGCCAAGGGCCTTGCTCCGAAGGCTGGGGCTGTCAGCCCGCAAAGGCCTCTCGCAGAACTTTCTCGTCGACCGGTACGTGGTGCGAGATATCATAGAAGCCGCGGAACTCGGTCCTGCCGACCAGGTGCTGGAGGTGGGGCCGGGGCTGGGCGTTCTCACCCGAGAGCTGGTGAAAGTGGCGGGCCGAGTGGTGGCCATCGAGCTTGACAGGAAGCTGGCGGAGCTCTTGCCAAGGCTCGTCTCCGCCCCGCGGCGCCTGGAGGTCATCCAGGCCGATGCACTGGAGATCGACCCGGCTACCCTCTTCTCCGATGGCTACAAGGTGGTGGCCAACCTGCCGTACCACATTACCTCTCCCGTCTTGCGTCACCTCCTGACCGCTCGCCGAAAACCCACCCTCCTCGTGGTCATGGTCCAGCGGGAAGTGGCGGACCGAATTGCTGCCCGGCCGGGCGACACCAGCCTGCTATCCATCATGGTGCAGCTCTACTGTCGGGTCTCGGTGGTGCGCCATGTCCCGGCTTCGTCTTTCTACCCGGCCCCCAAGGTGGATTCGACGGTCCTCAAGTTGGAGGTGTATGACCGGCTTCCGGTCAATGTGGACGACCCCGAGCGGTTCTTGAAACTGGTGGCGGCGGGGTTCAGCCGACGCCGCAAACAGCTTCACAATGCCCTCTCCGAGTCCCTGTGGTTTCCGCCCGGTGCCGTCTTACAGGTGATGAGGGAGGCCGGAATCGATCCGACCCGCCGGGCCCAAACCCTCACTCTGGAGGAATGGGCGCGTCTTTACGTGGAGTACGAGAAGGCTCGATCGAGATGGTAGGAGGGCAGCCCAACGTGAGCGGCCTTCGTATCACCGCCTGCGCCAAGGTGAACCTCTCCCTAGAGGTGCTGGGGAAGAGACCCGACGGCTTCCACGAGATCCGCACGGTCATGCAGTCCATCAGCCTTGTGGACGAGTTGGCGCTGGAGCAGGCGGAGACGCTGGAACTGGAGTGCCATCCGGTCGAGCTGGGGGGAGAGGGCAACCTGGTGATGCGCGCGGCTCGGATGCTTCAGAGGGTTGCCACGCGGCCTCTGGCCGCCAGGATCACGCTGCGGAAGGGGATACCGCCAGCATCGGGGTTGGGGGGAGCCAGCGCCGACGCCGCGGCTGCTCTGGTGGGGCTGTCCGAGCTGTGGGGGCTGAGCCTGCCGGATCCCGAGATGGTAGCGCTAGCCTCCAGTCTCGGTTCGGACGTCCCTTTTTTCCTGCACGGTGGAACGGCTGTGGCTCTCGGACGAGGGGAGGTAATACAGCCTCTGCCCGACGTTCGACGGCTCTGGCTGGTCCTCCTCATTCCGCCTCATGGCCTGGCCGCCAAGACCGCGGAACTCTACCGCCTGCTGCGCCCCGAGCACTGGTCCTCGGGGGAGAGAACGCTCAGATTGGCCGAGTCCATTTCCCGCCGTGGCCAGGTCTCCGAGGAGCTCATGGGCAACTGCTTCGAGTCTGTGTCAGACTTGGCTTTCCCAGGCCTGGCCTCGTGCCGAGAAGCGATGCTCTCGGCCGGGGCACCGGCCGTACACCTCTCCGGCGCCGGTCCCGCTCTCTTCTCTCTGTTCCCCACCGAGGAGGAAGCCGCCATGGTGGCTGGCCGCCTTTCTTCAGCGGGCCAGCGCCCCTTGCTTGCTCATACGCTCTCGTCCGCCGAAGCCCGCCCATCGCCGGAGCCGCGACGCTGACTTCCGCATGGCGCGGATCGTGCCTACATGCAGGTGGAACCACGTCCCTTTGACACCGTCTTCGAGGTCGTGGGAGAGCGATTAGAGACCGGACGATGGTGTGGCCCGAAAGGAGTGATGCCTTCATGTTGCGGCCCGCGCTGCTCTATCTATCGCAAAATGGGCTGCTCAAGCAGTTGTCCACGCGCGTTGGTCCCGCCAGGCGGGCAGCCATGCGCTTCGTGGCGGGCGAGCGGCTGGAGGACGCCATCGCCGTTTCCAGGGAGTTGAGCCGCCAAGGAGCCTCGGCAGAGATCGACTACCTGGGAGAGAACGTGCGAAGCCGGAAGCAGGCAGAGGCGGCGGCCGGGGTGTACCTGCGTCTCCTGGACCGGATAGCGACGGAGGGGGTAGATGCCCAGGTGTCGCTGAAGCCGACCCAGACGGGGCTGGACCTGGGCCAAGAGATCTGCCTGGCCAACCTCAAGAGGATAGTGGAGACGGCGGCCGGTCTGGGGAACTTCGTCTGGCTAGACATGGAGGGCTCGGGCTATACGGATCTCACCCTGGAGATATACCGCCAGCTTCGGGCCGAGCATTCTAACGTAGGGGTCGCCCTTCAGTCCTATCTATATCGGAGCGAAAAGGACGTTCAGGATGTACTCGCCATGGGCGGAACGGTCCGCCTGTGCAAGGGCGCTTACATGGAGTCGCCCCGAGTCGCCTATCCCCGAAAGGCGGACGTGGATCGCAACTTCGTCCGCCTGGCCGAGGTGCTGCTCTCCAGCCACCGGTTTCAGGCCATCGCCACTCACGACCAGAACATGGTAGTCCGAGTGGTCCGGTTCGCCAGGGACAACGGCATCCCGCCGCGGCAGTACGAGTTCCAGATGCTGCTCGGAGTTCGGCGCGATCTGCAGCAGCGGCTGGTGCGGGAGGGTTATCGTCTGAGGGTCTACGTGCCCTATGGGAGCGAGTGGTACCCCTATCTGATGCGCAGGCTGGCCGAACGACCGGCCAATCTGCTGTTCATTCTTTCCAGCGTTGCGAAGGAGGCCGTCTCCCGGAACGGTCACAGCTAGGAGTAGCCGCTGTTCGGCGTTGGACCCCTTCTATTGCGCCTCCCATCGTGCCCCGACGCTGCCGTAGCGGGAATCGCTGAGGATATTCGTAGTGCCCTCACGGCAGTCTTGTGGTAAACTGCCGCCTGCCGGAGATGCTTTCCCTGCTTGTGGATTGAGCTCGGAGCGCTCGTCCGGCTACTGGCAAGGAAGGATGGCTGGCCCCGGTGGAACAGCAGTTTATCGAGCGTGCCACCGAAGTGGGCGCTGTGGTTCACACCGCGGCAGACTCGGCGGAGGCGGTGGCGCTGGTCGCGAGGATCTACAGATCCGTGGCAGCCCGCTCGGTGGTGGTGTCCCCGGATCTGGCCCATCTGAAAGAGCCGATCAGCCGGACGTTGATCGAAGTTGGTGCGAGTTTGGTGGAGGGCTCATCTCCAGAAGATGTGGCGGAAGCCGACCTGGGGGTAACCGGAGCCGCGCTAGCCGTCGCGGAAACCGGCTCAATCTTGGTAGCTGGCAACGATCCGGTTCCACGATTGGCAACTATGCTGCCGCTGATCCATGTGGCGGTGGTGGATGTTAGGTCCATCGTACCATCGCTTGAGGATGTGGCGGGATACCTGCGGCGCACCGCCCCAGGAAAAGGGGGCGGGCCGGTTCGCTACGCTTCCCTGGTTTCCGGGCCGAGCCGCACCGCCGACATAGAGAAGACCCTCAGCACAGGGGTTCACGGCCCCCGTGAGCTGCACATCATTTTGATCCGTTCCGAGTCCGTGGAGCGCTAACTTGTCCCTCTCCTTTCGCCGCATCGCCACACTAGCGGTCGTGGGCCTCCTGGCGGCCCTGGGATGGCGGGTCGCTGTGCGCCGGAAAGCCGCATCTCACCAGGGTCGCGCGCTTACCACTTTCCGGGGGTTGTATGGGCAGGCCCTGGCCAACCCTCAGCTTCGAGCTAACCTGGCCTATTACCAGAAGACCTGGCGCCGGCAGAGGGACGCCTCTCTGCAGGCCTACCAGGTCAGGTCAGGCCGGGATTTCGAGACGTTGCGCCATGAGCTGGCTGGCATCAAGGATGCTGTGCTGGCCGATCTGCCCGCCTACTTCCGCCAGTTCAAGGACGCGGCTGTGCGGGCCGGTGCAGTGGTGGTGGAGGTTACCAGCCCTGAAGAGGTTCACCGCTACATCATCGACCTGGCCCGGCGGCGCGGCGTTTCGCTGGTGGTCAAGAGCAAGTCTATGGTCAGCGAGGAGATCCACCTGAACCGAGCCCTGGAGGAGAGTGGGCTGCGGGTGGTTGAGACCGATCTAGGGGAGTATGTGGTCCAGTTGGACCACGATCGGCCATCCCACATGATCTCACCTATCGCCCACAAGAACCGCTACCAGGTCGCGGAGACGTTGAGCCGTGTATCCGGGTCGAAGGTTTCCGGCGATGACATCTCGGAGTTGACCGGCATAGCACGTCGGCAACTGCGCCCGGCCTTCCTCGAGGCCCAGATGGGGATCAGCGGCGCCAACGTCCTGATAGCGGAGACCGGAACGGCCATGCTGGTCACGAACGAAGGCAATGGCCGTCTGATCAGCTCCCTGCCCAGGATTCACGTGATAGTTGCCGGCTACGAGAAGCTGCTCCCCACCCTCGACGATGCAATGAAGCAGGTCCGGTTGCTGACCCGGGGCGGCACCGGTCAGCACATTACTAGCTACACCACCTTCATAACCGGGCCGGACCGACCGGACCGAGAGTTGCACATCATCCTCCTGGACAACGGCCGATGGAAGATGCGGGCGGATCCCGACTTCAGCGAGGCGCTGCGCTGCATCCGATGTGGCGCGTGTGCCAACGTGTGCCCTCCCTACCAGATAGTGGGCGGTCACGTCTTCGGCCACGTCTATGCGGGCGCCATCGGCTTGGTGCTCACCCCTGCTCACCACGGTCTGGAGAACGCCGTGGGCCCCCAGAGCCTTTGCCTGAGCTGCAACGCCTGCGCTACTGTGTGCCCGGTAGAGATTCCTCTACCGAGACAGATCCTGGATGTGAGGCGGGATGCCGTGGAGTCCCAGGGACTGCCCTGGTACAAAGGAGCCGCCCTGGAGTTGTGGTCCCATCCGAGGCTGTTCGATCTGGCCACTAGGGTTGGCGCGCGATTGCAGGTACCAGCTGCCGAGGGCCACTTCCTGCGCCACCTCCCCATCCCCGATCAAGTGTCGTGGCGAACCCCGCCCGCTCTTGCCAGCAGGCCGGCTCGGGACCGTTTGGTGGGACGCCGCCCTGCACCCGCTCGTCATGGGCCCCTGGCCGATAGCGATGCGAAGGGGCTGAGAGTGGCCTACTTCATCCAGTGCGTCACTGACCGATTCTTCCCAGAAATGGCGGAGGCCACGGTGCGAGTGATCGAGGCCTGCGGTGCCGGCGTGATCGTTCCGTCGGGCCAGCACTGCTGCGGCTTGCCCGCGTATGATGCAGGCGATAGGCCGCGCGCCCTCTCTATGGCCAAGCAGACGGTTCGGCTCCTGGGGCGAGTGGAAGCAGATTACATTGTCACAGGCGCCGCGAGCTGCGTGGCGATGATGGTGCACGACTATCCCCACCTGTTCAGAGGCGACCCGGAGTGGCTGGAGCGGGCCAGGAAAGTCTCGGACAGGGTTATCGACCTGACCTCCTTCCTGGACAGGGTTGCGCGGCTGCCGGAGGGCGCACTGGATAGCGGACCCTTCGCTCCGGTTACCTACCATCACTTCTGCCAGTCCCACAACGTTCTCGGTCTTCGCACGGAGCCCCAGAGGCTGATCAGCCGGGTGATGGGGCTGGAGTTGCGGGAGATGGAAGGGGCATCCACCTGCTGCGGTTTCGGCGGCTCTTTCTCCATCGACCACCCCAGGGTCTCCCGACATATCGTCGAGCAGACGCTGGCCAACATCGCCGCGACGGAGGCTCCGGTGGTGGTGACCGACAACCCGGGCTGCATCCTGCACCTTCGGGGCTCGGCCGATGCCACCGGTCGTCCGCTGCGAGTGCTCCATGTTGCGGAGTTGGTGGACGAGAGGCTGAGGCAGTGGGGTCGCACCGTGGCGTAGCTGCGGCTCGCCATGACCGTCCCCAGAACCGGCCGGGGGGCGGCAGCGCCGCGGGCCACGCCTCCCGAGTCTTGGT
>Ga0315298_1006706_pt1 | contig 15572 bp, 16 predicted proteins | sample WHS_1_MG_FD_203077 | JGI IMG/M metagenome (GOLD analysis project Ga0315298, IMG submission 203077) | Extremophilic microbial mat communities from Washburn Hot Springs, YNP, Wyoming, USA - WHS_1_MG | ecosystem: Environmental > Aquatic > Thermal springs > Hot (42-90C) | place: USA: Wyoming... | reverse complement strand
CACTCGCGGTCATCGGGCTCACTTCCTCCCCGGCCGCGCCGGACGTCCCGCGGCGCCCGCCGTCGCCTTATCGTCGGCTTCTTCAGTGAGGTCGAGGAAAATCTCCTCCAGGGTGGTCTCCCCGGCAGCCATCCGACGCAGCTCTTCCAGAGTGCCGTGGGCGATCAAGCGCCCGTGGTTGATGATGGCGATACGGTCGCAGACCCGCTCGGCAACGTCGAGGATGTGGGTCGAGAAGAACACCGCCTTCCCCTGGTCGCAGCGCTGGCGCATCAGCTCCTTGAACAGGGCCGCCGACTTGGGGTCAAGACCGGTCATGGGTTCATCCAGGATGAGGAGCTTCGGGTCGGGCAGTACGGCGGCGGTTACGGCGAGTTTCTGTTTCATACCGTGGGAGTAGGATTGCACGAGGTCACGGACCGCGTCGGCGAGCTCGAACATTTCCAGGAGTTCGCCCAGCCGGCGTCGCCGCACTTCCGTGGGAACCCCGAAGACGTCGCCGATGAAGTTGAGATACTCCAGCCCGGTGAGCTTGTCGTACAGCTGCGGGTAATCGGGGACGTAACCGATGCGCCTTTTGGCCTCGAGGGGGTTTTGGACCACGTCCACCCCGTCCACGAAGATGCTGCCCTTATCCGGTCGGAGCAGTCCCACGACGAGCTTGATGGTCGTGGTCTTGCCCGCTCCGTTGGGTCCGAGGAACCCGTAAATCTCGCCCGCCGGCACCTCCAGGGTCAAACCGTCGACAGCCTTGACTTCGCCCTTCTGGTAACTCTTGGAGACGTTCCTGATGGAGAGCACGCCCATCCTCCCTGCGGGCCTTCAAAGTACCCCGGCCCGACGGCAACCGTCGGAACCGTTTCAGGCCGCTTCTCCCACTTTACCACAAAACCACAAAGGGACGGACAGGGTGCACCCCGCGCGCCGGCCGCGAGCCGGCCCGGCCCCGTCAGGGGCCGACTTTCTCCGGCTTGGGCAGGTAGAGGTGGAAGAAGTACTCGCCGACGGCAACGAGCACGCCGAAGACGCCGAGGGCGGTCGTGGTCACGGTCATGGCCCGGACCAGCAGCCCCATCGTCATCAGCCAGGCGAGGAAAGCGGCGACGGCGCCGTCGACGACAGCCGCGACCACGTTGCCGGCGACCCTGAAGACCAACATATCGGCGATGAGGTAGTTGACCAGGGTCACGACCAGGGCGAGGGTCAGGATTTGCGCCCAGGAGTTGCGGGTGAGCAGCCCGAAGGCTATCCACGCAACAACTGCGGTGAGAATGTACTTCACGACGAGGGCGACCACCATGCCTCCCAATCCGGCCTGGCGCCCCGACTGAACGGCTCCGCGGCCGCGGTCCCCCTGACGTTCGACTTCATTGTTCATGGGTCCACCTCCGGGTCTAGTGTTTCCCATCCCTACCTCGGCATATTAGCGGGTGTCAGGGTTTGCCACCGATGCCCCGGCCCCGGCGGCCTGGCGCGGGGCCGTTCCCGGAAGGAATCGCGCTCCGGCCCTTTAACAGAAAGTTTGGGCGCTGCGTTACTCCGATCTCTCTGCACTCCGCTGGCCGCACCGTCCTTGCCGCACCGCCGTTAGGGAGGAAACGAGCTATGGCCGGTCCCTTCTTCACCGAGGAGCACGAGATTCTCCGGAGGCACATCCGCAGGTTCGTCGAGACTGAGCTCGCCCCGCACGCCGACGAATGGGAGAGAGCCGGAGAGTTCCCCAGCGAGGTTTTCCGCCGCATGGGCGAGCTAGGCCTTCTCGGCCTGCGCTACCCGGAGACCTACGGCGGTCAAGGCGGCGACCTGTTCGCCTCCATCGTCCTCGCCGAGGAACTCTCCCGCTCCGGGGCCAGCGGTCTGCCGACGGCTGTCGCCGTCCATACCGAGATGGCCATGCCCCCCATCCTCCGGTTCGGCACCGAGGAGCAGAAGCAGCGCTTCCTCGTCCCGGGGATAAAGGGCGAGAAGATTTACGCCTTGGCCATGACTGAGCCGAACGCCGGGTCCGACCTGGCCAGCATCCAGACCAGGGGCGTTTTCGACGGGGAAAGCTGGGTCATAAACGGGGCCAAACTCTACATCACCAACGGGGTCCGGGCCGACGCGGTTCTCACGGCCGTGCGGACCGGCCCCGAGAAGTGGGCCGGCCTGACCCTTTTCCTCATCGAGAAGGGCACGCCCGGCTTCACCGTGGCCAAGAAACTGGAGAAAGTCGGCCTGTGGTCCTCGGATACCGCCGAGCTGGTTTTCGAGGACTGCCGGGTGCCGGCCGCCAACGTCGTCGGCGAAGTGAACCAGGGCTTCTTCCATCTCATGTGGGAGCTCGAGGGAGAGCGCCTCATCGGCTCGGCCGGGGCCGTGGCCGCCGGCGAGCGCGCTCTGGAGCTCGCCCTGAAGTACGTTAACGAACGGTCGGCTTTCGGCCGGCCCATCGGCAAGTTCCAGGCTCTGCGGCACCGTCTGGCCGACATGGCCACCGAGCTTGAAGCGGCCCGCCAGCTCCTTTACGTGACGGCCTGGAAGGTCCAGCAGGGCGAGAACGCCCTCAAGGAAGTCTCGATGTGCAAGCTGTTCTGCGCCCAGGTCGCCTTCCGCGTGGCCGACGAGGCCCTTCAGATGCACGGCGGCGCCGGCTACATGAACGAGTACCTCATCTCCCGCGTCTGGCGCGACGCCCGGGCCCTGCGCATCGCCGCCGGGACCGACGAAATCATGCGGGAAATAATCTCCAAGCAGCTGGGACTCTGAACCCGGACCTGGACCCTAGGAGTACGCGTCCAGCGCGGCCGCGACCCGGGCCGCCGCCTCGGCCACCGGGACCTCGACCTGGTTCCCCGTGGCCCGTTCCCGCACTTCCACCCGCCCCCGGGCGAGCCCCCGCGGGCCGACGGTGACCCGGAAAGGGAAGCCGATGAGGTCGGCGTCGGTGAACTTCGCCCCCACCCGTTCGTCGCGGTCGTCCAGGACCACCTCCACGCCCAGGGCCGTCAGCTCGTCATGGATGCTCGCGGCCGCCGCCGACTGCTCCGGGTCGGAGGCGTTCACCGGGACCACGACGGCCTGGCAGGGTGCCAGGACGGGAGGCCAGATGATGCCGGCCTCATCGTGGTACAGCTCTACGACGGCCGCCACCACGCCGGCCGGTTCGGCCGCAGCCGCCGCGGGGCGGAGGCGGCCGTCGGCGGCGGCGGTCGCCGCGGGACGGCCGGCCCGGGCCACGACAATGCCCCTGGCCGCCGCGAGCGGCGCCCCGCAACAAGGACACGCGTCTCCCGGACCGACGGTGCGCAGGTCGGCGACCTCGTCGACGGTGAAGTCCCGGCCGGGATACACGTGGAAGAAGTGAAAACCTTCTTCGTTCGCCCCGCAGACCGTGTCGACCAGGGTCATGACCTCCTCGTCGGCCACAATCCGGGCTCCGCGGAGTCCGACGGGGCCGGCCGAACCGGTCGGGGCGCCGGTGCGGGCGAGGACCTCCTCCCGGGTCGCCAGGACCACCCGCCGAACCCCCAGGACCCTGGCCAGCTTGGCCTCGTTCAGGGTACGGTCCCCGCGGACCAGGGCGGCCGTCAGGGCCGGGCCGGCAGGCTCCGCCGGGAGCCCCGGCTCCGGGCGGTAGAAGAGAGTTTTTATCTGCCGCCCGGCGGGCACGCCGGAGACCTCGGCCAGCCGCGCTATGGTGTGGACCCCGGGGGTGGCGCGCCGCTCCAACGCCGGCGCCGCCGGGCCCGGGTCCGCTTCGCCGACCCCGCGCTCGACCCGGCTCGTGGCCGCCGCGACCGTGGCCGCGTGACCGCACCGCCCGCACCGCAGGAGGCCGGCCTCCCCGGTGGGTGAGACGACCACGTACAGCCTGCCCTCCAGGTCGACCGCCGTCACCACGTCCCCGAGGCCGCACCGCCTCAAGGCCCTCCGGAGCTCCGCCTCCCGGTCCTCGTCGTCATCCTCGCGATTCCCGCGTCCCTCCTGCTCGCCGGCCGTCGCGGCGGGCTCGGCCAGGGCCCTGACCACCCTGGCCAGCACCCGTCGGCCGAGCGGCAGCCAATCGAGAGTCCCTCCGGGGCCGGGGCGGGCAAGCCCGGCCCGGTAAAGAAGCCTCTCTCTGTCATTGCGTGCCGCCGACGGTGCTTCCCGGAGAGTCCGGACTTCAAGTTCCGCCCAGCGCACCGCGCTCACCCCCCAGCATCCGCAGGGCGCGGTCCAGCATCTCCCGCGGCCTGGGTCGCGGGTCCTCCGCGTAAAGGCGGCTGTACACGGCCTGAAAATCGTCCTGCCGGTAACCGGGCGGCAAGGCGTAAAGCCGGTCCGTCCCGAGCACGAGCGAGTTCAAGAAGCGGGCCAGGTTCTCGTAGGCCCGGTACAGGAGGTCGAAGTCCGGGGCGACGCCGGGCGCCGCGTCCGGACCCTCGGTTCGGCCCCACGACCGGACGTAGTCCTTCAGCACGCCGATGAGAAGGTGCGTACCGGTCTCGTGGCTGACGAACTGCTCCAGCCAAGGCGGGTCGGAACCGGACCAGAAGACGTTCCGGTCGTAGCCCACCGAGTTGGCGTTGGGGCCGCCTTTCAGGGCGCTCACCAGGACGATTTCGTAGAGGTCGCTCCGGAAAGTCTCTCCGGTGAGCCGCTCCCACCGACCGATGATGTCCTTCTTTTCGAGCCGCGCGTTGAGGCGGGCCGCAGCCGCCTGGACGCCGGGAAGTTCGGCGGGCCAGACCTCGGCCGCGTAGCGGGCGAAGTTGCGGACCCAAACCCCGGCCAGCTGCTCCAGTCCCTCGCAGAGCCCGGGCGTGGACGCCTGGACCCGCAGCCACTGGTCGTCGACGCTCTCAACCCAATCGGCGGTCAGCCTCAGCCGCTCCCCGTAGCGCCGCAGGAAAGGAGCTGTCTGCCCGCGTCCCAGGGCCTGTCCCAGAAGACGGAAGTACTCGTCGAGCTGCTCCGCCGAGCCGAGGCGGAGGTGTACCGGAAGGAAAACAGCCGGGGCGGTAAGCTCGCCGGTGCGGCCGTCGGCCCAGGCCAGCCGCGCACCGTACGCCCGGAGTGTGTCGAGGTCCCCGCCCTCCACGGTGGCTTCGTAGCGATCCGCGTAGTCGCTCCGGAAACCGGCTCCGGCCAGCGCCGCCAGATGAAAGATATAGTTGGGCCCAAGCTCGACCGTAGCCTGGATGCGCTTAGAGCCCGGTCCGCACCCCTTCCCGACCGCCGCCGCAGCAGCTTCAGCCGCCCCACCGGCCCCTGCACCAGCCCGCATCCGCCCGCCTCCCCGGGGAAAGCGCCACCCACGCTTGAGGCTTCGCCGCCGCCAGGCGCGACGCCTGCTCTCCCCTCAGGAAGCGGAAGGACCCCGGACCGTGAAAGCCCGAGGTCCTTCGCTCGTTCCCGCGTCCGCTTCCGCTCGTTCCACCCGAGTCCTCGCGTCCGCTCCGCTCAGCCGACCCGCCCTCGGCTCCCCCGACGGCCCTTTGGCCGGCTTCCGCTCAGCCGACGGCCTTGAGGAACCGCTCTTCCTCTTCGGGCGGCATCCCGTAGTTGTGCTTGGGCTCCGGGAACCGGCCGCCACGGACGTCCGCCGCGTACTCCTCGAAGGCCTTCGTCATCACCTCGGCCAGGTTCGCGTACTTCTTCACGAACTTGGGCGTAAAGGCCTGGAAGATACCCAGAAGGTCTGAAACGATGAGAAGCTGCCCGTCCACGTAAGGGCCGGCCCCGATACCGAGGATGGGGATGCCCGCCCGCTCCGTCACGACCTTGCCCACGACCGGCGGCACGGCTTCGAGGAGGATGGCGAAGGCCCCGGCTTCCTCGAGCGCCTTGGCGTCCTCGACCACCTTCAAGGCCGCTTCGGCCGAGCGGCCCTGGGCCTTGAACCCTCCGAGCTGCGCCATGGACTGAGGCGTGAGGCCCAGATGCCCCATGACCAGGATACCGGCGTCGGTGATGGCCCGGACCTGCTCTTTCACCCTGGCCCCACCTTCAAGCTTGATAGCGTCCACCTGGGCCTCCTTGGCGAAGCGACCGGCGTTGTAGACCGCGTCGTGGATGGAGGTCTGGTAGGACAAAAAAGGCATGTCGCCGATGACGAAGGTGTTCGGGGCTCCCCTGCGGACGGCCCGGGTGTGGATAATCATCTCGTCCATCGTCACGGGGATGGTCCCCTCGTAGCCGAGGACGGTCATCCCGAGCGAGTCGCCGACCAGAATCATGTCGATGCCGGCGCGCTCCTCCAGGAGAGCGGTGGGATAATCATAGGCCGTCAGGAAGGTAATCTTTTGTCCAGCCTTACGCATCTCGTGGAAGTCCAGGATTGTCTTTTTGGCCAACTCGCGTGCCTCCTCTTGGTTGCCCCAGGTCCCGGCCCAGGTCCGGCCCGGGTCCGGCCCGGGCCCCGCCAGGTGCCGCCCTCAGATGATGGCGACGGCCCGCACCGATGAGCCGTCGACGGCCATCTTCAGCGGCGCCGCGACGAAGGTCGCTCCGGTCCTGGGGAGCTTATCCAGGTTGGTGAGGTTCTCGATAATCGGTATGCCCGCCGGGAGGATGGTCCGGTGAGCCCCGAAGTCCGGCGAATCCACCGGGTCCGGCGAGAGGGTGTCGAACCCGACGCAGCCGGGGGCGTGCTTGACTATCCATTCGCAGGCCGAGGCGTCCGGATACGGGAACTCGTTGATGTACTTGTCCGTCCCCCAGAACGCCGACATCCCCGTCCTTATCAGCAGCACCATCCCGGGCTTGAGGTCGGCGGCCTCGGCTTCCAGGTGCTTGGCTGTTATCTTCCTTCCCTCGACGCGCGTGCAATCGACGACTAGGGCCGGCCCGACCAGCCGTTCGAGGGCGACCTGGTTCATCGGAGCCCCGCCCTTAACCATATGCAGGGGCGCATCTACGTGGGTACCGTGGTGACCAATCATCGTAATCTCTGTTAGGTTATAGCCGTCCTTCTCAATTTGAAAGAGCGGTTTGAAGCGCGGGGCCGGCTGCCCCGGGTACAAGGGCATGTTCGGCTCCACCTCGTGGGCCAGGTCGATGACCTTCATCCTGCTTCCCTCCCCGGTTTTCGCTCGGCTCAGGGGGCGGGACCGGGAGACCGTCCGGGCGGCCCGGTCCTCCGACCCCACCCCGTCTGGCCTGCAAGTTCAAGCGCTCCCGCGGCGGCCGTGACATCAGCCGTCACATCGGCCGTCACATCACGGAGCCGGGATGTACTGCGGCACCACGGTAGCGCCGAGGGTGTACTTCTGGTCCTTGACGGCGATTATCGTTACGGCTTTCTGCGGGATGTGGCTGCCGGGCTGGTAAGTGATGGACCCGGTGACCCCTTCGAAGCCGCTGGTCTTCTCGAGCGCGTCGCGGATGGCCTTACCGTCCGTCGAACCCGCCCGCTTGATGGCGTCCACCAGCAGGTAGACGGCGTCGTAACCCAGCGGCGCGAAAGCGCTCTCGGGGTCCTTATTGTATTCAGCCTTATAGGCCGCCCAGAACTTCTTCACCTTGTCGGTGCCTTCGGTCTCGCTCATGAAAGCGTGCGTGGTGAAGTAGACGTCGTGCGTGTTCGCCCCGCCGACCTCGATGAGCTGCGGGCCGTCCCAGCCGTCGCCGCCGATGATGGGCAGGTTGATGCCGGCGTCGCGGAACTGCTTGGCGATGGTGCCGCCGTCGGTGGCCTCAAGGACGGCGATAAGCATCACGTCGGGCTGCTGCTTGAGGGCCTTGAGGCGGGTAATCTGCGCCGAGAAGTCGGTGTCGCGGTTCTGGAAGGTGTCCTCGAGCAGGATGGAGTTCGGGCCGTTGGCCTTGGTGAAGGCGTCCTTCCAGTACTTGGCCAGAAGCTTCGTGTACTCAGTGCCCTTGTCGTAGAGCAGGTAGGCGGTCTTGGCGTGCAGCTGGTTCACGGCGAACTCCACACCGGCCGCCGCCTGGACATTATCGCCGAACGGTTCGAGGAACATCATATCGCCGACCTGCGCCGGCAGGTTCGGGGAGGTGGCCCCGGCCGTGATGTACGGGATTCCCGCGGCCTGAGCGATCGGTCCGACGGCCAGAGCCGAGTCGGAGTCGGTATTGCCGACGATGGCCACGACCTTCTCGTTGACGAGCTGAGTAGCGGTGTTGCCCACCGTGGCCGGGTCGGTCTTGCCGTCAAGCAGGATGAAATCGATTTTCTTGCCCAGGACTCCTCCCGCGGCGTTTATCTCCTTGACGGCCAGCAGAGCGCCGTTCGAGGCCGGCACGTCCAGGGAAGCCATGTTGCCGGTGAGGTTGAAAGTCCCGCCTATCTTTATCGTGTCGTTCGCTCCGCCGCTCTTGCAGCCGCTAACGCCGATAGTCGCTACGACGGAAAGCACGAGGACCGCCAGAAGCAGTCTTTTGGTCACGCTGGTGGTCACGCTGGTTACCTCCCTTGCGAGCCCGCTCCAGCGGGCTCAATTGGGGTCGTGGTCGAACCGTCGAGCTCGACCCGCCTCCTGCGTCGCCTACCGCGACAGCCGCCCAAGCTGTAAAGACCCCGCGCCGGTCGCCCGGGAATCGAGAGCGCCCGCCCACCGGCCCCGCCTAATCGCCCGACACCCCCCTTCCCACTGGACGACCAGTATCGGCAGTACCGGCGGCAGGCGGCCGCAGACGGGCCGAAAGCCACCGGGACACGTCTGACCAGGAAAGCTCCTTCTGTCCCATGATGCCGATGGGTCGGTAGACGATGATAATCATGAACAACACTGCCATGACAATCTGGCTCATGCCGTAGAGCGGCGGGATACGTACTCCTAGCACCACACCTCCGCGCTCCAGGTTGCGGAAGAACTCGCTGATAAGAGTGATGCCGGCCGCGCCGAGCACGGACCCGGTGATGCTGCCCATACCTCCGACCACGAGCATGATGATGAGGTTGAAGGTCATGGAGAAATAAAAGGCCGCCGGCGAGAAGGAGCTCAGGAAGTGAGCGTAGAGCGCTCCTCCGATGGCCGTGAAGAAGGCGCTGGTCCCGAAGGCCCATTGGCGGGAGCCGAGGATACTCACCCCGACGCTCTGCGCGCCCAACGGGTCTTCCCGCACGGCGATCATGGCCCGACCGTAGGGCGAACGGATGAGGCGGTTGGCCGCGTAGATGGTCAGGACCAGCCAGCCCACCGCCCACCAGAGGTTGGTGTACGGGGGTACGCCGCTGAAGGTCCGCGCTCCTCGGGTGTAACTATCGGCGTTGATGAGCACCACCCGGACGATAACCAGAAAACCCAGCGTCGCCACCGTGACATAATGACCGGACAAACGCATCAGCGGCCAGCCGATGATGACGGCGACAATCACCGTGATAACCGCCGCGATGAGAGTCGCGGGCAGAAAACCGAGCTGCACGCCGGCCAACCAGTGCGGCAGATTGAGGTTCGTTGCTTTCATGGCGACCGGCAGGGTCAGGATGGAGGAGATATAGGCCCCCATGGCCATGAAGCCGACGTGACCGAGGGAGAAGACCCCGGTGAAACCGTTGGAGAGGTTCAGGGCCACGACCAGGACCGCGTTAATGGCCACGATGATGAGCACCCGGACGTAGTAGGCTCCGGCGTAGTTCTGGGCCAGAAAGACCAGACCCGCGAGCGCCAGCAGTGCGAGAGGCCTGCGCCATTTCTTGGGGTCCACGGTCACACCTTCTCCCCTTCCGTCGAGCCGAGGATGCCGTTCGGACGGATTAAGAGCACCACGATGAGGATGAAGAACACCAGTGCGTCGCGAAAGGTCGACAGCCCCGGCGGAAGAAAGCCGATGAGGAAAATCTCAAGGAACCCCAGCACGTACCCGCCCAGAACCGCCCCCGGTAGACTGCCGAACCCGCCGATGACCGCGGCGACGAAGGCCTTGAGAACCGGAAGAAAACCCATCATCGGGTCGAACTTCCCGACGCGGGTCGCCCAAAGGAAGCCGGCCACGGCCGCCAGGGCCGAACCGACCGCGAAAGCGAAGACGATAACGCTGTTAAGGTTGATGCCCACCAGGTTGGCCGCCATGAGGTCGTCGGCGGCGGCACGCATGGCTATGCCGACGCGGGTCCGGGTGACCAGAAGCGTGAGCCCGATGAGGAGAGCCACCGCCGCGGCGACCGTGATGACGTCGATAGTCGAAGTCGTGAGGACCCCGAGGCGCAGAGGGGTGCTGAGGTAGTCCGGCGCCGGGAAGCTCCGGGCCTGAGGGCTCTCCACCAGAATAACCAGGTTCTGCAGGATGATGGAGACGGCCAGCGACGACAGCAGCATCGAGACGCTCGCCCGGCCCCTCAGCCTGCGGTAGGCCACGCGCTCCATCACCACGCCCATGAGTGCGCCGGCGAGCACGGCCAGAAGAAGCGCGGCGACGAACGGGACCCCGGCCGCCGCCAGGAAGAAAAAGACGTAACACGAGAGCATCATCAGGTCGCCGTGGGCGAAGTTGATGAGCTGAAGGATGCCGAAGACCATCGCCAGCCCGATGGCGACCAGGGCGTAGACCGAGCCCAGACTCAGGGCGTTGATGGTCTGCTGCAGAATGTAGTTACCGGTCGAGAGCATGGCTGACCTCCCCGAGGTAGGCTCGCGCCAGGTCGGCGTCGGCCAGGAATTCGGCCGCCGTACCCTGGGCGACAATCCGCCCGGTTTCTAGAACATAGCCCCGGTCGGCCACTTCCAAGGCCCGGTGCGCGTTCTGCTCGACCAGGAGGATGGTGAGCCCGGACTTCTTCATCTCCGCGATGACCTGGAAGATGGTGTCCACGATAATCGGCGCGAGGCCCAGGGAGGGTTCGTCCAGCAACAGCAAGCTGGGCCGGCGCATCAGGGCCCGCCCGATGGCGAGCATCTGCTGTTCACCGCCGCTCAGCGTCGCGGCCGTCTGGCTCCTGCGCTCGGCCAACCGCGGGAAAAGACCGTAGACCTTGTCCAGGTCGGCCGTCACCTCCGGACCGGCTTTGCGCTGCACGGCCCCCATAACGAGGTTCTCGTGGACCGTGAGTGAGCCGAAGATGTGCCGACCCTCGGGACAATGGGCCACCCCAAGCCCGACAATCTGAAAGGGGCTCAGCGTCGTCAGAGCGTGGCCGTTATAGAGAATCTCGCCGCGGCGGGGCCGGAGAAGTCCCGAGATGGTTCGGAGGATAGTCGACTTGCCGGCCCCGTTGGACCCGATGAGGCAGACAGTCTCTCCGTCCCCGACCGTCAGCGACACCCCGGCCACGGCTCGGATGTTACCGTAGTAGACGTCGAGATCGCGGACCTCAAGCACTGGCCCTACCTCCCAGGTAAGCCTCGATGACCTGCGGATTGGACCGGACCTCGGCCGCCGTGCCCTCGGCGATAATCCGCCCGTAGTTGAGGACCTGAATACGGTCGGAGAGCCGCATCACAACGCTCATGTCGTGCTCCACCAAGATGATGGTGACGCCCTCCCGGTCGCGGATGCCGCGGATGGTCGCCGCCAGCTCCTGACCCTCGACCGGGTTCATCCCGGCCGCCGGCTCGTCGAGAAGCAGCACTTTCGGCCCGGTCGCCAGGGCCCGGGCTATCTCCACCCGCCGCTGCAACCCGTAGGGCAAAGACCCCGCGACGTCCCCCGCGTGCTTCTCGAGGCCCACCGCGGCCAGCGCCGCCATAGCCCGCTCGCGCAGGTCCCGCTCGCTGCGGTAAAAGCCCGGCAGGCCGCAAAGGGCCCCGACGAGGCTCTTCCTGGACCTGAGCTGCGCCGCCGTGACCACGTTCTCCAGGACGGTCAACGAAGCGAAGAGGCGTATGTTCTGAAAGGTCCTGACCAGCCCCCGCCGGGCGACCTCGTTCGGCAAAAGGCCGGTTATGTTCTCGCCCTCCAGGCGTATCTCGCCGGCGGTAGGACGGATGAAACCGGTGAGAAGGTTCAGCGCCGTGGTCTTACCGGCCCCGTTCGGGCCGATGAGCCCCAGTATCTCGCCGCGCTTGAGAGTCAGCTCATAGTTCTCCAGGGCGTGCAGACCGCGGAAGGACTTTGTCAGCCCCCTCGCGGTGAGGACCGCGGCGGCGCTCGAGTCCGCGCGTCGGCTTGTCTCAGGCACTTCGGACGCTCCTTTCACGGGACGGTCCTGGATATCAGGGCGGCCCGGCGGATGAGTTCCGGGGCCAGGGCCCGCAGCTCGGCGAGGCCCAACCGGCTGCTCGGGCCGGAAATGCTGAGTCCCGCGACGACGTTCCCGTGGCGGTTGAAAATGGGCGCGGCCACACAGCGGATACCAATCATGAGCTCCTCGTCGTCCGTGGCGTACCCCTGTTCCCGGACCTGCCGCAGATGGGCCCGGAGAACCTCGGCGTCGGCGATGGAGTTCTTGGTACGGCGCTCGAGGCCGCCGGCCGTCAGACGGTCGACTTCGTCTTCCGGAAGCCAGGCCAGAAGCACTTTCCCCAGGGCCGTGCAGGTGAGCGGCGCTTTGTATCCCACATGGATGCCGCTGCGGAGCACCTGCGGGCTGTCGACCTTGTCGATGTAAAGAACCTTACCGTCGTCGCTGAGAACGGCGAGGTTGGCCGTTTCGCCCGACAGGGACACCAGTTCCTCCAGGTACTGACGGGCGGCGCGCCCGAAACCCATCTGGTTCACGACCGTGCAACCCAGGTCGAAGAGTTTAAGGCCGAGCTTGTAGCGGCGGGTCTGAGGGTTACGGGACGCGTAACCCAGCCAGCAGAGAGTGTCCAGCAGACGATGCACCGTGCTGGGCGGCAGACCGACGGCCGGGGCGATGGAGGCTATGCCGGCCTCGTCCGGCAAGGTACTGAGGTAATCAAGGATGGCGGCGGCGTTCTCGACCGCGGCAACAGGATAGCGCGGTTTTGGAACGCCGGTTCCAGCGGAGGGCGTCACACAATTCCGCACAGTGGAACACTCTTCCGATTTCGCGGCAAAAGGAAAAACCATCCGTCCCTCGGCACCTCGCTTCCGCATTGTGGAATGGACTTCCGATTTCAGCCGTGGACTTCGCCGGGCTTTCCAAAAATCCTGCCGTCCGGTTGAACCCATCCCGCGGGCCGGAATGACCCGCCCTCGCCCGGGCACAGCCCGCCGTCCGGCGCCACGCCCGTGTGCCGCGCCCGGCCGCGCGGGGCGCCGAAGGACCGATTAAAAAGGTGCGGGCCCCACCGCTCCCGCTACTCCCGGGGCCCGCCCCACTTCCCTTTGGTCAGCGGCTGGACCGCTCCTGCTCGGTCGCGGCCCGTAGCCGCCGTATACCTTCGTCGATAAGCTCGGGTTTGACGAGGCTGAAACAGATGCGGAGCTGGTTTTGCCCGCTGCGGTCGACGTAGAAGGAGGGCCCGGCCACGTAGGCGACGAGGTGCTCCTTCACCGCCCGCTCGAGCATTCGGACGGTGTCGATGCCCTCGGGCAGGGTGGCCCAGGTGTAAAAGCCCCCCTGCGGGACCGTGTAGGATATGTCGGACCCGAAGTGACGCTCGAGCGCCTCCAGGGTCAGGCGCCGCTTGGCTTTGAGACTGGCCCGGGTGACCGCAATCTGCCGTTCGATGAGGCCCCGACGGCCGTACTCGACCGCCATCATCTGACCCAGTGAATTCGAGCACTGGTCGGTGCCCTGCTTGAAGATGAGCAGCTTCTCCGTCACCGGCGGCGCGGCGATGGACCAACCCAGCCTCAGGCCCGGCGAAAAGATTTTCGAGAATGTCCCGAGATGGATGACCAGCCCCTCTTCGTCGAGAGCCTTCAGAGCCGGGAGTTCCTCCCCCTCGTAGCGCAGCTCGGCGTAGGCGTGGTCCTCGACGACGGGAATGCCGTACCGGGAGGCCGTCTCCAGCAGCCGCCGACGCCGCGGCAGCGACATGGTCAACCCCGATGGGTTCTGGAAAGACGGAACGGTGTAGATGAACTTCGGCCGTTCGCCCTGCCGGGCCAAACGGCCCAGAAGCTCTTCCAGCGCGTCTACGTCCAGGCCGTTCTCGTCGACGGGCACGTCGAGCATCCGGGCCTCGTAGGCCGAAATCGTCTGGATGGCCCCGATATAGGTGGGGTGCTCCATCACCACAATGTCGCCCTTCTCGAGGAAGACCTTGCAGACAAGGTCCAGACCCTGCAGGGCGCCGCTGGTGATGAGGATGTCCTCGGGCCGGCAGCGGATGCCCTGACCGGTGCACCGCTCGGCCATGAACTCACGAAGAGGAGTGAGACCCGGGGTCGGCCCGTACTGCAGGGCCGTTCCGAGGCTGTCCCTCATAATCCTTTCACTGATTTCCCTGAACTCCGGCAGGAACCATTCCGGGTCGGGGAATCCCCCCGCGAACGAGATGACCTCCGGACGCTCAGCCAGGGCGAAAAGAGCCGCCAGCTCGGACCGCTCGAGCGCCCGGGCGCGGGCCGACATACCGGCAGCGAAGACAGAGACCACGCTGTGACCTCCTAGGCTAGCAGAGTCTAACATCCAAGGCAACGGGCGACCGGCGAAAACGAAAAAGCCGTCGGTGGACAACCGAAGGCTTATCGGTTGGTAATGGCGAGGCTATGCGGTTCGGGGCGCTCTCGCCACCTATGTTAGACCCCGGGTCCGGGCCCGTCAACCCCCGTGGGCCTTCCGCATGCCTGATGCAGGCCCGGTGCACACGGCGCCCCGCCGGAAACGGCGCGGGCGGGGGTCCCTCCCCCCGCCCACCCGTCCAGCCTGCGCCCGGGCACTGTTTCGGCGCCCGGCGTACGGCCCGGCCCGTCCAGACCTCAGCCCAGCGGCGGCTCCCCAGGTTCGGGCCCCGGCCGCACCCCGGCCCGCACCGGCCCTGCCCCGGCCTGCACCCGCGGCGTCGCGCCGGCGGCGTAAAAGTTCTCCACCCGCTGACAATCGGAGTGGTCCGCGGCGCTCGACGGCAGGTACCACTGGTTGGTCATCGCGATCTGGGCGATCTCGTCCTGGGCTCGCTCGGCCTGGTCCCTCATCCTCCGCAGGGTCTGCCGGAGCCGGACATTGCTGCACTCCAAGGCGGCCTTGGTGTGTTCCTCGATATCGTGCTTGATCATCGAGAGGACGTCCCCGGCCATGTCCTTGTCTTCCAGTTTCACTGCAGGGTCCCCCCCTCGGTGAGGAAAGATGCGAGCTGCTGCTTGGCCTCCTCGGCCCAAGCGGATTGTCTCCGGCACCAGTCGCGAAGCTGACCGTTCCGGGCCTCCTCGGCGTACTGCCCCAGTTTCTTGGCTCCCAACTCGCAGCAACCGATAAGATGCCTGAGGCTGTCGAGCTCGATATTGGTCAGGTGGGGCAAGCCCTTCACCTCCTTCCCGGGTCTTGCCGGTCCTTGAGACTTCCGGCGAAAGTAGCATGGCCCGGGAAGGAAATGTTAACCCGCCCCCGGGCAGGCGCCGGCCCGCGGCGCCCCCCGGCGGCCACCGCCCGCCCGGAGCGGGCGTATCACTGGCGTGTCACTTTTCCAGGGAGCGCCGCCCGCCTCTGAGTCCGGCCGACCCCCGCAGGACGGCCCCCACCGCCGCCCGCTTCAGGCCCTGAATAGCCAGGGTGGGGTTTATCTTTTTCGGGCAGGCCTCGGCGCAGTTGAAGATAGTGTGACACCGCCAGGCCCCTTTTTCCGTAGCGACCAGGC
>Ga0315298_1006703_pt1 | contig 15575 bp, 13 predicted proteins | sample WHS_1_MG_FD_203077 | JGI IMG/M metagenome (GOLD analysis project Ga0315298, IMG submission 203077) | Extremophilic microbial mat communities from Washburn Hot Springs, YNP, Wyoming, USA - WHS_1_MG | ecosystem: Environmental > Aquatic > Thermal springs > Hot (42-90C) | place: USA: Wyoming... | reverse complement strand
ATATTCAATTATAAAAGGTAGTTTTCTTTGATCGATTAAGCTTAATTTTCGTCCATCCCATATTAAAGTTTGAACTTCTGATTTAGTTTCACTCATATTGTTATTTTTATATTCCATTTTTTAAATTATTCTTTAAATTATTCTTGATTAATTAAAAATATAAAATTTTTTTAAATAAATTTTTAAATTTTTTAATTAGTTTTTAAGTCCCAGAAGTCCAAGAAGAAAGATACTCTTCTTGCTCTTTTGTTAATTTATCGATTTCAATTCCCATGCTTGCTAATTTAAGTTTTGCAATGTTTTTATCTATGTCTTCAGGTACTGCATAAACTTCTTTATTGAGGTTTTTACCTTCTTTATTCATCTTTACTATGTATTCAACACTTAAAGCTTGGTTTGCAAAGCTCATATCCATTACGCTTGCAGGATGACCTTCAGCTGCACCAAGATTTACAAGTCTTCCTTCAGCAAGCACATAAATTCTTCTACCATCATTCATTAGATATTCTTCAACCATTGGTTTAACTTTTCTAACAGACTTGCTATTCTTTTTTAAATAATTTAAATCAATTTCAGCATCAAAATGACCTGAATTTGCAACTATTGTTCTATCCTTGCAACTTGAAAGTATTGGCTCGCCAATAACATTCTTATTTCCAGTAACTGATAAAAATATATCCCCTATTTTGGCAGCTTCTGTATTTTTCATTACTTTAAACCCATCCATTCTTGCCTCTAATGCCTTTAAAGGATTTATTTCAAGCACTATAACATCAGCTCCCATTCCCTTTGCTCTCATTGCAACGCCTCTTCCACACCATCCATATCCTACTACTACAAAGTTTTTACCAGCAATTAAAACATTTGTTGCTCTTATAATTCCATCAATTGTGCTTTGACCTGTACCATATCTATTATCAAAAAAATGTTTAGTTTTTGCTTCATTTACAGCAATAATAGGATATAATAAAACACCTTTATGTTGCATGCTTTTTAATCTAATAACTCCTGTTGTAGTTTCTTCTGTTCCACCTATTATATTTGAAATAAGGTCTTGTCTTTTACTATGTAATGTTGAAACCAAATCAGCTCCATCATCCATTGTTATATTTGGCTTAAAATCTAAAACCTTATTAATATGTTTATAATAAGTTTCATTATTTTCTCCCTTAATAGCAAAAACAGGAATATCATAATCATAAACTAGAGATGCAGCTACATCATCTTGAGTACTTAAAGGATTTGAAGCACATAAATAAACCTGAGCTCCCCCTTCTTTCATTGTAATCATAAGATTAGCTGTTTCTGTTGTAACATGAAGACAAGCAGCTATTTTTATTCCATTTAAAGGTTTTTGCTTACTAAACTCTTCTTTAATACTTCTTAAAACAGGCATATCTGCTTCTGCCCATTCAATTCTATCTTTCCCATAACTTGCAAGATTTTTATCTTTTATATCAAATTCCATTAAATACCCTTTCTTTTTTTATTTTAAAAATTTTTAGTTATTTTTTACTTTTATTATTTTTATGCTTCTTTTGCTTTAACTATTCTTTAATTTTTGCTAACTCTGATTTTAAAACTTTTATTTTATCAACTGGAGTAGGATTTATATTATTTAAAAGTGAAACATATACACTTACTATTCCACCTAAAAACATCATATTTAATGCTTTTTCAAGCTCATTTTTACCTTCAGCTTCAATTTCAATAACTTTATTAAAATTGTTTTGTATTAATTTTTTTGTTGTATTAATTCTTGTTTTTATTCTTTGTGATTGAGTTTCATCTTTAAAGATAATAAGTACAAAATTTTTTGATACTTCATTTAATCTTTCCCAACCAACAGTTTCATTATGATTTAATTCAGGAAATTCATTCCAAAAAGAAGGGCATTTTGAATTTTCATTCATTTGGCACTTCCATCTATAAGCAACTGCTGACATTATCCCTTCAAAACCATATATAATAGGCAAATTATTTGAAATTTCAAATGCAATTTTTTTTGCAAAATTTTCTTCAAAAGGAACATTTCTATTATAACTCTGGGATTTATTTTTTATACTTGATATAGCATCATCAATTACTTTAATATCAATAGTTATGATACCAATACGAGATAATAAAATATATAAAGGAATTATTAAAAAACCCGCTGCTGCTCTTGGTTGAAAACCTCCTGGAATTTTAATAAGACACTTATTATTTTTTATAGCTATTTGCTCAAGTTCACCTCCAGAGGTTGAGCACACTACTTCGCAATTTCTTTTTAATGCCTCACTAACTGCTGCAATAGTTTCTTCAGTTCCCCCAGAATAACTAACTGCAATTACTAGCCAATTATGATTAATAAAAGAAGGAAGCTTATACCCTTTTACTATTTCTATAGGAATAGATACGTCATATTTTATTAAGCATTTTATGAAATCACCTGTAAAACCCGAGCCACCCATTCCAAGAAATGCTATTCCTTCAAAATTATCTTTTCTAATTTTTGAAATATCTATACTTTCCCCAATTTTTTTTGCCTCATTTAATTGTTCATAAAATTTTTCTTCAAAACCTAGCATATCTTCAGTATCTAATTTACTAATTTTTTCAAGGTCATCTAAAACATTCACAATTTGCCTCCTTTGCAAATTTCTTTACCTATATCAAGTAATTCTTTTAATCTTTTTTCGTCAGAACTTTCTGCATAAACTCTTACTACTGCTTCTGTCCCACTTGGCCTTATCATAAGCCAACTATCATCATCAAAAACATATTTAAATCCATCTATTGTAATAACTTCTTTAACTTTTTGCTTTTCTATAGCTGGAGGTATTTGTAGTTCAAGTAATGATTTTATCTTATCTCTTTCTTTAATTTCCATTTCATAATCATTACGCTCATATACAAAATATCCATATTCATCATATATTTCATTTAAAATCATATTTAAAGATTTATTTTCCCTTGCTACTATTTCTAGTAATTTTAAACCCATCAGCATTCCATCTCTTTCAGGTATATTCCCATTTGTCCAAAGTCCTCCGCTTTCTTCGCCACCCATTAATACATTACCCTTTACTATTTCTTCAGCTATATATTTAAATCCAACAGGTTTAATTTTTAGGCTAAGATTATTTTTATTTACAATCCTATCTATAATAGAAGATGTTGTAACTGTTTTTATTACTTCTGAGGCTTTTTTGCCATTTCTTATTAAATCTCTTAAAACTATTGCAAAAATATGATGAGAGCTAATAAAATTACCTTCTTCACCAATGGCACCAATCCTATCTGCATCGCCATCAAGACAAATTCCTATCTTTATTTTATTTTGTTTTAAAAATTCTGTTGCTTCTAAAATATTTTTCCCGACTGGCTCTGGATTTATCCCACCAAAAGCAGGATTAAAAATATTGTGTATTTCAATAACATTATTTAAATTAAAACTTTTTAAAATTGAAGAATAAATTCCTTGAGCAGCGCCATACATAGAATCAATTAATATTTTAAAATTAATATTATTAAGTAGTTTTGTATTAATTAGCTCATTTATCTTTTTTAAATAATCTGTTATAAAGTTTGATTTAATATAATATGAATTTTTGTTTTTTATATCTTCATTTTTTTCATCATTATCTTCATTAATTGATTTAACATCTTTACTTAAAAACTCATCATAAGAAATACTATTAACATAACTTTCAATATCACTTATTATGTCCATTGTTGCAGAACCACCATATGGACCTTTAATTTTATAGCCATTATAAACATATGGATTATGACTAGCAGTAATCATTATTCCTAAATCAGCATTTCTTGAAACTACAGCATTAGAAAGAATAGGAGTTGGGATAAAAGTTTGTGAAATTTCAGTTATTATTCCATTTTTAGAAAATACTTTAGCAGCGCCTTCTGCAAATATATCTGATAAAAATCTTGTATCATAACCAATAACAACTTTAGGAATGCTTGATTTTAAATTTTTCAAACTTTTTAAATAGTTACTAATCCCTTGTGAAATAAATAAAACTTTATCATAAGTAAACTCTTTTGCTATAATCCCACGCCAACCATCAGTACCAAATTTTATTAATTTGTTTTTATTTTCTTTCTTTTTTATATTTATTTTGTTTTCTTTACTTTTCATAATTTTTTATTTAAATCTTTCATGACATTTTATTATATTTTTATTTTCCAGTAAGTAATTTATAATCGGAGTCAACCATCATTTTGATTAACTGTTCAAAGCTAACTTTAGGCTTCCAGCCTAGTATTTTTCTTGCTTTGCTTGAATCCCCAATTAAAAGTTCAACTTCTGCAGGTCTTATGAATCTAGGATCAACTTTAACATATTTTTGCCAATCAAGATTTAAATAATCAAAAGCAATTTCTACAAGCTCTTTTACGGTATGAGTTTCTCCAGTAGCTATAACGTAATTATCGGGCTTATCTTGCTGAAGCATTAACCACATAGCTTCAACATAATCTCCAGCAAATCCCCAATCTCTTTTTGCATCTAAATTACCTAGTAAAACATTTTCTTGAAGACCAAGCTTAATCTTAACTGCGTTATAAGTTACCTTTCGTGTTACAAATTCAAGCCCTCTTCTTGGGGATTCATGATTAAATAGTATTCCAGAGCAACCAAATATATTATAGCTTTCCCTATAATTAACAGTAATATAATGGCCATAAACTTTTGCAACTCCATATGGGCTTCTTGGGTAAAATGGAGTTGTTTCTTTTTGAGGAACTTCTAAAACTTTACCAAACATTTCTGAACTTGATGCCTGATAAAACTTAATATCTTTATTGACGTGCCTAATTGCTTCTAAGATACGTGTAACTCCAAGAGCAGTAAATTCGCCTGTTAAAACTGGCTGATCCCATGAGGTCGGCACAAAAGACTGGGCTGCAAGATTATAAATTTCATCTGGGTTTGCCTCTTTAACCGCACTTATTATCGAAAATTGATCAAGTAAATCTGCTTGAAGCAATTTTATTTTATCTCGTATATGTTCAATTCTTCCAAAATTTTCTGTTGAAGAGCGCCTTACCATTCCAAAAACTTCATAACCTTTTTCTAGCAAAAACTCTGCAAGATAAGACCCATCTTGACCAGTTATCCCTGTAATTAGCGCTTTTTTCAAGAAACCCTCCTTTAATTTTAATTAAAAATTAATTTCATTTTTACAAATTTTTGAATTTATATTTATTTTTATTCCCTTTTTTAAAATATTATTATCTTCTATTATGGTATTATCACCAACTACTGAGTTTTCTTCAATTATAACTTTATTACCAATTCTAACATTAAAAGATAAAATAGAATCCTTTATAATGCATCCATTACCAATTTTACAATCATTTAATATAACACTTCCACTAATACTAGTTTGACTAGAAATATAGCAATTATTGCCAATTACTGTTAGTGGATTAATTACAGCACCTTTTTCTATAATACAGTTATCACCGATTACGATTGGCCCTGATAATGTACTTTCTTTATCAAATTTAGTATTTTTACCAACAAAAATATTTTCAAACATTTCCTCACCAGGAAAATCAAATTTTGTTTTTCCATTTAAAATATCTTGATGAGCCTGAATATATTTTGCTGGAGTTCCAAGATCAAGCCAATAAGCATTTGAAACAAAGCCATAAATTCTATAACCAATTTCTAAGGCATTTGGAAACAACCCTCTTTCAAAAGAATAATTTTCGCCCTCAGGAACAAGGTCAAGTAATTTTTTTTCAATTATATAAGTACCAGCATTTATTAAGTTTGTTGTGATTTCATCCCAGCTTGGTTTCTCTAAAAATTTCTCAACTCTTCCATCTTTATCAATAGGAACAAGACCATAAGAAGTAGGATCTTCCACAGGAGTAAGAGCAATAGTAATATCTGATTTTTTATCCTTATGATATTTAAGCATTTCTGTTAAATTTATAGCTGATAGAACATCCCCGTTAAAAACCATAAAACTTTCATTATCAAGATAACTTTCAACGTTTTTCACAGCTCCACATGTGCCTAAGGGTTTTTCTTCAGTCACATATGTTAATTTTACCCCCATGCTTGAACCATCACCAAAATATGCCTTAAAAACATCTGGTAAATACCCAGTAGATAAAATAATGTCTTTGATACCGTGAGATTTTATCCAATTAATAAAATTATGCATAAAAGGTTTATTTACCAATGGCAACATTGGCTTAGGATTTAAATATGTAAGTGGCCTAATTCTTGTGCCAAAACCACCTGCAAGAATAACTGCTTTCATATCTTTTGCCTCCAATATTCTAAAGTATCTTTTAGTGCTTGATGAATACTATAATCTTGTGTCCAACCTGTATGTTTTTTTAATTTTGAATTATCTCCATAAATTACCTCATTATCAATAGGCCTTAATTTCGAACTATCTATCTTTATTTCTATATTTTTAACTGTGCTAAAAGAAAGTAGAATATCTAGCAAATCCGCAATTTTATATTTTTGTCCAGAGCAAATATTATAAACTTCTCCAGCTTTTCCTTTATTCATAATATAATAATAAGCCTTAATAACATCTCTTACATCTAAAAAATCTCTATATGCTGCAAGATTTCCAACATATATTTTTGGCTCTTTTAAACCCTTCTCTATTTCTGCAATTTGCTTTGCAAAATCTGAACAAACAAATCTATCAGATTGGCCTGGTCCAATATGATTAAATGAACGACTTACAAATACTGGAATTTTATATGCCATAAAGTAAGTTGTTGAAAAAAAATCCATAGCAGCTTTACTAATTGCATAAGGGTTGGTTGGGTAAATCATTGATTCTTCAGTAATAGCATCTCCATTGTTTTCCATTATTTTATATTCTTCCGCTGTGCATACTGAAAGAAATTTACATATAGCATAATATTTTCTAATGCTTTCAAGTATATTAATTGCGCCAAAAACATTAATTTTAAAAGTTTCTATTGGATTTTTCCATGATTCACTAACTGAGGCTTGGGCAGCAAGATGATAAACTTGCTCAGGTTTAAATTCTTTAATCAATTTTTGAACCTTTAAAGAATCTGTTAAATCTATATTTACAAGTTTAATATTTCCCATATCTTTTTGAAAATATTTATAAAAATCAGCAGTATTTAAATCAATGCCAATAATTTCATCATTGCCGATACTATTATTTTGTAAAAAATTAGCAAGATGCCTTCCTACAAAACCATTAATTCCTGTAATTAAAATTCTCAAAGATATTATCCTTTTTTAAAACGTGTATTAATTAAATTTAACAGTAAATTTAATAGCTAAAAATTAAAAAATTTTTTAAAGGTATTTTTTAAAAAATAGCTTAAAAATTTTTTTCTAATTATTAATTAATTTACATTAATTTACTAAATTTACATTAATTTACTACTTAGTTTATTAAAATAATAATTTAATAAACTAATTTATACCAGAATTTTTAATAATTATCCTTATTTTTTGCGTATTTTTTAATTTATTTTATTAAATTATTTTATTATTTTTTTAATTTTTATTAAAACTTTTTATATAGGTTATTAAAATTCTAAAACCTAAAATAGGAAAAACAAAGGGGATAAAAACAATTTTCCAACTTTTTTTATAAGTTTTAATATAAAAATATAAAACACTTTTTTGCATCATTATTTGTGAAATAACTGAATCCTTTTTGCTACTTCCCCCAATATGGTGCAAAATTATAGAATATGGATAATAATAAACTTTAAAACCTTTTGCCCACATTCTATAGCAAATATCAACATCTTCAACGTACATAAAGTAATTTTCATCAAAAATACCAACAACATCTAGCGCTAATTGCGAAACCATCATTGCAGATCCTGAAACCCAATCTACTTCAAAAGGCTTATTTCTATCTATATCCATAAGTTTATAATGTCTTGAAAACCTATTATTTGGTTTTATTCCTGCAAGTATTGTATAAAAAGCAGCGTTTATAAAAGAAGGAAATCTCCTGCAAGATAATTGTATAGAGCCATCAGGATTTATTATTTTTGGACCAACAACACCTATATTTATGTTATTTAATTGACATTGTTCAAAAAATTTTAAAAGATTATTTATTGAATCTTCAAAAACTTCTGTATCGCTATTTAAAAATAAATAATATTTAGAATTTGAGTTTTTTATTGCAATATTATTTGCAAAAGAAAATCCTTTATTTAAATTATTTTTTATTAGTTTTATAAATTTAAAATTAAGATAATTATTTTCAATAAATTCTTGGGTTCCATCTTTTGAATTATTATCTACAATAATAATTTCAAAATCATCTTCATTTAGATTTGGAGGGTATTTCAAAATTGAATTAATGCAATTTTTTAAATAATCTTTACTGTTAAAACTTACAATAATAATTGATAACTTTTTTTGATTGCTGGATTTTTTAAAACTATTAAGATTTTCATTTTTTTTAAAATCCTGCAAAAACTACCCCTGAATTTTATTTAATATTTTTTTTAATATTTGTTATTAATAAAATTTTTAAAATTTAAATAAAATAACAATATCCATATGATCTTTATTTATTAATATTAATATTATATTAAATATTATTTGTTTTAAATATTATTATTTTTATTTATTTAAAAAATTAAATTTTTAACATATTTTTATCTTCACATTTATCAAACTCAGCTTGAATAGTAACATGGCTTATACCATATTTAGTTTTTAGTAAATTTTCAATTTCTTCATAAATTTTATCAGCCTCAGAAAGCTTCATGTCTTCTAAATCAACATGAGCTTCAAAATTAATTGTATTTTCATCAACCATCCAAGAATGAACATGATGAATATCTTTTACTTTTTCGATACTTTCAATGTCTTTTTTAATTTTTCCATAATCAATTGGAGCGGAAGACTGCATTAAAATATCTATTGTTTTTATTAAAATAAGCCATGCTTCTCTTAAAATATAAATAGAAATTAAAATTGTAATAAGAGGATCAACCCATGTTATGTTCCAAAATTTGATTATAATCCCACCAATAATTACGCCTACTGATGAGACGGTGTCACTTAGTAAATGAAGATAACTTGATTTTATATTTAAATTTCTATGAGAATCTTTCTCAAGTAAAAATACAGAAACTAAATTAGCAATTAATCCTATGATAGCTACAGTTATCATAAGTGAGCCATTAATTATTTCTGGATTTTTAAATCTTTTATAAGCTTCATAAATTAAAAATAAAGATATACCTACTAATACAGATGAATTAAAAAAAGCACTAATAATTTCTGCCCTTTTATATCCATAAGTTTTTTTAATATTTTTTGGTCTTTGTGCAATTTTATTTGCAAAATAACTTAAAGCAATAGAAGCCGTGTCGCTTAAGTTATGCATACTATCAGATATTAAAGCTAAGCTTCCAGAAATAATACCCCCAATTATTTCAGCAACTGTAATAATTGCATTTAAAGTACTGACCCAAAAGATTTTTTTACCAGATAGTTTTGATATATCATGAGAATGATTTGAATGTTCATCATGATTATCTTCTAGTTCATCATGATTATCTTCTAGTGCATTATGATTATTTTCTAGTTTATCATTATTTAAATTATTATCATGTTCTTCATTCATTTTAAATTATTATATACCCCCAAAATAAAAATAAAATTTCAAATTAAAATAAAATTAACAAAAAAATACTTAAATTATTATATTAATATATTATTATATGTCAATTAAATAATATTATTATTTATCTTCTTTAAAAATAGGCTTAAAAATTTTTTTTAATAGCCCATAAACTTCTCGCCTATTATCCAAATAGTAAGATTTAATAAGAGGAAATGATTTTATAAAATAAATTGCAGTTACAATTATTCCAAATATTAGCCACCAAAAATTCTTTGTCCAACCCCACATAAAAAAAGAAAATGTAAACAAAGCAGCTGCCTGCCCTAAATATACATCCTTAGTAATAAAAAGAAATATTGGGACAAAAATAATATAAAGAAATAAGATAGAAAAAGCTGATAAATATAATAAACCTCCTATTAATGTTGAAAGCCCTTTACCACCTTTAAATCCAATGTATATCATCCAATTATGCCCAACCATTGCTGCCGCAAGAGCAAAAAGACTTATAGCAATTTGACCAGAAAACTTATATGCAAGCCATGCCGATAAAAATCCTTTACCCATATCTAAAATTATTACAAAAACTCCAGCAATTTTCCCAACGCTTGTAAATGTATTCATCCCCCCTATGTTTTTACTTCCAACTTCTAAAATATTAATTTTTTTTATTTTCCCAGCAATATATGCTGAGGGAAAAGAGCCAATCAAATATCCAATTATAATAAGGATGAAAGCATTTAAATAAAAATTATCCACTAGCTGTTTCATAATTTTTATTCTAATTTAACTTTGAGTTTTAAATTTATTTTAATTTTCTATAAACAAATCTTTTAATTCATCATTTAATTGTGTTGCAATTATACCAATTAATCCAGGACCAGTGTGGGCACCAACTACAGGTGTACATTCTGTAATTATTGTACTTACAAAATTTATTTTTGGTTGAATTCTTAACATTATTTTCTTTGATTCTTCATATGATAAAGAATGTATAATTGCACCTGCAACCCATTTCTCATTTTTAAAACTTTTAATTGTTCTATTTGCTATTTCTTTTAAGGAGCCTACCCTAGTTATACTAACACCCATCATTTTAACAATTCCATCAAAAATTCCTAAAATAGGTTTTATTCTTGTTACAGAAGTAACAATATTTGCTATTTCAGGTACTCTGCCACTTCTACTTAAATATTTTAAAGTATTAATTGTACCAAATAACTTCATGTTTTTTCTTAAAAATTCTAAGTTTGAGATTATACTGTTAAAATCCATTTCTTTTTTACAAGCTTTTGCCGCAGCCAAAGCCATAAGGCCTGTACCCATAGAACCTGACAGGGAATCAAAAATTTCTATTTTATCACCAGCATTTAAATAATTTTTAGCTACTATTGCTGCTTTTATTACAGCAGAAAGTTTTGAACTAATATGAATAGATATTATTTTTTCATAATCTTTTAAAAGTTTCTCATATATTTTTACAAAATCAAAAGGTGATGGTGAAGAAGATTTAAAAATTGCATTTTTTTCTTTTTGAAGCATGTAAACAGTTTCTGCATCAATATCAACTCTATCTTTATAAGATTTCCCATCATAGTTAATATAAATAGGTATTATATTGATATCAAGTTTCTCTGCATATTCTTTTGGTATATCTGATGCACTATCTGTAACAACAGCATATTTTGCCACTTAAGCTCCTTAAAATATTTCTTAATTTTAATTACCGGAAAAATAATTTTAATAAATGCAATTAATAAATAAAACTAATAAACAAACATACAGCTTAATATCTTTTATTTTTAAATAATCATATAAAATATTATAAGTCTATAATTTTAATTTTAAATCAATAATTATTTTTATTCCAATAACAAATGTAATAACTTTTATAACTTGATATCATAATAATAAATCATAATAATAAATAATAATTTGAATTAATAACAAATATAAAAATGATAATAAAAAAGAGACCAAAACCTATTGGCCTCTTTTTAATAATTTTTATCTTTATATTTTTTTATATTTTTATATTTTTATATTTTTATTTCTTAATTGCTGATAAATTAATTGCTGATAAATTTTTTATTTTTAAATTTAAATTATTGTTCTTTTTCTCTTTCTGCAGCTTCTAACATTTTCTTTGCAAGCCTTAATTCAGTTTTTCTTTTTATTTCATCATTATAAACTCTAAGTTCAGCTACTAATTTATTGTATCTAGTAATATAAATTGTATCACCTAAATTTTCTGTTAAATATTTTGTTAAATTAATTCTTAAATCATTTGTATCAATTCTTAAAACATTATCAGCAATTTTTTCATTATTTTCCATTTTGTCCTCCTATGAAATTTAATTAAAAAAAATTAATAAAATTATAATAAACTAAATAAAAATTCTTAATTAAATATTTGTTAAAAAACTATAATTATTTTAATAAATTTTTTATTAACTAAAATATTAATACTAATTTATAAAAATTGCAATAAATAATATTAATAATTATTTAAATTTAATCAAATTAAATAATAAAAACAATTATAAAAACTTTATTGATTATTTTTGATAAAACCCTTTATATAAACTTTATCTTTCTATAAAGCCATATATATAACCAGCCATTTTTGCAATATCGATATAAATCAACATAAGAGGGGTTGTAAATAAAGCAGATATTTTTAAGAAAAACCTTGTTATTTTATTTTTGTGATGCTTGAATTCATTATTTATTCTTGAGTAAGGTTTATAAACATAATAACAAAAAAGAGGGATATAAATTAATAAAAACCAAAGATTAAAAAAAATTGAAATTAAAAAAATCACAATAAATATTGCAAAAGATAAAAATCTAATAAGATGCCTATAAAAATACATTTTACCCTTAGCATCCCCTTTAGAATATCTAAAGAACTGTTTAAATATTTGAACTATATCTTCTCGCATTCTCCAAAAAATAATTGCATCAGGATTAAACTTAATAACATAACCGTTTTGTTTTAAATTAAAATTAAATCTCATGTCTTCACCATAATCTAAGTTTTCTGGATACCCACCAACTTTTTCCCAAGTTATCTTTTTAAAACTTATATTTCTTGAAGAAGGCATAAATTTTTGAGGATTTATTTCTTTTAATTTTGGCATGATGCAAATTGATAAAATTTTTTCTAAATATGTTAAAGCTATTGGCTTACTAAAACCACCAACTACATCATAATTACCAAAAAGCATTAAATCATTATGATTTTTATTTTTTTTAATTAAATTTAATCTATTATCTAAACTAATAGATATATTGTTATTATTTTTTTTAGCAGTTTCTTTATTATCAAGTTTATTTTCATCCTTATAAATATTAACATTAGATATCAAATATTTTGTGATTTCGTAAGCCCAATTTTTATCAAAAACACAGCCTGCATCACTTACGCAAATTATTTCATTTTTTGCATTTTTAATTGCAATATTTCTTCCCTCGGAAATTTTTGCATTTGTTTTTTGTAAAATTTTTATAGTTAATTTAACTTCATTATCATTTTCATTAACATTTTTATTGATTTTATTATTGTTGTTTATTTTAATTTGATTATCATTTCTAAAATCATCTTTAAAATTATTTATAACATTATTAATATCATTACTGCTATCATCATAGTTATTGCTACTATCAATATTATTAATATTAATATCGGTATCACTATTAATATCAGAGTTTTCTTTTTGTTTATTAAACTTTACATAAAAAATATCAATTATTGTTACGCCTGATTCAATATTTAGTAACTTAATTTTTTCTGAATCTTCTTTAAAAACAATTAAATTTTTATTTTCTGACAACTTATTTAAAAAAAAATCTTTAAGAATATTTAAAGTTTTATCTTTAGATCCACCATCAACTATAATTATCTCCTCTGGCAAATAATCTTGCTCAAAAAAACTTCTTAAAAAAGGGGAAATTGATTTTTCTTCATTAAAAATTGTTGAAATAAAACTTGTATTTTTAATTAAATTATATTGCTTCATTTTTTAAAAATTTTAATTTTTTAAGAATTAACTAACTAGTTAATCAATTAATAATATTTTTTAAATTTTATTAACATCAAAATAAGATTTTAAAACTTTAAAATATAATTTAACTTTTAAATTATAATTATTTTTAAAAGTAAAAATGTATAAAATAAAATTTAGAAAAAACCTATTTATTATCCCAATAAAGCATAAAAAATTTATTGCTCTTGCATACAAATTTGAATAATTTTTTTTAAAATAAAGTATTTTACTTTTTAATAATTGTAATTCACGACTAACCGGATCTCTTTTTGCTATAGCTCCATCTAAGTGAATTATGCTATAAAATGGATAATAATAATTCTTAAATCCTTCCTTTTTTAATCTTAAACATAAATCTGCATCTTCACTATACATAAAATAATTTTCATCAAACTTTCCAATATTTTTAAAAACTTCATTCTTTATAAACATAAAAGAACCTGAAACCCAATCAACTTCCATTATATTATTATGATCCCACCAAGTCATAAAATAACGACCAAAAATCTTAGATTTCCTAAAAACTTTAAAAAGAAAAAAACTTTCATAAAATTGAGTTAAGATTGTCGGAAAACCTCTACAACTATATTGAAGTGAGCCATCTTCATTTATAATCTTTACCCCAATAACACCAATTTTTTCATTAACATTCTCTTTTTTTTCAAAAAAATTAATTAAGTCATATATGTTTTCATTAATTATTAATGTATCTGGATTTAAAAATATTAAATACCTACCTTTTGCAATATTAGCACCTATATTTGATGCTTTACCAAATCCTAAATTTTTTTTTAAATTAATTAAAATAATATTTTTTTCTTTATTAGTTATTTCTTTTTCTAAAAATTCTAAACTACCATCATTAGAATTATTATCAACAATTATAATCTCATATTTATGGTTCTTTTTATCCTCACTAGTTAAACCATTATTATCATCTTTATTTATATTATTATCGATTTTATTAAAAAATTCAGATGTCTTTAAATAATTTGAATTAGGATATGAACATTTAACTAAGTCATTTTTATTAAATAAAATATTAAAACTTTTTAAAAGATTTTTAATATTATTCAAACTATTATAATTTACAATAATAAAACTAATATCTGTCATTTTTTAATAATATATATTGATATATATTGGAATTAAAAATTTAATGATAATCATAATATAAAAACTTATAAATTGGTCACTAGTTATTCAAAAGACCTTATGATGGCTAAGCTAGCATTGTCCCTCTCATAAGATAGGTAGCTTAGCTTTCATCAGAGCTAGCTTTTACTCGCTATGGCAAAGCTAGCGTGCCTTTTAAATAATTGGTAACCAATAACATACAATAATATAATTTCCTTATTTTGTAACATTAATTATAAAATTTTAGGTGTTTTTAATAATTTATTTTTCAAATTTATTTAATTTACTAGAATTTGCAAATCCTAAATTTATCGCCTTATTTATTATTTCTAAAAGATTTTTTTCAAAAACTTCATTTGAAAATAATTTTGAATCTTCAATAGCTCTTTGTTTTATAATTTCTAAATTTTTTTTATTTCTTATAACCATTATAGTTTTTTCTTTAAGCTCACTAAGTGACTCAAAAAGAAATCCATTTTGCCCTTCTTTTATAATCTCCTTTTGTCCTCCCTTATTTATAACAATTGGTATGCAACCTGCTGCCATTGCTTCAACAGTAGTTATACCAAAATGTTCAAATTTTTCAGGATGTTTATTTTCATTTTCTCCTATACCTGCTGCATGCCAAAATATTTCGGTTTTAGCAAATATATCAAGTAATTCTTGCCAAGAGATATTTGTCATAATTTTTATTGGAAAACCTTTAGAAATTTCTTTTATTTTTTCAACATAATCATTATGAGTTTTTTTATTTTCTAAACCA
>Ga0315298_1006701_pt1 | contig 15578 bp, 16 predicted proteins | sample WHS_1_MG_FD_203077 | JGI IMG/M metagenome (GOLD analysis project Ga0315298, IMG submission 203077) | Extremophilic microbial mat communities from Washburn Hot Springs, YNP, Wyoming, USA - WHS_1_MG | ecosystem: Environmental > Aquatic > Thermal springs > Hot (42-90C) | place: USA: Wyoming... | reverse complement strand
TTCAGCTAGCGGCGGCCGTTGAGGTGGCTCTGGGTAAAGAAGGCCATCAGGTGTTGGTTTCTGCCAAGGAAGGCGTGGTAACCCTTACCATCAACAAGCAAACGCTGATGCTCTCTCGTTTGGCGCAGGGGTTGACCCGGATCGCAGAGAAGGTCCCGGGGGTCACCGCGGTAGAAACCAAGGTTGGCCCCGAGTTCTATCAGTCCGATGTTCGGCACTTGTTTGACTTTGATATCCCCTCCCGTGTGCTCCTGGTGGATGACGAAAAGGAGTACGTACAAACCTTCTCCGAGCGGCTCTCGAAGCGAGGGGTGAAGCCGGCTGGCACCCGCGATCACGCTCTCTCAGCGCTTAGGACAATGGGAGGGGCGCGGTAACCGCGCCCCTGTGTCTCGGCCAGATATTCCTCACGACGGCCAGCTACTCTCGAATTCGGCTGGCCAGCAATAACATGACGAGACCGGCGAGGCCTAACCACACCGCTATGTAGCGAATGGCCGAGTCGGAGAGGTGTGAGAATTCCTCGACATCCTCGCTAACTGGCCTGGGCATGTAGCGCCGGAAATTGCGCTTCCAGGTCTCTATGCCAAAGCGCGGGCTCACTGTGCCCCACACCCCATCGAGTAGCAACAGTCCACCCAGCACATAACCGATCTTTTTCAGCATTCTTCAACCTCCTGAGGGAGTTTCTTGGAACAAACCGTACCCGTCGCGCAGATGCGATGACGCCGGATCGCGGTCTATAGACGGATCTAGTTGTCGCTGCATAGGACATGCCAACGGGCAGCGGGTAGACCGAGGGGTTGGGTAGCGAGTAGCGAGAGCAATCGCTACAGTAGAGAGACAGGGGCTCTGGCGATATTTGTTGATCGACCTGCCCGAACGGGCTAGATCGCTCTTGCACCCCATGAAGAAGGTTGAAGACTTTGCTAAACTCTGGTAGATTAGGATCAGGCCTTGGAAGCCGTCTCAAGCCGGTTGCCCGTAGCGCGGGGTTTGTCCTCCGCTCGATGGGCATGAATGAGGGGGATGTCTCTGCCTGCCCGGCGCGGAGAACCTGCGCCCGCGCGACGGCCTGAGATAGTTTCTTAGGTTGCGAGCCAGATGAAGGAGGGACCAGAAATGGCGATGATTTCCAAAGAGGACCAGGAGTTTCTGAAGAACCATTTTGCCAAGGAACTGCAAAGCGAGGTGAAGATAGTCTACTTCACCCAAAAGGAGTCCCCATTAGCTGTGCCCGGACAGCAGTGTCAGTATTGTCGTGAGACCAAAGACATCCTAGACGAGTTGGCATCCTTATCGGATAAGATCAATGTGGAGGTTCTCGATCTCCTAGCCGACAAGGCTCGCGCCGAGGAATTGGGTGTGGACAAGATCCCTGGTCTCGTGTTGCAGGGCCAGGGCAAGGGCACGGTCCGCTACTTCGGCATTCCATCTGGCTATGAGTTCTCCACTTTGATCGAAGACGTGGTGGAGATATCCAAGCCGACCACCGGCCTGTCGGATAAGACGAAAGCCGTTCTCCAGAAGATTGACAAAGACCTACACATTCAGGTCTTCGTCACGCCGACCTGACCATACTGCCCCACGGCGGCCAGGTTGGCCCACCAGATGGCGATGGAGAACCCTCACATCACGGCCGACGTAGTGGAGGCCATCGAGTTCCCCCATCTGTCCCAGAAGTACCGGGTGATGGGTGTTCCCAAGGTCGTGATCAACGAGACGACCGAGTTCGAGGGAGCGCTGCCCGAACCGGCCTTCTTGAATCACGTCGAGAAGGCGGCCGGCAAATAGAGCATATCGGCCAGACGGCCGATACCTAGAGAGAACAGCATCCATACTACAGCGTAGGGGAGATAACGGAATTGAGCATGCTTAATCTGAAACTACAGCGGGAACCGCAGCAATCTAGCCTTATACCCGGAGAGTTGCTCGACGTGGTGATCGTGGGCGGCGGTCCTGCTGGACTGGCCGCGGGCCTTTACGCCGCCCGTGCCGGGCTCAACACGCTGCTGTTGGAGAAGGCGGCGGTCGTCGGCGGACAGGCCGCATCGACGGCTCTGGTGGAGAATTGTCCTGGGTGCATCGAAGGGTCGGGCGCCGAGATCGCGCAGCATATGCTGGACCGGGCGGTGAAGTTCGGCATGAAGCTCGTCACGGCGGACGTGACAGCCGTCGATCTGCTCGCGGTACCCAAGATGGTAGACACCTCAGCGGGTCAAGCCCGGGCCAAGACGATTATCATCGCCACAGGCGCCCAGCCGTCGCGGATCGGGGCCAGGGGCGAGGTGGAGTTCACGGGCCGGGGCGTGATGTACTGCGCGACTTGCGACGGCCCATTTTACAAGGACAAGCATATCGCCGTGATTGGCGGCGGCGACTCGGCGGTACAGGAAGGCAACTACCTTACACGCTTCGCGTCGAAAGTAACAATCATCCATCGGCGTGACAGCTTTCGTGCCAGCAAAGTGCTACAGGACCGGGTCTTCGCCAACCCCAAGATCGAGATTCTCTGGAACACGACCGTGACGGACATCAAGGGCGGAGAGCACGTGGAAACGCTGGTTCTGCAAAACACCCAAAACAAGGAATCCTTCGAGTTTCCGATCGACGGCGTATTCGTCTACGTAGGCTTGAAGCCGAACACGGAGATGTTCAAAGGCATCCTGGAAATGGACGAGCGCGGCTACATCATCACCAATGATCGGATGGAGACCAATGTGCCTGGCGTCTTCGCCGCGGGCGATGTGCGCCGCAAGAGCCTTCGCCAGGTCGTCACCGCCACAGCCGACGGTGCCACTGCCGCTATCTCGGCCGACGAGTTTCTGAATCACTGACGAGCGAACTATCACCTCTCGGGAACCGGCCGTCGGCAGGTCGCTGTCATTCCGATGGGGTGACCGAAAAGACGAGGACGAGGGCCCGGAATGATAAGGGCCCTCGGATCTCGCGGAGGGGTGATCGCTGAGGGCGTATGACAGGAGGCACCATGTCAGCAGAGCCTGAGCATGCAACGGAAAAGCGCGCGCGGCGGCCGTGGGCCGAGCCCTGGAAGATCATGATGATCGAGCCGATCCGCTCACCACTCTGGAATGCCGGGAAAGGGCTATGGCCGAGGCTAGCTACGACACTTCTTCTGCGGTCGGAAGACGTCTATATTGACCTCCTGACCGATTCCGGCACGAATGCCATGAGCGACTACCAGTGGGCTGGTCTCATGCTGGGCGACGAAGCCTATGCCGGTTCTCGGAACTTCTATCACCTCGAAGAGGCTATTCGGCGGTACTATGTCCACAAGTACATTGTGCCGACCGATCAGGGTCGTGGCGTCGAGAACATCCTAATGCCGCAGGACCATTTCCCGGCGCAGACCCTTGCCGCCGAACTGTACGTCGACTCCGGCATTCGGGCGATGGAGCGGGGGATCGTCAGCGCCGGGCGCAATCCGGAGACAGGGGACTACAACCGTCCCAAGCTCGAACTGGCGTGGTTGACCATCGCGCGCCGCGTCTACACCCAAGCGCACATGGACGTCACCGCCGATTCGGTCGAGAGGCTGTAAGGCGAGGGAGGGCATCAAGGGCCTGCGGATGGTCTACGAGCCGAAGTACCTACGCTTCTTTCAAGCGCGTTTCGAGCGGCGGTAGCATCTAGCGCCTCCCTATCCGGGCGGCGGTCGGTTATGGGGTGACAGAATCATAGACCATTCACAATGGGGTGTTGAAGATGTTGACACGCCTCTTCGCGTATGGTAACTTACCTGTGACGCATCGGAGAAGTAGTTGAAGTGTTCAGAGAGGGAAGCGATGTCTTCCAATCAGGAACTCCAAGATGCCCATCGGACCAGGCTGATCGCTCTCTGTCAGGAGGTGCTGGCTGGACGCAAGCTGATTCTGGCCAGTAATCGGGGTCCAGTGGAATATCAACTGGACGAAGCAGGGCAGATCCGCAGCCAGCGGGGTGGAGGAGGGGTAGTCACCGCGCTGACGCCCATCGGGCAGCACGTCAAGCTTACGTGGATCGCCAGCGCCATGGGCGAGGGCGACCGTCGCGTGGCCCAGACAGCCGAAGGTCGACGGTTGCGATCGCCTTTCCCGAACCAAAGCTTCGATATCCGGTTTGTCGTCTCTCCCAAGGATGCCTACCACAAGTACTACTACGTGTTCTCGAATCCGCTGCTCTGGTTTCTGCAACACTATATGTGGAACTGCCCTCATGCGCCTGACGTGGATCAGTCTACATACGATGCTTGGGAGAGCGGCTATGTTGCGGTGAACCGGGCTTTTGCCGAGGCGATTCTTGACGAGGTCAGAGGTGATCCGCTAGAGCCGGTGGTAATGCTCCACGACTATCATCTCTACCTGGCGGGCGGGTGGGTGCGTGGCGCCTTGCCCCAGGCAATAATCCAGCATTTCACGCACATCCCGTGGCCGGCCCCCGGTTACTGGCGCCTGCTGCCCGCTTTCATGCGTGAAGAGATTGGCCGGGGCCTGCTTGCGAGCGACGTGGCTGGTTTCCAAACATGGCGCGATGTACACAGTTTCCTCCATTTCTGCCAGACCTTCTTGCCGGAGGTCGAAATCGATTTCGGCGCTTCTACCGTCCGCTATTGCGGCCACGTGACCAGAGTACGTGCCTACCCGATTTCCGTGGATGCGGCCAATCTGCTTCGCACCATGCGCTCGTCGCGCGTCCAAGACTATGTGGCCAAGCTGCAACCCCTCCGCACCGAACAGGCCATTGTGCGCGTGGACCGTGTCGAGCCTAGCAGGAATATCGTGCGTGGCCTAAAGGCCTATAGCTTGTTGCTGCAGCGACACCCTGATCTGCACCGTCGGGTGAAGTTCTTCGCCTTTCTCGTGCCGTCACGCACCAGAATCAGGGAGTACCAGCGTTACACCGACGAGATCATGCGTACCATCGACTTGATCAACGAACGGTTCGGCCAAGGGGATTGGAAACCGATCATAGTCTTCCTTGAGAACAACTATCTGCAGGCGCTGGCTGGAATGTCTTTCTACGATGTCCTGCTGGTCAATCCGGTAATTGACGGCATGAGCTTGGTGGCCAAAGAGGGCCCGGTGGTGAATACCCGCGACGGCGTCCTGATCCTCTCCGAGGCTGCTGGAGCGCACGATCAGTTGTCGGGCGGGTGCCTTTCTGTCTCTCCTGCCGATATCGAAGGCACAGAGCAAGCTCTCTATCAGGCGCTCACCATGCCATTAGAAGAGAGAAAACGTCGAGCCGACCTGCTGCGTTCGGTCGTCGAAGAAGAAGACATCACCATGTGGCTTTACCATCAGTTCAGCGACCTTCGCCCTGCTCCGTAGTGGCTCGTCTGCCGACCGCCGCCTGTTGCGGGGGCTTGTCTGCCCGCCGAGGTTGGGGCAAGGGGCCAGTCGCCGCGCTAAGTTGTCGTAAGGGCACCATCTGGTGCCGTTAGCCAGGCCAGGAGACGCTCTACGTCGGCGATACCGGACACGAAGAAATCGGCGGCGTCTGATACGGCATTGGGAGTGTCTCCGTCAACTACCACGATAGAGGCTCCTTGCAGCCCAGCCTCTTGGCGAAGCGCGGTGATCTCCCTGAAGGCATCGACATCGGTAACGTCGTCGCCGAGATAAAGCGCCACCGCCAGCCGATAGCGGTAAATTAGCCAGCGCACTGCCGAGCCCTTGTTCGCCTCCAGTGGTGGCCGCAGTTCGACGACCATCTTTCCTTCGGTGACACGTAGCGCTCTGGCGCTCTCGCTCGTGGCAAAGGCTGCCAGAATAGAGCGCCGGGCAGCGAGGGGATCCGGCGCCTGGCGGTAGTGAACCGACGCCGAGGCGCCTTTGTGCTCGAACTGCAGCCCGGTCAATGGCAACTGCTGCTCTAGCTCCGCGAGCGCTCGCCCGATGACCGGCAGCCAGCGATCTGCGCCTTGGAAGTAGTGGACCTGCCCGGCGTCAATCGCCTCCAAGCCGTGGTTGCCGAGGACTATCATGCTGTCTATACCCAGCATCTGTCGGGCGTCCTCCGCAGACCGCCCGCTTACTGCCGCGACCACCTCAAAGCCTGGCCGCAACTCGCGCAACCGCTGCTTGATTTCTTGGGACACATAGGCAAGCTCTGGCGAAGGGGCGATGGCGCTGAGGGTGCCATCTACGTCGGCAATGAGCCCTCTAGGCCGACCTTGCAGGAGTGAAGCAATCTCTGGCAGGCGGTCGAAGACATAGGCTGGGTGAGCCATGGCAGAGGTCATGAGGCTGCTGACGTCTCGCGCATCGCCGCCTGTGCCGCTTCGCGCCCGGCTTCTAGGGCTCGGAGGTTAAGCTCCTCTGTTCCCCGCGGTGCGCGGGCCAGTACCGCCGCCCGGATCGCGCCCCAACTCACGATATTCGATAGCGCGCTCAAGACACCAAGAGCCACAATGTTCGCTACGACGGGCCGTTCGGCAACCCTCTTCGCGGTCTCGGTAATTGGGAGGCGCCAGGCCCGGCTAGTGGGCACGCGAGTAACCATCGAGGAATCGACGATCAGGATCCCTTGCCTGGCCAAGGAATGGTAGAACCGGTCGCAGGCGTTCTGGCTGAGAGCTACTAGCAGATCGGCCGCAAGCACTTTGGGATAGTCGATTTCCTCATCGCTAATGATCACGTCCGAAAGACTGAGGCCGCCTCTCTGCTGCGCGCCATACGATTGCGTCTGCACCGCATATTTGTTGTCGTATATCGCCGCCGCCTCGGCGAGAATGAGGCCGGCAAGCTGCAGGCCCTGCCCACCCTCGCCCGCGAGGCGAATCTCGTAGCGCTCAATCATTCTGCACTCGCCCCTTGCTGCAGCCGCTCTACCAGCCGCCGGTACTCCTCACAGTACTCTGGCCGGTCGCGGTCCACCAAGACGCCTCGGAGGATCTTGCCGCCGCTGTCACCACGCGCGGTGGCGACGGCCACGGCGATCGTCTGGTCGCGTTGCCATTTTAACATCTGCGTAGCGGTGGGCATGTTGTTCATCTTGCCGAAATTGACATGGCAATTGCTGATCACCTCGACCACCGAGAAGCCCTTTTTCACTATCGCCTTCTCGATCAGGTGGTCCAGTTCGAGGATGTGGTAGACGGTCCCCCGAGCGACGAAAACGGCGCCGGCGGCCTCGGCGAGCTTGGCGACGTCGAAGGGTTGTTCCAGAGAGCCGTAGGCCGAAGTGCTCGTGATCGACCCCAACGGCGTGGTGGGGGACGCTTGGCCGCTGGTTAAGCCGTACGTGCTATTGTTGACGATGATCGCCTTGAGGTCGATATTGCGGCGCGCGGCATGAATGAAGTGATTGCCGCCAATCGCCAGGGCATCGCCATCACCCATGACTACTAGAACTGTCATCTGCGGCTTGGCAAGCTTGATCCCCGTGGCGAAGGCGAGGGCCCGGCCGTGGGTGGTATGTAAGGTATTGAAATCGACGTATACGGGCATCCGACCCGCACAGCCAATGCCGGAGACCATGGCCACGTCGTCTTTGGCCAGGCCCAGCCGGTCGACAGCACGAATGATCGCCCCCAGCGCCGCGCCGTTGCCACAGCCGGGACACCAGATGCTAGGGAACTTCTTGTGTGACCGTAGGTACTTGTAGATGAGAGGGGCTTCATGTTCCATGTCGATCGCTCACGCTTCTAGCGCTCTCAGAATCTGCCGGGGGCTGATCAGCTCGCCGCCGAGGCGTGACACCCCACGCACCTCGGCGTTGCCCTTGGCCGCCCGTTCCACCTCCAGCACGAATTGACCGCGATTCATCTCTGGCACGATGATCAGCTTCACCTGTCGGGCCAACCGTCTGATGCGCTCTTCTGGGAACGGCCAGATGGTCTCGACTTTCACCAGACCTACTTTCCGTCCGCCGCGCCGTGCCATCTTCATGGCGTGCCTGGCCGAGCGAACTGTAGAGCCGTAGGCCACCAGCGCCACCTCGGCATCTTCGATCATCTCATCTTGTGTATGGACAATATCGGCGACATTGCGTTCGATCTTCCGAAAGAGACGCTCGAACCAAGGCCGGATCTCGTCCTGCCGCTCCGTTGGGAAACCGGCGGGATCGTGGTAGAGGCCGGTGACGTGATAGCGGTAGCCTTCGCCGAAGCTGACGATCGGCGGCACGTCGTTGTCGGTCATCTCATAGGGAAGGTACCACTCGGCCGGTACCGTGGCACTGATGCGGTCCAGCACCTCGAGCGCACCGGCCGGCGGCAGAGCGACCCGTTCACGAAGATGGCCGACAACCTCATCCATCAACAAGATTACCGGCGTGCGGTATTTCTCGGAGAGGTTGAAGGCTCTCACCGTCAAAGTGAAGCACTCCGAGACCGTGGAAGGGCTGAGAACGACAATCGGGTGATCCCCATGGGTGCCCCAGCGTGATTGCATCACGTCCCCTTGCGCCGGGGCGGTTGCCAGACCGGTGCTCGGTCCAGCCCGCTGCACGTTGACGATGACGCAAGGGATCTCGGTGGCCGCGGCGAAGCCAATGTTCTCTTGCATTAGGGAGAAACCGGGGCCGCTGGTCGCGGTCATCGCCTTTAGGCCGCCGATCGAGGCGCCGATCACGGCCGCAATGCTGGCCAGTTCGTCCTCCATCTGAATGAAAACACCGCCGACAAGTGGTAGCCGGCGGGACAGAATCTCTGCAATATCGGTCGAAGGGGTGATCGGGTACCCGGCGAAAAACCGTACCCCTGCCGCTAGGGCGCCCTCGACAACGGCCTCGTTGCCCTGCATAAACTTGATCGTCGTGCCGCTAGCGAGAATGATGGGGCTCCTTCTCACCGAGTCTGAGCACCCTGATGGCGAAGTCCGGGCAGTGTACTTCGCACAAGGTGCAGCGGTTGCACTGCTCTGGATGAACAACCGTCGGATGCTCGTCGTTACCCATTTCCAGCACCTGCCGAGGGCAGAATTCCACGCAAATGCCGCAGCCCTTGCACCACCGCTCGTAGACTACGACTGGGGGCAATGGGTGCTCCGGTTCCGCCATCAGGCTCTTGGCGGTCTGGGCCATCGGTTCTGTCTTAGTCGTCTGTCCCATGCAGCCTTCTAATACCCATCCGACAACCAATACTCCTTGGCACGGAGGCTGTGGCCCCCCCGCCGGGCGACAAACCGCGCCCGCGACGTTTCCGGATGGGTGCCAAGTAGTCTACAGCTTGGCGATAACGGCGTCGGCCATCTGCGAAGTGCCAGCTGTGCCGCCGAGGTCGTATGTCACATGCTGGCCTTCGGCGAGGACAGTTGTGACAGCCTTCTCCAGACGATCAGCCGCGGCATCTTCACCCAAATACCTGAGCATCAGCACGCCGGAAAGGATCAGGGCAGTGGGGTTCACCCTGTTCTGACCAGCATATTTCGGCGCGCTCCCGTGCACGGCCTCGAACACGGCGTAGCGGTCCCCCAGATTAGCGCCAGCCGCCACTCCCAACCCGCCAATCAGACCCGCACAGAGGTCCGAGATGATGTCCCCATAAAGATTGGGAAGCACCAAAACGTCGTACAGCTCTGGCTTCTGCACCAACTGCATGCACATGTTGTCGACGATGCGGTCCTCGAACTCGATCTGCGGATATTCCTTCGCCACCTCAGCACAACTGCGCAAGAAGAGCCCGTCGGTCAGCTTCATGATATTGGCTTTGTGGACGGCCGTGACCTTCCGCCGCCCATTCTTCACGGCATAGGTGAAGGCAAACCGGGCAATTCGCTCGGAGCCTCTACGGGTGATGATCTTGATGCTCTCGGCCGCATCGTCGCCGACCATGTGCTCGATGCCGGCGTAGAGGTCTTCGGTGTTCTCGCGCACGACCACCAAATCGACATCATGGAAACAGGTGGGCACACCGGGAAGGGTCTTGGCCGGACGAAGGTTGGCATACAGGTCTAGTTCTTGACGAAGCGCCACGTTTACGCTGCGGAACCCGCTGCCCACTGGGGTAGTGATCGGCCCCTTGTAGGCTACACCAGTGCGTCTAATCGAGGACAGGACAGATTCAGGCAGCGGGGTGCCGTATTTGCGCATGGCGCTCTCGCCCGCTTCTTGTACGTCCCAGCGGAAAGGCACACCTGTCGCCTCCAGCACGCGCTGGGCGACACTCATCAGCTCTGGCCCGACCCCATCGCCCGGGATCGCTGTTATGTCGTGGCCGTCTTCCACCGCAGCCTCCTGGGTTAATAATAGCACCGCACCCGGGCTTGCGCAACTCGCCGCGTGAAAGTGGCTGTCTGCGGGGGCCCATTTGACAAGGCCGCAAGGTGGCCTTAGGATGGCGATTATGAAACACCAGGACCATCTATACTTGCTGCGGGATGGCATTCCCCAACCGGATGGGACGTGGGCTGATCTCGGCTCGGGGAGAGGGGCCTTCACCCTGGCGCTGGCCGATCTAATCGGACCAGGAGGCGAGATCTACTCGGTCGATATCGACAAGGGCGCGCTCAGAGAGCAAGAGCGAGCGATGCGTCCGCAGTTCCCGTCTGTCACCATCCACTACCTTGTCGCCGACTTCACCCAGCGACTGGACCTACCGCCACTTGATGGCGTGGTGATGGCCAACGCCCTGCACTTCGTGCGTCAGAAAGACCAGGTGATCCAGTTGATCAGGAGCTACCTCAAGCCCGACGGCCGGTTCATCTTGGTGGAGTACAACGTGGACCGGGGCAACCTGTGGGTGCCGTACCCAATCTCGTACAGCACTTGGGAGGGGCTGGCGCGACGAAACGGGTTCGTGTTCACCCGTCTGCTTGCGAGGGTCCCCAGCCGGTTCCTTGGCGAGATCTACTCGGCGGTCAATTGGTGATTGGTGGCTTCATGGTGGTCGAGATCCAACCCTCACCCTCTCCCTTCTAGGGAGAGGGTGAGGGAGGGTGGACCGTCGAAGGCCGAAGAGCAGATCCCCGCGCGGCGGGCACCATCGGATCTTGTCAATCGACCTCCACGGTAATCCATTCCCCAGAGCCAACCGTCCGCCCGCCCGGGTCGACCTGCGTGCGCATGACCAGCAGCTCATCCTCGGTTGGCGGCTCGATCGTCTCTAAGCGTTCAGCGATCATCGGCTCGAAGTCCATGTTGGCGAGGATTTCTTCGACGGAACTCCAGCGAGCTACCGCCAGCAGCTTCATCCGGTGTGTCGACTCGTCGTAGCCGAACATCGCCTTATCGGTAATCACCCGATACGGTCCTGTCCCTTTGGGAAGACCGGCTCGCTCCCGCGCTCCCGGCGTCCCATCGATGAAGCCGGGAGAGGTGGCAAAGTCTGTCTTCTTCACGAACTTGCGTTTCACCTGGTCGGTGATCAAGATCGTCCGCCAGCATAACGAGGCGATCTCGTTGGCGCCTCCTGCTCCCCCGAAGCGGCGCGCCGGCCGCTCGTAGGTGCCGCCGATGAGAGAGGAGTTGAAGTTGCCGTACTGGTCGACTTGCAGGCAATTGAGAATCCCGACGTCGATGGCCCCGACGGAGGCATGCCATTGTACGCCGTTCATGTTGTCCCAGGCCAGGGCCCTATAGCAGGAGCGGGAGGCTACCATGGTCATGATTGGCTCGAAGGGGAGCATGGGATTCGGGCCGACAACCCCATCTTCGGTGACATAGACCAGATCGGGGTAGCGGTGCTTCTGCGCCAGGAGGATGGAGAGGATGGGCTCGCCGCCCCCGCCTACCCAGTAGGTATATTTCGGCTCGACCAGTCGTGCCGTTTGGCAAATCATGGCCTCGGTCGTGGTGAAGGCGATCTCCGGGCTCATCGGTACCCCTCCTTGATGACCTCGTTCCGCTTGAACTGCAGTAGTTTTGCGAGCCCCACCCGTTGCTCCAGATACTGCTGCTGGGTCTCGACGCTGTAGATGTATTTGTCCAGGTAGGTCTCAATCTTGTCGGCGTTTGCCAGCATCATCAGCTCGATAATATGTTCGGTGTCGCTGCCGTATAGGCCAGGCATCGTGCCTGGGTGAGAGCCGAACGGCGCGTCGACGACAGCATCGACGAAGTAGTAGGGAATTGTGGTGAGGCCGGGGTTGCGGCGCGTTTCCTCGGCGTCGATGATCTCTTCGGCGGACACGATGACCTTGCGTGATGCCATGGCGACATCCTTAGGACTGACGCTGGTGCCGAAGACGCGGGCGTTGCCATAGACGTCGCACTGATGGGCGTGAATGATCGCTACATCGGGGTTCAGCGCGGGCAAGAGAACAACTGGTTTGCCGGTGAAGGGGTCTTCGATCAGCTTGGCGCCCGAATTGCGGAAAGCGTCGGTGCCGCCGAGGAAGCGCACCGGGGCAAAGGGAGCGCCCATGGCGCCGGCCAGCAAGCGCATGGTCATCGCGCCGTTGCTCCATTCCACTGTTTTCACTTTCCCAGTCTCGATTGCCTTGTGCAGCGAACGGCCGAGGCCGAAGTAGCCTACGTCCAGCTTGCTGACGCAGCCGGCGCCGATCAGGATTGTGGCGTCAAAGTACATGAACCGTCCTGCTAGCCACAAGTCCTTCTTGCGCTGGCGGACGATCTCTCGCAGCAGGGAATTGGGCCCGCGATTGGTATAGCAGCACTCGATGCAGAGGTAGTCGCCATCCGCGACGTAGCGCTCGACGGCCTCACGCTCGCTGATGACCTTGTTCTTCAGTTCTCGCGATTTGTTCTCGCGTACCCACTCCCGAAAGCCGTCCGGGTCGGGTGGGCGAAACTCCCGTGTACCGGAGTCCAGTACCTGAACCATGGTGACCTCCCCATTGTTGCAGCGTCGGCCAGAAGACGCCGGACGCCGCTAGACTTTCAGGATCGTGATCGAAAGGGCTGCTTCCGATCTTCCGACGTTCCCTCCGGCGTTCTCAGCCAGCCCCACCTTGGCGCCCTGAACTTGGCGAGCGCCCGCGCGGCCTGTCAGGTGCCAGTAGAGCTCCACCAACTGGCGAATGCCGGTGGCTCCCACGGGATGGCCTTGGGATTCCAAACCACCCGAGACGTTTACCGGGATCTTGCCGCCGAGCGTCGTGTGCCCAGCCTCGGCAAAGATGCCACCTTCACCGATGGCGCAGAAGCCCAGTTGTTCGACCGTGGTGAGCTCCCCAAAAGCGGTCGCGTCGTGAACCTCGGCGAGGCTGATGTCCTCTGGGCCGATGCCGGCCCGTTCGTATGCTCGGCGTGCCAGCCGCGCGAGGGTACTTTCCGAACCCTCGTCCCGGTCCTCGCCGCTGGCCAGCATCGAGGCGGCCACTTCCACCGCATGGGAAGCGCCGATCTTCTTGGCGAACTCCTCGGAGCAGACGATCGCCGCGGCCGCGCCATCGCCGATCGGCGAGCACATCGGACGGGTGAAGGGATAGGTCACTTCCGGGGCGGCCAGGACCTCTTCGATCGTGAACTTGGTCTGGTACTGGGCCAGCGGATTCATCGAGGAGTGGAAGTGATTCTTGGAGGAGATCGCCGCCAGTTGCCTCTGGGTGGTGCCGTACTTCTCCATGTGCCGCCGTGCTGCCACGGCGTATGCGTCCATGAAGATGGTGCGCTGCCCCGATTTCTCCTTCTCCGGCTCGCCTCTCGCCCGGCGCTCTCGCAGGATGCGTTCCTCGTCGGCTTTGAAGGCGGCCTGAATCTGCGCCAGGATCTCTACGTCCATTGCGCCGGTGAAGGCTTTGAGGACAATGCTGCGATCCTCGAAGTACATTTTCTCCATGCCTAACACGAGGGCGACGTCGATCTCGCCCAAGGCGACCATCGCCCAGGCGCCGTTCATCGCCGTGCCTGAGGAAGCGCAGGCATTTTCCACGTTAACTACCGGTATCCCCCCGATGCCGATGTTTCGCAGCACCACCTGGCCGCGGACGCTTTCCTGTCCCTGCAAGACACCCTGCGCGGCGTTGCCCACCCAGGCCCCTTGAAGCTGCTCCTTGGTGATACCCGCGTCCTTCAGAGCACCTTCCACGGCCTCGGCGACGAGCGATTTTAGATTGCGGTCGAGGTGCTTGCCAAACTTGGTCACCGCGCCGCCGATGATCTTTACCTTGCGCACCTTCGCATCCTCCTGCTCAATCTTTTTGCGCTTCCGTTCTCCCTCTGAGAGCTATCTGCCTGGCAATCTGCGGGAAGCCTGTTAGGCTTCGAGACGACTGTCTTCCCACTGAGACGTGTATGGCGACGACTTAAGAAGCAACCGCCTAACCCGGCCCTGAGCACGCGCGGAAAGGGGAAATGCAGCGAACGCGGCTGTGTCTTGAGCACCCTGCGTTAGACGCGTCATCGCCGGAGGGGAGCCGTGGCACACCATTGAACCACCTCAGAGACCCCACTGTTGGGAAGGAACGGCTAATTGCATCCGGGTCGCCGTCTGGTTCGCATCATACCTCTGGCCCGTGGGCTTGTCAAGTTGGTCAGGGGCTTCGTGTTGCCGCGAAGCAGTGAATAAGGGGGCGCAGGGACGGTTCGCAGGCCGCCCCTGTGGACGTGGGCCATCGCTGGCGCGGATTTGCCTGCCGCCCCTGAGCTACTATCGCGCGTGCCTGCCGATGGCCCGGCGCAGGCCGAAACCGGCGCCCAAGAGCAGGGCGCCGGCGGTCGCCACGGAAAGTGCAACCTGGAAAGGCACGGAGAGGGCCCTGGTGGCATCGAGCGCTCGCCGAACGACGGGCACGAGTGGTCGAGGCGCCTCGTATTCGAGGCGGGTGTCGACGGTACGCGTCTTGCCCATCACGCCGAGCGCGACCCGACCAAGGGTGGGGATCCGTAGGCCGACGAGGAGGAGCGTCTCGAGGTTGTGGAGCACCGGATGGCCGGGGATGTACAGCACCTCTGGATGATGCTTGTATTTCTCCGGTGCCGCATCGTCGATTACCACGTAGGGGCCCTCGTTGAGATGCGCCGTGAAGAGGGGATCTTCGGCGTCGCCGATGAGTATGGTAGGGCGCCCGTGCAGCCGCCGGACTACCATCCAAGTACCCATCGCCTGGAAGATGTCGCCCATCGACTTGAAATGGCCAAGCGTTCCAGCGCGAGTCAAGCCGGTGCCGACGATTACGTTGGCGTCGTAGATGTCCACGCCCATTTCCGGTGGCTCTCCGGGTTCGATGGCCTGCGCGAGAGGTACGCCTACGACGGCGATCTGATTGGGGTCGCCAACGCCAAGACCTCGCTCGCTGCCAGTGAGGACGAAGCCGATCGCCGCCGGGTCGAAGCCGAGGATCTGGGCGGCCACGGCATCCATGGCCACCGGGTCGGTGCTGGCTAGAATGCCGCCGTAGAACTCGCCACGGTTCGCCCCTGGGCCGTTGCCTACGCCACGGATGATGGCATCCATGACGTGCAGGTGCGCGGGCACTCGGAAATGGAGGTCGATGTACTCATCGTAGCAGTGGGCGTCGTGATGTGCCTCGCGGACGTCCGGGCGAACGATACCCACCCAGTTTTTGAGGGCACCGGAAATCCAATCCCAATTGTGGGTCTTCAGCTTGGGGAGGTTGATCACCACGTCGGCGTCGAGCAACGGCGCTGGCAGTAGGATCTGCTTGACAATCTTACCATTTGGGATTTCCACCTCGCGCTGCGCACAAGTCTGGAAGTCGACAATCTCGGCG
>Ga0315298_1006697_pt1 | contig 15580 bp, 29 predicted proteins | sample WHS_1_MG_FD_203077 | JGI IMG/M metagenome (GOLD analysis project Ga0315298, IMG submission 203077) | Extremophilic microbial mat communities from Washburn Hot Springs, YNP, Wyoming, USA - WHS_1_MG | ecosystem: Environmental > Aquatic > Thermal springs > Hot (42-90C) | place: USA: Wyoming... | reverse complement strand
TATACACAGAGCGGGGGCGAAAGGACAACAGCCACCATGAGCTTCCTGTTGGCTTTGCAGCAGCATGTGCGTTCACCTTTCCGCGCAGTGGACGAATATGACGTGCACATGGATTTGAGGATGAGGGAGGTTGTTGCCCGTTTGATTGTGGATTGTGTTGGGCGTTTTGGGGGTGTTCAGTATGTTGTTATTACTCCTAGCGGTTTTTCTTTTGGTGAGGGTGTTAATGTTATTGTTGTCCAGAATGTTGAAGGCAAATCTGTTGTTAGGGTTGTAGAATAGAATTATCTTCTAGCAACATTTATTAGTAGTGGTTGATGTATCATTGTTGCGTGGTTGGGCTGGATGGCTAGGGAAAAGGTTTGGGTTAAATGTCCTAGGTGTGGGTATGTTTGGGAAACTAACAGCGTTTTGCGGTATATTACATGTCCAAATTGTTTGCGTAAGGTTGAGAGGAGTAAGGCTTTAGAAGAGTATGAAATGAAATGCAGATAAAGTGAATGGGTGGCAAACAACCATTAAAGGCTTCCAACTTAATGGTTAGTTTTTTTAAGAATAACCGTTATATTGTTTGGTCTCACTAAAAAGGGTACATGCATAAAGTTAGTGTAGTCGATAGTAATCCACGTGGGATTCAGCCGTTCCCACCATTTTTTACGCATCACTTGGAAATTTGCATGAGTTTTATCCTTTTTGGCATTTTTGCTTAACCAATGTGGCACTTGTATCTCAACCCATTTACGTGAAACTCTCAACAATTCTGCTACGACTTTTTCTGGTTTTACGCCTTTATGTTCGAGAACGTGATAGCAATAAACACGGTCGAAAGTTGAATCTGGAAAAGGTAGAAAGTGAGCGTCGCATATAATATCTGGCTTTACTTTCCTATCTATGTCAACGTTAATATCGCCTAATCTGCGTCTTCCACATCCTACGTCTAATGCGAATATGCTAACCACCCTTTCATCGTCAGAACATACGCTAATGCTTGACGCTTTGCGGCTTCAAAATCTCTGGTTGAAATATAAATCCAAAAACTTTTAGGAACTGCTAGAGCGAAACGCATAAACACGTGTCTAAATTTCCAAATTCCGTACTTGCGTAATAAATAACCATTTAAAGTATTTGAGCTAACAATATCTTTCTCACAAATGTTGTGCAGACAATAAGGGTCTTTAACTTTCAGGAACCGCCATCCCTTTTTAATGATGTATTTTCCAATATAATCGTCTTCCCCTATATGTAAGTCTTTGGGAATTTTAATGCCCTTAACAGCCTCTGTCCTAATTAGGGTGTCGTGTGTATTGCATCTTTCACTTCTGATTTGTTTTAAAAGCATATCTCTTAATGGCATACGGTATAACTTGCTCATGGCGTATGCAATGTTTAGTGTGTGGGGTTCAATTGGAATAGCTACTCCCCATATAGCACCCACATCATCGCTGAGAAGTTTAGATGCTTTAGCAAACCAATTTTGGCACAAAATAACATCCGAATCCACATGCAAATGCCATTCTGTATCAACAGCCTCAATTCCCTTTTGCCTCGCAGTTGCACGGTTTCCATTTGAATCATCAATGATTGAAACGTTTGGATATCTCTGCAGAAATTCAACTGTGCCATCGCTAGACCCCCCGTCCACAACAATTAATCGATTAACAGGTACGTTTGCATAAATTGACTCAACACATTCTTTCAAGCATGGTTTTATACTATTTTTCGTAAGAAGTATGACGTCAACTTTCAACGCCGTTCACTAAAATATAGTTTCATACGTTAGTCTATTAATCTATTGGTATTGCTGGTCTCTCCCTGTATTTTTCCAATACTTTGTTTGCTTCTTCTTCGAGTCTTATGAGGTGGGGTTTTGTGTATAGTATTATGGATATGGCTTTTCTCCATGTTATGCTGAACCTGTAAACTGTTGGTCTTGGTGGTGGTCTTCTTTGTATGGTTGGTCGTTCCCTTGTGATTTCGTAGAATTTTTGGGCTAGTTTTGGTGTTGTTGTGGTGTATGTTATGTGGGGTGTTATGTAGTGGTATCTGTAGATTGTGTCAACCCTTTTTTGTATGTAGGTTCTTGTTTCTCCTATGCTTCCGTCATGGTCTATTGCTGAGGCAAGCCATATTCTTTCGCCAACGTTTTCCTCAAGTATTGGTAGTGTTGGCAGTCTTTCAGCGTAGGCTATTCCAAGTTTTTTGGCTTCATCCTCAACGTATGAGTTGGAGGCTGAACACCACGGGCAAAATTGCTGGAAATAGCCGTGAACACATATTGCATCAGTCATCTTTTAAAAGCCTCCTCGATTGCTAGGAGAATTTTAACCCTTTCAAGGGCGTGTCTAGCAACTTCCAATTCAAAACTAGCCTTACTAATCCTCCTTTCAAGGTATTCCTTCAGCCTTAACAGGCTCATTATCTCGTCTCTCTTGCTCATCTTTAACTCCTAACTCTTCCATTATTATTTTCCATAGTTCTCTTATGGCTGAGCGTGCCATTTCACGGGCTTTACCCTTAAACTGTTCACTTTCCAAAATGTGGGGCAACTCGTTCATTATGTATCGGCTTATTTCCTTTGTAAGCTCATGCTTCATTATTTTTGCGCCTAGATAAGTGCCTACTGTAACGCCTAAAACCATAGTTAACAAGTTAATGGCTATCTGCTCCAGCATTTTGCTCCTTCTCCTCCTCTTCCCTCTCTCTATATTGGATTATGGGGATGGCTGTCAGCGAAAGCATAACCTCAGCCACAATCATATCCTCTTTAGCTCTAAAAATGAAGTCGTTAATCTCCTTAGCTAGCTTGTTCACCTTCCGCATGTCAACCGTTATAAGGTTGCTTGTCTTCCCAACAAGCCTAAACTCACTCTTACAGTCTAAACAAACAAAAATGTATGGGTTGTCCGTCTGCTGAAGCCAAGCACTCTTACAGTTAGGACAAATCACGCCTTCACCAGCCTAACTGATTCTGGGACGTATTTAATGTCTAATGCGTCTAGGAGTTTGAATGCTCCAAGAAGCATTAAGGCTTCGTCAAGTTGTGGTTTTGCCACCTTCACCTTAACGTTTGCCAGCGTGTTTTGGAAAGTGTAGTATCCGCCTTTATGCTTGTGGATTTTCACGTGGACACTGTGGGTTTTGCTGCACTCTCCACATTTATACTTAATGTAGATGTTGTCCCTTCCTATTATTTTCCTAGGACTTTGGATTGTTAATCCGTTAAGCCTAGCGTTCGATTTTGCCTTTGGTATCTCAAGCCTTAAACCAGCCATTCTTCAACTTCCCCCTTTCTCCGCTTTTTCCTGCTCAACTGTTTTAATAGCCAGTCAGCTAGGGCTAAACCTGCAAAACCAGCAAGCAAAGCCACCACACCCCAAAAAACAGCGTTTTCAGGGTCTTTGTCGCCTTTACGTTCTTCAACAATTACGGATGGCTTAGGCTGGGGCGCCTTCTGGCTTTGACTAGCCTCAAAGTTGAGTAAGCCTTCCGCCTCCTCACGGGTTAAACCAAACCTACGCATCAAATATTGAATTTGCCTTTCACGGCTCAACATCCTAAATCAACCCCATAATAATAGCGAAAACTATGGCTAAAACCACTCCAATAACGCTTAAAGGAACCCAGTTAGCCCTCAACCACTCGCTTATCTGCCATTGAATAAGCTCAGTTTTGGCTTCCACCTTCTCTTCAGCCGTACCACAATATTCGCAGTAAAAGTCGTCAGCCCAACCTATTCCACTTAAAACTCCATACCCATGACCCAAAATGTATATGTAAACTTCATAGCTGGTTAAGGCGTAAGGCTCCCATGCTCGACAATTAGCACCTTCCCATATTCTTATAATGCCCGCCTCAATCTCAATCTTGAAAAGATTTGAAGAAGCACTCCAATCTCCAGCGTAGAGCAAAACTGGGTCTTCCCCCAGCCTTTTTCTGGTTACTCCGCACTTGCCTAGGTATTGGTCAAGGAAAATTGTGTAGTAGTCATCAACATATTCGTATGTTGTGGATTTCTGTGTTGAAATCCGCAATTGAATAAAATAGAGTTTTCCAATAGCTAAATAGATGGTTATTTTACCCTTAGTTAAGTCATAACGGTCTCTGGAAACAACCCATCTCCATCCATCGTAAACTTCAAGTTCGAGCCTTTGGTTTCTTTCGTAAACGTCGCCTGTTCCACCATGACTTCCCTTCTCCCACTTAGCTGGGTCTAAATAATTATCGTCAAAGTTGTCCTGCCAAATGGTCATCTTCTCTTCCTCGCCCTCACAAATATCTGGTAAGCCACATACACAATAACCAGTATTACAATGATGGCGACTATTCCCCAAACCCATTCTGGAATAACTGCTGCTGGTGTCCATTTTGAGCTATACTCGGTTGCAGCGCCTAAGAGAAGGGCTGCCTCCTCCTTTGTTATTGCGCCTGCTGCAAGTTTATCCAGAACAGCCTTCTCAAACTCGTGGAATTCGGCTTCTGCTGCAGCCCTTGTTTTGGCTTGTTCGGCTTCAGCCTCAGCCTTCTTCATTTCAAAATATGAGTGGACGCATACTCCTGTAACAACAACTCCAGTGAATGTTATAATTAGTATGCCGAGAACTACCCACCAAACTAGCCCCATTCCCTTAAGCACTATTGTAAGTTTTTGGTCTGTTGCGCTATACGATGCTCCTTGAATCATTAGGTATGGTAGGCTTCCCAATAGCTCATTTGCCACTATGAAGGCTGAAAGTGTGGGATAGTTGTCAACAAGCCATGTGTTCCTAGCCAACATTGGGCTTTTAATGGCTAAGTAGTCTAGGAACTTTTCCCTCGTTATGCTGATTTCAATCTTGAAGTATTTTTCACTATACCATCCAGAAGCCTTAAACTCTGATGGCAGAACCCTAAAGTCAACAGGGTCGTATAAAATCATATCGAACTGTTTTGGGTTAGCTGGGTTTGAAAAGTGAACTTCCATAAGCCAGTCCTTATCAGTGCCAAATTCTGGGAGGGCTATCTGTCCATTATCGTCTGTGGCGTATAAAGCCATTCCACCCATCTTTTTCTGGTAAAGAACGATAGTTCCATAGCCTTTTTTCATTGGGTTGCCATAGGGGTCTTTAAGCGTGAACGTTAAGGTGCGAATCTTTGATGGGACGTTAACGGTTAAAGTGTTGCTCACGTATGTTGTGGCGTCAATGGTTGTGTCAGCATATATAGTGTAGGTTCCAGCCAAATCCACATCCGTTTTCGGTATTGTTACAACCGAAACGTCTAAGCCTCCCCTATACTTTGGCAGAACACTTGTGCTATAGGTTCTTGTAGAGCCGTCTGGTCTTGTCAAATGCACAGTTACCGCTGGCGCATCCTTTGTTCCGTATCCTATTACGGCTATATATATTTCTTGGTCTATAACGCTTACAGGGTTTCCTTTTATTGCTAATGCGAAATCCGCCATATTCACATCACCTTAGTTATCAAGCCTAAATAACCTTCAAACAACCCCACAAAACTGAGGGTTAAGGCTAAATCATGTTTCCCTCTCCACGCTAGGATGAGGGCTATCAAACCTAAGAGGAAGGCTAAAACTGAAAGGGATGTTGAAACTTGGCTCATCACTTCACCACCATTATGCAGGCTATGGCTTGGGGTAATGCTCCCTCTCCGCTTGGCATTTGGGCAGCCTCCTCCTCGCTGCATTCAACCCACTCAGAGCCTAGCTTCCGATAGAATGTAGGCGAATAGTCTAAGCCGAAAAGCAATTTGTCCAAAGTGTTTTTGTTGTAGTATCTTATCCAGTAGTCGCCTAGGCTTTTCCCATATGGAAGCGTAATATACATATAGCCATTATCCTTAAGGATTCTATACATTTCGAGGATTGCCATTCTGTCGCCGTGAACTGGGTCAATCCAAGTGTTGCCATAGGCTTTCATTCCAACATGTTCTATGGTGCTTATAGCCACAATCTGGTCGAAGTAGCGGGTTGGAAGGCTTGTTCTGCGTATATCTTCTTGTATGAAGCGGAAGGGCGCATTTGGGTATGGTCTTATGTCTATTCCCCAAACTTCTTTGAAGACGCCTAGGCTGGTTAGGGTTTCAGCCAGTCGGCTTTCGCAGCATCCAACGTCCAGAATGGTTCCATCAAGCTCAAACCAGTCCCAAAGCCACAAATATTCAGTGTTACGCTCATCCGTCCTGTTTGGAACAATAAGCCTTTCCTTATAGATTTTCTCAACTTCAGCTATGTTTAATGTGTTTCCCATATTTCCTCCACCTTTCCTAAAAATTGGTCTATGACGTTGCTCCATGTCTGCTTAGTGTATATGGGGCGGTTTTTCTCAGCCCTTTTTCGACAGTATTCCACATTGTCAAGCACGAATTCAAGCAGTTCTATGAAGTGGTCTATGTCTGGCTTTACACCCCAGCCTACATGTCCGCCTCTCATTCCAACAGCTACTGGGAATAGCCTAACATACTCTTTTGGCGCTATTAGGTAGGCTGTGTGGAAGTCGCAGTATTCTAGGACGCATCCCCATCCAGTAACTATGACTGGTAAGCCTCTGGCTAGAGCCTCGAAAACGTTAAGCTCGAAAGCTCCGCCACGGTATGGGTGAACATAGACGTCGCAGCTATCGTATAAGTATATTAGGTCTTCCTCGCTTAACCACTGGTCAACCTGAACCAATGGGATGTTTGGAAACTCCTCTCTAGCGTCATACCATGCTAGGCTTTCCCTTGGATGGGTTTTAACAACCAGCAGGAATTGTCTTCCCTTAGCCTTAAGAGCCTTTAACGCTTCATAAACCTCTAAAGCGCCCTTACGGCTTCTACCACTGTGCAGGCAGAAGAACAATATTTTTGGGCGGGGGTCTTGCCTTATAGCCTTTAAAACTGGGTTGCTTGTTTCAAAGGCTTCTTTGGGCTTGCTGAAGTTTTGGCTTACTCCGTGGGGTAAAACTTCAATGCGGTTTTGGGTTCCGCTTCGCATGTAGGCTTCAAAGGCGAATTTGCTTGGAACAAATAGGCAGTCAAGCCTTTCATCGTTCGCCCATCTAACCCAGTCAAGGCTTATGTGGGTTGAGTCTGCAACCTCGAAAGCCACTATGTAACGGTGTTTTTTGGCTAAATATTGTAGGCTTGCTGGAGCCGTGAAAAACAGTGGATGAACAACGGCGAAGTCGTTTAATGGCTGGGCGTCTAAATGTTCAAAGCGGACAAGCCACTCGTGGATTTCCCTAAGCCTAACAGTATAGCCTCTACGCTTAAGCTCCTCAACATGAGCCATAGCAACACGGTTAAAGGCTCCCTGCCAACCATCGTAATAGTATGTGAAGGATAACTCGCCCTTAGGCTCTTCAAAACCGTCCACACGGTATGGGTGGCGGTAGCTTAGAAAATCCCATTCAGGCTTATAGTTGTTCCTCATATACTGGGCTGTTAGGGCTGAACCAGCCAAACCAGCAAGAACAGAGCTTAAAGCCACAACACCAGCAGTCTTAACGCTCAAGTCAACGCCTTCTCCTAGCCATGAAAACGGCTATGCCTATTCCCAATATTATTAGGATGAGGATGACTGGTAGAAGCCATGGCATTTCAGCCAGTATTGGTATGCCAACTGGGTCGTATTCGTCTTCAAGGTTGAACTCGTAGCTTCCAACAACTGTCATTTAGGCAGTCCTCCTGAAACCGTTTATGTAGGATGCGCTTCGGTAGTATGTGCCTGCTGTGGCTGCATATCCCCTCACTGATAGGCTTGAGGTGAAGGTTACATAGAATTTTGCGAATACGTTTGCTGGGCAAGAGTCGAATAGGCTTCCGTCAACGTATATGCGTGTTGTTACGCCAGAGTCGCCGTTTCCCATGTGAACTATGATGGCGAAGCCGTGGACGCCTGAAAGGCTGAATTGGGTTTTCTCCTCGCCAGCCGAATAGCTTTCGCTAAGCCTGCTTATTGATTGGGTTATGCGTTCTGTGGCTTTGGCGAGGAGTCGGCTTGGCATTTTAACGGCTTACCCCTCTAAGGTTGAAACTTGAGCTTGTCTGGGTTGCACTTGAGCCGGTTGGGTTTTGAACTCGGATTTCAATGCTTGTTGTGAAGGAGTATGTGCCTACCCTAGCCTCGTTGGTTGGGAAGCTCTCCTCCAATGTGCCGTCTATGTAAACCCTCATGTTGAATACGCCGTCTCCATCTCCAGCGAATAGGATGTCTGCATGTCCATTACCGCTTATTGAAACTATGCTTGCTTCTGCTCCTGCGCCCAGCGTGTAGCTTGTGCTTGTATGGTCTGCTGTTATGCGACTGCTCATAACGCCTGAAGCGCATTTTGCAGCCGTAAGGAAGCCGTCAGCCATCTTAGCCCTTCCAGCAGCATCAGCGCTTAAAACTCCATCAGCAAGTTTAGCCGTTGTAATCTGTGCGTCTCCAATCTTGGCTGTTACTATGAATCCGTCAGCCATTTTGGCTCTGCCTGCTGCGTCTGCCGATAGGCAGCCGTCTGCAAGTTTAGCTGTTGTTATGGCTCCGTCCGCAATCATTCCAGTTGTTATGGGTGCTAATACAACCCTTTTACTTGGCATAGCTTAACCTCCCTTTAGCTTGGGCGAGCCAACCCCCTAAGCGTGTATCCGCTTGAGGTTTGGGTGGCTGAACCCCCAGTGGGGTTGTAAATTCGAACTTCAAGGCTTGAGGTGAAACTGTAATGTCCAATGCGGGTTTCATTAGTTGGAAAATCGTCATCTAAAACGCCATCCACATAAACACGCATACGGAAAACTCCATCGCCGTTCCCGTCAAACATTATGGTGCAAAAGCCCACCTTACCAGTTATAGCGTCTATTGTGGCTTCAGCGCCTGCAGCAAGCGTATAACTTGTGCTTGTATGGTTTAAATTAAGCCTGTCAAATACGACTATGCCAAGCTCAGTGCGGAGCTTCTCCTTGTCTAAAACTATTTTGCTCAAACTTCCACATCCCCCTTCAAGGTGATTGTGCGTTTTCCCCCAGCGCCTGAAGCTACCAAGTCCTCATAGGTTAATGTTGCAGAGCCAACCGTGGTTGTTCCACACGTAACGGTTATGGTTATCGAGCGTGTAGCTTTTGTTTCAACAGTTTTAGCGCCCTTCTCATCTTCATAGGTTATAGTGAAGTCTCCTACAACAGCCGTGTCTAAAAGAACGTTACCGCTGATGGTTTTTGTTACCATGGGGTCACCAGCCTTTCGTCTCTTTAACGTAGCGTTTTCTTATGTCAGTGTCCGCAAATTCAGGCTTGTCGCCTACCGTGTGTATGCGCCAGTCTCGATATTCTTGGAAGCATTTTCCGCCAAAGTCATGTTTTGTGCATGGTACAAGGTCGTGGATGTGGAGTTTGTCATCCATTTTTAGGGCTAGGCTTATGGCTTCTTCTCGGCTTAACTGGCGGACGCCACGCATCTCTTTAATGGCTTGAATACGCTTCTCAATTGGATGCACATACTCAGGGGAAGAGTGGAAAACTCTAACCAAGGCTGTGTTGCTTGTCGGCTTACCCTTACTATCTGTGGGTATAAGCGCAGACCATGTTACGGCTAAACGGTTTATGCGCTCAACTGGAAAAGCCTCAGGCATAAACGCTTTAATCTCCTCCTCGCTCCAGCCTTTACGCCTCAAAACCTCAACCTTACGCTGAACACATTGTGGAACTGGTTTTTCAACTGTAACAATTTCCTCTGGCATTTTAACGCTATAAAACTGTCTTGAGATGTTGACTGTGTCGTCCTCGTTATATTCTGGAAGGTCAAAAAACTCAACTGGAGCTTCAAAGAACGCTATCGGTTCTAACATGGACGGAGACGCAGCGTCAAGAATAAAAGTCATCTCCCAACTTACCCAATCGCTAAACACATATGAAATAGAGGTTGTGCCATGTCCATAATGGTATGTATCCCAATGGTTTGTTATACCGAACCTTCCACTGGAAAGGCTTGTATCCGTCACAGACAACTTTTCAACCATAATGGTGCTTAATATGTCTTCAAGCGGAGAGTGCCACCAGTAAGTGGTTCCGTCATAAGCCATAAATGCTTTAATAGTTGTGCCGAGACACTGCAACTTAACACCAGACTGTACCCAGTCACTGTAATCTGCGGCTTCAGTCGCCAAAACTGTCTCCGTCCCCCCAACCCTTTTCACTATCTTCCTATCAGCCGTGCTTGCTGCTGGTTCTTGACGCAAATAATAGTAGTTACGGTCGTTAGTTGCTATGTCAGCCTCCCGTGCTTGTAGGTATGCTCCACCTGTGCTAACACCAGAAGGGAAACCGTAAACAGTGAAAATTGCCTTGTCAGCGTAAGTGTCTTTTGTCAAAACCGCTTCCATAGTGCTCCCTTCAGCCCTTCGATAAACAAGTCTGTCTCCCATCTCATGTAACCAACTGAACGGAACCATGTGGTCTATGCGTCCATACTTGCATAGGGCTGCCTGTAGTTTACTTTTATCAATTTTAACGCTGTTCGGTAGTCCATCATCCCAGCCTACTATCTGCTCTCCAACGTATATTGGTCTTGGCTTTGGCTTGGGTTTAAGCAGGGCTAAAATTTTAGTCAAACCCATTTAGGCTTCACCTTCCATATAGTAGGTTGTATAGGGTTTCTAGGGCGTGTTTTTCACCTTCCAAGAATCTGTCTTTTATGCCTAGCTCTTCAGCCCTTCTTATGCTGTTCAGCCTTTGCAGGAGATACTCTTTCACGTTTATCCTATGCTTCTCCATCCTGCATCACTCCTTATAGTTTGAGGCTTCGGGAAGCGCAGGGGCGCCTTTTCCCGCCTCGCCTTCCTCTTCCTTTTTAACTAAACCCCGCTGAATGGCTAGGGTCATGAAGAACTGGAAGCCTGCGTTTACGCCTGCGGTTATTAAGCCTGCCCGCAAATCAGATGTTAAGCCTGTTGAGCCTAAGCCTATTAACGTTCCGAAAAAGCCTAAGCCAGCCATTATTATGGCGTTTACGAGCATGTCGCCTAACTTTTCTGGCGGGTCTCTGATGTTCAACACTTTATTCCTCAACATGGCTTCTCACCTCTTTTAATAGTAGTATATGTAGCGTGGAGTCCGCCTTTTCTGCGAGTGTCTTGTTCTGACAACTATGAGTATTATTATGATGATTAGGAGGATTATGATGAGGACTAGCCACCAGTTCTGCACTATCCAGTTTAGGATGCCTTGAAGTGTGAACTCTGTTGGTAGGGCTTCAGGCGGGTCTTTCTTCTCGTTTTTGTCTGTCAAACATGTTCACCTTCCATTTTAATAGGAAGTTTCCGCATCCTTCACAATAGTAAAGGATGCTTAACTCGTTCTCCTCAATTAGTTGAGGAACATTTCGCCTACAAACACTACAAAAGGGGAGTTTAGACTTCCCAACGGTCATGCCATTACACCCTTTCAAACTCCCTTTCAACCAGCGAGGTCATCTTCTTCTTTATTGCCTCGATTCTTGCGGAGTATTCGTCTATAAGCTCCTTTGGCGGTGTGTGGAATACAAGCCAGTCAACATGTGAGTCGGCTGTTGGCGCTGTTCCAAAGTTTATTTTGAAGCCGTCTCCAGTTTTGTCTGTAACCCACACTGTCGTGTTCCAGTGGGGTGTGACAAGCACTCCGTATTTGGCTTCTGGGGGGAGCGTGAACGGAAACTTCACGCTTATGCTTGTTGAGCCTGCTGGAACTGGATGGTCTGCACGTCTAAAAGGCGGTGTGGCGATATGCCTCTTACAACGTTCATCTTCCATAACGCTGTCAGTATGGGCTGCGGAGCCTATGTAAGAGGCGCCTGCACCCAGACCAACAAACACCAACTCCCTAACAACTTCAGCCATCCCATTTCACCTCCTTAAAGGCATTATTGGGCGAGTTTCATAGCCCAGCCTTTCAAAACGGGCTTTCATGGCTTTGGCAAGGTCATAGCGTGTGAAATCCCAAGAAAACCACTCTGTTGACCATGGGGGGCGATAGTAAACTCTCCATTTTGCTTGAGGTGAAGGGTTAGAGCTTGAACCTTGAATTTTTGCCCCTCTCGGCGGGAGCAGCGATTTAATTGCCTCCTCCCTTGAGACTTTGTAAACTTTCATAACATCCTCAATTAGGGCTTCCGCCTTCTCCCTGCTTAACCCATAATGGCTCATTATCCTTTCAATATCTGTTTTAGGCGCTCCTAGCCTACGTTGGGTTTGATGTTTAACTGGCGTTAGGCATCTTGGGCATTTCTCGGCTCCCTCTGGCAGTGGATAATGGCAGATGGGGCATAGTTTAGGATTGGGGTTGGAATGGTGTTCTGAGCCACGCTCAATTAGGGGTATGGCTGGAACTATCCCGCCAGCCTTAGCCTGTATGCGTTTAAGCCAAGCCAACTGGGGAAGCGTTATCTTTCTCTCGCTAACAATGTAATAGTCTAGATTTCTTAGGAAAGACCTCTCAGTTTCAGTTAACCCTTCTAATGGTATTGTTCGAAGGGCTTTCCGCCACTCTTCAATTTCTTCTGGGAAAATTTCTAGAACCCATCGGCTCCCACGAACTATGGGTGGAATTAAACGTTCAAGCTCCTCTCTTGGGAGGGTAACTTCGGCTGTTGGCAGAGCAAGCCTAGCCAAGAAGTGCTCAAAATCCGTCATTCTATCCGTCAAGTCCCTCGCTATGTCCTGAAGCTCGGTAACCTTATCCCAAAGCCTATCAATCTCGTCTATTGCAGCCTCAAGTGTTAACGGCGGTCTAACAAGTGGAATCTCCTCTTCAGCCATCACTTCTTCCCCTCCAACTTTTCAGCCAAAGCGTTGAGGAGTCTGGCAAGCCCATCTTGAACCTTGTCGCTTTTGAAAAGCGGGTCTAAACGTTCAAAAATAAGCTCTATTATATCGCCTGCCCCGCCTTCACCTTCCTCAACTGGGACAAGCCTTTTAGGCGGATACTCCACGGTATAGCCTTGCGTAACATACATTTCTGCAAGTTTTATATCGTCTAAAACGTCTTGGAGAACTGGGTCAACAGGCTCTGAAGGCTTCCTCTGGGCTAGGCGCTGTTGAACCACGCTGGAAACAAGTTGAACAACATAGTGAAGCTCATCATTTGTTAGGCTTGGTATGAGCCTATCTACTCCCTGCTTAACCTGCGGTCTAACATTTGGCAAGCTAGATGGCGGCAACTCAACATTCGGTAGTTTGGGAAGTTTGGGAACTAGGCTGTTTTCCTTTTCGCCTTCATTCTGGTTGTTGGACATTGAATTTAGCCCCCAACACGCTTATTGGAAGCATGAAAACGGGCTTCGGCTCAGGGTCTTGGGACATAACCATTCTCCCCTCTGGGAAAATGTTGCCTAACTCTTCAACGAAATCCCTCATTGTTGAAACGGCTTCTTCGATTTTCGAACAGCCCTCCTTAGCCTTCACAACACCGATATATACGCCGACGGTTTTCTGGTCTTCACCCACAAATGCCATGACGTAATCACAATGCTCGGTTAAAGCCCTAACCTTAGGGTTGGAAACAGCCTTCAAAACGAAAGCCATCACGTTCTTAAGAACCGCCACCCTCTTCCACCTCAACCTTTAATGGTGCCTCTTCAAGTTTCAGTTTTGAAACGCCCAGCGTTGACAGTATTCTGATGCTGTTGTGGAACATGGCTATCAAGATGTGGCGGGCTTTAACCCTCCCTTCGAAGAGTTCAATCTGCTCCTCAGCCATTCCAATCTCCCTTAGGAAGTCGTGCAAGCCCCTCGTGCTAATCATCCTCTTAGCGCCGTCAACAGTTCTGTAGAAGTATGGGTAATGGTATGGATACTTTCCAAGGCATGTCCCACACCTCGGTATGCTGCATGTCCTAGGCTCAGCCGAAAGCGTAATGCCTTGCTCTGCAGCCAGCCTTAAAATCAAATCCACATCCATCTTAACCAAGAAGGTTAAGCGCTCGATAATTTTGTTGATTTCCATGAGGTATGGGTAGAAGAGCCTCTCGTCAAAGTCAACGCTGGCAACCTTTGAAATTTCAACCTTAACTTTTGTCGGAATCTCTTGAAGCTCCTTCCACCTGCCGAAACCCTTAGGACACATCCCCTTCAAAATCCTCCAGAAACTTTAAGGCTCTCTCAAACTTTGATGGGAAAAGGTCTAAAATCAAATGGCTTAAAAAGCCAACAAAAACGTCGGGACTCAGAAGGGAAGAGCCAGCCAAAGCCACAGCGTTGTGAAACGTGCGCCTATGAAAACCGACAATGTTGTCGTAGTCTGGAAGCCTAGCGCCCAACAACACTTTATCCTCGTCTAAGTGGAGGATTCTGGCAATTTCACGGGCAACACGTTCATGAGTCTGCTTTCTCACTCTGAACCCTCAACGGTTATTGTCGCCCTAACCGCAGCCTTCTTGCATTCTCCAGCCAGAACAAGGTTTGTGGCGTATTCAACAGCATCTATAATGTCTTTGAAGCCAGCCTTAACCTTCCCATCACCTTCAACAAGGTATTCGCTGGTCTCAACAACCTGCTTTGGAGGAACTTTGACAAAAACAGCGGAGCGTTTAGTCATAGGGTTATCATCCTCTAATGGGCTGGGGAGCGGAGCCTATACAGGCTCACCCTTCCAAACACTTTCAGAATAGCCTTGACCACTCAAGGGAGAAAGGAGAGTGGAAGGGGACAGGGCTTTTAAGGGCTGGATGGCTCTTTTACGCCCCATCACGCTCAACCCAACCTTTCATCTTCAAACCCTACTTTATCACGAGCCCTTCAATGTAGTTTATTGCAGCCTCAACGTTTTCGAACAAGGCTCCCCAAGTTATTACTCTGCTCCATTTTCCTTTGAGGACGAAGAGTAGGGCTGCCGAAACTCCGCCAACAACGGCTCTGCTTATCGGGTCTGCATAATCCTTTAAGGCTGGAACGCCAGTTGCCTTCAACGCTGGAACAAGCCCATATTTGACGCCATACTTGCTTATCCGATGCCCAACAGTGGCTCCAGCAAGCATCTCAAAGGCTTGGCGAACAGGAGGCGCAAGCTCAGGGCTTGCTGTTAAAACCTCTTCGAGCTTTTTCATGGCAAAGGGCTTCTCCATCCCTCAACCCTCCTAGACAATCAACTCTGGCGACCTAACCTCATACGGGCTAGCCACCGCAACTGGAATCACACGCTTGGCAAACTCCCTTCCAGCCTGCGCACACCTAGCCAAGAACAATGGCAAACCCTCACGCACACGCTTGAAAGTCTCCTTAACAGCCACTTGACGCTGCTCAGGCGTTAGGTCAGGGTCAACACCAACCGCTTGGATGAAGGGCTGAATAATCCTCATCCAGTATTGCCAGTTGGTTGTGCCTATGGCAAACTCCCGCTCCCAAGTTTTACCGCCAGTCTCAGCAAGCTCCGCACGAGCCCTCATCTTCCCAGCAGTTCTTCCAATGTCTAGTCCACGTGCGATTCGCTTTCTCCTTCGAGCCATTTCCAATTCACCTCGGTTATTAGTAGTAGTGGTAGTGCTTAAAAATTTATCCAAATACAAGACATATCTTGTAAACCAAAAACAAGATATAAAGCCAAGAAAAAGATAAAGGAAGACAAGAAATGAACAAAAACAACAAACCCCCACCCC
>Ga0315298_1006694_pt1 | contig 15592 bp, 14 predicted proteins | sample WHS_1_MG_FD_203077 | JGI IMG/M metagenome (GOLD analysis project Ga0315298, IMG submission 203077) | Extremophilic microbial mat communities from Washburn Hot Springs, YNP, Wyoming, USA - WHS_1_MG | ecosystem: Environmental > Aquatic > Thermal springs > Hot (42-90C) | place: USA: Wyoming... | reverse complement strand
ACCACTTGGCCACTTTCATAAACTCTTTTCCATCAAATATGCATTCTCTCCGTTTGAATAATAATTTTCAACCAATTCTATTATTTTAAATCCCAATGCCTGATAAAAATTGATTGCCTCTTTGTTTTCTTCTCTCACATGCAAAAAAACGATTTTCATTCCTTCTTTTTTAAAATTTTCCAACAATTTTTCAATTAACCTTCCTCCTATTCCTCTTTTTCTCCATTCTTTTTTTACCGCAACTGAAATGATTAATCCCGAATCTTTATTTTTTTCTCCAATTGCATATCCTAAAATTTCTCCTCCCAATTTTGCTACCAAAAATCCTTCTGGCCACTTTTTTGAAAGTTCCAAAAAATATTCTTTCGGAAAAACCTCTTTCTTTTCAAATGCATTCTTTTCGATTTCTAAAATCTCATTCAGGTTCAATGGGTCAAATTTTTCAATTAATAAATTCTCCATTAAATTCTTGTGCCCCCGGTAGGAATTGAACCTACATCCAGAGCTTAGGAGTCTCTTGTTCTGTCCGTTGAACTACGGGGGCATTTAAATTTTCTTTAATAACGTCTGCTAAAGAATACAACAATTTTAATAAATCACCTCCTTTGGCAACCCTTATGCGGCATATTCCGTATTTAAGCTTTCCTTTCTTTTTGCCTCTCAAAATGGAAATACTGTTTATTTTTTCTTTGGGAACTTCTACAATTTTTGCCCAAAAATTTAACGCCTCTTCACGATTCAAATCTTCATAAATCCGTAAGCTCACTCTTAGCCTTTCCTTCTTTACTCCAAGTTCTTTAAGACATTCTAAAAACACCTTTATTAAAGCAGGATCACTATTTAAAAAACTCAAATCATTCTTTGCTCCTTCTGCCCAATAAAGAGAGGCTCCGATCAAGATTTTTTCTTTCTTGGTTAATTTTTTAATCAACTTCTTTGCCTGTTCTCGAGCTTCCTGCCACTTACGAATTGATCGGGTTATACTGGTTTTTCTTTTATTTTTCCATACCTCTTCAAATTCTGGGAGGATTTTCACTCCTTGGATATATTTGAATACTGTACTACTTGAGTGACCGGTTATTCGTTTTATCTCTGGAAGGCTGTATCCTCTCTGTCGAAGAAAAACTATGCGATTAATTTCTCCTTGAGTGAGTGCCCTCACCATCTTCTATTCTACCGCAATCGAAATATTCATTCAATCTAGGACAAGCTTACCTTGTTCGATTAGAAGCAAACAAATTATAGAGGCATAGAGTATTTTATTCCATTTTTTTCTTGTTGACAAGGGAATTTAATGATAAAATTAAATTATGATAAGCAAAGGACCCTTCGTTGAAATTGCAAAAAAAGTTTGCCCTGGAGTAATTACTATTGTCATCACAAAGGACCTTCCAAAAATTGAAGGTTTTTATTTGTTTCCTTTTTGGGGAGAAGAATTCATTTTCCCAAAGTTAAAAAAAGAAAAGGAAAAAACAAAAATTGGGGGAGGGTCTGGTTTTATAATTTCTCCGGATGGCTACGTTTTGACTTGCAATCATGTAGTTTCAGACCCAAGCGCTGATTATACAGTGATCTTAGATCCAAAGCACAAATTTAAAGCAAAAGTTTTGGCAAGAGATCCCTTAGTTGATATTGCTGTTTTAAAAATCGATGGGAAAAATTTACCTTATCTCGAACTTGGAGATTCAAACAAAGTTGAATTGGGAGAACAAGTTTTGGCAATTGGAAATCCTTTGGGAGAATTCGAAGATACAATTTCTGCAGGAATTGTCTCTGGGCTTTCAAGAAAAATTACGGCTTATGGAGGAATTCCTTTTAAAGCAACGAGTTTGAGAGGTTTAATCCAAACTGATGCAGCAATCAACCCTGGGAATTCTGGAGGACCTTTGGTGAATATGGAAGGAAAAGTCATTGGAATTAACACGGCAATGGTAGTTGGAGCAGAAAACATTGGCTTTGCAATTCCGATAAACTATGCAAAACCGATTTTAGAAGAGGTAATGAAATTTGGAAAGATCAGAAGGCCATTTTTGGGAGTAAGGTATGTGATTTTGAATGAAAACTTGGCAAAGCTTTACAAACTTCCGGTAGATTATGGGGCTTTGGTAACCAGAGAATCCTTTGGGGAAAGGGCGGTGATTAAAAACTCACCAGCTGATAAAGCGGGAATAAAGGAGGATGACATTATATTGGAAGCTGATGGAGAAAGAATCACCGAAGATAATACTTTGGCCGATCTTTTATCAAAGCACAAAGTTGGAGATGAAATTGAGTTTAAAATTTTAAGAGGCTGGATGGAAGGAAAGGGGAAAGAAATTTCTCTCAAAGTAAAATTGGAAGAGAAAAAATAACTCTGGGAGACCGAGGGGATTTGCACCCCTGACAGCGGGGCCACAGCCCGCTATGATACTGCTTCACCACGGTCTCCAAATGTGTCCCCGCTGGGAGTCGAACCCAGATCTCAGGCTTAGAAGGCCCGTGCTCTATCCATTGAGCTACGGGGACTTTTTCCCTCAATAGGGGAAACCGAGGTTTCCCCTCGATTGCGCTTCGCTCACCCCTTCGTTTTCGCTTCGGGGATTCGCTCCGCAGTCACCCCTTCCTGTTAGGTAAGGTTATACCTTAATAAACTCATTTCTTATCTTCTAATATTTTACAGAAAATTGAGAGAAAATCAACTATTTTTCCTCAAAGGGATTGAGATAAATTTTTTGATCAATTTCTTCAAATTTCTTCTCCTCTTCTTTAAATTTTTCTAAAACTTTCTGATAAAGATTTTCATTAAAAACTTCAATTTTTGGAAGCATTTCCTCTTTAAAAGAGGTTGAAACTTTAAAAATTAAAAAGCCAAGCAAAAGATCGAAAACTAAAAGAAAAATTAAAGTTAGAATAAATTTTTCTACTAAAATTTTTGGTAATTTTTTTAAAAAATTTTTTATTTTTTTTGTTTCGATTTTCATTTTGTTAAAACCGAAAATGAAATTTCAAATTTTAAATCATTTTTTGAAAATCCTTTGAACTCTTCAGTTTTTAATTCTGCTTCGCTCAATTTTGAAATTCTCATTCTTTCAATCTGAATCAAATAATTGCAATTTTCAACTTTTTCAATAAATTTAAAAACATTCTCTGGGGCACCCACTCCTTTAATCTGAAAAGAAATGGAATCTTTTGAGGAACTTAAAATCGAAATTTGACTTTGAATTTCTAAACCTTTTGCTATTTTTTCCAAAAATTCAACAAAATCTATTGGAATTTCTTTGTTGACAAAGGAGTTTTCAAGTTTTGAAAGATCTCCTTTAATTTCAGGAGAAAGTTTTTTAAATTTTTCTATCTCTTTTTGACGTTTTTCAATTTCTTCCAATTTTGTTTTTGTTTGAGAAATTTCTTTTGAAATTTTGTTTATTTGATTAAGATTTGGCAAGATTAAGAAAAAAATAAACAGGAAAAAGAAAATTAAAGAAGGGACTAAAAATAAAATTGTTTTTCTCTTTGTGCTCATTTTATTTTAAAAGTAATTGAAAAATCAATTTCAGTTTCTTTCAAAAGAATTTCTGGTGGAAAAGAAACCTCTTGATAATTTTCTTTTAATGTTTTTATTAAATCTAAAAGGTTTTCACGAGTTCTGGAAAATCCAGAAACCCAAAAAGAAATTTCTCCTTTTTTATCTAGTTTTACCTCAAGCTCTTTTAAATAAATCGTTTTTGGGATTTTTTCAAAAAAACTTTCAATTTTTGGAAAGAGAAAAACTTTTTTTTGATAAAAATTTCCTACTTTTGATAAAATTTCATTATATTTTTTAATTTCCCTTTCTTCCTCAAGATTTAGGATTTTTTCCTCCTTCTCAAGAAGGATTTTTTGGGAATTCAATATTCCTGAAAGATAAAATTTAATTGAAAGAAGAATTAAACAAAGAGAAAGAAAGAAAAACAAGAGAAAGAAAGAAATATTCAAAAAAATCTTAAAATTTTCTTCTTCTTTCAATTCTATTATTTGCTCTGGTGGTAATAAATTAATCATATTCCCCTTAAAGCTAATCCAATCGCAGTTGCAAAACTTAGAGACCTTTCTTTTGGAAAATTTTTCACTTCCCCAATATTGATTAAGGGGTTCCCCACTTCAACTGGAATCTTCAACTCCAACTCTAAAAATTCCTTTAAACCTTTCAAATTTGCTCCCCCTCCAGAGAGAATTACTTTGTGAATCCTTTTTCCATCTGGTGGAAGGCCGGATAAATAAGCATGAGCCTGATAATAATCTAGATATCTTTTTATTTGTTGAACTAAATCAACTAGACCGGGAATTAAAGCTTCGAAAATTTTTCCTTTCTTTTTTTCAAAAAATGCCTTTTCTCCTCTCAATTTAATTTTTATCCCTCCTTCCAAACCATACTCAATTTTCAATTTTTCCGCCTCCTCAAAACCTATTTTTAAATTTTTTGCAACCAATTCAGTAAAATGAATTCCAGAAACTGGAATTGAAGTTGTAAACCTAACTGATTTTCCAGCAAAAATAATGAAGGAACTCCTAGTTGCACCAAGATCGATTATTAAAACTGGATAGGTTGTCGTTTGATCTTTTATTAAAGCTCTAGCAATTGCCAGAGATTCGATTTCAAAAGCAACCGGTTTCAGGCCTGCTTTTTTTAGAACTCTCAAATATGGATCGACTGTCTTTTTTGGACTTGCTGCTAGTAAAACATCCAAATGCTTCAAATGATTGTAAACTGGAGGAACTACCTCACAATCCAAATAAACTTCATTTACTGGCAAGGGAATGTAATTTTCTGCTTCAAAAACTATCGCGGATTTCAAATCCTCTTCAGACATCATCGGCATTTTTATCACCTGCAAAAATGCTTTCTCCTCTGGCAAGCAAGCCACTACATACTTTGTTTTAACTTTCTTCGTCGCTTCCTTTATTATCTTTGCCAATTTTTCTTCATCTTTCACTTCCCCTCCCTCAATTATCCCAGGTTCAATTTGAGATTCGTCAAAAGAAACAACTGAAAATTTTTTTCCTCTTTTCCTTAGCATCAAAAATTTCAAAGATAAATCAGAAATATCCAGTCCAAATGCTTTTGGCTTTAAAGAGAGAAACTCCATAGTTCAATTATAACTCAATTTCAGAGTTCTTCCCAACCGACGATTTTAAATTCGGAAGACAAAAAGGGAGTAAAAATTGGAGGATTATAGAGTAAATTTGGGTCGACATAGGTTTCTCTATTCAAATAGCCAGAAATTATCTGTCCTCCCTGATTGGTCCACTGAGTTCCGACTCTACCTGAAGAAACGATAGAACCTGTGATTGTTAATTGATCCCTTATGCAATATGGGGAATATTTTGAGCAAGGATAATAATTCCTTCCAAAAAATCCGTTTTGGGCAATAAAAATTCCTTTTAAATTCGTAATATTTGGAGAATAAAGGCCGATTAGAAGATTGTTTTGAGAGATTATTGTTAAACCATCGACCTGGCTCGAACTTGCGTATTCAATGCTTCCTTGAAACCAAACGTTTGTCTTTTGAGAAGTTCCTGTTAAGTTGGCAGAAACTATTGTAATTTTTCCTTTTATTGTGCTGGTTTGGTTTTCGTTTCCTATCCAAAGATTATCCTCAAAGAAAATTGCCCCGCAATCTGAAGGAATTTGAAAATTTCCAAGGTCAGTTTCTGATTTAATCACTGGCTCTTCAACAATACATTTCCCCCACAGGCATCTTGAACATTCTGAGGTACAAGGATCTCCTTGACAAATTATCTTATCGTTAACTACTGTGCAAAGGTCATCGATTATTCTAACTTGAGTTACCTTTTTAACATTAATATAATCTCCGTTGACAACAACATGGTAACCGAAAGCACCAGAGGGACCAAAATACAATCCCATTCCATAATCTTTTGTAGTTTTTTTAACTTGAGCCAAATCTACAGTAATTCCGGCAAAATCGAATTGGGGAACGGGGTATAAAAACAAATCTCTGTTTGAATTTTTAGTAGTTGAAAAAACTCCAGGGCAAACGCATTGAAAATTAATAATTTGACATTCTGGAGGACAAAGCCCCAATCCATAACCTACTCCTTTTGGACCGCAACCAAAAGATGAAGTGCAAACCCAGGAAGATTGAGCAGAAGAAACAGTTGAATAATTCGTCCCGTCAAACCTGATTCCCCCGTTTGAATGATATGGTCCTTTGATTACATGATCTGCTCCTACCCAAATGTTTGAATTTAAAATGTAAGAATATTTTGCGACTGATTCTTTTGCATAGAAAGCAGAAATTTTTCTTTTCAAATTTGGAAATTTAGAGGTATAACCGACAGAAACTACTTTTTGTGAAATGAGTTTTCCGCAACTTTGATTACTTTCAAATTGAATTTCAAATTTCCCAATTTCTTTTCCCGAAGCATCATAATAGCTTTTTGTAGTTGAACAATTTTGAACATTATTGTTTAAACACCATTTGTAATATTCCAAACCTGCTTCGGCAATGTTGAAGGCCTCGTGCCAGGCAATTTTTTGATTTGAAATTCTCAATTGAGTTAAAATAAAGCCCAAAAGGCCAGCCAACATTATCAAAAAGATAACTCCGAAAACCAAAACGTAACTTATGATTATTCCCTTGGAATTAGGAAGTTGGAAGAAGGAAGAAGGAGAGGTAGGAAGAAAGGATTTTGATTTTTTAATTAGGCCATTGATAATTTTATGAACTTTTACAGTCTGTGCGAGCGTTTCTTCAAATTTTTGTTTTGAAATATAACCAACATCTTTTGCTATCAAAAGCTGGTTTTGTAATTCTGTCAAAGAACCTTGGGCCATTAAATAGAATTTAATTTTCTCTTTAAGAGAATTTCGACCAAATCCCTCAGCAATGTTAGAAGTAATAGAAACTCCTGCCCTCCTCATTTGATTGGATAAACCAAAAATTTCCTCTCTTGGGAATTTTTTTGTTAATTCATAAATTGCCAAAACTAACCTATGAGCCTCTTGCCAAGCCTCCAAATCTGTAAATTTTACAATTTTCTTTTTTATTTCCTTCTTCATACTTCCTTCTTCCTTATTCATACTTCATACTTCCTTATTCCTCCTTCAAATTTCTTAATTGAACGAAAGAAACCAATTCATAAGCTTGCGGGGTTCTCACCGGATTGACATCGACAACCAAATAAACCTTCATCATTTTTGTATCTTTTAACCTCGCCGGATAATCTTCAATTTTGTTTCCGTTTTTATCGAAATACTCAAAAATTGGTGGTGTATTTCTGACATAGGAAGTAATCACTGAAACTTTTTCTTGATCTAGAGGGTAAGTAGGAGGGGTTCCAACTGATTTAATTACTCCTTTTTTCAATTGAGTTGTCTGAACTTCTTGAGTAACTGTTAGTTCAAACCTTGCCCTAAAAGAAATGGTATTCCCCTCGCAAATCACATCGACGCATTTTGATTCAACTTTTGGGTTGGGGCAAGAAGCTTGGGCTGTAATCTTCAATGAACCTGTTTTTGCAAAATCAGTCACATCGAAAGTTTTTAAACCTTCAAAGTTTGCGGGGCATTGTGAGCATCCAGTGTCGCAAATTTTATCTGGAAGTTGCTGACCGTTTACTGAAATTGTTAAATACTCATTAGGGCTGTTTAAATCCCCTCTGGCTGTAACTTTTAAAGTGGCTGAAGTTATTTTTCCATTTTCTTTAATAAAATTTGAAAAGGAAACTGAACAAGATCCTCCTTTTTGATTGCTTTGGCACTCATTTGTGAGAGTTTCGGTTTGAATTTCACCCAAAAAATATCTGACCCTTTCTGTTTTTCCATCATTATCGACATCTGAGTAAAAAATGAATTCTTTATCTCCAGCATATTCTATTGGATAAGCTCCGTTTTCCCCTTCCTTTGCCTTTCTGATTTCCTTTACCATTGTTTCGATTCCCCTTCTTGCTTCTTCTACTGCAAGAGATTGTTCCCACTCATAAGAATGGGTTCGATAGAGCATTAAAATCATCCCAGAAATTGCTCCCATTAAAAGGGAAAAAATGAAAATCGCAACGATTGTTTCAGTTAAAGTGAAACCGCGAAGGAATTTGGAAGAAGGAAGAAGGAAGTAGGAAGAAGGAATTTGGAATTTGGAATTTGGGATTTTCATATTAATCTCTTGGTTCCAATTTTACAACCTTTGTTGTTTTTCCAGAAACAAAAACAGTGGTTGAGGTTGAATAGTAACCAGTAGCTTCTATTGAAAGGGTATAATTTGCTTGGTCTAAAGGAATGAAAATTGCTTGACCGTTTAAATTTGTCAATTGAGTCTCTTGAAAACCAGTTTTTGATAAAGTTGTGGTTGCTGAAGAAATTGGGTTTAAGGTTTCCGAATCAAAAACTGAAACTAAAAGAGAATTTTGGCTTTCCAAATACAAATTCACATCTAAAGTCGTATCTGGGGGTAAAGAAACTGGTAAGGAAGGGGAAGAGGTTGCTAATTCTAAACTTTGAGAATCTTTTTGAAAATTGGAAAAATGGTATGTATCCCATTCCAAATTTGACATTTGAATTTGACCTTGAGAATCTGTTTTTGTTGTCGTTGAATATTTATAAACTGGGTTTTCATTAGCATCCCTTCCAATTATTTTTTCTCCCCTGAGATTAAATTGAACATTAGGAATTGGCGTTGGGTTTGAACTTTGCCAAGAAACTTGCCAATCATACAGAATTGGGGTTGAGGATGCTGAATTCGTTGAAAAATTTGCTCTTAATTTCAAAGAGGAATAGGTTGTCGTTGATAAATTTGAGAGGTCAACTGGAGAATTGTCAAAACCAACTGAATTTCCTGGTAAATCTGAATCTGGAATTAAAACCCATTCGGTTCCTGAGGCAAAATAAATTTGATATTTCAAATCGGTATTTTCTGGCTTCCCATCAGTAAAAGAAAAACTTTCCCACTTTGTTAAATTAGTTGGAGAAATTTCAATTGAAAATAAATAGCCAGAAGGCAAATATCCTTGAGTATCAGTTGCTAAACTCACTTGACCCCCTCCAACAATTACGTTTTCTTTTTGCGAAATTTTGCTTTCATCAGAAAATGAATCTGAGAAAAACTCTTCAGAAAAAGTACTCAAGGTTTTAACATTCATCGTTGAAACTTTATCAATGGCAAAGGAAATTTGGGTAATTTGATTTTCAAAAACTGTCGGGTTTGGCTTTTCAGGAATGGCAATCTCTTCTATTGAATAAGTTCTTTCTGTGGAATAGCCGGGTTTTGAAACAACGACTTTGTAGGTTCCAGGAGATAAAGGGATATCGTATTTTCCCTCAGAAGGAGTAAAAATTCCTTTTGAATTTCCTTGAGAATCATAAACTTCGATAGTAGGAGACGGAACGAATTGACCGACAGCATTTAAAACCTGGACTGAAAGAACTCCGATTGGTTGTTGCTGGCAAATTGCCAATTCTTCGCTTTTGGTTTTTGGCATTACATCTGTAGTTAGAATCACTTCACCTTTTAAGATTCCAGAAAAAGAAACTTTAATCTCTACTCTTTTGTAATCAACAAGGCATTCTTCATCTCCGTCTGAGGGATCAGAAATTAGCATTACTTTTCTTTCAATTTTGTATTCAACTCCGTTCAAAATTGTCGAAGTTGAAGCTTCAAGAGTTCCTGAGGCATAGGGAGGCTGTGCCCCAATTGTTCCAACATCCAAATAAGGCATATTTCTAATTTTCTCAATTTCTCCTTGAGCAATTTGAGTAGCAGTGATTTTCCTTTCTGATAGACCAACAACCTTCAGTCCAAGTTGATAAGCACCGAAAATACCTAAAAAAACAATTAAAGTCAAAGCAATGGCCATGATTACTTCAATTAAAGTTAAACCCTTTCTCATTTTATTGCGCCCAACATTGAATACATTGGTTGGACCATTGAGATTGCAAAAAATCCAACTGCTGCTCCAATGATTAATAATAGCACAGGTTCGATAATTGAAGTTAAATTTTTTGCAATATCTGAAACTTCGCTTTCATAAAAATCTGCAATTTTTGATAAAACTTCAGAAGTTTCTCCAGTTTCTTCACCAACTTCTATCATTGAAATTAAGGTTAAAGGATAAATTTTTTGATAGGGCCTCAAACTTTCTGATAATTTTCCTCCCTTTCTCACTTTTTCTGCAGCAACAAACAAAGCCTCTTTATAAAAAACATTTCCTAAAGTGTTCGCGGTAATTTCCAAAGCCCTTGGCAGAGAAACACCGGCTGAAATTAAAGAGCTCAAGGATCTGGCAGTCGATGCAGAATTTGATTTTTTGACTAAGGAAGAAAAAATTGGCAAAGAGAGGGAAATTTTATCAAAAATTCTTTTCCCAACTTTTGTTTTTAAAAATTGAACTAAAAAGAAAATTAAAAAAATCAGGCTAACGAGCAAGGTTAAAAAATTTTTTTCCAAAAAAGTTCCCAAAAAAATTACAATCCTTGTTGTCAATGGCAATTGAACTCCCAACTCTTTAAAGGTCTCTGCCAATTTTGGAACGACAACCACGAGCATTAAAATTCCAACCCCAATCAAAGCACAAACTATCACTGCTGGATAAATCATCGCTCCAATAATTTTTGACCTTAATTCATTCTCCCTTTCCATCTGTCTTGCCAAAATTTCCAAAACATCTTCTAGTCTTCCTGTTTCTTCAGCAACCTTGATCATATTTTGATAAAACTCATTAAAAATTTGAGGGAAATAAGAAATGGCATCTGAAAATTTCTCTCCCTTGACGATCCTTTCTGAAATTTTTTCTAAAGCAATTTTAAATTTTTTATTCTTTGCCTGCTGTGACAAACTCAAAATTGCCCTCGGCAACGGAACTCCAGCAGAAATCATCACTTTCAAGTTTCTTGTAAAGAACATTTTTTCTGAAAGGGGAACGCCGAAAGAAGGTAAAGAAAGCCGAAATTTTCTTTTTTCCTTTAATTTTTCTGCCTTAATCAAGATTAATTTTCTCTCTTTTAAAATCTTTGCCAATTCAAATTCATCCTTTGCCTCCAAAATTCCTTTTTCAGTTTTTCCCTCTAAAGATTTTGCCAAAAAAGAGTACTTTGGCATCAATTAAATTTTAACATAAAATTGAAAGTATGGAAGAAAAGATTGAGAATTTGAAATATTTGAAAAAAAGAGAAATTACGAGGTTGAAAAAATTGGGAATTGAAACAATTGAGGATTGCTTTTATTATTTTCCAAACAGGTATGAGGATTTTTCAAAAATTTCAAAGATTTCAGAAGCAGAAGTTGGAGTTCCTACGACCATTCAAGGAAAAATAGAAAGTGTAAAAAATTTGTTTTTGAAAGGAGGAAAAATTTTAACTGAGATTGAAATCTCTGATTCAACATCAAAAATTAAGGCAATTTTTTACAATCAGCCATTTTTAAAGAATATTTTTGAAAAAGGAGATTTCTTTTCTTTTTCTGGGAAAATTGTTGAAAAAAGAGGGGCTTTTTATTTACAGCACCCAGTTTTTGAGAAAATTCCAAAAATTCCATACTTTAAACTTTTACATACTGGAAAAATAATTCCAATTTATCCTGAAACGAAGGGAATCACCACAAAGTGGATAAGGGAAAAAATTTCTTTGATTTTGAAAAATGAAATTTGGAGGGCAAAAGAATTTTTGCCAGAGAAAATTTTAAAGAAATTGAATTTGATTCCTTTAAAAGATGCGATTTCTAAAATCCATTTTCCTGAAAAGGAAGAAGATATTAAAATTTCAAGGTTTAGGTTTGCTTTTGAAGAATTGTTTTTGTTGGAAATTGAGGTTTTGAAAGAAAAATTGAAAATAAAAAAGAAAAGGGCTTATCCTTTGAAAATTCAAGTTGAGACAATAAAAAATTTTATAAAATCTTTGCCCTTTGAATTAACTGAATCTCAAAGAAAGGAAAGCTGGAGGATGTTAAAGGAAATGGAAAAAAATGTACCAATGAATAGACTTTTGCAAGGGGATGTTGGTTCTGGAAAGACCTTGGTTGCGACGATTTTGGCTTTAAATTGTGCAAAGAATGATTATCAATCTGCGATGGTTGTTCCGACTGAAATTTTGGCGGCACAGCATTACAAAAGAATTTTTGAGATGCTAGAGCCGTTTGAAAAAAGAGTGGGAATTTTAACCAAGGGATATTCTGAATTTGGAGGAACAAAAATTAAAAAAGAGGAAATGGTTAAAAAAATTAAAGAAGGGGAAGTTAAAATTTTAATCGGGACTCATTCTCTTTTTGAAGAAAAAATTGAATTTCAAAAATTGGCATTTTTGGTTTTTGATGAGCAACACAAATTCGGAGTAGAACAAAGGAGAAAGCTTTTGGAAAAACAAAAAATTTTGCCCCATTTTTTGTCAATGACCGCAACTCCAATTCCGAGGACCTTGGCTTTAACTATATTTGGTGATTTGGATATTTCTCTTTTAAAAGAACTTCCTTGTGGAAAAAGGGAAATAAAAATTGAGGTTGTTTTGCCAAGCGAGGAAAAAAGGGTTTTTGAATTTATAAAAGAAAAAGTAAAGGAAGGGGAACAAGTTTTCTTTGTTTGCCCAAGGATTGAATTTTCTCAAAAAGGAAGGCTTTTTTCTGAAGTGAAAACTGTAAAAGAGCAGCATTCTTTATTGAGAAAGATTTTTCCGGAATTTAAAATCGGAATTTTATATGGGAGAATGGATACGAAGGAAAAAGAAATTGTGATGAGGCAATTTGAGGAAAAATTTTTGGATATTTTGGTTGCAACAAATGTAATCGAAGAAGGAATTGATTTGCCACAAGTTAATGTTTTGGTCGTTCAAAATGCAGAAATGTTTGGGTTATCTCAGCTTTACCAATTGATTGGAAGAATTGGAAGGTCTGGAAAAAAAGCATATTGTTTTTTGATTTCCCATTTGCCAACAAAAAAATCTGCACAAAGGATTGAGGCACTTTTATCTTCAAAAAATTCATTGGAATTGGCAGAAAAGGATTTGGAAATTAGAGGACCTGGAGAACTTTTGGGAGAAAGACAAACCGGGAAATTGAATTTGAAAGTTGCAAAATTGACAGATTTGAGTTTAATCGAATTGGCAAGGGAAAAAGCAAAAGAAATTTTGAGAGAGGACCCAAATTTAAAAAAATATCAAGAATTAAGAGAAAAAATGAGTAGAAAAAAGAAAATTTATTTTGTCTAGTTATTCTTTGGAAAGCCAATTTCTTAAAAGAAAAAATATTAGCACTATTCTTAAATAGATACTCAGACCCATTAACCATGAAGTAACGGGAAAAGTAAAAAAACCACCTTGAAAGTGATAGATTACTCTATTTTCTCTAAAACCAAGTTGCTGTAAAAACCATTCTGAAAGATTGTAGGAACCTCCAAAAAAGTAGTTAGCAATCGGACCATAAAAGAGATCATTCATTAAACTGGACAACAAACCCAAAGCGAGAAAAAGATCCCAATTTTTCCAACCAAGGATCAGACAAATTACCAAGAAAGGTAAAAACTCGAGAAAAATGAGAACCCAATGATACCAAAAAAAGCTTCGAATGTTTATGTCGATGATGTTAATAAAAAAGAGACCGTAGATTAATGAATAAATCAAAAACTTCAATAACAATCTCAATTTATTTTTACTCCCCTTTTTAAACTCCATTTAGATGCTAATTTCAAAAATCTTTAAAATTACTCTATTATTACCCTCAAAACTTCTTCGATTGTAGTTATTCCTTGGGCTGCTTTTACAAATCCATCTTCGACCATAGTCCTCATTCCTTCTTTTTTTGCCTGCTCTTCGATTTCATCTGCGGTCGCTTCTTTTACGATTAATTCTTTAATCGTTTGAGTAACTGGCAATACTTCAAAAATTCCGATTCTTCCTTTATAACCATCCGGGCATTCTTTTGTTGGCTTTGGCCTATAAAATGGAATTTTTGTTATTGGTTGATTTGGCCTTGCCAATTTTTCTTCCCTTAAAATTTTTAAAATTCTATCTATGTTGCAATATTTTGAAATATTATCCAATTCGCTTTCCCTTAAGTAATATTTTTCCTTCTCTCCACAGAGCCTTCTGACTAATCTTTGAGCCAAAATCAAATTCAAAGTTGAAGAAATCAAAAATGGTTCAACTTTCATATCGATCAATCTTGGAATGGCACCTGCTGCAGAATTTGTGTGCAAGGTTGATAAAACTAAATGGCCAGTTAAAGCAGCGTTGATTGCCAAAGATGCGGTTTCATTATCCCTAATTTCTCCAACCATGATAATGTCTGGGTCTTGCCTCAATAAAGATCTCAAACCTGCAGCAAAAGTTAAACCAATTTTTGGATTGACCTGAGTTTGATTTATCCTTGGCATCCTATATTCTATTGGGTCTTCGATTGTGCAAATGTTTACTCCTGGAGTGTTTAAAATCTCCATCATCGAATACAATGTCGTAGTTTTTCCACATCCCGTCGGGCCGCAAACCAATATCATTCCAACCGGTTTTCTCAAATTATCCTGAACATCTTCTAAGGCCTTTCCCCTCAAACCAAGTTGTTCCAATGTAAATCCCCTGGCAGTTTCTGGCAAAAGCCTCATTACTACTTTTTCTCCATCGAAAACTGGCATGATTGAAACCCTAACTGAATATTTATACTCTGGAGTTTCCACTTTGAACCTTCCATCTTGAGGAAGTCGATGTTCATCCAACCTCAAATTTGATAGAACTTTTATCCTCGCCACAATTCCAGATGCAGAAATTTTTGGCAATGTCATTGCATCCCTTAAAATTCCATCTATTCTGTATCTCACTAAAACCTCTTTTTCCATTGGCTCAATGTGAATATCAGAAGCTCTTTGTAAAATTGCATGCTTTATTAAAGTGTCAACAATCTTTATTATCGGAAGTTCCATCGCCATCTTCTCCAGTTCTTCCCTTTCTTCAACTTTTTCCTCTTCCCTTATTGCTTTTATCTCTCCAGCCTCCTTTTTAATAATTTCCCCAAATTCTACCTCCAGAGTTTTTTGATACTGTCTCAAAACGTGCTTTATCGATTCTGGAGTAGTTAACCTTGGTAAAATTCTATAGGGGAAGGCCTTCTTTAAAAACTCAATCGCTCTCAAATCTTCGGGATCTAACATTGCCACTTCCAAATCGTTTCCCCTTTTCCTAAATGCAACGATGTTGTTTGCCCTTGCAACCGGTTCTGGAATTATTTTTAAAACTTCGGGGTCCACAGTTTCCTTTTCCAAATCGACAAAGGGAATTCCCAAAATGTAAGCCTCCAATTTTCTTAGATCGTTTTCGGAAATTATTCCTTCTGAAACTAAAACATCTTCCACCTTCACTCCCTTTGCCTCGGCTTTTTTCAAGCATTCGTCGAATTTTTCAGAACTTATTATTCCGGCATCCATCATGAATGCCTTCAATTGTTGTGGTTCAACCCTCATTTATTTTTCTAATGCTTTCTTTACCTTTTGAATAACTTCTTCTAAAGTATACTGGGCTTTCACCAAATAAGTTGTTGCCCCAAGCCCGATTGCTTTTTCAACAGATTCGATGTCCTCTAAATTTGTTAAAACTATGACCGGAATTCCTTTAGTAGACTCATCCTCTTTTAACTCTTTCAAAACCTCA
>Ga0315298_1006692_pt1 | contig 15594 bp, 15 predicted proteins | sample WHS_1_MG_FD_203077 | JGI IMG/M metagenome (GOLD analysis project Ga0315298, IMG submission 203077) | Extremophilic microbial mat communities from Washburn Hot Springs, YNP, Wyoming, USA - WHS_1_MG | ecosystem: Environmental > Aquatic > Thermal springs > Hot (42-90C) | place: USA: Wyoming... | reverse complement strand
CCAAGGTAAACCAGATCGGGGCTGGAACAAACCAGATAATGCGACTGGTCATATTCAGAGGCGGGTTAAGAGCGCTAAGCGAAGAGTTGAAAATGCCGAAGCGACGCATACACGAAAAGCTCGGAGTTCCAACATCAACAACAGAGTCTCTGCCGAAAGTGGAAGCAACCGAAGAAAGCATTCTTAAAGCGCTGGCAGAAGACTATAAGGTGAATCCGGGGCTATACATGACAATTGAAGACTTAAAGGAAAGAGTAGCTGAAGTCGCCGGGGAAAAGCTTGAGAAAATCCTAAACAGCCTAGAGGCAAAGGGGCTTGTCAAGCTTCAAAAAGACGGAAAAGGGAAAACAGTGCTTGCAAAGGCAACATACAACGGGTTGCGAAAGGCAGCGCCTCTTGAAGAGTACAAGTGGTACCCGCGTTGGCTAGACAAAAAATGCAAATTTTAGCCTCCGACCACATGTAAACCACCTTATTTAAATCAAATCCGGCAAGGCTGCAGGCAAAATTCTAGAGGAGAGTACTAATTTTTAGGTTTAACGTAACTCCCAAATTTCACCTTCAAAAGGCGCCTATTGCTCAGAAAGTTTTTTAACAATTCACATGGCTTATTTGCATCTACATGAGGGAATCATTATGGAAGTTAGAAAAATTGCTGTTTTAGGCGCTGGTTTAATGGGTCACGGAATCGCACAAGTAGCCGCACAATTTGGCAAGTTTGAGGTTTACATGCGTGATGTCGAGCAGAGGTTCATTGACAACGGCATGGCTATGATACGCGAAAGCCTAACACGCTTCTTAAAGAAGGGGCAGATGACAGAAGAGGAAATGAACGCTATAATGGCGAGAATCCACCCGACACTGGATTTGAAAGAGGCTGTTTCAAACGCAGACCTAATCATAGAGGCTGTTCCAGAAAACGTTGAACTTAAGAAGGCGACATTCCGCGAAGTAGACGCTTACGCGCCGCCCCACGCCATCATAGCCTCAAACACCTCATCTATAAGTATAACAGAAATTGCTTCAGCCACAAAACGCCCAGAAAAGGTCTGTGGAATGCACTTTTTTAACCCGCCGCAAGTGATGAAGCTTGTCGAAGTGATAAAAGGCGCCAAAACCTCTGAGGAAACCATAAAAACAGCCGTGGAAACATCCCAAAAAATGGGCAAAGAAACAGTTCTTGTGAAGAAGGACACGCCTGGCTTCATCGTAAACCGCATACTAATACCCGCCTTAAACGAAGCCGTAGCATTGTACTGGGAAGGCGTGGCCGACAGAGAAGACATAGACAAAGCCATTAGACTAGGCTTAAACTGGCCTATGGGACCATTAATGCTCTTAGACTATGTGGGCTTAGATACAACGCTGGCTGTTGCCGAACTCTTAACAAGGGAACTAGACCCAAAGTACCACCCAAACATAGGATTAAGGCAAATGGTCAGAGCACAGCTTCTTGGAAGAAAAACCGGGAAGGGCTTTTACGACTGGACACAAAAATAGGAGGAGGCGAAACAAATGGAGTTTAAATACATAATTTATGAAAAAAGCGAAGGGATAGCTACAATAACCCTCAACAGGCCGGAGGCATTAAACGCCCTAAGCAAAGAAGTTATAGATGAAGTTCTGCAAGCCCTAGAAGACATAAGAAACGACGAAAACATACGCGTGGTCGTAATAACTGGCGCTGGAGAAAAGGCGTTTTCCGCAGGCGCCGACATAAAAGCCATGAAGGGCATGAATGCCCTAAAAGCAAGAGAACTCTCTGCAATGGGTGGAAGACTCTGCGATGCCATAGAAAACTTGGAGAAACCAGTCATAGCCGCCATAAACGGCTTTGCCCTCGGAGGAGGCTTAGAACTGGCAATGGCATGCGACATACGCATAGCTTCTGAAAACGCCCGCATGGGACAGACCGAAATAAACATAGGATTAATCCCTGGCTGGGGCGGAACCCAGAGGCTTACAAAACTGATAGGCATGACGAAAGCGAAAGAGCTTGTTTTCACAGGGAAAATGATTGACGCAAAAACAGCAGAACAACTAGGCCTAATAAACATGGCTGTTCCGCCAGAAAAATTTAAAGAAGCCGTGCGGCAGTTCGCAGCTGAACTGGCGTCTAGAGCTCCTGTAGCCCTAAAAGTTGCCAAAGCATTGATAAACAAAGGCGCGTACATAAGCCTAGACTCGGCAGTAGCTCTTGAACGCGAAGGAATAGGCGTTGTTGGCTCAACTGAAGACCTTCAAGAAGGCGTCTCAGCGTTTATGGAGAAGCGTAAACCAGTATTTAAAGGCAGATAGCGGACCGTTACGTGCTTAGAGGCTCAATAATTACCCAACTCTTTTTGTAGGCTTCGCATAGGTTTCTTTCCCGGTTGTCAATCGCTTCTCGCACTCATGTAGACGAGTCTGCGAGACTGCATCTCCTTAACTTAAATTCTTTCAAGTTAGGTTCACGGTTATGGGCAACCAAAAGTTATAAAGAGCGAGATTATGAGAGCTTCTTGTGTCTTGGAGATGAAGTAATGCCAAATCCGCACGTGTTGTTGCAAGATGAACATGGGAAACGTGTGCTTCTACTTGGAAACGAGGCAATTGCTAGGGGAATTTTAGAAGCTGGCATAGGCGTTGTCACAACTTATCCTGGTACTCCCGCCTCTGAAATAGGCGACTCCATCTCCGCCATTGCATCTGAAGCTGGCGTATACATGGAGTATTCTGTTAATGAAATTGTCGCTGTTGAGGTGGCTGCCGGAGCTGCAAACTGTGGAGTTAGGGGTCTTACAGCCATGAAGCATGTTGGGCTGAACGTCGCCGCGGACGCGCTTATGACACTTGCCTACGTCGGAGTGAGAGGTGGTTATGTTGTTGTCACGGCAGACGACCCAGAATGTTATAGCTCACAAAATGAGCAGGATAACAGATTTTACGCTTTACTTTCAAATCTACCGTGTCTTGAGCCCTCTAACCCCCAAGAAGCAAAGGACATGACGATTTCAGCCGTTGAGATTTCAGAAAAACTGGAGTTGCCAGTGATGCTGAGGACAACAACCCGCGTAAGTCACACGCGCGGACCGGTTGTTTATGGAAAAATTACAAAGCCACGGTTAAAAGGCAGCTTCATTAAGGATGTAGAACGCTTGGTTATGGTTCCGGCAAACTCCAGACCCAAACATGATGTCCTCTTAAGGGCTGTTGAGAAGGCTAAAGAAATTTCTGAAAAATCTCCCTATAACAAGATTATCAGTAAAGGCAAAAACAAGGAATACGGCTTAATATCCTCAAGTTCAGCCTACAACTACGCTGTTGAAGCCGCAGAGCTGCTGGGTTTGACAGTCGATATTTTGAAGCTTGGAATGACTCACCCGCTTCCGGAAAAATTAATTGGACAATTCCTAAAAGAGCATAAGAAGGTGGTTGTTGTCGAAGAGCTTGAGCCCTACTTGGAAATGCAGGTTAAAACCATAGCAAAGGATTATGCGCCGACAACTGAAGTTTACGGCAAAATGAGGCAGCCGCACTTCCCAAGGTCGGGTGAACTTTCCACCCGCGCAGTGCTCATTGGGTTGGCAGATATTACTGGCAGAAAATTGCCCATCAACTTCCAAGAGATTGACGCTAGATATGTCGAGGTTGTTACCGGGCTACCCTCAAGACCTCCGGTTTTGTGTGCTGGTTGTCCGCATAGAGCCTCCTTTTATGTGATGAGGAAAGTTGCGGGTGAAAAGGCGGTTTATTCCACCGACATAGGATGCTATACTCTAGGAATCGAGCCGCCGTTAAACATCGGCGACATCATGATATGTATGGGTGCAAGCATAGGAATGGCTCAGGGCATAAGCAAAACAACGGAAACCAACACAATCGCTGTAATTGGAGACTCAACGTTTTTCCATTCTGGAATTCCAAGGCTCGTAAACGCGGTTTACAACAACCACAGAATAGTCGTAGCCGTCCTAGACAACTTAACAACAGCCATGACTGGACATCAACCACATCCAGGAACAGGCGTTACTGGTATGCAAACAGTGTCGGAAAGAATAGCCATCGAAAAAGTTGCTGAAGGATGCGGCGTCAAATGGGTCAGAACGGTTAATCCCTTCAACATCAAGGAAGCTGAAGAAACCTTAAAGGAAGCCTTGCGGTATTCTGGAACCTCGCTGATAATTTTCCGGGCTCCATGCGCCCTAATGGTTGTTAGAGAAAGAAGGCGAAAAGGTTTGGGAGTCGCAACTTACAGAATAACTGAGAAATGCACAAACTGCATGGCTTGCATTAAAATGCTTGGTTGTCCAGCAATAACCCTTGAGAAAGGCAAAGTTAACATTCACGAAAACCTTTGCACCGGATGCGGACTGTGCGCTTCAGTTTGCCCTTACAAAGCTATAGAACCAAGTGCAACAGATTAAGGTGCGATGGAAATGAAAGAATTTAATCTAGTCTTAGCTGGTGTTGGTGGACAAGGCGTACTTTTGGCAGCGGAAATTTTGGGAACAGCCGCTGTTAAAGAGGGATTAAATGTTCGTGTAGGCGAAATCCACGGCATGGCTCAACGTGGTGGAGCAGCTGTTTCAACTGTTAGGATAGGAGAAAAAGTTTTTTCACCCTTTGTTTTGAATGGACAAGCAAACTTCATTTTAGGATTTGAACCACTGGAAACATTAAGAAACATAAAGTATGCCTCAGAAAAAACGCTCGTAATCATGGGAGATGAAAAAATCCCCCCGCCCGAGCTCACGCTAAAAAACATGGATTACCCGCAAATGAAAGAAATCTTGAAAAAGATAAAGCGCTTTTCCAAAAACATTACACTTGTTGAAACATCAAGGTTAGCCAAGGAAGCAGGAAGCATCCTAACCCAAAACGTTGTTCTTTTGGGAGCAGCAGCTTCAACTGGAAAGTTGCCTATAAGCAACAAAAGTTTGATTGAAGCCCTAAAGGAGCTTATCCCAGCCCAGCATATCAAAATGAACTTGAAAGCATTTGAACTGGGCTACAATTATGTCAAAAATTAAAATTTAAATTTGACCGGTTTTAGACGTTTTGTTCCCGTTGTTCTTTCCCTTCATTTCCTAATATTGTCTTCATTATGCTCTGAAATATTTTCATGTCTGAAACGTTCACTATTGGAATTTGGAGGCTTTTTTCGATTTCGTAAATTTTCTCAAATTTTGGAAAGCTTGCGTAGCAGATTTGGCTTATTGGGAATTCTCGCGTTTTCAACTCATGCTCAAAGGATTTCTCGTAAACTTCCAAGCATAGGATGTGGCCGTCCACCCAGTAAAGTCTGTTGGCGCCAAAAGTTGTGGCGCACCATGCAATGTCGGAGACTGAACGCTTATCTAAGCCTAGAATGGTCACCTTCCTTGTTGGGGCAATTTCAACTTCCATAAGCTTTCACCCTTTGAACGGAGTGTTCAACACCTCTTTAACCTTGCTGCTTATCTTTGGGCCTAAACCATAGACTGTTTTTGGCCAACTGTCCACGTTTATTAGGGCGTTTAATGGAGTTTGGTAAGATTTAAGTATGCTGGTGGCTTTCTCCCTTCCAATATTTGGCAAACTGGCTATGAAGTACACTTGAGCGTCCGAGAGGGTTTCACACTTTTTAGCTGGATGAACCGTCGGAACTCGCTTTTCCACAATTTGTTCTTGGCGAGCGGCCACATACAAGAAGTCAATCGTTTCCTTGTAAGAGGTTGTGTTCACTATGGCTATGCCATTTTTTGCGAGATTAAACATGGCTCCCCAGACTGAAACAGGCTGGATTCGGCTGAACCTATAGATTATCGGCAAATAACCTTCCAAAAGGATTAGAGATTTCGGATAAACCTCCTTCAGCCTAAAAAGTTGCTCGAAGAGGTAGCGGCGGGTAAGCGTGTAAACAAAGTCCTGAACTGTCTTGCGCTCTACAGCACACTCGTCAGATAAAACGTAATCGCCTTTCTCCAACGCCTCAACTTTTACGTTGACGCCACGTTCCCTTAAGCCTTTAACAATCTTTGTGGCGGTGTTTGCTTCGCGGCTATCAACAATGATCGTTGGCTCCTGCTCATCATTTTTCTTCTCCTTCAAATATGGAAGTAGAGTTTCAGATCCAGACATTTTTCTAACTCTCTACTGTTGTGGTAATTAGTTCTCATTGATAAAACTTGGGCAAATAAAAAGTGATATTAAGGCTTCTCATCCGTGCCTTCGATGAACCTAACAAAGGCGGGATGCTTGAACATAAAAATGGAGGAGAATAGTTTATGGTCCCTTCTTGGTTATTTCTTTGACGACACCTGCAGCGATAGTTGTGCCCATGTCTCTAACTGCAAACCTTCCAAGTTCTGGAAATTCTGTGTATGTTTCGATCGCTATTGGATGCAGTGGTTCCATCCGCACCACGGCGGCATCTCCAGTTTTTAGGAAAGTTGGTTTTTCCTCTACAACCTGTCCTGATCGCGGGTCAATTTTCCTTATCAATTCGGTGAATCGGCAGGCAATCTGTCCAGTGTGGTAATGGAGCACTGGCGTGTAGCCGGCTGCTATAGCTGTCGGGTGGTAAATAACTATTATTTGGCCTATGAATTCCTTTGCAACTGTTGGCGGGTTATTAACGTGTCCGCAGACGTCTCCTCGGCGTATATCTGTTTTCGCTATTCCGCGAACATTGAATCCTATGTTATCTCCAGGCTCAGCTCGCGGGATTCTTGTGTGGTGCATTTCTATTGATTTAACTTCTCCCTGCTTGTTTGCCGGCATAAAAATGACTATGTCGTTTTCCTTAAGCACTCCTGTTTCAACCCTTCCAACAGGAACCGTTCCAACACCAGTGATGCTATACACGTCTTGGATTGGGATGCGTAATGGCTTGTTCAAGGGTTTCGGCGGAATTTCAAAAGTGTCTAGAGCTTCAATTAATGTTGGTCCCTTGTACCATGGCATTTTATCGCTTGGTTTGACAAGGTTGTCTCCAGTCCATCCTGAAGTAGGCACGAACGGTATTTTTTCAACTTTATAGCCAATCATTTTCAGCATCCGTGAAACTTCATTTTTGACCTCATTATACCGCTCTTGACTCCAGTTTACACTTGCATCATCCATCTTGTTGATGGCTACAACCAGCTGGTTAACGCCAAGTGTGAAAGCCAAAAAGCCGTGCTCCCTTGTTTGCCCACCTGGACCTATCCCAGCCTCGAACTCTCCACGTTTAGCTGAGACGAAGAGTATGGCTCCGTCAGCTTGGCTTGCGCCGGTGATCATGTTTTTGACGAAGTCCCTGTGTCCCGGCGCGTCGATGATTGTGAAGTAGTATTTTTTGGTTTCAAATTTTAGGAATCGCAAGTCGATTGTTAAGCCTCTTTCCCGTTCTTCTTTGAGGTTGTCGAGAATCCACGCGTACTTGAAAGTTTCTTTGCCCATTTTTCTTGCCTCTTCTTCGTATGCCTTCACAGTTCTTTCATCGATTGCTCCTGCCAAGTATAGCATGTGCCCTGTTGTAGTTGATTTTCCATGGTCAACATGTCCCATAATCACAAGGTTTAAGTGTGGTTTTTCGGGTCTACTCACATTTTTTCCTCCTTAAACTTATTTTTGCGGAACTCCCTTAATTTTAGTGAATTCGCTTACACAACTGTTCATTCAATTATTTTAAGTTTATCATACTGCTTCTGCGTTTATGATACATATTTGGAAAACCTCTTAGGTCTTCTAAACAACATTATGCCATTCTTTTCTGTTACATAGTCGAATCCAGCGCTTAGAATCTGTTTCGCCTCTTCTATTGTGGTTGCAGTTGCAACCTCAAATTGGTCATCTTTGAAATGGATCATACCAATATATTTCATGGTGTTCTCAATTCGCTTATGTCCTAAGAGCTTTTTAACCGTTAACACGTTGCCGTTTGTGTAGTGCGCTATCATAGTGCCACCCCAATGTCTAAAGGTTCTCAACTCTATGTTGAGTAGCCTGGGGTTTTTCTGTAATTCCGCTGCTCTCTTTCGCACTTTGTCATAGCAACTGAACATGACTTGGTATGTTGTTGGGAAGATTCTGTCAGAGGTTTTCGGTAATGAATTGAGCATGGAGATCAGCTTGTTTGAAACTTCGATTTGTCTGGGTAAGTGTCCTTTGACAGGCTTGTTTATTGTTATTACGTTGCCTGAAACATCTATCCATCTTAGCCTTAACACTTCGCCTGGGTCAGCATAAGTTTCTTTTAGACATTGCAAATAAGCTGCCATTCTTCTGCTACGACATGACGCTATCAATTGGTCTAATTCGCTTTCGTCTGGAATGAACGGTAAAGTTTCTTCTTGCTTGTATTTCGGGGGATTCCATGACATTTTAAGCATTTTCAGAAAAGCAGAGTAAGCATAGACATACTGAAGTTTAGCTCCATCCTTAATGTTGTGTTTTCCGAGAGTTTCTTTAACGCTTTCTGGATTTAGTAGGTCAGCTCCTAAGTTGACAAGTGTCTTTAGATTGTTTGGGTATCTACTTTCTTTTCCGTAGCCTTCTTTTTCCAGGTATGCCATGAACCTTACGATTAAGCCTTTTACGTCTTGCTGCTGTTTCCCTATTTCTCCCGCAACCGTCTTGGTTTCGGTTGCAGAGGTCAAATTTTTCGCTTCCTGTAGGATAGCGCATATTTGACGCTTATTCCTATTGTCAGACAAACTATTAGAATTTTGCCTTTCACTAAAACGGTAACCACAGCTTCGGCAAAGCCATCTTTGAGTTTGAGAGCCATCAGCTAAATAGCGGATTCCATCACGATAAAGAAGCTTTGAACCACACTCAGGACAGCACAGCTCAGCCATCAGCCTTTAACCTCTTCGTTTAACTTTCCGTTAAGATACATACCCTTTGAGGGTGGGGTAGAATTTTCAGCACTTTCAGAATTTTTTACCCCCAGGTCAGAGGGTATATATCTCATGAACCTTTTATCCAATGGGTCTGGCTGCTCTATAAGTAAACCGACGCTGTCAAGACTTTTCAGAATTTCAGTAGCAGCTTTATTCCCAATAATCTTATGATATGTCTTGTAATACCATTGCTGAAACTCTCTCCGATTTATGCCATTTTCTTTGTCTTCCAAATATGGTTTTAAATGTTGAAAAATTCTGAAGATTTCAGGCGGTAAACCTAACTCGTTAGCTTCTGCAATGCCATAATAAAGCCTGAACCCTGCTGCCACGTCATCATCATTAACTATTATTGCGTCTCCTACACGTTCACGATGCATAAAATTAAGCAAAGCATGAGCCTTAATGATGGCTAAAAGCCTTGTAATATCTCTTTGATGTCTCGGAATCAGAAACCTATGGTCTTCCAAAAACTGTTGATAAATTTGGCTTCTTTTTTCCTCTGGAATTTTAACGTGTTTTATGTTTGCTGCTTTTATCGAGGCTACGCGATCTTTCAACATTTTCCTTTGCGGGTCTTCCAGCATACGTTTATTGAAAGCTTCCCTGTCGCTTTCCTTCTCTATCTTTAAAGCAATAGTTTCTCTAAGTTTTTCCTGGTTCACTTCAGGCGAAAGTAAAAGTAAACGTGTCTTTTCCTGTTCAGCCATTGTGAATTTGGCTGTGCAGAAAACAACTGTAGCAAAACCTTTAATCACAATGTTTTTGGTTCTATACCCGCCCTTTTCTTTTTTATCCGTTATCCATGCAACTATTTCTTTTTCATCATGGCTTAAAAGTGAACGTAGCCTCTGCAAAAGCAAATCGTGAGGCATATCCAGAAAAATAATAATTTTCTTATGCAAATCAACCAGGTAATAGCTTCCTTTTAAAAGTTGATTCCACTCACGCATTTTACGTTTATAAGCAGTTTCAACATCTTCCCTGGAAGGATTATCCTTTTCAAACTCTAAATCTTCCTTAACCTTTGCTTTCGTAGGCTTCATTTCCCAATTAACAGGAATTCCCTCTTTCAACATTAACACGCCGTAGCCGTGAAAGAAAGCTGTTGGAGAGGCATAGCCCAATTTTATAATGTCTTCCTCTGGAAAATACCAGCTTAACTCTAATGGAATGTAGCTCTTTCCCGTGCTGCTTTCAGCCAAAAACCCTAAGTTAATCTGGTCTTCCTCTGTGTAAGTGAGCAGCATCGTTAAGAAGGTTATGGCTTTGTTTTCGTCATCATGCTTAACTGTGCTTCCCAAAATCTCAATCAAATCATCGATTGTTAAAGGCTTATCTACTGGATTTTTCTCTTGCAATCTACACACTCTCTTTTTCCAGCCAAAAAATCCAACTTTTACTGGTCTTCATGCATTTTAGTTTTCCTTCTAATGCCAAAGTGAACAGTAAAGCGCGTGCAGTCACCCATGAAAGCCTAAGATTAAAGGCGACAAAATCAACGGACACCGGCTCTTTCACTTTTTTAAGCAAATCCAATAACTGTTGTTCAAATTCTGTTGTCCCGACTTTTTTAATATTTGCCATATTTCTCTTTCACCCTCTTTAGATACATTACTTTCGGGTAGTTACTACTGGCGAAAACTATATTAAAAGGACCTATTTAAACATTACTTGTGGGGCGAAACTAATGCACAAAAAAGCACATAATGTGACAAATAATGTAGATATAATGAATGAGTTGAAAGAGACCTCGCTATTGTTGCAATTTTCCAACTTGTTTGATGTTGATGTTAACCAAGCAACAGACTTAAGAGTTCAAAGTTTGGAGAGAGAAATAGAAAGTGCGCTGACTTTGGATCCTGATTTTTTAAAGCGTAAAATTCTGGCTTTGCTCGCTACCTCATATGCGAACAATAAAAAAGAAAGTTTTAAAACGTTGAAAAATAGACTGCGGACAACCGGCACCAGGCTTACAAGGTGCTTGAAGTCTCTCCAAAAGCAAAAGGTTTTAGAGAGAAAAATAATCAAGCAGTTTCCAAGAGAAAGCGAATACAGGCTTATAGACGACAAGGCAATTAAAAAAGGCATAACTTATTGGGCTGAGGATGAATCATGTATCCATCTGCTTAAACAGGCGGTTTATCTCCACGAATCTTTAAGCATTCACTTGAAAATGACAAAAGATCAGGCTTTCACTAAAACCGTAAAGGAAAACATTGAAACATTTCATAAATTTCTGGTAGAGCACCCTCCTTCAACCTTATACATAACCGACGAGAAAATAAACAACGAAAGTTGGCAAAGACTGGTCGAAGAAGAAGCTGCCAACATTACAAAATTTTACACAAATCCCGAGAGCATAAAAACATATTATAAGGAAAAACTGAAGACAGTAGCAACACAAACAGTGCGACTCCTCATCGGAGACACATATAAAACCAGCGTTTCAATAGCGCTCAACGAAATAGAAGGCGTGCAGAAACTTTTTGAAAAAGCAAGACAAGAAACGCCGATGCTACTTTACAGCTACGTCATTCTGGAAGTTTGCAGCAAAACTTTGCAACTACTGGGTGAAAGCGAAACTGAAAGGAAAAATTTCTTTCACGAATGTTTCAGATCTCTTCTAAAGCAGCCTAATCTCAATGTCAGAGCCATCCAATTTCCCGTAGCTAAATTGCCTACATCCAAGAATTAACCTCCCCATCTTTCCCTGAAATATTTGAGTTGGTTAACCAAACGTAAACAGTTTTTCAACCGTGGAAACTTGGTTTCTACCTTTAAAAGTTGAAATGCACTTAACATGGCTTTTTCAGAATTTTCTATTAAAATAGGCGTTTTTGGTTTATTGTTAGAAAAACATTAACAAAAATGATTTCCACATTTTTGCTGGGCAGGTTTTATTAATATATTAGGTTAACTGTTATTTTTCCTTTGGGAAGCGTACGGTATGCCTCGCCCTAAAAAGTATGCGGACACGGTTGTTAAATCATTCAGCGTAGAACGGGAAGTTTATGAGCGGTTGAGGGCTGTGCTTGCTGTGCAGGGTAAATCCGTAAGTGAAGAGGTTAATATGCTTCTTAAGAGGCGATTAGCCGAGCTGGAAGATTCGCAGGAGCCTCTCCGTGAAGCTGTTGATGGCGATGCCAAACTCTGCTCGGATGCTGCGGACATGCACTTCCTAAAAGAGGGCAAAATAGCCTTACCGTTGCATCCAAACCAGATAATCTTCATTGGAACACTAAAGCCAATAAAGCATGGTCAAACACAAACCTAAACAAGCCCAACGCGATTTCCCAAATGAAAAATGGAAAAAACAACTCCCTACCTGCATGGCAACACTATTCTAAAACATACTATTACTCTCTATGCGCCACGATTTTTAAAAAAGAAAAAAATAAAGCAAATGCGAAAAAGCCCTCCGCCCACTCCAGCCATGAAAAAACGTTCTGTTAATACCGCTTAACAGAACACCGTCGCAGAATTGTTCATGTGGAAAAAATTTTTGAAAAACCAAAAACGCGATATATAGAGGCGCTCTGGCGGCAATATAACAGGTCATAATGTTGAAAATTAGGTTAGAGGGCTCATCTAATGCGCAGAGTTCTGTTAAACATTATTAAAGGAACAAAAGGCGACGGTATAAAAATTTTAAAATGTTGTAACTCTTGCCCTATCAGTTGTGTTTAATTTTTGGTTACGAAAGTTTTATATACCAAAAAAAAAACGAATTTTAGGGCTGGAGGGTTATACCTCTTAAGTTTAATGGAGGTGTAAAGAATGAAGGCCTGTTCTGTTCTTAAGATGCGCCGTCAAGGGTTAATTGCTGTTGGTCTTGTCGCTGTGTTGTTGCTTGCTTTTGTTGGGTTGCCGCGAGTATTTGCCCAAACATCCGAGTCTGGAGCTTATGAGGACGTAAGCGTTGATGCAGCTTACAATATGATAAAGGAGGTGCAAACAGGCATTGTTGTTTTGGATGTTAGAAACCAGAGCGAATACGATTTAGGGCATCTGTATAACGCGGTTCTCATACCCGTTTATGAGCTTGAAGATAGGATAAACGAGTTACAAGAACACATAAACGATCCAATAATAGTTTACTGCAGGTCAGGATACAGAAGCCAAATTGCATGCGAAATCCTCGCCAACAACGGCTTCACAAACGTCTACAACATGCTCGGCGGAATAACTGCTTGGATGGAAGCTGGCTATCCCATATGCACAACCTATCATTATGTCACAGTGAATGTTTTGGATGAAGAAATCCTCTTACAAATAGAGCCTCTACTTTTATATCAGGCTGGTTGCACATCGTGCGGTTGCCAATCATGCGGTCAAAATCAAAACTATAACATAACACCAAACATCACTATCACTACGCTGGAACAAAATGAAACCTACACACTAACACTGGTAACGTATGAAGTGAACGAAGCAACTTATGAAGTTGCCATAGCCCAAACTTTGCTGTGGAACTATAACGAAGCCTCAGATGAAGCTAACAGAACAGCCAAATTCATCTCAACAGAAATAACTGCAGAAGACACATACATGCAATTTTACAGCCTCAACTACATGGTTCAACATGCAGAATACAACCTAACCCTACACACAACGCTCACGCCGTTAGACTCAGAAACTTATAACAGCTCCTTCACGGTTATGAACTATGCCCCAGCTGGAAAATCCGGGCTAACATCCTTAGAGTTCGTGGAGTTCAACTCGTCCGTAACGTTATCCCAGCAATACACGATCCTAGGCAAAGCTGCTAAGGAAGTAGGAAAAGTATACGAGAAAAGCGGAGACGAAACTTTGGCACAGCTTGCAGAAGGCTACTACACCATGGAAAAAGAAAGCAAAAATCTCGCTAAGCTTGTGAAGAAACAACTTTCAGAATTTGATAGAAGGGTGCTTAATAGTTCTGCATTTCTGATGGATGACTTCTGGTGTGATCTTTTCTGCCATATCGCTTGTTATGCTGCTTATGCAGCAATAGTAGCGGCATGCCTTGCCGGTGGCACCGTTACCTATGGTACTCTATGGGTGGCTTGTTACTACCTCTTAACTTATGGATGGGACTATTGGGGTTATTTTTGTGATATAGTGTGCTACTTGCAGTGTGGCGGGTAAAGACGATTGGACATACTACAACCATCTAAGAAAGCGAGCTTAAGTTGCCGAAGCCTTTTATTGTTCCATCATTATTAGAAAAATAGTGGGTGTATGATGGGAAACCGTAAACACTGGTTTTACGGTCTAATCGCTCTAACTTTCTGTGTCATAATTTCGTGGGTGTTGCATATGGCTGGCTATGTTCCTCTCCAAACAGCTGTCAGAGGCTCGGTTATCGCGTTGCTACTTGTAGGTTCAACATATGCTCTCCGACGTTTCGTTTGGACTTATCCTCGTAGGTGGGAATTATCCCGGCGAGTTCTCTTCATCTTCTGCGGCATCTTCTGGATTGGTTGGCCCTTATGGATGGTTGCCGTGATGGCCCTAAGGCGAATATTCGGCTTAAGTGCAGATGGCTCAGCTTTCTTGGCGTTACCATGTTACCTATTGGGGGCATACATTGCAGACAAACTGGAGAAGCGCACCCGTGTGTCAACACGGTAGGTATCAGCAAACATTTGGTTCTGAGGTTTGTGGAGTTCAACTCATCAGTCACACTATCGCAGCACCATGCCATTCTAGGTAAAAGTTGCCAAGGAAATCGGGAAAGTCTACGAGAAAAGCGAAGACGAAACACTCAAACAGCTTGCCCAAGGCTATCAAGTCATGGAAAAAGAAGCTAAATACTTATCTAAACTAGTGGAGAAACAACTAAAAGAATACGATGGAGAAATTCTTAAAGGCTCACTTGTTCTAATAGATCCTTGGTGGACGTGTATTCCATGTATATTCAGTTGGACTGCACTGTGCATGGCTGGCGCGTGGTCCCTTTGCTTTGCTTGTTGCGCGGCATTTATTCCTTGCTGTTTATGCATGGAATGGCTAGTTATTTTTCCATTAGGTGATGCGTGTATGATGATTGCCGAACAGTGGTGCATATACTTAGGTTCGTGTCCTTGATGAAGTTGTCTTCGAAGAAACTAGCAATCTATTTCATAATCATATTCGTAGTCGTTGTTCTCTCTCGTATCTTTGTCTCGCCTTGGCTCTGGCCGGAAAAGACGGAGTTAGTCGACCCAATTATCACGCTTATGACGTTTACAGTAGCTGGTTTATGCTTAGGTTTAATCTATTACCTTAAAACTGCAGGTTCACCGAAACAAATGAGGCTGTTCTTTGTTACGTGTTCTGGATTGGGGTTTGGATTCATACTTTCGATCGTCTCGGGTATAATTCTAGCAACGTTCATTCGCCCAGTTCCATTACTCCTCACCTTTCTACTATATGCAATCATGTTCATTGCCGGAGCATATATAGGTGACAAAATAGGGAAGAAACGCGGATTGTATTAAAAAGCACAACGCCTCTCCCTTGTTCATCCCTGTCAACCGTCATTGTACGGAGTTGGCGATGAATACGAGCTGATCCTCACATGTGTAACTGAAAGGAAAATTCATAAAACAGCATAGTCATATATGTCAAGCTCGACAATAATCCGATTTTCTGTTAGTGTCTCCTAACAGAAAGCTGAAATATCCTAAAAGAAATGTATAGGCAATATGTTGTAGCATTAAGGTAAACCAAAGCAGGTTGAATAGATTCGGTGATTTTAGGAATTATTTGCCTTTATTAT
>Ga0315298_1006689_pt1 | contig 15604 bp, 13 predicted proteins | sample WHS_1_MG_FD_203077 | JGI IMG/M metagenome (GOLD analysis project Ga0315298, IMG submission 203077) | Extremophilic microbial mat communities from Washburn Hot Springs, YNP, Wyoming, USA - WHS_1_MG | ecosystem: Environmental > Aquatic > Thermal springs > Hot (42-90C) | place: USA: Wyoming... | reverse complement strand
CGCCAGGCAGGCTACCGTCGAGTCGTGAACCTTCTAGGAGCCGACGTTGGATGAAGATTCAGATGAGGAGATTCTTCAGGTGAGCACAGAAACCACTAATCGGATTGACCGCCTGATAGATAACCACAGCGGCCGCGGCCATTTCGGCCCTTACGGCGGACAGTACGTGCCGGAGATACTGATGCCGGCCATGTCAGAATTGGAGCGGGCCTTCGAGGAGGCGCAACAGGATGCTGAGTTCGCTCACCTGTTTCGGGATCTCTGCAGTCGTTACGTTGGGCGGCCTACTCCGCTGTATTATGCCGAACGCCTCTCGCAGTGCATCGGTGGCGCACGCATCTACCTCAAGCGCGAGGACCTGGCGCATACCGGTGCGCACAAGATCAACAACGCACTGGGTCAAGGATTGCTGGTCAAGCGGATGGGCAAACGGCGAGTGGTGGCTGAGACCGGAGCCGGCCAGCATGGCGTGGCCACAGCGACCGTCTGCGCAATGCTCGATCTGGACTGTGTGGTGTATATGGGCGAGGAAGACATTCGTCGGCAGTCGCCCAACGTGTTTCGCATGAAGCTGCTGGGTGCCGAGGTCCGCCCTGTGAACAGCGGCAGCCGGACCCTGAAAGATGCAATAAACGAAGCAATTCGAGACTGGGTCTCGAACGTCGATACGACCCACTATCTGCTTGGCTCCGCCACTGGCCCGCACCCGTATCCGACGATGGTACGCACCTTCCAGTCTGTTATCGGGAGTGAAGCCAGAGAGCAGATGCTGAGGCAAGCAGGACGTCTCCCGGACTATGCGGTGGCTTGCGTGGGAGGTGGAAGCAATGCCATTGGGCTATTCCACGCCTTTCTCGGCGATCCTTATGTGAAGCTAGTGGGAGTGGAGGCCGCCGGTCAGGGGCTAGAAACGCCCTTCCACGCAGCTACCCTCTGCGCAGGCCAAATAGGCGTGCTGCACGGCGCAAAATCGTACCTTCTCCAGGACGATGACGGGCAAGTGTTGCCGACGCACAGCGTCTCGGCCGGGCTGGATTATCCAGGCGTCGGCCCGGAGCACAGCTACTTGAAAGACTCCGGCCGTGCCACGTACGTAGCGGTCACCGATGAACAGGCACTAGATGCCTTCCATCTTCTCAGCCAGACGGAGGGGATCATCCCGGCGCTGGAGTCTGCCCACGCCCTAGCTTATGCTGCGGACCTGGCCGCCCGGTTGGAGCCAAGCCAGAGTATCCTTGTCAACCTCTCGGGGCGCGGGGACAAAGACGTATTCACAGTAGCGCAGATCCTGGGCGTTTCGCTGTGATGAGGAGTGCATTGAAATGAGCATCATCGAGCAAGCATTTGCCAAAGCGGCCGCTGAAGGGCGGCTGTCCGTCATAACCTATTTGACGGTCGGCTATCCGTCTCCGGCCGCCACCGAGCAACTGGCTTTGGCAGCTATCGAAGGCGGAGCGGACATTGTCGAATTGGGCATTCCCTTCTCCGATCCCTTGGCCGACGGAGCCACTGTGCAGCGCGCGAGCCAGGTGGCCCTGGCACAGGGGGTGAACCTGAAGACGTGCCTGCGGACGGCAGCCGCCATCCGAGGTTCCTCTGCCACTCCGCTTATCTTGATGGGTTACTTCAACCCGATCTATCGCTTCGGCATAGATTCCTTCGCCGGTGCCTGCGCCAGCGAGGGTATTAACGGCCTTATCGTTCCCGACCTGCCCCCCGAGGAAGCTGCAGAACTACGTCACGCGGCTCGCCAACACGGGCTAGACCTCGTTTTCCTCGTTGCTCCCAACAGCACCGATGAGCGCCTGGCTCGGATCGCCGCCCAAGCGAGCGGCTTCGTTTATTGCGTAGCGCTTGCGGGCACCACGGGGGCCCGAGAAAGCTTGGCGGGAGGCCTGAGATCATACCTCAGCCGGGTCCGCCGTTATACCCGGCTGCCATTGGCAGTCGGTTTCGGCATCTCTCGCCCGCAGCACGTGGCCGAGTTGGCTAGCTTTGCCGATGGGGCCATCGTCGGAAGCGCCCTCATTGACCTCATAGACCATCTGCCGCCTCTAGAACAGGCGGCTCAGGTCAGAGAGTTCGTCACCGGCCTCCGTGACGCCGCTCGCAAGCCTAGTGCAGCCCAAACATTCTTGCCAGGTTGCCCCCCAGAATGAGCTCCATGTCCGCCGATGGGATGAAGTCGCAGTGTTTCCGCAGGTAGTCTAGCGACTGTCGGTAGGTGCAGTTTCGCTCCACGTTAGGCATATCGGAGCCCCAGACCAGGCGGCTGGCCCCCACTCGCTGGTAGAGAGTGCGGATGGCGGGCTGAAGCTCAGGATAAGGGTATTCGTGATCTCGACCCCAGCCGATGGGGTAGAGCAGCTCGATAGATACCTGTTCGCGGCCGAAAAGGGCTTCCAGTTCCGGGAAAGAAGGTCCGCTTAGGTGGCTGACCCCGATGCCGTGTGTTAGCACACATGGCACGTCCGGATAGCGTTCGCACCACCGCAAGAGCCGTCTCATCTCCCGACGGTACGCTGAAAGGTCGTTCATATCGGGGACTGCAAACAGCTCCCAGAAGACCGGTATCCTCAGTTCACGGACCAATTCCCAGAAAGGCTCGTAGCGTGGGTCGTCGAAGGACCAGCGATAGCGGACGGGAAAGAAGCCGCGATTCGCGTAATAGAGCCCCTTAAGGCCCAGGATTCGCACCGCACGTTTCAACTCCGCCATTTCGTCTTCGGTGTCTGCCTTCAACTCGTCCACGCAGGCCAGAGCAATCAGTTTGTCCGGGTAACGCTTCACCGCCTCGCCCAAGTAGTCGTTCAGGCGGCCGTAGAGGTGGGCATTCTGTAGAACCGAGACGTCCACACCCACATAGGCCATCTGAGTCAGGATAAACTCGGCTGGACTCGCGTTGCACTGAAGGCTCGGAGGCATGAAGTGGATGTAATAATCCACACCGTCCTTGGTCCACTCGAAGCGGCCATTGCGGGTGACGCGGAAGTTCACGTCGAAGAGGCTTTCCGGCCCCAGTGGGGGCTCCAAGGATAGTGTCGGCTCGCGGACGACCACGTGGTCTTTGAGCCGGCGAACTGGCTGCGAATGGCCCACCATATAGAGCTGCATAACCCGCATATGATCCTCGCGGGTCGGGAAGCCGCAGGGACCGTCGAGAAAGGGAAAGATGTGGGAATGGGAATCAATGATCAATTCCGTGTCCTCCCGGGGGAACTCCGTGCTGCGCGCTACAAGGCTTGGAAGTACAGGTCCACTATCTCCTCGGCCGAGGCACGCCGCGGGTTGTTGCCTGGGCTGCCAGAAGCAATTGCGTCACGAGCCATCTTGGGTGCTAGCTCGCGCAAGCGAGCCTCGTCAACCCCAGCGCTGCGGAGGCTGGGTACGCCTATATCTCGCGCTAGGCGGCGCACTGCCTTCACTGCGGCGTCCGCGGCTTCGATAAGGGAGAGCCCCTCTATGTTCTCTCCCATAGCCTCGGCGATGTCTGCGAAGCGTTCCGGATTGCCAGGAACGCTGAACTCCATTACCGTGGCGAGGATGGTCGCATTCGATAAGCCGTGCGGGACGTGAAAGTAGGCACCGATGGGCCGGGCCATTCCGTGCACCAAAGCCACTGAGGAGTTGCTGAAGGACATGGCCGCTTTCAGCGAAGCCATGGACATATTCGCACGTGCCACCGCGTTTTCCCCGTTCGCCCAGGCTTGGCGCAAGCTGCCAGACACAAGCCGTATGGCCTCCAGCGCCAAACCGTCGGTGAGCGGCTGCGCTCGCCGAGAAACGTAGGACTCGATGGCGTGAGTCAGCGCATCCATACCTGTAGCCATCGTCACGTCTGGGGGCAGGCTAAAGGTAAGCAAGGGGTCGACAATGGCGGCGCTGGGAATGAGGTAAGGACTCTGAATCAGCATCTTCACGTCGCGCTCAACATCAGTGATGATCGCGTTGCGAGTAACCTCTGACCCGCTGCCAGCGGTCGTCGCCATTGCGATAAGAGGAGGAATGGGCCGCGATAACTTGTTGGCACCCTCGTAGTCCGAGATGCGGCCGCCGTTGGTGGCAAGCCCCCCGATCGCCTTGGCCACATCAATGCTGCTCCCGCCGCCAATGGCTATCAAGGCATCACAGCGGGCAGATTCGAAGGCCGCCAATCCGGCCGACACGCTGGGCGAGAGCGGCTCGGGCACAAGATCAGAAAAGAGTTCGCATTCGATGCCGGCCGCCGCCAAATTACTCACTGCCTGCCCGACAAAGGGAAGCTCACGCACCTGGGGATCGGTAACGACGAGCGCCTTGGCTATGCCAAGCGCTTTCGCTTGTTCGCCCAGCCGGTTGGAGCAGCCCGCGCCCGTCAGGATCACCTGGGGTAGCCTGAACTCGTAGCCAAGGGCAGGGATCGCCATGGATGCCACCTCCAATTCGAATTCCCTCCCGCGTCGCCAGCGCTCGGCCATAGCGGAGGGTGGCAGCGCTCTAAATGGGCACCTCTATGTCAGCCAGAGTCTCTTCTGCTCTCGCCAACACGCGCTCCAACTCTCGTGATTGCTCCTCAGTGACAAACCACTTCGCTGGTTGGGCCAGGACAGACTGCACTCTGGCAGCTGCTCTATCCACCGCATCAGGGGAGCCCATGGCCTCCCAAGAAGCGGCGCCGAGTCGGTTGGCAACGGGCGAGTAGTAGTACTCGGAGCGGCAATGAATACGTGTGTGATCCTCCGCAAGGTAGGTCCCAGCCGGCCCCACTTGCTGGATCAGGCGCGAGGCCAGCGTCTCATCGTTCAGCTCGATACCGTGCATCTGGCGGAAGAAGCGGCCGAAGATGTCATCGTCGATAACTAGCTGTTCCAGACTGATGGCTCCCTGGCTAGCCAGTGCGCCAGCGCCGCCACTGATGCTGGCGCCTGCCAGGAACGGAAGGTAGCCGCTGGCCCACTTCTCAAGGGCGGCATTAGCGTCAGGCAGGCAGCTGTCGGTGGTCAAGCCGTCCGAACCAGTTGGCAGTCCGTAGTAGCGACCGATATCTATGCAAGCTGCCGCCAGGAGACCGATCTCGGCAAAGCCGAAGGAGGCGATCGTGGTCCGCATGTCCATGATGACGGGATGCCCGGCATAGATGACCGGGGCACCGGGGGCGTGGAGTTGGATGATGGTGAGAGCCGCCAGCATTTCGGCATTCATGAGCGCTAGGTCGCCGGCTAGCGTAACTGGAGCACTGGCTCCAGCCACAGCCGAGGAATTGACCGCCACGGGGATGCCCAACTCGGCAGAGACCATCGCCGCTTCGCACTGCCCGTACCCATAGATGAGCGGGCTGTTAACGGAAGAAAGCACCATGACGCGTGGCTGACGATCGGGTGGTTGCACTACGTCAACCAGGCGCTGAATCCACCGCATGCCTTCTCCGTTGACAGCAGAGACCATCAGTGGCTTATCAGTGTAGCGAAGCATAGTTGCCACCGAGCGGAGCTCCATCGCCTTGGGCGAGCCTTCTTGGTCGTAGGCAGCGGAAACGACGTGGATGTTGGGCAAGGCGTGAGCAAGCCGCGACCAGTTGATAGAGTCGGAACTGGTAACAGGCCTTCGGCCTTTGGCACGAGCATCCACGATCCAGGGCAGGCCGCTGGCAGGGCGAGCATAGTACCCGCCGCCGAAGCCTAGCAGGCAATCCCTGTTGGAATTCGTCTGACTGTAGAGTGTGAAGGAGCGCGGCGCGGTGGCTAGAGCCTGTCCCACGAGCATACGGGGGATGCGAACCAGTTGGCGCGTGTGGTCCACGTCTGCGCCATGTCGGCGCAGCAGGTCGCGGGCGGGCGGATAGTGAACGATGATGCCGGTCTCCGCCAGTATATCCAGGGAGAGGTCGTCAATGCGTTCGATCTCGCCGGTCTGAAGCACGCTCACTCGCACTCGCGGCACGGCAAGACTCTCGTGCACCGGATGTCTGGTCATCGTCTCACCTCCAGACCGACTGAATCGGCCATCCGCTTCTGCAGCCAAGAATCACGAAACAGAATACCACCAATTGGAGTCTATGGCGAAATACCGATCTCCCTTTCTGGTCGCCAAAGATCGTATAATAGGTCGGGCTTGGTGCAGCCCTATTCAAGGCCAATTACGGTAATGCGGAGGCAGCAGTGTTTGGATTGAACAGGAGGTGCCGGGAGCACCAGACAGCCCCGACGTCGCCGGTGGAGGAAGACCACCAATGGCGACGACAATCTACTATCTGAGCCAGCTGCTCAACAAACCGGTCCGTGACCCGCAGGGCAACCCAGTCGGCATCGTTAGCGACCTCATCGTTCGGCTGGGTGGCTCGTTTCCGCCGGTTACCGCCCTCACCCTCAGGCTAGGTGGTGCCAGCCGAGGCATTCCCCCGCTGGCAACGTTTCTCCATTGGAGGCAGGTAGCTTCCGTCAGCATCAGCGGCATCAACCTCTCCTCCGCCCGGCTCGATCTGCAGCGTTTCCGCCGTCGGCCAGGCGAGCTATTGCTCGATGCGGATCTGATGGACCAGCAGGTGCTCGATCTCAATGGTCGCAAGCTAGTGCGTGTGAACGATGTGCAGCTTGTGGCTGCTGGCCCTGGCGGCACTGACTTGCGCTTGGCCGGCATAGACGTCGGCTTGCGAGGGCTCCTGCGGCGCCTGGATATCGAGCCAGTAGCTCGATGGCTTGATGAGCATACGCCACTCGACATTCCTGACCGGGTCATACCGTGGGAGTCGATCGAGCCCTTGGACCTCGTAGACCTGACACCTGATCAGGTAGGCGCTGACATCATCGAGGCCGGGGGGCGAATTGGCTCGTCCAAGGGACTCAAGCTCACCCACGAGAAGCTAGCTGCCCTCCACCCTGCCGACGTCGCCGAGCTGGTAGCGCAAATGTCTGCTCCGGATCGGGCCGCCATTCTCGAATCTCTGGACACTGAGACCGCCGCCGAAACCCTAGGCGAGCTGGAGCCAGAGATGCAGGGAGATGTGCTCGAAGACCTGCCCACCGAAACGGCGGTCGAGATACTTTCTGAGCTGCCACCAGACGAGGCGGCCGATGCTTTGGCAGAAGTCGATCCGGACCGGGCTGCCGAGCTGCTAAGCGGGCTAGACATCCGCGACGCGCGCGCGGTTCGCGAGCTTATGGCCTATCCGGAAGACGTGGCGGGCGGAATGATGAACACCTCTTTCGTCGCCGTAACGGGAAGCCTCACCGCCCAGGCTACGATCGATCGGCTGCGCCGTCTGGCCCCTCCAGCCGAGGAGATATCGTACGTCTACGTGGTGGATGAGAATGGCAAGCTGATCGGGGCTCTTTCCCTTCGCGACCTGATCGTCGCCCCGCCCAAGGCCAGGCTCGCCGACATTCTGGCTGGCAAGGGTGAAGTAGTGCACGTGCGGGCGGATATGCCGCTGGACGAGGTCATCCACGTGATAGAGAAGTACAACCTGCTAGCAGTCCCCGTGACCGATGAGAACGAGCACCTGTTGGGCGTGATTACAGTGGACGACGCGATCGAGCAGTTGCTCCCAGAGGAAACACGCCGGGGCCTCTTGCGGAGCCACCGATGAGAGGCCTGCGTGGAGCGGCAGCCCGACTGGCCTCAGCCTTTGGGCGAGAGGAGAGGGGCAGCATCGAGAAGAAACCGGCGATCCGGCTCTTCGGCCGCCTGGGGCTGTGGCGGTACAGACTTCTTGCCTTTCTTTCCATCATCGGACCGGGCATCATCACCGCCAACGCCGATAACGATGCTGGTGGTATCAGTACCTACTCTGTGGCCGGCGCTCGTTATGGCTACTCGCTCCTGTGGCTTCTGTTCATCGTCACCTTTAGCCTGGCTGTCACTCAGGAGATGGGAGCGCGCACGGGAGCGGCCACCGGGAAAGGCCTGGCCGCTCTGATTCGCGAGCGCTATGGGGTGAAGTGGACATTCTTCGCCATGGTCTGCACCCTCTTCGCAAATCTGGCCACGACCATCGCTGAGTTCGCAGGCGTGGCGGCCGCTGGTGAGATATTGGGCGTGCCTCGCTGGATATCGGTACCCATCACGGCCGTCCTGGTATGGGTGCTCGTCGTCAGGTACTCTTTCCGCTCCGTGGAAAGGGTGTTCCTGTTCCTATCTGCCATCTACATTGCCTGGCCGCTTTCTGCCATTCTGGTGCACCCGCCCTGGGGCGAAGCTCTCAGGCATTTGGTCACGCCCAGTTTTCAATGGGACGCTAGCTACATCCTGTTGTTCGTCGCCTTCGTCGGAACCACGATCACTCCCTGGGGGCAGTTCTTCATCCAGGCCTACGTGGTGGACAAAGGTATCGGGCCTCGGGAATACCCCGCTACCCGCGTGGATGTCATAATCGGCGCCTTCTTGACAGATGTTATGTCGTTTTTCATGATCGTGGCCACTGCTAGCACTCTCTTCGCCAAGGGGATACCGATCACCAGTGCCGCGGACGCCGCGATAGCCTTACAGCCACTGGCTGGGGCGCTGGCAAGCGAAGTCTTCGCGGTGGGGCTTCTGAACGCGTCACTGCTGGCCGCCTCCATCCTGCCCCTGGCGACTGCCTACACCCTCTGCGAAGCCTTCGGGTGGGAAGCGGGGGTCGACCGTTCGTGGGGCGAGGCGCCCGCTTTCCACAGCCTCTATGTGTTCGCCATCGCCTTCGGTGCTCTCTTCGCGCTCATACCGGGACTGCCCTTGCTGAACGTGATGCTGTTCGCTCAGGATGTGAACGGCATTCTACTGGTGGTAGTGCTAGTCTTCGCCATTCGGATCGCTTCCAGCCGAGCCGTCATGGGAGAGTATGCGAACGGACGCCTTGGCAATCTCATTGCCTGGGCGACGGCCGCTGGCCTGATTATACTTACCATCCTGCTCATCGCGGCCTCGCTGGCGCCGGTGTTCGGGATCGACGTCGGCTAAGGGCGCAACGTCAAATCAACGTTTTGTTCGGCGGGCTCTGGGTTTCTTGACAACTGGCCGCAGGAGTGGCATAGTAGGAAATGCAAGAAGGTACCTCGTTAGGCGAGGCGTCTGCGCGCGACATAGGCCGCTGCCCGGAAACGTCGAGAGACGCCAATGGGTAGACCAGGCGAGGCCGGCTTAAGGCCTCGTTCAAGGTGGCTGGGTAACCACCCTACGCGGCGTAGTGCCAAAGCTCAACCAGTGGGGGCGCGGTCACGGCCGCTTGCTGTGACGCTAGATGTGTATGCACTTGCCTCCCCTGGGTCGACGGGGAGGCTTTTCTTTGCCCCGTGTAGTAGCCCGATCAGTAGGCTGTAGCAATGAGGCACGGGTGCGAGAGGGGGTGATTGCATGGACGGTGACCATAGTCCAAGTACTCGGACTGCACGTTTCCGGCCAGAGCGTCCTGGCGCAAGGGCGACGCCCAGGCTGGGTCGTGGTAGGCTGCCGCGCGCATACCTCCTCTCGGGGAACGCGCCGTAGCCTTTCCCTTGCCCTCCCGGCCAACCCTTCGCGCCATCGGCTGGCCAGATCAATGCGGGCGCTCTTCTATAGCGCCCCCTAAGGCCGATCTCGGCCGTTGGCTATCCCGCACGGGAGGGACCTTCGATGCAACTCCGGCCAATACCTGCGCGCGTTCGTTTCGGGATCGGCGATGCCTTCATCGCCCTGCTTCTGGCGGCCGCCCTCTATTTCGGAGTGCGCCTGGCTCTTGGCTCTCCCTCAGCGCTCGCCGGTCCTGAAATCACGCTGGCTCCGTCAGTTCTGCCTTACTATGGTCTGCGGTCTCTTCTGCGGATGTTGGCCGCCTACCTGCTCTCTCTGGCCTTTACCCTGGTTTATGGCTACACTGCTGCTCACAACCGACGAGCAGAAGCAATCCTGATTCCCGCCCTCGATGTTCTGCAATCGGTGCCCATCCTTTCGTTTCTGCCAGTCGTGTTGCTTGCCATGATCGCGCTTTTCCCTGAGACCGTTGGGGTCGAGTTGGCAGCAGTGATTCTTATCTTCACTAGCCAGGCCTGGAATATGACGTTTGCCTTCTATCATTCGCTCATCACTATCCCGAAGGAGATGCGAGAGGCAGCCAGCGTCTTTCGGCTGAGCCGATGGCTACAGTTCCGGGCAATCGAGCTGCCCTTCGCCACCATCGGCCTGGTCTGGAACAGCATGATGAGCTGGGCAGGTGGTTGGTTTTTTCTGATGGCGGCCGAGCAGTTTCAATTAGGTGATAGGGATTTCCGCTTGCCAGGGATAGGCTCTTATCTGAAGACCGCCGCCGAGCAAGGGGACCTGTCTGCCCTTCTGTTGGGGTTGGCAACCCTGGTCGTGCTCATTCTGTTGCTGGACCAGTTCGTCTGGCGGCCTCTCATCGCCTGGTCGGACAAGTTCAACCTGCAAACAGTCGAGGAAGCCTATCCCCCGCGCTCCTGGGTTCTCGACATTCTCTCCCGCTCGACACTCATAGATTGGCTGTCGGCACGAGTATTGTATCCTCTGAGCGATCGACTTGACACTATGCTAAGCAGAACGGAGACGAGGCCAAGGGGAGAGTGGGTGGGAGAGCGGGTCTGGCGAGCGATGGGGGCCCTAGCGCTGGTAGCGCTGGTGGTGGTTGCTGTGTATGGGGGAGCGTTGGCCATCGCGTACATCTCTAGCGTATCGCTCTCAGAGTGGCTCACGATCCTCGCGGCCGCGGCAGCGACGTTTCTGCGGGTGGTCGCCGCTCTCGCTATCGCCCTCGCCTGGACCTTGCCGGTTGGGGTGGCCATCGGCACCAATCATCGCCTCGCCAACCGAATGCTGCCAATCGTGCAGGTGGCAGCCTCAGTGCCTGCGACTGCCCTCTTCCCGGTGCTATTGCTGCTCCTCATCGGCCTACCCGGCGGGCTGAACCTAGCCGCAGTGCTTCTCATGCTGCTGGGGACCCAATGGTATTTGCTTTTCAACATAATCGCGGGGGCGATGGCCATCCCCACGGACCTGGACTATACCACTCGGAGCCTGGGTATCAGCGGTCTCGAGCGTTGGCGCAGCTACATACTGCCCGCCGTCTTTCCCTACCTGGTCACGGGCATGATCACCGCGACCGGCGGTGCCTGGAACGCCAGCATTGTAGCCGAATACGTACTGTTTGCAGGTCAGACTTACCAGACTCTTGGTCTTGGCGCACTCATCGCCTCCTCATCGGAGGCCGCTCAGTTCGATCTGCTACTGGCCAGCACACTGACGATGGTAGCCATCGTGGTGCTACTCAATCGGCTTCTGTGGCGAAGGCTGTACCGAATGGCTGAGGATCGATTCCATCTGGACTGAGCTTGCCGGCGGTTTGCCGGTTCTGGCGCGAAAGGAGTTCTCACATGCAAACACAGAAGACAGGAAAGTCTCAGGTCGAGCGCGCCGCCCTGGTCGAGCTTAGGCATATTACGAAATACTATGGCAAGGGAGGGGAGAGCATCCTGGTCCTCGACGACATCAGCTTCAGCGTCAGGGAGGGGCAGTTCGTTGCCTTGCTAGGCCAGTCTGGCTCCGGTAAGTCGACCCTGCTTCGCATCGTGATGGGCCTTACCCCGCCCAGCAGCGGCGAGGTCCTTTACCGCGGCGAGGTTCTTCGTGGGGTCAACCCTCACGCTTCTATCGTCTTTCAGAGCTTTGCTCTGTATCCCTGGTTCACGGCACTTGAGAACGTGGAGCTAGCGTTGAAGGCCAAAGGCGTGCCGCCATCTGACCGACGAGTGAAGGCGGAAGCGCTCCTGGATATGGTGGGCTTGGACGGATTCGAGGATGCGTACCCACGGGAGCTATCAGGCGGCATGCGCCAGAAAGTAGGCTTCGCTCGAGCACTGGCCGTGGAGCCAGAGCTTCTCTGCATGGACGAACCCTTCTCCGCCTTGGACGTCCTCTCCGCTGAGTCGCTGCGCGGTGAGCTACAGGACCTCTGGCTAGGGAAGAAGCTGCCTACGCGGGCGATAATTATGGTGACACACAATATCGAGGAGGCAGTGCTGCTGGCGGACCGGGCGGTGGTCCTGAGCCATAACCCGGGGCGGCTCATTGCCGATTTCCCCATTGGTCTGCCTTATCCGCGAGACCGCAAGTCCAAGGCTTTCGCCACGGTGGTGGACCTGATCTACCGATTGATCACTCGGGCAGTCGTCGTGCCCCCCGTTTCCGAGGCTGAGCTGGCTTCACCATTGCCACACGTGTCTATGGACACGATTGCGGGCCTCACCGAAGTGATGGCGGCTCGCGGAGAACGAGAGGACCTGTACCGCTTGGCCGCAGACCTTCAGCTAGAAGCCGACGAACTGCTGGCAGTCACCACCGCAGCCGAGATGCTGGGGCTGGGGCGCGTAGAACAGGCAGACTTTATTCTGGAGCCCTTCGGACGCGAGTTCGCCGAGGCGGATGTGCTGCGCCGGAAAGAGCTTCTGCGGCCAAAGGTGCTCGAGGTGCCGTTAGTTCATCGCATCGTCACTGTGCTCGAGGCGGCCGAGGATCACACGATGACCGAGGAGTTCTTCCTGGCAATCTTGCGGCGGGGCTTCTCGGAGGACGAGGCGCACGCCCAGTTGGAGACGGCCATCGACTGGGGACGCTACGCGGAACTGTTCAGTTACGATAGCGACAGCAGGGAGCTGTTCATGGAAAGGCAGAGCTGAAAGTGAAGCTCCCGCGGGCAGAGAATGGCCCTCGAGGGCTAGTGCCTGACTACCCATCGAGGGCCACTCGCCCGGAGCAAGCGCCGGAGCCGGACCGAGCAGATGGCTGTCCCGGGACTACGCGGTCTTCTCCCCGGGCTGCTCTGGCGGTTGCTTGCTAGCGGCGCCTGCCGCTGGAGCGTCGGTCGGCTCGTTTACTTCTCTCATTGCCTGTCGGAACTCCTTGATGCTCCTGCCCAAGCTGCTCCCCACATCGGGCAGTTTTCCGGGACCGAAAACGAGGACCACGATAAGCAGAATGACGATAAGGTGGAATGGCTGCAATAAACCCATACTTCCTCCCTTTCTTGCAGTGATGCCCACTCTGAGCGATGGGCAGTGCCAAGCACAGGCATAGTACGGCGCGGAAGCTCAACACGGTGTCAACAAAGCTTCGGGGACAGTCAACAATGTGTCAAAGCAGCGACGCCGGTTATGCGTTCGAGAGTTGCCTGTGTTATGCTTTGTTGGCGGTGCTTGAGGCTTCTGGGCTCTTCTGGGCTACAGTTACAGGCCGCTGGTAGTTTTTATTCTCGATTCTAGTCTTCGATCAGCCTTGGCACCTATCGGTTATTGCTGGAGGGAAGCCGGTGAAGCGCTTGGCAGTTGGATTCGTCTGCTGGTTGGTTGGCTTGTTTGCCAGTGTAGTGTTGGCCGGCGTGCTTTTTGTCATAGCTGCTCTCGTTGCCGGCACCGCCCCCCAAGGTAGTACCTTTGGGCTGATGCTCACCCTTTTTGGATTAGTGGTCTTCCCCTTCGTTTTGGTCTTGGGCACGACCGGCGCAGGGCAGGTCATCCGGCGAGCGCTCTGTGCACTCGGACTCGAGGGCGTCGTTATGTTGGGTACGGCCTACACTCGACTGACCGGTTTGCAGCTGCTGGACAGCTCGCGTGGAAGCTGGGGAGAGACGATACAGGAGGTCGGTCGAAGCATTGCACAGCTATCTCCGGTGATCGCAGGCGTTGGGGGCGTGGCTCTCCTCGCCCTCTCGGTGCTGTTGTCATCTGCTCTGGGCAAGCGTGCTCGGTCAGCCAAAGTGGCCGACAAAGCCACTGCTCCTGCACAGGCTCCGACAAGGGAGATCGCTGAGCCTCTAGCCCAAGCTGTAACCGAGCCGGCGCCTCACGTGGCTACTCAGTCTCAGCGCGAAGGCATTTACCAAACAGACGGCTCCGATCGCAGTACACTTGCCTGGCGCCTGGGCAAAGCAACCCGCCGCGCTCTCTCTGCTTTCCGCTCCGAGCGCTAATTGGCGAGACCTGCCGGCATCAGACCAGCAAGCTTGTCCACACCCTTCAGGCCAGAGCCAGTGAGGGCTACCACGGTGATCTCGGCAGGGTCGATGGCGCCTTGCTGCCAGAGACGCCACAGGGCGGCGGGAGCGACCGCTGCCGTAGGCTCCACGAACAGGCCCTGGCGCGCGAGCTGCTGCCAGGATGCCGCGATTTCCCTTTCGTTCACCGCGATGATGGCCCCCCCACACTCGCGTACAGCGCGCAGAATCTGGCGGTGGCGGGGCGGACGCTCAACTCGAATGCCTTCGGCCACGCCGTCGCTTACCGCATATTCGACTCCCTCGACGGAATCCAGCCCGAGACGGAAGGCGTGATAGAGAGGGGCGAGAGATTCCGACTGGGCAGCCCAAAGCCGCGGAAGGCGATCCGTGACGCCAGCCTCACACAGATGCCGGAAACCGAGGTAGGCTCCCAAGAGCAGGGTGCCAGCTCCGACTGGCACCACCACGTTATCTGGCAACCGCTTTCCGAGCTGCTCCCAAACCTCAAAGGCGAATGTCTTGGTGCCGGCCAAGAAGTAGGGTGATAGTTGGTGACTGCCGTAGTATGTTTCCGCTGCGGCTGCCTGCGCAGCCCGGGTAACATCGGCACGTGATCCCTTCACGAGAACCAGAGACGCTCCGCAACTGCGAATTTGGGCGGCCTTGGCGGTGGAGATCGTGGCGGGGGCGTAGATAGAAACAGGAATGCCGGCGGCGGCAAAGTAGGCAGCCATGGATGCTCCTGCGTTACCGGAGGAATCCTCGATGACGTGGGGGATGGCCAACTCTTTCAGCACGCTGGCTAGCACGGTGGAGCCGCGGTCCTTAAAAGAGCCGCTGGGGAAGAGAAAGTCCAGCTTGAACAGTAGCCCGGAGCCGTCTCTCGCTGGTACTAGGGGCGTGTAGCCTTCGCCTAGGGACACGACGTTATCATTGCCGACTGACGGCAGCGCTTCGCGATAACGCCAGAGAGTCGGCGGGCGGTTGCGTAAAGCCTCGACGCTGAAGCCGCAAGGGCCACCAAGGTCGAGAGGGCCACCACAATCGCATCGCCAGGCAGTGGGAGGATATCGACGCCCGCACTCACTACAGAACAGGTCAGGAAGTTCGCTGCCGTACCGCATCCTGTCGTCTTTTGTTTTCATTTCGCCATCCTCCCTCGCTCGTGCAGCAGCATCGGTATCGGGCCGAGCGCGGGCATGTTACCTCCGGGGACCTGGGCGATCAAGGAGATAGGATCGTGGTAAACTGAGTGACATACCTGGTCTCGGTACTCAAACCACAGTGGTGGTCATTCCCGAGCCGATAGACGCGAGCTGGCAGATCGACTACTGGATGCCGCCTATCGATCTCGGGGCCGGTTCTGCCGAGCGGCCCGACCACGAAACCAGGTCGCAGGGTGACGGCCGTGGCGAGGGGATGAGCATAGCCTCCAGTTAGGGGAATGGCGAATGGCAAGGCAGAAGCGCATCGAGATACCTAGCTTTCCCTGCGAACGCGGATGCACTGATTGCTGCGGGCGGATACTGGTGGCTGCCGATGAGTGGGAGCGCATCGTGGAGTATCTCCGGGCCCGCGGGCTGCCTGTCCTCACGCTGAACGAGCGCGACCCGACCAAGTGCCCGTACTCTCAGGAGGGCCGTTGCGCCATCTACGAGGTGCGGCCGCTTA
>Ga0315298_1006688_pt1 | contig 15604 bp, 16 predicted proteins | sample WHS_1_MG_FD_203077 | JGI IMG/M metagenome (GOLD analysis project Ga0315298, IMG submission 203077) | Extremophilic microbial mat communities from Washburn Hot Springs, YNP, Wyoming, USA - WHS_1_MG | ecosystem: Environmental > Aquatic > Thermal springs > Hot (42-90C) | place: USA: Wyoming... | reverse complement strand
TTGGGCAGGCGGTCGGCGTGATCTACGGCGCCAACATCGGCACGACGATTACCGCTCAGCTGATGGCGTTCAAGCTCACCGATTATGCACTGTTCATCCTCGGGGCCGGGTTCTGGTTTTCGTTCTTCGCCCGCTCTGAGCGTTGGCGGAACATCGGGCGGGCTGTCATGGGCATGGGGATGATGTTCCTGGGCATGAGAATGCTCCAGAGCGGAGTGCCCCTGGTTCAGAACAGTCCGGTGGCCCGCGATCTCATCATGCGCTACGGCAACAACCCGCTCTCCGCCGTGATGATCGGCCTGCTGGCGACCATGTGCGTGGCCAGCAGCGCCACCACCGTGGGCCTGACGATGGTGCTCGCGAAGGCCGGCCTGATTGGCATCAAGGGCGCCATTGGCCTCATGCTCGGCGACAACATCGGGACGTGCATCACCGCCCAGCTGGCGTCCATCGGCACGAGCCCGGCCGCCCGTCGAACAGCCTGGGCGCACACGCTCTACAACGTCGCCGGTGTGATATTGGCGCTGTTGGTCTTGCCGGTCTTCGCCGGTATGGTCGCTGCGACGTCCCCGGACATCGAGCGGCAGATAGCCAACTCGCACACCCTGTTCAACGTCCTCAGCGCTGCGCTCTTCCTTCCGATCAGCCGCTGGTACGTGCGCTTCTTGGAGTGGCTCGTTCCCGAGCCGAAGCGGCAGAGAAGCAGCGCGCAGGCGTCATATCTCGACGAGCGACTGCTGAATACACCGGTTGCCGCCCTCCGCGCTGCCTTGCAGGAGCTGCTGGCGACTTGTCGCACGGCCGTCGGCATGATAAATGCCGGCGTAAAGGCCCTCATTGAGCCGGATCCCCGTGTGCTGCGGCGGATCGAGCGCGATGAGGAGACCGTCAACGCGGCTCAACGTCGGATCACGGAGTACTTGGTGAGCCTCTCCCGGGGCAGGCTTGGGCCACGGGAGTCGGGTGCGATCGCCGATCTGTTGCATGCCGTCAACGATGTTGAGCGAATCGGCGACCACGCGGTCAATATGATCGAGCTGTGCGAGACGAAGGCCGAGAGGAACGCGGCGTTCAGCGACGAAGCTAGAGTTGAGCTGCTCGCGATGAGCGCGGCCGTCAGCGAATTGGCGGTCCAGATCGAACGCGCTTTCGCCGCAGCCGATCCGGCGCCGGCCCAGGCAGTCGTCGAGCGGCAGGCGGAGCTGAGCGAACTGGCCGAAGAGCTCCGCAGCCACCACATTCGTCGCCTCGAAGAAGGGAAATGCAGTCTCGAGGCGGGCATTCTGTTCCTCGACGCCGTGGCGCACCTCGAGCGCGCGGCCGAGCACCTGCGGAACGTGGCGCGCATCATCAGCGAGCAGATCGAGCGGGCGCGCGCAAGCTGAAACGAAAGGAGGATCTTGCCGTGGCGGTATTCAAGTGCAGCCAGTGCGGTTTCGAGAAGGAAACCCGCTGCAAGCCGAAGAAGTGCCCGCAGTGCGGGGCGACCGACAGCTTTGTCAAGAAAGCATAATAAGGTCATTCCGGCCCGCCGGCGCGGCGGGCCGGAAGCATAGGGAGGTGTCCACTGTGGCAGACGAGGTCTACCGCACTATCATGGCCCGCGCGTCGGTCCGCCAGTTCGAGGATCGCGAAGTGCCACGCGAGGTCATCGAGCGCTTGGCGCGGGCCGGCCAGCAGGCGCCGTTCACCGGCCAGATGTATTCGTTCGTCGTCACCGCCGACCGGACGAAACGCGAGGAACTGGCGCAGATGTTTGGGCCACTAGTCCTCCGGGCGCCGGTGTTCATGCTCATCTGCATCGATTTTCGCAAGCTGGAGAAGTTCATTGCTTACCGCGGCCGCGAGAACCGGGCCGATGACCTGGGCCTGCTCTTCCTGGGCATCCAGGATGCGGCGTACGCCGGGGAGAACATCTGTCTTGCGGCGGAAGAAGAGGGACTGGGCACCTGCTTCCTCGGTGCGGCGCCGTTCGTCGCCGACCGCTTGGTGCCGCTGTTCAAACTGCCGCCGCGCGTCTACCCGCTGGTCGGCCTCGTCATCGGCTATCCGGCCGAGCGGCCGCAGCCGCGGCCGCGCATCCCGCTGGCGTGCGCTCTCTTCTGGGACGAATACCGCGACCTGACGGACGAAGACGTCGCCGCGGCGATGACGGTGATGGATGCCGGCCTCATCCGCGAGGGGTACTACGCCAAACTGAACGCCAAGATTCCCTTGCGCGACGGTGGGGCCGAGGATAAGGTGACGTATGACGAGTACGGCTGGAGCGAACACGTTTCGCGCAAGTACGGCGAGCACGGCGACCGAAACACCGGCCGCGCAGCCGCCCAGCTGCGCCGACAAGGGATAGTCCTCCGCCTCGATGAGGCGGCCGAGCCGGAGAGCTGAAAAACAGCCCTCCGGCTCATATTGTTGGCCTCCAAGGAGCGGGCTCTGCACTGGGACCAAGTCGTCGCGGGGCGGCCCGGCGGAGGTGACGGGGGTTAAGTGGCAATTAAATGTTGTTCTTCTATTGCCACAAGAATTAATCAACGGGTTTCCCAATGAAGGAGGAATCTGGCGAAGCCTGTTGAATTATGTCGTAGTCTGTGAGACGGTGCCTGGAGAGGACGGAAAAACAGCATAACGAGCGCTGTTCCGCAAGAGCAAACCCGTCGAAAGGCGGGGACGCAAAGCCACGGGTCTAAAGCTTGAGAGCATGACGGCCGGGTTGCCGGGCAGGCAAAACCAAACCTATCTGTGGCGCTTGGCTTCCGACGGATGGGTTTTTCTTTTGGGGAGGTGTGAACGGTGCCGGTGGGGCTGTTCTCCGACGACAATTGGTGGATCCTCGAGCGCAGCCTCGACGCTGCGGCGTTGCGCCAGCGCGTGATCGCCAACAACATTGCCAACGTTGACACGCCGCAATTCAAAGCGTCGACGGTCGAGTTTGAGAGCGAACTTCGACGCGCCTTGGCGAACGACGCGCCGCGGGGCGTGTTTCCGTTCCAGCGTCGCATCCCGTTCCCGGCGACCCCGAGCGCGCCCGACGTCGCGCCGCGCGTGGTTCCGCGTACGGATACCATTGCCCGCAACGACGGTAACAATGTCGATATCGATTATGAAATGACCGCGCTCGCCGAGAACGACCTCTATTACCAATCGATCGCGCGCGTCCTGAACGACAACTTCAGCCGCCTGCGGACCGCTATCGAAGGGAGGAGCTAAGCGGTGAACTTCTTCCGCGCCATGGACATCAGCGCTTCGGGTCTGACGGCGCAGCGCCTGCGGCTCGACATCATTGCCAACAACCTGGCGAATGCCGAGACGACGCGCACCGAAACCGGCGCGCCGTATCGGCGCCAAGTGCCGGTGTTTGAGGCCCGGCGCGCTTCAGAGAGCTTCAGCGCCATTTTCGACCAGTTGACCGAACAGAGCGAGCGTTTCGACGGCGGCGGGGTGCGGGTCGTCGGCATTCAGGAAGATCAATCGCCGTTCCGCCTGCGCTATGATCCCGGTAATCCCGACGCCGACGCGCAGGGATACGTGCGCTTGCCCAACGTCAACGTAGTCACCGAGATGGTCGATCTGATCTCGGCGACGCGCGCCTACGAGGCCAACGTCACCGCCATCAACTCGGCCAAGACGATGATCAGCCGGGCGCTCGAGATCGGTCGCTAGGCGAGGCGCCCGGCTGCACTGAAGCTTTCTGGGAGGGTGAGCGATGGAGGTAACGCGCATTCCGGTCAGCCCATCGATTGTCTCGACGGCGTCGCCGTCGACGAAGGAAGGTTCGCCGGCCGCTCTGGTCGGCTCATTCGGCCAGATGCTGCGCGACGCTTTGAAGCAGGTCAACGACCTCCAGGCCGAGGCCGACAATTTGGCGCAAAAGCTCGCCACCGGCGAGATCAGCGACGTACATACCGTCATGATCGCGTCCGAGAAGGCGACTCTGGCTCTTGAACTCACAGTGCAGATCCGCAATAAAGTCATCGAGGCTTATCAAGAGATCATGCGCATGCCTCTGTGATTTTCAATTTTCGCGGCTGAACGCCCAAGCGTGAGGTGGAGCCAGCCTTGTCCGTATTCAGCAACATGATTAAGCAACTGCGGGACGTCTGGGCGCGCTTGACCAACCGGCAAAAGTTGGTCATCAGCGGCTCGGCTTTCGTCGTTCTGATCGCGTTGATCCTCTGGACCAACCTCTTCGGTGCGCGGCCGCAGTTCGTTCCGCTCTTCTCCCAGCTGGAGCCCGATGACGCCGCAGCCATCGCGGCGAAGCTCGATGAGAGCAAGATCCCGTATAAGCCGTCGGCTGACGGGCGGACCATCCTCGTCAACGCCAAGGATGTCTACCAGATTCGCTGGACGATGGCACAGGCCGGCTTGCCCAAGGGAGGCGTGGTCGGCTACGAGATCTTTGACAAAACGAATATTGGCGCGACCGATTTTGAGCGGCGAGTGAATTACTTGCGCGCCCTGGAAGGGGAGCTGACGCGCACCATCGAGGCGTTCGACGCCGTCGAACAAGCGCGCGTGCACATCGTTTTGCCTGAGGAAGCGCTCTTCGCGGCCGATCAGAAGCCAACCACGGCGGCGGTCTTTCTGCAGATGAAGCCGGGCCGCACGTTGGCGCCGGACCAGGTGCGCGGCATCGTCAACCTGGTGGCGCGCTCGGTTGAAGGGCTGAAGCCAGATCAGATCACCGTCGTCGACGCGGCGGGAAACATCCTTACCGCCAACCTCGGCGACAGCGCCTCGCCGGCTGCCAACCCGGCGGTGGCCGCCAGCCAGATACAGACTCAGCAGAACTTCCAGAAACAGCTTGAGGACAGCCTGCAAACGCTGCTGACCCAAGTCTTTGGCCCCGGGAACGTTGTCGCCCGCGTTACGGCGGAACTCAACTGGGATCAACAGACCATCGACAAGAAGCTGTTCGAGCCGTTACAGAACGGGGAAGGGGTCGTCCGAACGCTCGAGGAGCTCACCGAGACCGTCAGCGGCACCCAGGGTACCGCCGGCGGCACTCCCGGCACATCTGGTAACGTCCCGGGTTATCAGGGGACGACCGGCGGCCAGGGCACGACAAACAGCGAAAAGACCCAAGTGGCCAAGACGTTCGACATCAATGAGATCAGTGAACATCTCACTGTTGCGCCCGGCTCCGTCAAGCGCCTCTCGGTTGCCGTGGTCGTCAACCGCGAGCTGACGGCGCAGGAGCGCACGGCAATCGAGGACACCGTCAAGTCGGCGATCGGTTTCGACGCCAGCCGTAACGATTCAATTGCGGTGACCGGCATGGTCTTCAACACCGACCTGGCGAAGACCGTCAAAGCCGATATGGCGCGCCAGACGCGCAACCAAAACATCCGCAACTTTGCGATTATCCCCGGCCTCTCGCTGCTCGCTCTTTTCCTCTTCTGGCGCATCCTGTCCGCTTTCCGCGGGCGTTCCGAAGAGGTCTTCGCCGTTCCGGTGGGCGCCTACGAGGCGGCCAAGGTGGCGGCCATCCCGACCAACATCGAGGAGATGGCGCCGGAAGAGCGCGAGAAGGCGCAGATCCGCGAGCAGATCGAGAAATTGGCCAAACAGAAGCCGGAGAACATCGCCAATCTGATCAAGACATGGCTGAACGAAGACTAAAGGGCTGCTGCAGAAGTCTTCACTCCACGGGATCTTCGACCAGCTCCATCTTCGACCAGCCCATTAGCAAATTCGCAGGTGCGCGCCGTTTTTCGGGGGCGCCCGGCGACTCGAGGACGGGCCCGTGAATCGGGTCGGACAGGGAAGGAGGTGCAACGGATGCCCAGTGCGCGGACCGAACGCGGTTTAAGCGGTCGGCAGAAGGCGGCCATTCTGCTGATCACCCTCGGCACTGAGCTGTCCGCCAAGGTCTTCAAACACCTCTCGGATGAGGACATCGAAGAGCTGTCGCTCGAGATCGCCAATATGCGAAAGATTACCCCCGAGAGCAAGGATAAGGTGCTCGAGGAGTTCCACCAAATGGCCTTGGCGCAAGAGTACATCAGCCAAGGTGGTATCGAGTACGCCAAGGAGCTCTTGGAGAAAGCCCTCGGGTCGAGCAAGGCGGTCGAGATTCTGCACCGCCTGACGGCGACGCTGCAGGTGCGCCCGTTCGACTTCGTCCGCAAGACGGATCCAAATCAGCTCTCGAACTTCATCCAGAACGAACATCCGCAGACGATTGCCCTGGTCCTCGCCTACCTCAATCCGGAACAGGCGGCGACCGTGCTCTCGGCGCTGCCACCCGAGCGGCAGGCCGATGTCGCGCGGCGGATTGCCACTATGGACCGCACTTCGCCGGACATCATCCATGAGGTGGAGAAGGTCCTGGAGCGCAAGCTGTCCACCCTGATGGTGCAGGACTACGCTTCGGCCGGCGGCATCGAGACGGTGGTCCAGGTACTCGCCCATTGCGATCGCGCCACAGAGAAAGTCATTCTCGAGAGCCTCGAGGTGGCCGATCCCGATCTGGCTGAGGAGATCCGCAAGCGAATGTTCGTCTTCGAGGACATCATCTTGCTCGACGACCGGTCTGTCCAGAAGGTCCTGCGCGAGATCGACCTCAGCAAGGATCTGCCGCTGGCAATCAAGGTCGCGAGCGAGGACGTCAAGCAGAAGATTTTCCGCAACCTCTCGAAGCGCGCGGTCGAGAACCTCAAGGAGAACATCGAGTACCTCGGCCCTGTCCGGCTGCGTGACGTTGAGGAAGCCCAGCAGAAGATCGTCAACATCATCCGCAAACTCGAGGACGAGGGCGAGGTCATCGTCGCCCGCGGCGGAGGGGATGAGATCGTTGTCTAGGGTGATCAAACCCGAGCAGTGGCAATTCGGCAGGCCGCTGCGGCTGGCGGCCGCGCTGGCCGGCTCAGTGGCCGCCGCTGCGGCGGCCGGGTGCGCTGCAGCGGCAACCGCTGGGCCGGACGCGGCCTCTGCCGCCGCGACGCCCGGCGCGGGCGCCGGCGATGGTCCCGCACCCGACGCGACTGCCGTGCGCGCCGAAGTTGGGCGAGCGACGGCCGAGCGACAGGCCGCCGAGATCATTGCGGCCGCCCGTGCGCGCGCCGAGGAGCTGATCGACGAGGCCGTGCGGGGTGCCGAACGTCTGGCCGCCGAAGCGCGCCAGACGGCGTACGAGGAAGGCCGTCGCGAAGGATACGCGGCCGGCCGCCGTGAAGCGGAGACGGAGGCGGCGGCCATGCGCAGCCAAGCCGAGGAGCTCTTGCGAATGGCCCGGGCCGAGCGCGAGGAGCAGCTTCAGGCGGTCCGCGCCGAGATTGCCCGTCTGGCGGTCAGCGTGGCCGAGAAGATCCTCCGCCGGCGCCTCAATGACGATCCCGAGCTGGTCGTCGCCATGGTCGGCGAGGCGATCAGGCGGGCGCACAATGGCGAGACGCTGCGCGTGCGGGCGAACCCGCGCGATGTGCCGCTCATTGAGGCGCACGAAGGTGAGCTGGCCGCCTCAGTGGCCGGGCTGAAGAACCTCGAGCTGATCGAGGATCTCGGCATCGCGCCGGGCGGCTGTGTGGTCGAGACAGGTCACGGCTACATCGACGCCCGCATCGACAGCCAACTGGAGCTGGTCGAGAATGCGCTGCGGGCGGCGGTCAACGATGGCGGCGATGCGCTTTGATTTTGAGCGGCTGCGGCGAGCGATTGTTGAGACGGATACTCTGCCGCAGCGCGGGCGAGTGACGCAGGTGGTCGGGCTGACCATCGAAGCCGACGGGCCCGGCGTTAACATTGGGCAACTCTGCCGCATCCGGTCGGCCGGCGGCGGACAGCCGATCCTCGCCGAAGTGGTGGGCTTCCGCGACGCGCGCACCATCCTCATGCCGCTCGGTCAGATGGACGGCGTGGGCCCGGGCTGCGAGGTGACGGCGACCGGCCAAGCCTTGACGGTCCAGGTCGGCCGCGATCTGCTCGGACGGGTCCTCGACGGGCTCGGTCGGCCGCTCGACGGGCTCGGCCCGTGCGCGGCCGAAGGCGAGTATCCAGCCAACGGCCAGCCGCCCAATCCGATCACGCGGCCGCGCATCAGCGCACCGCTGTCGGTGGGCGTGCGGGCGATCGACGGCCTCCTGACGTGCGGGCGCGGACAGCGCTTGGGCATCTTCGCTGGGAGTGGCGTCGGCAAAAGCACGCTGCTGGGCATGATCGCCCGCAACACGGAAGCCGACGTCAACGTGATCGCCCTCGTCGGCGAACGCGGCCGCGAAGTGCGGGACTTCCTCGAGCGCGATCTCGGACCGGACGGGCTGAAGCGTTCCGTCGTCGTGGTCGCGACATCCGACCAGCCGGCGCTCATCCGCATCAAGGCGGCCTTCGTCGCCACGGCGATCGCCGAGTTCTTCCGCGATCAGGGGCTGGACGTGCTGCTGATGATGGATTCCGTGACCCGCTTTGCCATGGCCCAGCGCGAGCTGGGGCTGGCGATCGGCGAGCCGCCGGCGACGCGCGGCTACACGCCGTCAGTGTTCGCCCTCTTGCCGCGGTTGCTCGAGCGCTCCGGGACGGCCGCCCACGGCACGATCACCGGCTTCTACACGGTGTTGGTCGAGGGCGACGACATGAACGAGCCGATTGCCGACGCGGTCCGCGGCATTCTCGACGGGCACATTGTCCTCTCGCGGGCGCTTGCGGCGCAGAACCACTACCCGGCGATCGATGTCCTGGCGTCCGTCAGCCGCGTGATGATCGAGGTCGTGCCGCCGGAACAGACCGCGGCCGCGGGGCGACTGCGAGCGGCCTTGGCGACCTACCGCGAGGCAGCGGACCTGATCAACATAGGCGCCTACGTGGCGGGGAGCAACCCCGCGATCGATCGCGCCCTGAGCGTCATCGAGCCGATCAATCAGTTCCTGCGGCAAGGCATCTCCGAGCGGGCCCCGTTCGTCGAGACCGCGCGGCGCCTGCAGGATCTTTTCCCGGACGGCGGGCGGTGAGGAGGCATGACGCGCCATGCGCCGGTTTCGCTTCTCCCTTGAGCGCGTGCTGCAGGTCGCCGCACTGCGCGAGCGCCTTGCGACGCAAGAGTTCGCGGCCGCGATGCGACGGCTGGCGGAAGAACGCGCGGGTCTCAATGCAGCGGAAGCGCGGCGGCGGCGGGCGCAGGACGAACTGGACCGGCAGACGCGGGGCGTCATCGAGACGACGGCCGCTCTCTTCACGGCCGGTTATATAAGGGCGCTGACCGTTGAGATCGACGACCGACGGGTACGCGCCGCCGAGGCGGCGCGGGCGGCGGAGGAGAAGCGCCAAGCGCTGCTCGCCCAAATGAAGGCGCGCAAGGCGCTCGAGCGCCTGCGCGAGCGGCGACTGGCGGAGTATCAGGCGGAGGTTCTGCGCGAGGAACAGCGCGACATTGATGAGATGGCGCAGCAGATAAGAGCGCGCCAGCAATGAGAGGCGACGGAGAGAGGGGGATGAGACGTGCCGGACTGGGAGGACGCGGAGAGCGGCGCCGCGCCCGATGAGGGCAGAAAGCCAAGATTGCTCCCGCTCATCCTGATCTTCTTGTTCTTGCTGGTCATCGGCGGCGGCTACGCGGCATTCCGGTTCGTGCCTGCAGTGCGAACGGCGGTGCAGCAGCTGCCGGTCATCGGCCCGCTGGTCGGCGGCGTCAAAGAGGCCCCGGCCGATCCCTTGGTCAGCGAGAAACTGCAGCTCGAACAGGAGAAGGCGGCGCTCAAGGCGCTCCAGGACCAGTTGACGAAGCTCCAGACCGACCTGCAGGCCAAAGAAGCCGAACTGACCCAGCGCGAGGCGGACGCGCAGAAGCTGATGGCTGACGCCCAAGCACTGAAAGCGGAATACGAGGGGAAGAAAGCGGCCCTCGACCAGCAAGTCAAGTTGTACACGGCGATGAAGCCGGACAAGGCGGCCGCCGTGATGAACGAACTGCCCGACGAGACGGTGGCGCGCATCCTCGCCAAGATGGACAGCGCCACGGCGGCGAAGATCCTCGCCTATCTGCAACCGGCGCGGGTGGCGCGGATCATCACGCTGATGGGCAGTTGAAGCGATTTCACAGAGACCGTCAGCATCTTTGAAAGGAGGTGAAGAAATGGGCGAGACAGCGATTTTGAACCTCGTCGCCACGCCGCCGCCGACCCCGGCGCAATCGGCGCAGCCGTCGCCGACCCCGACGCCGGGCGCCGGTGATGGGCGCGCTTTCGCCGCCGAGCTGGACCGCCGACTCAAGGTCCTCCGGCCGACTTACCCTGGACTCGGCAGCGATGCCGGGAAGGGTCGGGAAGCAGGTGAATCCTCTTCCGCAGCCGCTGCCGGTGAAAAGGACTCCGAGCAGGGTCAGTCCGCGGATCCCGGACGCGCGTTCGGGACGGATCGGCTGGCCCTCGTGGCGCAGCTGTTCGCAGCGGTCGCTGGCGATGCGTCCGCGGGCGGCACGGCCGATCCGACTGCCGAAGGGGGCAACGGGCCCGTGCTGACGGCGGGCGCTGTTTCCGGTATGGCCACCGGCGCTCTGACCGGCGCACCGGCGGCGGGCGTTTCGGTGGTGGTCGGCCCCGTCGCGGCGCGGGCGAACGCGGAGACTGTCGGGGCGCCGGGCGTGCAGTCGGCCGACCTCGCTCCGGGGACGGCGGCTGCGCTGTCCGGAGATGGTGCGCCGACGGCCCGTGTGACGCTGCCGAAGCAGGCCACCGCGGAGGCGGGCGTCGCCCCGCCGACGCCCGCTGCCGATGAGATAGCGGCCCGCGGTGCGACCGTATCGACGCCGGTCGTTGTGGGAGCAGGCCTCGCTGCGGCGCCAAAGGGCACGGAGGCGAGTGCGGGCGGAGCGCCGCGGCCTGCGCCGGTTGCGGCGGGCGCAAGCGCGGCGACAGTCACGGTCGGGGCGCTGCCGGGGAACGCTGATGCCGCAGTGGTCGGGGCGATGATGATGCCCGCGACGGAAGCGCTAGGTGAGGCCGTCGGGACGGCGATCGGCGAGAGCGGCGCCCCTGAACCGGCAGGGCGCGGGGGCGCAAATGGATCCGGCGCCTCGGGCAGCGGGGCGAATGAAGGCAACATCGGGCCGGCGAAGGTCGAAGAGCCGGCAGGGCGCGCCCGGATTCCGGCCACTGGTGGAAGCGGCCGAGAGACGGCGCTTCTCAGCCGCCAAAGCGCGCCAGCGCTGGGCATCTCAACCCCGGGCGGACAGCCCGCGCATTCGCAGGCGACTTCGCAAGCGGGGCCGCAGGCGGCGCCCGCGCACGTGCCCGCGCAGAGCGTCATCGACCAACTCTTGGCGGGGGCGAAGGTGCTCCGCCGCGGCCCGGTGACCGAACTGCAGGTGCAACTGAAGCCGGAGTCGCTCGGGCGGGTCGATCTCAAGGTGAGCATGGAGAACGGCGTGCTCTCGGCCCGCATCTTGGTCGACAACCCCGGCGTGAAGGCGGCGCTGGAGGCCAACCTGCCGCAACTCAAGCAGAGCCTGGCCGACCAGGGGATTGCCCTCCAGGGCATGACCGTCGGCTACGGCGGCGAGCGCGGCCAGAGCCAGGGCGATGCGCAGCAGGGCCTCTATCGCCAGGAAGTGCGCCCCGAGCCGCAGTATGGCGCGGCGCGGCAGTTGGCGCCGCAGGATGTTGCCGGAGCGATGCCACGACGCGGCGGCTCGCACCATCGTCTCGATCTGATCATGTGAGGAGGTCAGCGCAGATCCATGGCTGACAACGCGATGTACGCGATCACGTCCGGCGGCGCAGCGTCGCCGACGACCGCGACCAAGCCGAAGTATGTCGACAAGAACGACAGTCTCGACAAAGATGCCTTCCTCAAGCTGCTGGTGGCTCAGCTGCGCTACCAGGATCCCCTGAGCCCGCTCCAGGACAGCGACTTCATCGCCCAGATGGCGCAGATCAGCAGCCTCGAGCAGGCGCAGAACAGCGCCCGCGCGCAGCGCCTCGGGCAGGCGGCGAGCCTCCTCGGCAAACAGGTGGAGTATCTCAACCTGGACAAGCAGAAGGTGCTCGCGGCCGAGGTCAAGGAGGTCGTAGTGGAGGACGGCGACGCGAAGCTTCTCGTCCTCGGCGCCGATCCCAAGACCGGCGAGGACTTGAGCGCCGTCATCGCCCTCGAGTCGCTGCGCAAGATCCTGCCGGCGGCGGCCGCGACGATAGCCGACGCGTCCACCGGCAGCAGCGGCAGCACCACCAGCGCCGGGTGAGCCGTCCGGCGCGAGCGGCTTCGCATGTCAGGGGGGAGCTTCCATGGCTGGTGAGCGCATCGAGAATCAGCGGCTTATCCCCGTAAGTCCGCGCCCGCTCGGGCCGGTCGTGGGCCACGGCGCGACGCCGGCGCCGGTTGCTCCGGGCGCGAACTTCCAACAGGTGCTGCAGCGCGAGCTGACGGCCGGGCAGATCAAGTTCTCGGCCCACGCTCAGCAGCGTCTCGCGCTCCGCTCCGGCCTCAGCGACGCCGAGATGAAGCGCCTGCTGGACGGCGTGGCGAAGGCCGAACAGAAGGGCGCGCGGGAGTCGTTGATCCTCATGGACAACCTGGCGCTCATCGTCAGCGTCAAGAACCGGACCGTCATCACGGCCGTCGACGGCCAGCGGATGAAGGAGAACGTCTTCACCAACATCGATAGCGCGGTTATCGTCTAGTGTCCCGGCACTGCTCACCGGGCCGGACCTCACTGAGGGAGCCCGGTCGGGTCGCGGAGCGATCGAAGCGACCGATTACAAATCAGGAGGTCGACAGGACATGATGCGTTCCATGTTCGCCGGCGTCTCGGGTCTGCGCAACCACCAGATCCGCATGGACGTCATCGGCAACAACATCGCCAACGTCAACACGATGGGCTTCAAGGCCAGCCGTGTCTCGTTCCAGGAGGTCTTCAACCAGACCATCCGCGGCGCCTCGGCGCCTTACGGTCAGCGCGGCGGCACCAACCCGCAGCAAGTGGGTCTCGGCATGACGGTCGCCAGCATCGACACCTTCCAGACGCAGGGCAACCTGCAGCTCACGGGCAAGATGACCGATCTGGCGATCCAGGGCAACGGGTTCTTCATTATGAATCAGGACGGCAAGCGGGTCTACACCCGTTCCGGCAACTTCGATCTCGACTCCGACGGCTACCTGATCGATCCGGGCAGCGGCATGCGCGTGCAGGGCTGGACGGCCGACAGCGCGGGCGTCCTGCCGGTGCGCGACGAGAACCACTTGAGCGACATCCGCGTCCCGGTCGGCCAGCCGATCGCCGCCATGGCGACCAGCCAGGTCGCATACTCCGGCAACCTCGACGGCAGCGCCCCGGTCTACGCTGCGGCAAACCCGGACCCGCGCTCGACCTGGGCGACTTCGGTGGACGTCTACGACGGCAAGGGGCAGTCCCACCCGATTTCGATCACGTTCCAAAAGACGGCCGCCAACCAGTGGAGCTACACCATCGCGCCCAGCGAGAGCGAAGTGACAGTGACTAACGCCACTGGTACGATCACCTTCAACCCTGACGGTTCTTTTTCTGGGACCGCTCCGTCGCCGATTGCGCTGCACTTTGACACGACTACGCTGGGCAATGGCACTTTCGACACCACGCTCGACCTAAGCAAGGTCACCCAGTACGCCTCCAAGCCCACGGCATCCGCTACTTCCCGCAACGGCTACCCGATGGGCGCCCTCGAGACGTTCACGATCGATGCCTCGGGCACCATTACCGGCGTCTACAGCAACGGCCTCACGCAGACGATCGGCCAAGTTGGCCTGGCCAACTTCTCGAACCCGGCTGGCTTGCTCAAGATGGGCGCCAACGTCTACTCCGAGTCCAACAATTCCGGTCTCAAGCAGATCGGCGAGCCTGGCACGGCCGGGCGCGGCGTCATCGCGCCGGGATCGCTCGAGATGTCGAACGTCGATCTCTCGCAGGAGTTTACCAACATGATCATCACCCAGCGCGGCTTTCAAGCCAATTCGCGCATCATCACGACGTCCGACGAGATGCTTCAGGAGCTGGTCAATCTGAAGCGGTAACGATCGGCGCCGCGGCTGAACAAGCCCCGTCCGGCGCTGCCCGCGGGCGGCGCCGGACGGGGGTACCCGGATCCCGAACCGGGGAGGGGGGTTAGAACCATGATAGCCGTCACCAGGATCAACGGCACGCACCTGGTTGTCAACTCGGACTTGATCGAGACGGTCGAGGCGACGCCCGATACCGTGATTACTTTGACGACCGGCAAGAAGATCATCATCGCCGAGACCCCCGACGAAGTCGTCCGCCGGGTGGTCGCCTTCCGACGCGAGATTGGCCGCGCCCTGCCGCGGATCGTTGACCGTCAGTCCGGCGGCGAGGCCGACCGGCCGAAGTGAGGTGACTGCGAATGGATCTGGCGACGATAATCGGCTTCGCGGCCGGCACTTTTGTCCTCTTGCACGCCCTCTCGGCGAACGGCTCGATCGCGTCGTTCTGGGACTGGCCGTCGGTCCAGATCACCATTGGCGGCACGATCTTCGCCACCATGATCAACTTTCCAATGTCCAAGCTGGCCAGCTTGTTCCCGGTCATCAAGAACGCGTTCATCAACCGGACGCTGAACCCGTCGGATGTCATTTCGACCCTGGTCTCATTCGCGGAGAAGGCTCGGCGGGAGGGCTTGCTGGCCCTGGAGGACGATGCGGCGAAGCTGAAGGATCCGTTCTTGCAGAAGGGACTCAGCCTAGTCGTCGACGGCACTGATCCGGAACTCGTGCGCAACATTCTCGAGACCGAACTGGCCTTCCTTGAAGAGCGGCACAAAGCTGGGCAGGGTTTGCTGGAAGTGATGGGGACTTATGCGCCTGCCTTCGGGCTGATCGGCACGGTGATCGGCCTCATCCAGATGCTGAAGCGGCTGAAGGACCCGTCGGCGATCGGCGCCGGCATGGCGACGGCGCTGGTGACCACTTTCTACGGAGCTGTAATGGCGAACTTCATCTTGCTCCCCCTCGCCGGCAAGCTGAAGATCAAGAGCGCCGAGGAGATTCTGTTGAAGGAAGTCATGATCGAAGGCATTCTCTCCATTCAGGCCGGCGATAACCCGCGCATTGTCGAGGAGAAGTTGAAAGCCTTCCTGGCGCCGAGGATGCGCAAGACGGTCAAGAGCAGACGCGGCGGGGACACGGCCCTGCCGGGCGGAGAAGAGGAAGCAGCGAATGGCTAGAAAACGCGGTGGTGGGGGCAGCCTGGCCCCCACGTCGAACGCCCCCGGGTGGATGTTGACCTACGGCGACATGGTCACTCAGATCCTGATCTTTTTCGTTCTGCTATTCTCGTTCTCCAAGGTCGACCAAGGGAAATTTGGTTCGGCGATGATCTCGATCCAAGGCGCGCTTGGTGTCTTGCCTGGCAGCACAGCCATAATCGATACCGGCGAGGGTGGCGGCGCGGGCGCAAGCCAGCCGACGATGACCGAAGCGGATCTTGGCCAGCTTGAGCAAGCCGAGCGGCTGATCCGCGAGCAGTTGGGCGGAACCGAAGGCGTGGAGTTGGCCATCGAGGGCGATCGCGGTCTCATCGTCCGGATGAAGGACAGCGTCCTCTTCGATTCGGGGCAAGCCGAACTGAAGCCGGCGGCCATGGCGGTCCTCGATAAGCTGGCCGAGACGGTCAAGGGACTGCCCA